>Ga0184619_10000848_pt1 | contig 10609 bp, 12 predicted proteins | sample PLM0_60_b1_FD_133146 | JGI IMG/M metagenome (GOLD analysis project Ga0184619, IMG submission 133146) | Groundwater sediment microbial communities from an aquifer in East River, Colorado, USA - PLM0_60_b1 | ecosystem: Environmental > Terrestrial > Soil > Riparian zone | place: USA: East River...
CGCCGTGATATGCCGCGACGTCCGAGGTGCGAACCGCCAGCGCCGCGGGGGCGAGCGACAAGGCACCGGCGAGAAGCTCCTGGGCGAACGGTTTCAGCCTTGAGGTCTTGACGAGCCGCGCCGCAAGCGCGCTGCCGAGCATCGTCGCGAGGACGCGCGGCCGCTCGAACGGCAGCCGTGCCTCCGGGAGCCGGCGCCTGACCTCCGGGAGCAGCAGCATCACCTCGGCGAGGCGCGCCGGGCCGCGCAGGAAAGGCCGCCCGATCTCGGCCGCGCGAAAGCGCTTGTAGGACGACTCGACCTTCAGCTCGCCGTCGGATGTCCGGACCGCGCACGCCCACGCGGTCGGGCCATGCACGAGCACGCCGTTCGCGAGCGCCATTCCGCCGAGACGGATCTTCTCCTCGGGCATCGCAAAAGCCTAGCTAGGCCGACAGGCCCTGCGCGACGTGACGGAGAAAACGAACGCCGAGCTCGAGATCCTCGACCGCGATCCGCTCGTCGGCGGAGTGGACCAGCCGCGACGCGAGCTCGGGATCCATGGTTCGCATCGGGAAGAACCCGTATGCGACCGTGCCGAACGCCTCCCGCAGCCAGTGGCTGTCGGTAAATCCAGCGAGGCACACCGGTGCAAGCCGTGCCTGCGGCTCCTGGGCCTCGACGAAGTCTTCGATCGCAGCCCAAAGCGGCGACTCGAGCGGCGAGCGTGTTCCGCCCTGCCCCTCGAGCCACTCAAGGTCGTAGTCAGCTTCGCCGAGCGCCGCCCGGATCAGCTCCTCCGCCTCGGCCTGAGTCTGCCCCGGCAGGAGGCGGCAGTCGCAGATCATCTCGCAGAGCGCCGGGATCACGTTTCGCTTCTGCGAGGCGGAGATGATCGTCGGCGAGATCGTCAGGCCGAGTAGCGGCTCGATCAGCTCAGCTGCGAGCGGGTGGATGGCCCGGGCGGCCTCGAGCGCTTGGTCAGCGCGCACCTCCCTGCCGGCCAGAAGCTGCAACAGAGCGCCGACTTCCGGCTCGATCCGCGGCTCCGGCCGGTATGCCGCCAGCCGCTCGATCAGAGGGGCCGCCTTGACGAGCGCGTTGTCGGCGATCCCCGGCATCGACGCGTGCCCGCTGCGTCCGTGGACGCTCAGACGAAACGGCGAGCTCATCTTCTCCGCGGTCGAGCAGAGGTACAGCACGCGTCCGGCGCCGAAATCGACCCGGTCTCCCGCCCCTTCGTTGACGCAGTAATCCGCGCGGACCGCGTCGGGATGCTCGCGGCAGAGCCAGGCAAGGCCGAAGTCGTGGCCCACCTCCTCATCGGCCGTGGCCGCGAAGATGAGGTCGCCTGCAGGCTCGAAGCCCTCCCGTGCAAGCGAAGCGATGGCGACCGCGTTCGCCGCGACCTGGCCTTTCATGTCGAGCGCGCCACGCCCCCAGATCTCGCCATCGCGCAACTCGCCGGACCAGGGATCGAGCTGCCACTCGCCGGCGTCGGCGAGAACCGTGTCTGTATGCGAGAGGAGTAGAAGGCTCGGGCCCTCGCCGCGGCCGGGGATCCGCGCAACGAGGTTGGCACGCTCCGGCACCTTCGCGTACAGCTGGCACGCGACGCCGCTCCTGTCGAGGTAGTCCTGCAGAAGGACGGCCGCAGCGGTCTCGTTCCCCGGCGGGTTGACGGTATCGAGCCGGATCAGGCGCTGGAGCAGGTCAGTTGCTTCCTCGCGCAGCGAGAGAGTCGCCATCACCGTCGCCTGCCAACGATGAGCAGGTACGGCTCGGGCCGGTCGATTCCCTCGGCGGTGCGGAAGCGCTCGTAGCAGGCAACAAAGGTGTCGTGCATCTGGGCGCGCCGCGCCGGCGGCAGTGCCGCGGCCATCACCTTGCACGGACCCACCGTTCGCGTGAACAGATCCCAGACTTCCTCGCCCGACCCGGCGCGAATCGGCGCCGATCCTTCCTCGAACCGGAGCTCGAACGATTTCCCGAGCCGCTGTTGGACGTAGTCCTCGCGTCCCCAGTCCTCGGAGTCGTCGGCGTCCGGATCCGCCGGCGGCCTGAACTCCTTCATCAGGGCGTTCCATTCGGGATCCGGGCGCCAGGCCGTGAACCCAAGGCGGCCGCCGGGACGGCAGACGCGGGCGAGCTCGTGTGCCGCCACAGAGTGATCGGGAGTGAAGATGACACCCATCGACGACGCGACGACATCGAAGCTTGCGTCCTCAGCTGGCAACTGTTCCGCGTCGCCTACCTCGAACGACACGTGCAGCCCGTTGTCTGCGGCCCGCCCGCGGGCGACCTCGATCTGGCGCGGAGCGAGATCGACGCCGGTCACCCACGCACCGGCCTCGGCTGCCCGGAGCGCGACGGCGCCGCTGCCGGTCGCGATGTCGAGCCAGCGCTCGCCGGGTCTCGGCTCGAGGACGGCGACAAGGTGCTCGTGGACCGGCGTGAGCAGGTACTCCGCTTCCTCCCAGGGCGCCGAGCTCCACGCCTTCGCCTGGTTTGCCTTCAACTCCTCGTACTGTGCCAAGCCCTACGCGTCCTGGGGTCCCGCGAGCTCGGTGAGCCGGTTGCGAACATCCCAGAGCTCGGGGAAGAACTTCTGCTTGATCAGCCCACCGAGCAGCTCGACCGGCGTGCCCTGGGTGCCGACCACCTCGTCGCCGATGATCCGCGAGACGACCTTGTAATGGCGCATCCGCCAGAGCGTCAGCCGCTCGTCCCATTCAGTCAGGCACTCGGCAAGCTGGTAGAGGTCCTCGTGCTCGCGGCCGTGCACATAGAGCTCGACCAGGTCGAGCCCACGTTCCCGGACTAGCGCCGAGAAGGCCTGGCCGAGCGGCGGCGTCACTCGGCGGATCTCTCGGAAGCCGGGCGAATCGAAGCCGCTGCCGTGTCCGAGCTGGCCGCGCACGACCTGGTACTCCCAGGGGGACATCTGCTCGAGCATGTCGAGCTGCGTCGTGACGAACTGGATACAGAGGCCCGCGCGCCGGAGCAGCCGGGTCGACGCGGTGAGCTCTCCACGCTCGAGCAGGCGCGTCGCCTCCTCGACCTCGTTCCAGGCGAGCTTGAGCCAGAGCTCGGAGGATTGGTGGACCGTCTCGAAGAGAAGCTGGTCGCGGTGGGCCTGCTCCTCGGGCGTGCGCTGGAGCGAGAGCAGCTCGTCGGTGCGCAGGTACCGCTCGTAGTCGCTTGCGCCCTGACCTGGAAGGATCGGCGTGTAGTCCTCGACGGCCATGCGGGGAGCATACTTCGGCCGTGAGCGACCTCTTCTCGGACGCAGCAGAGCGGCGAATGGCGGACGTGGCGCCGCTGGCCATGCGTCTGCGGCCCACGACGGTCGACGAGTTCGTCGGCCAGGAGCAGGTGCTCGGGCAGGGCTCCGCGCTGCGGCTCGCGATCGCCGAGGACCGCGTCGGCTCGATGATCCTGTACGGGCCGCCCGGCAGCGGCAAGACGACCCTGGCGCGGATCGTCGCGCACACCACCGGCGCCCACTTCGAGGAGCTGTCGGCGGTGTCGGCGACCGTCAAGGACGTCCGCGAGGTCCTCGCGAGCGCGCGCGAGCGGCTCGGCGCGGAAGGCCGGCGGACGATCCTCTTCCTCGACGAGATCCACCGCTTCAACAAGGCCCAGCAAGATGCGCTGCTGCCGGCAGTGGAGGAGGGGCTCGTGACGCTGATCGGCGCCACGACCGAGAATCCCTACTTCGAGGTCAACTCGGCTCTGCTCTCGCGAACGCAGATCTATGAGCTCGAGCCGCTCTCGGAAGAGGAACTGGAGACGGTCGTCGACCGAGGGGCGGCCGAGCTCGGAGTCGAGATGCCCCCCGATCTGGTCCCGCTGGTCGCCAGGCGAGCCGGCGGCGACGCCCGGAACGCTCTCAACATCCTCGAGCTCGCGACCCAGACGGCCAGGGCCGAGGGACAGTCCTTGAGCGCGGAGCAGATCGAGGACGCTGCCCGCAAGCGGCCGCTCGTCTATGACAAGGGAGGCGACGCCCATTACGACTTCGTCTCCGCGTTCATCAAGTCGATGCGGGGCTCGGATCCCGACGCATCCGTCTACTACCTCGCCGCGATGCTGGAGGGCGGCGAGGATCCGCGCTTCATCGCGCGCCGCATGATCGTGCTCGCCTCGGAGGACATCGGCAACGCAGATCCGCGGGCGCTCCTCGTCGCGGTCGCGGCCGCGCAGGCCGTTGAGCACGTCGGCCTACCGGAGGCGCGCCTCAACCTCTCCCAGGCTGCGATCTACCTTGCCCGCGCGCCGAAGTCGAATGCGAGCTACATCGCGATCAGCGAGGCGGGCGCCGATGTTCGCGAGCACGGCCACCTCCGCCCGCCGGACGAGCTCCGGGACGCGCACTACCACGGCGCGAAGAAGCTCGGCAGGGGGCAGGGCTACATCTACCCTCACACCGACCCCGCCGGGTTTGACGTCGATTACCTCCCGGAACAGTTGCGGGGCCGTACGTACTACCGACCAAGCGGATCTGGGGAAGAGGAGGCTGACGATGGCGATTGAGCGAAACGCGCGAGCAATCTGGCAGGGTGATCTCAAGGGTGGTTCGGGGCAGTTCGACCTCGAGTCGAGCGGGGCGATTCACGGCGAAAAGGTCACCTTCGCATCACGGTTCGAACAGCCCGGCGGCAAAACGAGCCCCGAGGAACTGATCGCCGCCGCCCACGCGACCTGTTTCTCCATGGCGCTCGCCAACGGGCTCGCGCAGGACGGCCACGCGCCGACGAAGCTCGAGACGGACGCGCAGGTGACGCTCGACAACACGGGCGGCGGCTTCGCGATCACGGCCATCCACCTGACGGTGCGCGGTGAGGTCGACGAGCTCGGCGAAGACGACTTCCGCAAGGCGGCGCAGCAGGCAAAGGAGAACTGCCCGGTCTCGAAAGCGCTCGCAGCTGTCCCCGAGATCACGCTCGACGCGGCGCTCGGCTGAGCTCTAGGACGGATCCTGCGCGTGCAGGAGGCGCTGGGCGACTCGCTCGCCCCAGTCGTAGTCGCGCAGCTTGGCCACCGCAGGCGCGAGGTCGTAAGCAGTGCGCCTGAGCTCGATCTCGCCCTGCCGGGGCCTGATGGCCCACGCAGCGCGCCTGTCGCCGTCGAGCGGCATCCCGACGCTGCCGGGGTTGACGAGGTCGGTCTCGTCTGCGCCGGCTCGCCTGAACTGGACGTGACTGTGGCCGAAGACGACCTGCCGCTCCTTGACGCCCGCCAGCAGGCGACTGTCCTCGACGCCGGGGTCGGGTGCAAAACTCTCGACGTCGGAAAGCGGCGAGCCGTGGCAGTAGAAGGCGTCCTCGCGCTCGGCGAGCGCCGGTAGGCCGACGAGCTCGTCGATCTCGCTCGCGGGAAGCTGCGCGATCGCCGAGGCGAGCGCGGCGAAGACGAACTTGCTCTGCTCGGCAGGAAGGTCCAGCGGCGGGTCGACGAGCCACCGCTCGCCGTTGCCGCGGAGCCAGGTTGTGTTGTCGAGGCGTCGCAGACGCTCGAGCGTCTCGGCGGGCCATGGCCCGAAGGCGCAGTAGTCACCGCCGAGCAGCCACTCGTCGACCCCGTCCCCCTCGGCCTCGCCTAGCACCGCTTCGAGGGCCGGGAGATTGCCGTGGATGTCGTAGAGGATCCCGAGCACGCCCAGTGTCCTTCTAGTCTGACCCTGTTTCGATGCGGTGCGCGGAGAACTCGCCGAACGGGCCGCCGAGCGCTCGGAATGCCGCCGCGGCCCGCTCGGTGTCGTAGCCCGTTCGCCGCAGCTCGAAGTCGCCGCGGTCGGTACGGAGACCCCAAGCGGCGTTCGGCTCCCCATGCCGTGGCGAGCCGACGCTGCCCGGGTTGACGAGATAGGTGCCGTTCGGCCCAGGCCGCTGGAACTGGAGGTGGCTGTGACCGAAGACGACCGCCTTGTCGTGCACACCGGCGAGCAGGCGCTCGTCGTCCTCGTGCGGCTCGACGTCGAAGGTCTGGTCGTCCGCGAGCGGCGAGCCGTGGACGTAGAGGACACGGTCGAGCTCGGCCTGACGCGGCAGGTCGAAGAGCCACTGCTGCTCGTCCGGTGCGAGGTCGCCCCGAAAGCGCGCATAGACCTCCTTCACCTCCGGTGGGTCGGCCGGCGGATCGAACAGCCAGCGCTCGCCGTTGCCACGAATCCAGGTGGCGCTGGGCAACTCGCGCAGCCGCGCAAGCGTCTCGCGCGGCCAGGGGCTTCCGACTCCGTAGTCCCCGCCGAGAAGCCAACGGTCGATCCCCTCGCGGCCCGCCTCGTCCAGCACGGCGTCCAGGGCGATCAGATTGCCGTGGATGTCGTACAGGAGCCCCAGCATCCGCTAGAGGATCCGGGCGCCGAGGGCGCTCGCGACGAGCTCGACCGCCAGCTCGGCGGTCTCGTTCTCGCGGTCGAGAATCGGATTCACCTCGACCACCTCGAGCGAGGCGGCGAGGGCGGACTCCGCAACGAGCTCGAACGCCAGGTGTGCCTCGCGGTACGACAGCCCCCCTCGAACCGGAGTGCCGACGCCGGGAGCGATGTCAGGGTCGAGCGCATCCATGTCGAGGCTGACGTGCACGAAGCCGGGGCCGGCCACGCGCTCGAGCGACTGCCGGATCACCGGCTCGACCCCCAGCCGATCGACGTCACTCATGGTGAAAACCGTGACGTCGAGCTCCCGGAGAAGATCGACCTCGGCCGGATCGAGCGAGCGGACACCGACGAGCGCGACGCGGTCAGGCGTTACCGCGGGGACTGTCCAGGCGGAGCTCTCGAACTCGGACCCGGCGAGCCCGAGCGCCGCTGCCAGAGGCATCCCGTGGACATTGCCGGTCGGCGAAGTCTCGGGGCGGTTCAGGTCGCCGTGCGCGTCGATCCAGAGCACGCCGCCGGGACCGCGGGCCTTGGCCAAACCGCCGAGCGTCCCGAGCGCCACGGAGTGATCGCCGCCGAGAACGAGCGGGAGCAGCCCTTCCTCGACCGAGCGGGCCACGAGCTGAGAGACCCGCTCGCAGGCCTCCTTGATCGGGGTCAGGAACCGGACGCGCTCGTTTCCGATGGCGGTTGCTTCCGGTACGGCGCCCTCGACGTTCCCCCAGTCGAAGACGCGCCGCCCGAGCCCCTCCAGCCGGGCGTCGAGCCCCGCGTAGCGAATCGCGGAGGGACCCATGTCGACGCCGCGGCGCCCCGCCCCGAGATCGAGGCTCGCGCCGATGATCGCAACAGACGACGGACTTTTTTGCTCGGGCACGGGGGAGAAAGGCTAGCTTTCAAGGCGATGGAAAACGGCAGCGCTCAGGGAATCCGAGTCCTGCTGGCCGACGACGACGAAGGCTTCGTCGCCTCCCTCCGAGATCTGATCGACGGTCAGCCCGAGCTCGGCGTCGTCGGGACGGCGCTAAACGGCCTCGAGGCGATCGAACAGGCCGACGAGCTCGAGCCCGACGCCGTCGTGATCGACCTGCACATGCCGCTGCTGGACGGCGTCTCTGCGGTCGCTCGCCTACGCTACGACCATCCGAGGCTCTGCCTGATCGCACTCACGGGCGACGACGATCCGGAGCTCCACGAGGCCGTCATGGACGCCGGCGCGGACGGCGTGCTGCTGAAGAGCGAGCTCGTCGACGGCCTGGTCGACCGCCTCTCCGGCGTCCGCAGCGCCGGCTGAGGCCCGCCTCGTTACTTCTAACCAGTAGGCCCGCGCTCTGATCGCTCGCGGCTCGGAGTTCAGTGGCGAGGGCCGGAATCGAACCGGCGACACCACGGTTTTCAGCCGTGTGCTCTACCAACTGAGCTACCTCGCCGCGCGGCGCAGTGTAGCGAGCGCTTTGCATTTCCTAGCGTCCGACGGACGACAAAACGACGGGCTCGCGGAGGAACACTGGGGTTACCCGCAGCCAAAGGAAGGACGTCCGGGCCGGTGCTACCGCGCCGCGAACGTCCTTGTGGACCAAAGCCTAGGCGCGTTCCGGCTTTCGGGCAAGAAACGCGGTTCCTGGCTCGGTCGAAATCTCCGCAAAGTCCGTGAAGCCGCGCCGGGAGAGCTCTTCGCGCAGGCGTTCCGAAGGGACGTAGATCGGGGTCCCCGCACCGCCGGAGAACGCGAACACGACCCAGCCTCCCGGCGCAAGCACGCGAGCGAGCTCGTCGAAGAAAGGGATCATGTTGCCGAGCCCGACGAGGTCGAAGGAGGCGTCGTCGTACGGAAGTGAAGCCGCATCGGCGACGTCGAACCGGACGCGGTCGCGCAGGTCGGCAGGAGTCTTCCGGCGCGCCTCTCCGACCATTGCCTCGGCTAAATCGGCGCCGACGATCTCGGCCTTCGGAAACAAGCGAGCCAGCGCGAACGCCCCTCCGCCGGTGCCCGTACCGAGGTCGAGCGCCCGCGAGGGTGGGTCGACTCGCTCCAGCGCCGCCTCGTAGGGCGCGTAGGCGGTCTCCGAGCGCATCGCGTCCCAGCGAGGCGCCAGCCGGTCGAACTGGATCCGCGTCACGGGTCGCAGCAGCCGCCAGAGACGGGGGCTGCGAACGACGAGATTCGTCGTCAAGCGCGCTATCCGCTGGCCGAGGGTCACAACCCGCGCAGACGGATCCGCACTTCCTGGCCAGGCGCCGCCGAGAAGAGCTCGGCTGCGTTGCCGCCGCTGATCGCGAGCGCGATGTTGCGGTAGGAGTCCTCGTAGAGGATCACGTCTCCCCCGCGAGCGTCGGCGAAGGTTCGCGCGGCGACTGCGTAGTAGCGGTCGAGCCCGAGCTCGAGCTCGACGGTCGTTCCCGGCGACACGTCGGCTTTCCGCAGGTGCTCCCGTGTCAGGTTCAGCTGCACGTTGCCGAAGTGGTCGATGTAGAGCACGGTGGCACGAATCCGGTTCTCGCCGACCTCCGGCGAGGGGAGGTCGAGCCTCGCAAGCGCATCGGCGGCGAGTGGAGGGCCGAGCTCCTCGATCGAGACGCCCGAGGCAAGGTGCGCCGCAGCAGGAGCGAAAAGGTCGCGGCCGTGGAACGTCCTCGACACGGTCTCGAGGGCGTAGTCCGCGTTTGCAAGCTCGTGCACGGCCTCGATCCCACCCACCCGCTCCACTGCCGGCACGAGCAGGCCGTTGTCGGGACCGACGAAGAGCCGGCCGTCACCGCTGCGAATCGCGAGGGCGCGCCGATTGCTGCCGACGCCTGGATCGACGACGGCGAGGTGCACGCCGGCCGGCATGTACGGCGTCGTGTTCGCGAGCACGAGCGCGCCCTGAAGCACGTGTTGCGGCGAGATCCCGTGCGTCAGGTCGATGATCTGCACGTCGGGCGCGATCATCTTGATGACGCCGTGGCACGTTCCGACGAAGTCGTCCTGGAGGCCGAAATCGCTCAGGAAGGTGACGAACACGGCGGGAGCCTAACCGCGGCCTCCGCGAGCGCACTGACGAGCCCGTCGAGCGTGTGAGGGTCTGCCTCGCGAATGACCTCGATTCCGGCCTCTTGTGCGGCGCGCGTCGTCTCCGGACCGATCGAGACAGCCGGAAGGTCGGGCGCGACCTTTCCGAGAACGCGGGCCGCCGAGGCAGAGGCGAGAACAACGAGGTCGCCCGCGGGCGCGGGCGCGTCGAGCTCTCGCGTCCGGTAGAGCGGAACGAGCTCCGCCCCAAGCTCGTCCACGAGGTAGCCCCGGGCTCCTTCGGCTGCGGCGAGCAGGGTCCGACCGGGCGGGCGGGGCAATGCGGCAGCGAGGCCCTCCTGCGTCGAAGTCTTCGGAACGAGATCCGGCTCGAGACCATGCTCGCGCAGCGCCTCGGCCGTTCCCGGCCCGATCGCGGCGAGCTGCTTCGGGACTCCGTGCCGCCGCCTCGCCAGCTCGTGGGCGCCGTTTGCGCTCGTAACGAGCACCCATTCGTACGGGGTCAGGTCGACCGGCTCGTCGCCGAGCGGCTCGATTGCGATCAACGGGCAGAGCACGACCTCGTGACCAAGAGCCTTGATCCGGTCTGCCAGGGGGCCCGCCTGCTCCGCCGGCCGCGTGACGACGACGCGCACTAGCGGCTCGGCGGCCGGCTCTCCGGGTAGCGCGGCAGCCCGTCGTCCGGAAGCGGCTCCCACGGCGCCGCGTAAGCGACGAACTGGCGGTAGGACGGCCGGATTCCAGGATCCTGGTCGAAGGCGCCGAGGCGCACGCTGATCACGTCGGAGTCGGTGGGGTGCCGGCTCCAGAGGGCCGCCCCGCAAGCGGAGCAGAAGAACTTCCCGAAGCCGTCGGGTGGCTCGAATGCGTGGATCAGGTCTTCGCCTGTGGTGATCCGCAGCGAACCGTTTGCCAGCCGCGCCTGTGGCGATGCAGCCGTCCCTGTTCGCTTCTGGCAGCGCGTGCAGTGGCAGTACCCCGCTGAGAGAGGCTGTTCCGTGACCTCGAACCGGACAGCACCGCAGAGGCAGCCGCCCGTGAGCGGCAGCTCAGCCATGGGCAGCCGCCCGCCCGCCCAGCTCGACGGCGAGAGCGGCCGGATCAGCGCCGGTTCGCCGTTCGATCCAGGACCCGTCCTCGGCTGCGATCAGAGCCGTCAGCCTTTTCCCATCGTGGTGGGCCGCCACAGGAGCCAGGCAGCCGCCGCCGATCGCGAACACGCAGGCGCGCTC
>Ga0184619_10000849_pt1 | contig 10604 bp, 10 predicted proteins | sample PLM0_60_b1_FD_133146 | JGI IMG/M metagenome (GOLD analysis project Ga0184619, IMG submission 133146) | Groundwater sediment microbial communities from an aquifer in East River, Colorado, USA - PLM0_60_b1 | ecosystem: Environmental > Terrestrial > Soil > Riparian zone | place: USA: East River...
ACGAGTCGCCTTGATTTCCGGATCGGCGCCGCGGCGACGACCGAGGCCGACCCTGCGTACGATTTCGCTCCCGACATCGGCACGAGCGCTTGGAGCTACCAGGTGATCGCCCCGCCTCAGGCGGTCCTGAAGCCGCCCGCTCGAGTCCGCAAGGCGTGCAGACAGCATCCGCGCCGCTGCAAGCTCAACCGAAAGTAGCCGGGCTCAGCTCTGCGATCGAGCCGAGCGTGACGTCCGCCAACTCGAGGGACTCGTCGTCGGGCGGGAAATGCGGGTTCGGAATCGCAATCATGCGCATCCCGGCGGCCTTCGCTGCGCGGATGCCGTTGCGCGAGTCCTCGACGGCCGCGCAGGCGTTCGGCGGAACGCTCAGGCGTCGCGCCGCCTCGAGGTAGACGTCCGGCGCGGGCTTGCCACGCGCGACCTCTTCAGACGACACGGTGGCACGGAAGAACCGTGCCAGGCCGCTCAGTTCGAGCACGAGGTCGATCAGCTCGCGGTTCGACGACGACGCGAGTCCGAGCGGCCAGCGGCCGGACAGCTGCTCGACGGCCTCCTGAGCGCCGTCGATGAGCGGTAGCCGCTTGCGGTAGACCTCCTCGAGTCGTCGCACGACCTCGGTCGAGATCTCCTCCGGCGGGTCCGGGACGCCGAGCTCGTCGTGCATGTAACGCGACCACTCGAACGAGCTCATGCCCATCATCTCCGCCTGTGCTCGCTCGTGCCAGCGGCCCGCGCGCTCGCCGACAAGCTGCTCCCGTACTTGGTCCCAGACCTGCTCGCTGTCCAGGAGGACGCCGTCCAGATCAAAAATAACTGCGCTGATCAACCCGAGGAGTACCGCCGGTCGACGTAGACGAGCGGCCGCTTACGCGCTCCCTCCTCAACGGACAGAACCTCCCCGACGAAGAACGTGTCCTCGCCGGCCGGGACCTCTGCCGAAACGCGACCCGTCAGCCAGCCGATCGCTCCCGCCAGCAACGGCGGACCGTCCGTCTCGCGGACGTCGATCTCCTTCCACAGCGCGATCGGCGGCACGCCGCGAGCGAAGTGCTGCGCCACGGCTTCCTGGCCGGCGGCAAGCAGGCTGACGCCAAACGCTCCGGAGCGGCGAAGCAGCTCGTGCAGCGCGGCCCCCCGCCGAACGGCGAAGCCGACCAGCGGCGGTTCGAGCGAGAGCGGGATCAGCGTCCCGATCGTCAGTCCCAGGCGCTCGCCGTCGACCTCCACGGCGACGATCGCGACGCCTGCCGGGAATCGCCGCATCAACTCGCGAAGCTCGTCGCCGCTCGCCTCCACGAGCGGCGATCTTATGTCCGGTCAGAAGGTCTCGAGTGAAGCGGTCCGTCGGCCCTCGTATTCGAACAGCCGCAGCATCACCAGGCCGATGAAGAGGTACACGACCCCCACGACGGCTTCTTTCCACAGCAGGTCGGCGGTTCCGGCGACGCTCGCCCCGGCGGCGATCGCCCGTGCTGCCTCGATCCCGTGGGTCAGCGGGATTCCGGAGCTGACCGTCTGAACCCAACCCGGCAGCCGGTGAAGCGGGACGTTCGCGCCTGACACGACGAGCATGCACGCCGCGATCACGTCGGCAAAGACGCTGACATTGCGGCCTCGTAAGCCGAGAGCGCCGATGCAGAGTCCGAGCGCCGTGCACCCGAAGGCCGAGGCAAGCGTCGCAAGTGCAAGCCCACCCAAGGCGGAAGCTGGGATGTGGACGCCGAGGATCGCGGCGCAGACCGCGAATGACGTCGCCGCGACGAAGAATCCCGTCACGATTGAAGGCAGGGCACGGCCGAGGAAGACTGCGAACCTATTCGCGGGCGACGCGAGCAAGGTGGCGAGCGTCTGTGAGCGGCGCTCGCCGGCCGTCGCATGCCCCATCCCGAACATCCCCGTCACGGCAATTGCGAGGAAGGAGTTGCCGATGAGGAAGAATCGGTCGGACTGGACGCCGGCGAAGCGGCCGAGGTACGCGAAGAAGAGGATCTCGAAGATCGGATACCCGAGCGTGTGGGGGATGAAGATCCACGGACTGATCCAGTTGAAGAGGGCTCGGTAGCTCGTCAGCCCGCCGACGAAGACGACGCGCAGCGTGTTCACGTGAGCCGCAGGCTGCCGCGCGACCGGGCGACGTACTCGAACGCAACCAGGCACGACGCGCCGATTGCGAGGTACACCGCGCTGAGGACGAAGCACATGCCGATGTCGGGCCAGGGCGTCCTGCCGAGGGCCGCTTCCTGGATCGCGCGAAAGCCCCACGTTGGCGCAAGGAGCCACGAGATCGGTCGGACGAAGCTCGGCAGCAGCGAAATCGGGACGATCAGACCCGTGACGATCCAGACCGGATACTGCGTAGCGATCCCGAGGTGGAAGGCGGCTCGGTAGAGAACGAAGGTCGCCGCCAGAATCAGTCCGAGCATGCCCACGGCGAGTGCGCATGCCGGCACGCCGACCGCGAACGCGAACGGTTGGTCGATCTTCACCGGGACGTCGAAGAGGAGGGCTCCCCACGTCAAGGTGGCGGCAATCGCATACGCGCCTAGGAGCGCCCCCGCGACGCAGATCGGCGCGATCACCGCGGTCAGGGGAGTCGGCGCCGCGACGACGAGCTCCAGCGTCCCTTGCCAGCGCTGCTGCTCGAGGGCGCCGCTCGAGGCGATCACGACAAGAGACCACATCAGCATCACTGAGGCGCCAAGTGATGCGCTGAGAAGCAGCCGAGGCTCGTGCTTGGCGTCGAGCAGGTAGCACGCGATCGTCGCGTAGAGGATCGGCCAGACGACGATGCCGGAGAGGTCGAACGGGTTCCGCGAAGCCTGCTTCATGTGCAGGCGGATGCCGGTCAGGATGGCCGGGATCACGCTGATTTGACCAGCTCCACGTACGCGTCCTCGAGGGTTGGCTCACGGGTGACGACCTTGCCGGTCTCCACGTCAGCGAGCTCGTTTAGCAGCGAACGGACGAGGGCGGCCCCGACGGCGGACTGCACCAACAGCACTTGAGCTTGATCGCGGGTCTCGACGCCGACGCTCCGGACGCCTTCGACCTTCCGCAACCGGTCGATCACCTCCGCGGGAACCCCGAAGGTCTCGATCTCGACGATCGTGTGATCGCCGACGGACGCCTTCAGGTCGGCGGGCGTTCCGGTCGCGACGAAGCTGCCGTTCGCGATCACGGCGATTCGCTGGCACAGGGCGTCGGCTTCGTACATGTAGTGCGTGGTCAAGACGATCGTCTTGCCGGCGACGTGCAAGCCGGCGATGGTCTGGCGCAATTCCCGCGCGCCGAGTGGATCGAGACCAATCGTCGGCTCGTCGAGGAAGAGGATCTCAGGGTCGTGCAGCAGCCCGCGGGCGATGTGTAATCGCTGCTTCATCCCACGCGAGTAGGTTTCCACGCGCTCGCGCTCTCGGCCCTTGAGTTCGACCAGCTCGAGCAGCGACTCGATTCGGGCGACCCGATTTCGCGGCGGGACCCGGTACAGATCCGCGAAATAGCGCAGGTTGTCGAGCGCGGAGAGGCGGTCGTAAAGGCCTCGATCGCCCCCAAACACGTATCCGATCCTTCCGCGGATGCGCCGTGCCTCGCGCCGAACGTCGTGATCGAGGACGCGGGCGGAGCCGGACGTCGGCAACAGCAGCGTCGTCAGCACCTTGATCATCGTCGTCTTGCCGGCCCCGTTTGGGCCCAGCAGCCCGAAGAGCTCGCCGCGCTCCACCGAGAAGCTCACGCCTCTTAGCGCCTCGACGATCGCAGTCCTCCGCCGGAAGGTCCCCGTGCGCGACCGATAGGTGCGCGCGAGCTCCTCGACCTCGATCACGGCCACGCGAGGAACCTACGTCAAAGATCCATGCCAACGCGCGCGGCGGAAGAATCTAGTGCTGTCTACAGAGCTTGTCGCCGTTGAGAATCGAGTCGAGCTGCGAATTCATCGCCGCTTCAAAGGCAACGTCGGAGGCGTTCCCTGCGCTGAAGTCGTGCAGTCCGTTGCCGGTCCACATCACATCGGGGGTGACGCCGGGACCGGGGGCGATCATCCGGTACATGTCGCCGTTGCCCTTCGGGCGGACCCCGGTGTAGCCCGGCGGATACTTGTAGCCACCCGGGACGGGGTTGTGCTTGAAGAAGCCGTAGCAGAAGACGCCGGTCGGATTGTGGGCAAGGAATGCGTTCTCTCGCCTCCAACCGCGGCCGTAAGCCGAGTTGTGCGTGTCGAGGTAGAGTAGGCGGCCGTATCCGTCGGTCGGCGCACCGAAGTGGGTGCTGCCAAAGCCGTGGACCGGCTGGCCCAGATACGTGTAGCGGCCGAATAGATGGTGGAAGCGGCCGTGGTAGACCCAGTCCTGCCAGACCTCGAGCTTGGCGACGTCGGTCGTCCAGTGCGAAAGATGGAGCTCCCACTGGCGCAGTCCGGCTGTCCACGGCGTGAAGCCGAGGTCGGGCAGCTGAACCTGCCATTTCTGGAGTGCCCAGTAGCTCCCATCGGGTGCCTTGCATGCGGTGACCAGCCACGCGAGCGCCGGGCCGTCGTAGGCGCCGCAGTTTTTTCCGAAGGTCTTCCAGTAGAGCTTGTGGTACTTGCCCCAGCCGCCCGCGTAGTCGAGCTTGAAGCGGGCCTGCTTGAGGGTACGGCTCGGCTGTCGCGCATTCAGTGCGCCCCAGGCGAGCACGTGCTGGGTCCGGCCGCGCACGGTCCGGTAGCTGACGAGCGCCTCGCCCTTGCTGTTCACGGCGAGCCGGATGTTGCGGACGTCGCGGTTGATCAGCTGAGAGGCGGAGGCGGGTGAGGGGGCGACGAGCATCGCCGCGAGTACGAGAACCGGAAGCGACACCAGCACTCGAGCACGCACGAAGGAGACCCCTTTCCTAGCCAGGCACGGCCGCATGTTTTTCGTATCGGCCGGACCGGCGCGGCGCTGTAGGGTCCGCGATCCCTCGTTCTGGGGGAGCCGCCTCGCCCGTTGATAGCGTCGCGCGGTGGGCGCAGGTATGACGCGGCGAGAGCGGGCCGAGATCCTGGTCGCCGCGATTCTGGTCGGTATCGCCGGGGCCCTCGACCTCACCGGCTCGAACGCCGTTCTGCGGTTCGTGGCGGCCGCCGCCGCGCTGGCGATTCTCGCCCGTCTGGTCGGAACGGCCACCGAGCAGCTCGGAGGCAGGCTCGGTGCGGGCGGCGCCGGGACGGTCCAGTCGGCGCTCGGCAACCTCCCTGAGCTATTCGTGGCCTTGTTCGCGTTGGACAAGGGGCTCGTCGGGGTCGTCAAGGCGGCGTTGATCGGCTCCGTGCTGGCCAACAGCCTGCTGGTCCTCGGCCTTGCCTTCTTCGCCGGGGGCCTCCGTCACGGCGTGCAGAGGTTCGACTCGCCTCGCGCGAGGACGATCGCGACGCTGACGCTGCTCGCGGCGGCCATCCTTTCAGTGCCCTCTTTCGCGCACGTACTCCATACTCCCGCCGCGGCGCACGAGCAGACGCTGAGCCTGATCTGCGGCGGCGTCCTGCTCGTCGTCTTCGTCTCGACACTCGCGATCTTCCTGGCGGGAGCCGGAGTCGAACTCGAGGCGCCGCGGTGGTCGCTGGTGACGACGATCGCTGTACTTGCGGCGTCCGCCACGGGTGCGGTGTTCGTTAGCGACTGGTTCGTCTCCGCGCTACAACCCGCCACGTCGTCGCTGCACATGAGCCAGACCTTTGCCGGACTGGTCGTCGTCGCGATCGCAGGCAACGCGGTCGAGAATGTCGTCGGCGTCCAGCTGGCCTTGCGAAACCGGCCCGATTTCGCAATCGCCGTGATCGTGAACTCGTCGCTCCAGGTGGCGCTTGTGCTCACGCCGGTGATCCTGTTCGCGAGCCTCTTCTTCGCCACGAGCCTGACGCTCGTCTTCCCGACCCTGCTGGCGGTCTCCTTGCTTCTGGCGGCGTTCGTCACCGCCGTCGTCGTCTACGACGGCGAGAGCACCTGGCCCGAGGGCGTCGTTCTTGTCGGCCTCTACGTCGTCATCGCGGCGGCGTTCTGGTGGGGTTAGCCTCCTACAGCGCGTCCGCGAGCAGCGCGCAAGCGTACGCGCGCCAGGCGAGACCGGCGTCCAGGAGGAGATCCTCCAGAGCGGCGGAGACGTTCGCGAGGCCGGCTGCGTCGTCTCGCAGGGTCTCGAGGCCCCGGCTGACCTCCGCTCGCCGCTCCGGCCGGTCGAGCTCGGCCGCAAGCGCGCTGACAGCGCGACCGTCCAACTCGAGCTCGCGATGTGGATCGCCGCCCGCGGCGAGCAGGAGCATGGAGCGGCGCAGGGCCGGATTCAGCTCGTCCGGCTCGATGAGCGGATCGGACGCGGCAAGCAATGCGAGTGCGGGCCGAACGTCGGTTTCGGCGCCGGTCTCATCCAGCATGGAGAGCACGCTGCCCAGAGCCACGGGCTCACGGTAGACGACCAGAGCTCCCGCCTCCGCTAGGTGGCGGGGAGCGGGCTCCGCACGCGCATGGTCGCGAAGCCAAGCCCGATCATCCCCACGCCCAGCACGAAGTGAAGCCAGTTGTCGGCCGTGTTGAACGGGACGAAGTTCGCGCCGCCATGCTGGTCGATCAGCAGCCGTAGAGCCAAAGCACCAGGTAGGCGACGCCGCCGACCAGGTACAGGCGCGCCGTCGCCCACGTGCGTGCGAGGGCCAGCCCGACGAGCCCAAGGGCGATGTGAACGATGTTGTGCAGAGCGCCGGGTCGGTTTACTACGAAGCGAGGCGCTCGGTGGTCCCGGGAGGGGCCCAGACCTCGCCTCGGAGCGCCAGGAAGACCTCGACCACGGTCGGGTCGAACTGTGTGCCGATGGCCTCGCGAAGCCGGCGGCAGGCCTCCTCGACCGACAGGCGTTTCCGGTAGGGCCGATCGGTCGTCATCGCGTGGAACGCATCGCAGACCAGGATGATCCGCGACTCCAGGGGAATCTCCTCGCCGGAGATTCCGTCCGGATAACCCCGTCCGTCGTAATGCTCGTGGCAGCTCCGCACGATCGAGCGCACCTCGGAGAGCCGCTCGATCGGCGCCAGGATCTTCTCGCCGAGCTCGGGATGCTGCTGCATGATCCGCCGCTCCTCGCGTGTGAGCGGGCCCGGCTTCAGCAGGATGCTCGTCGGGATCCCGATCTTGCCGATGTCATGGAAGAGGGCGCCCAGCTCGAGCTGCTTCAGTGCCCTCGCGTCAAATCCGAGCGTCGCGCCTACCTTGCGGGCGGTGTCAGTGATCCAGCGCGTATGCGACGACGTGTACTCGTCGTTCGCCTCGAGCGCGTTCGCCAGCGCCTCGACCGTCGAGACGAAGGTCGCCTCGAGGCTCTCGAAGCTGCCGGCGTTGGTGATCGCGAGCTTCGCCTGGTGCGCGAGACCCGAGAGGAGGCCGATCTGGTCCTCGTCCAGCTCGTGAGGCGCCCCCGGGGGAATCCCGACGACGATGCAGCAGAGTCGCCCGCCGTCCAGCTTCACGGGCGCGACGGCGAAGGCTCCGTCGTCGAGCTCGGGAATCGCCGAGGCCGCGTTGTCGAGGACGAACGGGTTGTCTCGCTGCCCGAGCGCTTCGACCGCATCGGGTGGAAGGCTGAGCGCGAGGATCTGATCTCGTCTCGCTCCCTCGAAACCCCAGAGCGCCGCCGGCACCAGCTGCTGCGTCTCGGCGTCCTGGAGCCAGACCGCCGTCCTGGGGGCGCCCATGATCGTCGCCGAAAGCTCGACGGTCCGGCGGAGAACCTCCGGCAGCCCCTCGGCCGTCGCCAGCTCGCGACTGAACTCGAGCAGCTGCTTGAAGTGCTCGGCCTCCCGTCGCTGGGACTCGTACAGACGGGCGTTCTCGAGCGCGACGGCGGCATGGCCGCCAAGCACCTCGAGCAGCCGCACATCGTCCTCGTCGAACTGGTCGCGGCCGAGCTTCGAGATCACGATCACACCGATCACGCGCGAGCCGTGGCAGAGCGGCACGGCGAGCAGCGACTCTTCCAGTGGCTCGGTGCCCGGAATCGTGACCGCGTACTCGCAGTCGAGCGCGTTGCCGATCAAGAGCGACTTCCCGTCCGCGGCCGCGTGGCCGGTGATCCCTTCGCCGACTTTCGAAGGCGGGATACGAACCTCCTGCCCCCCGCGCGAAGAGAGAATGCCGCGAAAGGCGATCGGGATGATCTCGTCGCCCTCGACGATGGAAACCCGGCAGTTGTGGTAATCGATCAGGCCTCGGAGCTCGTCCGCGATTGCGGTGCCGATCTCGCGGACGTCGTTGAGGCGGTTGAGCTTGCCGGCGAGGCTCTGGAGCATTTTCAGGTGTGCGATCGAGCGGACGCGGGAACTCGCCACCGACGTCGTGTCGGGACGCTCGTCGGTCGACTCGTCGAAGAGGACGATTAGATCCTTGCCCCGGGCCTTGGCGGTCATCATCGCCGCCTCGGCGCAGGCGATCAACTCGCGCGGGTTGGATGCGTTGACAGGGCCTTCCGCGACGCCGACCGAGACCGTGATCTTGCCCGCCGGGCCAAACTCGAGCTCCCGCAGGCGCTCCGTGAGCCGGTTCGCGAGCGCGACCGCGTCCTCGGTGCCGCACGAGCCCATGACGACCCCGAACTCCTCGCCGCCGAGCCTGCAGACCAGGTCCGAGCCGCGGACGGCCGCTTTTAGCTGCTCTGCCAGCTCGCGTAGCACCTGGTCGCCAGTGCCGTGGCCGTAGATGTCGTTGACCTTCTTGAAGTCGTCGATGTCGAGCATCAGTAGAGCCACCGTGTCCCGGTTCCGGCTCGCCCGGGTCAGCTCCGACCGAACGTGCTCGTGGAAGTAACGGTGGTTGTAGAGGCCGGTCAGCGAGTCGGTCTGCGCCTGCAGCTCGAGTCGCGCGCGCGTCTTGGCGTTGTCCAGAGCGAGCGCGGCTGCGTCGCCGAACCGTTTCGCGAGCTCGAACTCTTCGGCGTCGAAGTGCGCCTGTTCCCCGAGCCGGTAGATGCTCAGCACACCCTTGACCGAGTCGCGCGCGATCAGCGGCACCGTGATCAGCGCCTCGAGCTCGTCCGGCGGCGTACCGGGCACGACCATCATCCGCGGGTCGAGGTGCGCGGCGTTCGTCAGCACCGGCTCGCGGTGCTTCGCGGCCCAGCCGGCGAGGCCGGTGCCGAACTCGATCTTGTTGCGAAGGATCTGGTCCGCCCAGCGGTCTCGCGCCAGCACCGGCACGAGCTCGGTCTGGGCCTCGTCGGCCTCGAAGATGCTGAGCGTGTCGTACGGGATCAGGTCGGCGAGCGTGTCGGCGATCCGGTCGAGCAGCGTGTCGAGACCCTGCTCCGAAAGGACATGGTGGAAGACGTCCGCCAGGCGCCGATACGAATCGACGAGATCGCGGCCGTCCGGGAGGCCGTTTCCGGTCGCCGAAAGCCCGCCCGACGGGTGGGCAGAGGTAGCCGCAGTGCTCGTCTGCACGTTTTCATCTTTTGCGAATCGAGGCCGCATTTGACCCCCCGTCCGGGGGATCTGCGGCGAACGAATCAGGCCAGGAGGTACGAGAAGAGGAAGGCGGCCAGCGCGGTCAGGCCGGCGGCCGCGATCAGCATCCTGCGTCGCGCGATGAACGCTGCGGCGACGGGATGCGGGACCGCTTGCCGCGGGAGGGCGCCAAGGCCGAGCAGGAAGATCGCTGCCGTGAGGACGAACAACAGACCGAGCTGGGTCTCGCCCGATCCCGGCAACACTGCAGAGAGCGGAACGCCGAGCCCTCCCGAGCGAGGGTTCTCTACGACCGTTTCGGCTATCGCGGGCGCGGCAATGGCTGGTTCACGCCGGCGGGCGCGCGTGCGGCCACCGACTTCCTGCGCCGTCGGACGCAGCCGGTTGCCGAAATGCTGGTGGACGAGTTCGAGGCCGAGCGCGGCGTTCGCCGGAAGGCGCGCTGGACGCGGTCGAAGCCCTGCGGCGCGTGCGGCGGCAGCGGAGCGGCGCCGCGCGCGATCTCGATGACCTGCCCCGTTTGTGTCGGAACCGGCCGGCGACGGGTCGAAAGCTCGCTTGCGGCCGGCGAGCGGCTGCTCCAGATCGAGTCCTGTCCGAGCTGCTCCGGCCGGGGAACGCTCGCGAGCGAGGACTGTACGAGCTGCCGTGGCTCCGGCGAGACGAAGACGCGGGAGAGCGCCGAGGTTGTCGTTCCGCCCCGGTACAGCGGACGGTGAGCGCCTGCCTCTTCGCGAAGGCTCCCGCGAGGTGGTCGTCGTACGGGTGCTTGCGGCCCCGCGGGACGCCGCGTTCGTACGCTACGTCGCAGTGCTCGGGCTCCTCGTCGCGCTCGTGTTCTTGTGGCTCCTGCTCCGGTAGACCGAGGCGCCTCCAATACGCGCGACGCGGCGGTACTCGCGCCGGAGCAGGGCGGCGGTGCGGCCGCTGGGATCGAGCTGCGCAGGCGGCTGGACGACGAGCACGAGCTTGGCCCGCCTCATCGCGAGCGCGTGCTGCACGGCCTGAAGCGCGCCCGGGATCGAAGCGACGTTTCGCGACCAGAGGTAGCGAACGGCCGGCCGTCGGTCGGCGAGGTAGTAGAGGTCGGCATCGGCCCAGATCGCGAGGACGCGCTGCCGCGGGCGCGTATGCGCGC
>Ga0184619_10000850_pt1 | contig 10603 bp, 9 predicted proteins | sample PLM0_60_b1_FD_133146 | JGI IMG/M metagenome (GOLD analysis project Ga0184619, IMG submission 133146) | Groundwater sediment microbial communities from an aquifer in East River, Colorado, USA - PLM0_60_b1 | ecosystem: Environmental > Terrestrial > Soil > Riparian zone | place: USA: East River...
AGGGCGTGATCGCGTACAAGATCGCCGCGCACGCGGCGGACATCGCGCGCGGCCGGCCGGGCGCCCGTGACCGCGACGACGCGCTATCGCGCGCGCGCTATGCGTTCGACTGGAACGAGCAGTTCCGGCTGTCGCTCGATCCCGACCGGGCGCGCGAGCTGCACGACGAAGCGCTGCCCGCCGAGTACTTCAAGAGCGCCGAGTTTTGTGCCATGTGCGGGCCCAAGTTCTGCTCGATGCATATCACGCGAGAGATCGAGCGGAATTACGGACGCCCCTCGACCTCCGCGATCGCTTCGTCGAGCTGACTCCGGTCGCTCAGGGTCGGTCGCCCGCTCGCGCACGCCTGATGCGCGGCCCGAAGCGCTTGGTCCGACGAGACGGCGATGTCGGGTCGCACGCCCACCCGCTCCCAGTTCGTGTTGGTGATGGGATTGATTGCCCGCCCGGTCGGCACCCAGACGCCGAAGTGGTCGGTGAGCCGCTGCATGCCGCCTGGGTGGGCGCCGCCGTCGGTCGTCTCCCCGACGATGATTATGCGAACTCCTCCGCACCCGAAAAGGTGCGCCGGCTGGTGAGGACATAGACCGGCCGGTCGCGGCCGTACCGCGCGCCGGGCACCCAGGGCCGTGTGTAGAAGTGCTCGGTGCGGTTACCGGGGCGCCAGTAGAGGGAATTCAAGTGCACTGAGTCTGAGCCGAAGGTGGCTCGAGACAAACGCAACCATGCCGGGCGACCCGCCCCCCACGTCGATAATCGGGCCTCCGTGTTGGCGAGAAAGTCGAACGCTGCGGGAGCGGCGTCCTGCGCCAGAACCGCAGGGACCGCGACCGCCAGCAAGGCGGATGCAAGACAGAGACAGGTTGCGAGTGTCATGATTGCTGTCACTATACTGCCGCTATGCTGTTCAGCCAACCGTGATGGTGGGGGCCGACTGGTCTCCGCGGCTCCCCGGGTCACCACGCGATCCCGTAGTCCTCCCCGTGGTTCGAGGATCCGCCCCAGAAGGAGCCGTGCTTCCAGTCGAAGAAGATGGCGTTGATGGGGCCCGAGGTGCGCTCCTGGAAGTCGAGCCGGTAGCCCATCCCGCGCAGGTCACGGCGCACCCAGGGCGGCGTGTCGGATCGCAAGGTAAGGCGGCCGGGCTGGGACTCGTGGTCGCCGAACGAGTTCCGCATCTGGTAGCTCGTGATGTTCGCCGCCTCGACCGCCTCCTGCACCGTCATCCCGAACTCGACCATGTCGAGAAAGCACTGCAGCAGGTTCTGATCCTGCGTGTCGCCGCCCTGTACCGCGGACGCCAGGAACGGCTTCCCATCCTTTAGCGCCAGGCTCGGCGTGAGGGTGACCCGCGGGCGTTTCCCCGGCGCGATCACGTTGAAGGGATTGTCGAGGGAATCGACGACGAACTGCTGCGCCCGCTGGCTCGCGCCGACCCCGGTGCGGCCCGCGATGACGGCTGGAATCCACCCCCCCGACGGCGTGATCGACACGACCCATCCCGAGGTATCCGCGGCCTCGATGGACGTCGTGCCGCGAGTGAACGCCTCGTCGAACGCCGCCAGGGCTGCTCCCTCCAACTGCTGCTGCTGCTCCGTCTGGCTGCCTCCGCCGGACGTCGCGGGAGTGCGCGCCGGGGAGGGCGGGGGCCAGCCGCGAAGCAGGTCGAGGTACGGGTTCGTCCCCCCTTGGAAGGGATAGGGATCGCCCGGCTTGATGCTCGGATCGTTGCGGTCGGGATTGACCAGCCGCGCCCGCTGCCGCGCGTAGTCCTTCGAGAGCAAGCCCCGGATCGGCTCCTCCGGCGGGAAGGCGGGGTCGCCGTAGTAGAAATCGCGGTCCGCGAACGCGAGGCTCATCGCCTGGTACACGGTGTGGATGTAGCGGGTGCTGTTATAGCCCATCGCCTTGAGATCGAAGGTCTCGAGGATATTCAGCGCCTCGAGCATCGCCGGGCCCTGCGACCACGGGCTGTAGCTTGTAGACGTCGATCCCGCGATACGTCGTCATGACGGGCTCTTCGATTTTCACCTTCCAGCTCGCCAGGTCCTGCAGCGTGATGAGCCCCCCTTCTTCCTGGAGTCCGCGGACGAACTCCTGCGCGATGTCGCCCTTGTAGAACCGGTCGTAGGCGGCCAGGATCGCGTCGCGCCGGCTCTTGCCCTGGCGCAGCGCCTGCTGCTCGGCGTCGACGAGCTTCCGCAGGGTGGCCGCGAGGTCCGCCTGCCGGAAGATCTCTCCCGCCTCGGGCGCTTCCCGTGCCTCACCCGCGTGCGGCAGCATCACGGCGCGCGAGTAGCGCCATTGCTTGAGCCAGCCCTTGTTCCGCTCGATCGAGTTGGCGGTCTCTTCCTCGATCGGGTACCCATCGGCCATCCGGATCGCCGGCTCGAGCACGTCGCGCAGGCTCAGCTTCCCGTACTCGGCGAGCATCGTCATGAGGCCGCCGGGCGTGCCGGGGGTGATGGCGGCGAGCGGCCCGTACTCGGGCGGGAAGTGCATTCCTTTCGAGCGGTAGAACGCCGGCGTGGCGCCGGTGGGCGCCGTGCCGAGGGCGTTGATCGCGATGACCTTTTTGGTCTGCGGGTTGTAGATCAGCGCCTGGGTTTCGCCCCCCCAGGAGAGCACGTCCCACATGGTGGTGACGGCGGCGAGCATGGCGCACGCCGCGTCGACGGGGTTGCCGCCCTTCTGGAACGTCATGGCGCCAGCGGTGGCGGCGAGCGGCTTCCCGGTGATGGCGACCCAGTGGCGTCCGTGCAGCGCGGGCTTCTGTGTGCGCTGAGCCGCGAGCGTGACCGGCGAGAGGAGGAGAACGAGCGTGAGGAAACGGACGGGCATACGTGCTCCGACGGAGGTCGAATTCGGGAACATATCGTTCCATCCTGCGGCTCGCCATCGTGCCGCACACTGGTGCCCGACCGGGGGCGCGCGCCCTTGCGGGCGTTTAGCGTGCCGGTAGTATAGGCAGCCTCTTCTCTCTTGGGGGGCGCGGCATGCGATGCTCTTCGGTCCTGTGTAGTCTCGCTCTCACATTCGGAATCGTCGCGCCGGTTGGCTTGGCGGCGCAGGGTGGCTCGGTCGCCGGGACCGTGGTAAGCCGCGGGTCGGGCGCGCCGGTGGGTGATGTGCAGGTCACCGTAGCGGGGACCGCTCTGCGGGCCTTTACCGACGCCAGGGGCCGGTTCCATTTCGACGACCTCCCCGGCACGAGAGTGGTTCTCCAAGTGCGCCGCATCGGTTTCCGCGTGGTGACCGACACCGTGGACGTCGGCGACACGAACGTGCGCGTGGCACTCGAGCAGAAAATGCTCGAGCTGTCGCAGGTCGTCGTGACGGGAATCCCGTCGCCCACCGAGATCGGCAAGCTTGGCAACGCGGTTTCGACGATCAATGCCGCAGACGTGACCCAGCGGGCTCCGATCAACGACGTACAGGACCTGCTGAACGCCCGCGCCGCGGGTGTGGTCATCCAGCGCGCCACCGGTGCCGTGGGGAGCGGCTCGCGTATCCGCATCCGTGGGGCGTCGAGCTTCTCGCTCTCGAACCAGCCGCTGATGTACGTCGACGGGGTGCGGGTGGATGCGGACGCGGCGACGGGACCGTCCAATCAGGCGTTCGGCTCGAGCTCCATCTCGCGCTACAACGACTTCAACCCCGACGCCATCGAGAGCATCGAGATCGTGAAGGGGCCGGCGGCCACGACTCTCTATGGCACCGAGGCCTCGGGCGGCGTGATACAGATCATCACCAAGCAGGGCATTCCTGGCCCGGCGCGGTGGAATTTCACGGTGCGCCAGGGCGCAAACTTCCTGAACGACCCGGAAGGACGGTTCCCGACCAACTATCAGCGCGATGGGGCGGGGAACATCATTTCGGTGAATATGCGCGATCTCCAGTCGCAGCTGGGCGGCTCGATTTTTCGGACGGGCCACGCTGCCGACTATCAACTGGGCGTGAGCGGTGGTTCGAGCACGGTACGCTACTACGTCGCCGGCGGGACGGAGCTGCAGGGCGGGGCAGAGCCCAACAACGATCTGCGCCACACTACCGGGCGCGCCAACCTCACGGTCACGCCCAGTGACAAGGTCACGCTGTCGGCTCGGGCGGGCTACGTCGCGGGGCCGACCCACCTGAGCGCCGAGGCGGGTTTCGGCGGCCGGGTCTGGACGACGGTTCTCGCCGACCCCCGCAACCTCGGCACTCCGCAGCTCGGCTTCTTCAGCGGCCTGCCGCCTGAATACGACCAAGTGTATCACTTCACGCAGGACCTCGATCGGTTCACGGGCTCCGTGCAGCTGCAGCACCACCCGGTCAAATGGTTCACCCATCGTGTCACGTTTGGTGTCGATCGCACGCGCGAAGTCAACTCTCTGTACCAACCCCGCATCGATTCGCTGGTGTCGAACCCGACGTTCGGGTCGGACGCCCTCGGCTATATCTCGCTCGAGAATCACAGCGTCGACAACACCACGGTCGACTACGCGGCCACGGCAGCGTTCGACCTGTCGCCCTCGCTCCACTCGAGTCTTTCGGCAGGCCTGCAGTTCTATCACGCCCGCGGAGACACCGTCTTTGCCGACGGGCTGTTTTTCCCGGCGCCGGGGCTCTCGGCCATCAGCGCCACGACCGGTCAACGCTCCAATTCGAACGGAACCGAGGAGACCAAGAGCATCGGCACGTACGCACAGGAGCAGATCGGCTGGCGGGACCGGCTGTTCCTGACGGCTGGCCTTCGCGTCGACGACCATAGCACCTTCGGCGCCAACTTCGACCGCGTGTACTACCCGAAGGTGAGCGCGAGTTGGATCCTGAGTGAGGAGCCGTTCTGGAAGTACCGGTTCGTGAACCAGCTGCGGCTGCGCGCGGCGTACGGCGAGTCGGGGCGAGCGCCGCCCACCAACGTCGCCGTACGGAGCTATCGACCCATCACCGGACCGAATGACGCCGACGCGGTGACGCCGGAGTTCATTGGCAACCCCGACCTCGGGCCGGAGCGCGGCAAGGAGATCGAGCTGGGCTTGGACGCCGGATTGTGGAACGACCGCGTCGGCCTCGAGTTCACGTACTACCGCAAGAAGACGGTGGACGAGATCCTGCAGCGCGAGATCGCGCCGTCGATTGGATTCTCGGGCCAGCAGCCCTTCAATGCCGGGGCAGTCTTGAACCAAGGAATCGAGCTGCTGGTACGCGGCCGCCCGTACGATCGCCCGTCCGTGAGCCTCGACGTGACCCTCAACCTCGCCACGAACAGCAACAAGATCCTGAGCCTCATGCCGGGCGTGACGTCGGTATCGGCGGGGACGAACCTGCAGCACCACGTCGGGTACCCGGTCGGCTCCTGGTTCACGAAGAAAGTAGTGAGCGCCCAGTTCGACTCCCTCACCGGACAGGCGATCAACATCCTATGTGACGACGGCAACGGCGGGTCGATGGCGTGCGCCAGCGCCCCCAGTGTGTTCATCGGCCGTACGACGCCGAGCTTCGAGGGCGGATTCTCTACGACACTGACCCTGTGGAACCGGCTGCGCCTGTACGGCCTGCTCGACTTCAAGACGGGGTACCGAAAACTCGACGGCACCACGCGGGTGCGCTGCACGTTCTTCGGCCAGGTGTGCCGCGAGAACTTCTTCCCGCTGGAGTTCGACCCGAAACGCATCGCGGGGATTCAGTCGAACCGCAGCCTCGTCGATTTCCTGATCTCCGACGCGCGCTTCATGAAGCTGCGAGAGGTCTCCGTCGTCTACACGCTCCCCGACGCCTGGGCGACCGCGATCCGCGCGAGCCAGGCGACCATCTCGCTCGCCGGACGGAACCTGCATACCTGGACCGGCTACACCGGCCTTGATCCCGAAGCGATGTTCCTCGGCGGGAGCCGCGGCGGCAACTTCAGCCAATGGGAGCAAGCCGACTTGCCGCAGCTGACCCAATGGATCGTCGCCGTCAACCTGGCTTATTGAAAGGCGGACCAATGAGACACACAGCGATTGTCGTGCTCGTGGGGCTCGTGGCCGCCGGGTGCGACTTGTTCAACAACGCGCTCCAAGTCCAGACCCCAAGCAACATCCCGGCGAACGGGCTCGAGGTACCCGCGAACGCGGGGCTGCTCGTGAACAGCGCGATCGGCGACTTCGAGTGCGCCGCCGGAGCGTACGCCGTGATGAGCGGCCTGATCACCGACGAGCTGATCGACGCCACACAGACCGCGGACCGCTACCCGTATGAGCTGCGGACGATGCTCTCGAGCGACCGCCGTTACGCCGTCAACGACTGCGTCGGGCTCGGCGTCTATTCGCCCTTGCAAACCGCCCGCTTCTCGGCGGCGAACGTCCTCTCCCTGCTGAATGGCTGGACCGTGGCTCAAGTCCCGGCTCGTGACAGCCTGATCGCCACGGCCTCGGCGTACGAGGGCTACAGCCTCGTCCTGCTCGGCGAAGGCTTTTGTACGATGGTCGTGTCGGGGCTCGATGCGAACCGCCAGCTCGTGTACGGCGGCGAGATCTCGCGCGACAGCGTCTTTCGACTCGCCGTGGCCGCCTTCAACGATGCGATCGCGGGCGGCAATGCCGACATCGTCAACATGGCCCGGGTCGGGCGGGCGCGCACCTACCTCGACCTCAGGCAATCGGCCCTCGCGAAGGCGGACGCGCAGCTCGTCCCCGCCGCGTACCTGAAGCTCGTGACTGCCTCGGGGATCAACGCGCATCGCAACAACCGCGTGTGGCAGGAGAGCGACACCACGTTCGACAATACCTCGATCGATTCGCTGTACGTGAGGATGAACGACCCCCGCGTGCCGATCGGTAACAAGAACCGTAGCAGTGTCACCGGCATTCCCCTGTTCTTCCAGAAAAAGTTCCCGTCAATGTCCAGTCCGATCCGGCTCGCGTCCGGCGACGAGGCTCGGCTCATCATCGCGGAAGCGAACATCAGGACGGGTACCTTCGGCGCCGCGGACAGCATCATCAACAGCTTCCGGGCGCGCGGCGGTCAGGGGGCGATCACCAGCCCCGACTCGGCGACGGCGTCGGACTCCTTGTTCGACCAGCGGCGGCGCGAGCTGTTCCTCGAAGGGCAGCACCTGTTCGATCTCGTTCGGTTCGGAAAGACGCCGGGTCCGGTGGCAGGAACGCCGTACGCGGGCGGCGGCGTGTATGGCTCGCAGTTGTGTCTGCCCCTGCCGGACGTGGAGAAGCAAAACAACCCGAACTTCCCGTAGCCTCGGGGTCGGCGAACTCGTAACAGTTGAGGGCCCGGCGAAGCGCCGGGCCCTCTGTATTGTCACTAGCGGTGTCGTCATGCTGCGCGCTTGCTGTCACTCCTCCAGAACGGCAAACGCCCGCACCGGAAAGCTCCCCATCCCCTTCACACGCGGCGGAACCGCGTAGAACCGGAATCCCACGTCCGGCAGCTGGCCCAGGCCGCACAGGTGCTCGACAATGGGGATCCCCGCTGCGAGCAGGAGCGAGTGCGCCGGGCGAGCGCCGTCGGCCCCGTCGTCGATGTTGAGTGAGTCGATCCCGACCAACGCGGCACCTGCGGCAACGAGATGCTCTGCCGCGGCGCCCGTGAGAAAAGGATGCCCCGTGCCGTACCGCTCGGTGCGCCAGTGCACGTCCCAGCCCGTGTGTACGAGCACCGCCTTGCCTTTCACGTCCCGCCCCCCGAACACGCCCGAGTCGAGCGCCCGGCCGGCGCGCTCCGTTGCGCGAACCACGACGCCCTGCAGGTTCGCGACAGCCTGAAGCGGATAGTCAGAAATATCCTTGCCGCCGTCGTACCGGTGGAACGGCGCGTCGATGTAGGTCCCGGTGTTGGCGAGCAGCTCGATCTTCCCGATCTGGAATGTCGTGCCCGGGGCGTAGCGCGTCTGGGACGCAGCGCGCGACAGCCAGTCACTGATCACGGGCACGGGGAGGCCGGGATAGGTGACCATCCCGTGCTCGATCGTGTGGCTCACATCGATGTAGATCATGAAGGAGGCGGGGCCGGGGGCAACACGCGGGCCAGCGCCTGGAGGAGCTGCCCCTCGGGGGCGCCACCGTCGGGCGCCTCGGCGAGCACCACCGCAAAGCGCCGCTTGAGCAGTGGATCCCGCATCGCGTGGGCGGCGAACTGCAGCGTAAGAGGGATGAACCAGCTTGCCCCGCGCACCGCCGCGCCGGCCCGCGCGACCGCCGCGTATTGCTCGAACAGGGCCAGGATGAAGGCGCTCTTGGAAGGGAATTGCCGGTAGATGGCGCCCTTGGTGAATCCTGCCGTTTGGGCGACCTCATCCAGGGTCGCCAGCTCGATGCCCCGCTCCGCGAAGACCGCCAAGCCCGCTTGGACCAGCATGGCCCGCGTCTCGGCCTTTCGCCTCTGCCGTAAGATACCCATTAGTATCTATGATACTTGAGAGAATCTATATGTGCAACGAGTCGTCCGTCGGAGAGATTTGGGATACCCATTAGTATCTGAACCATGGTGTCTGGAGCGTCCGATGGCCGTTTCTGATTGCGCGTGGCAGCTACGCTCCCAAAGATTGGGCCGCGCCTCACCGTACCAGCCCACAGGAGGTGACCCGTGTCCGACCCTGCCGCTGGAGCTCCCACCGGAGGCAAGCTCCAGTTCGACCACGCCGAGCAGACCGCGCCAGGCGGCGCCACGTGCGCATTTTGCAAACAGCCGATCCTGGCATCGTATTACGAGATGAACGGTAAAGTCGCGTGCGAGCGCTGCCGCGGACAGATCTTGGCGACCTGGAACCGCGGCTCGCCGAGCGCGCGCTTCGCGAAGGCCCTGGGACTAGGTGCCGCCGCGGCCGCGCTGGGCGCCGGGCTGTACTTCGGCATCGAAGCGCTGACGGGCTACGAGTTCGGCCTCGTGGCGATCGTGGTCGGGCTGCTGGTGGGCAGCGCGGTGCGCAAGGGATCGAACGGCCGTGGCGGCTGGCGCTACCAAGCGCTCGCGATGTTCCTCACCTACAGCGCCGTCGTGGCCACCGACTCGTCCCTCATCGCGCGGGAGCTGACGAAGCAGTTGCGCGCTCCCGCCGACTCGGTGGCGTCGCCCGACAGCACGCCCCAGAAGGGATCGGAGCGCCCTGCGCCACTAGCTATCGCTGTCGGGCTCGCCGTGCTGGTAGCGCTCGCGTACGCGGCGCCGATCATGATCGGTGTCTCGAGCCCGCTCCACCTCGTCATTGCAGGCTTCGCATTGTACGAAGCATGGAAGCTGAACAGGGGCGTGACGCTCACCGTCACGGGACCCTATCACGCCACCGCCCCAGGCTGACGAGCGGCCGGAGCGGACGGCCTCGGCCTGCCCGCAGTGCGGCACGCAAGTCGCGCCCGTCCTGCTCGCCTGTCCCTCCTGTCATCGCCTCGTCCACACCGACGAGCTGAAGCGTTTGGCCGCGGACGCCGAGCGCGGGGTGCAGGCGGGCGACACGAGCGGAGCCCTGGCCGCCTGGCGCCAGGCGCTCGATCTGCTGCCGCAGGATTCGACGCAGCACCAGGCGGTCTCCGCCCGGATCGTCGCGCTGAGCCAGGCCGTGGACCGCCAGCCCGCTGCCCCGACGCACGGCTCCCGCTGGGGCAAGCAGGCGGCGGGCCTCGGCGCGCTGGGCGCGCTGCTTATCAAGTTCAAGTTCGCCATCGTGTTCTTCCTCACGAAAGCCAAGCTGCTGCTGCTCGGTCTGACGAAGGCCGGAACGCTCTTCAGCATGCTCCTCTCGGCGGGTGTGTACTGGACCATCTGGGGCTGGAAGTTTGCGCTCGGCGTGGTCCTCTCGATCTACGTCCACGAGATGGGTCACGTGCAGGCGCTGCAGCGCTACGGCATCAAAGCGACCGCCCCGATGTTCATCCCCGGCATCGGCGCCGTGATCCGCCTCAAGCAGTACCCGGCGGATGCGCGCGAAGACGCGCGGGTCGGGCTCGCCGGCCCGCTCTGGGGACTGGGCGCGGCCCTCGCGGCCTACGTCCTCTACGGCGCCACGCACGCCGGCATCTGGGGAGCGATCGGACACTTTGGCGCCTGGGTCAACCTGTTCAACCTGGTTCCGGTGTGGCAGCTTGATGGTGGCCGCGGGTTCCGCGCCCTGACCCGCCCGCAGCGCTGGATCGCGGTAGCCGTGATCGCGCTGATGTGGCTCGTGACGGGGGAAGGGCTCCTGGCATTGCTCGGGGTCGCCGCCGCGGCGAGCGCCGGGTTCGGCACGCCGGCCGAACAGCCGGATCGGACGGCCTTGCTGCAATACTCGTTTCTCGTCGCCGCGCTGTCGCTCTTGACCCGGATCGCGGCCCCTGTCGTGCCGCGCTGAGGACAAGTGAAGCTGCGCGCGGGACTTGACTGGGGTGGCACCGATTCTATGTTTGCGATTCGGCTGCTCCGCTCGGGCCGCTGCCGACGCGGGTTCTCTTGGAGTGTGAATGCCGTACATCATCGCAGAGCCGTGCATCAACTTGAAAGATCGCTCCTGCGTGGATGTGTGTCCGGTGGACTGCATCTACGAGGGAGAGGACCAGCTCTACATCCACCCGGATGAGTGTATCGACTGCGGCGCCTGCGAGCCGGAGTGTCCCGTCACGGCGATTTTCCCGGAGGAAGACACGCCGCC
>Ga0184619_10000853_pt1 | contig 10585 bp, 10 predicted proteins | sample PLM0_60_b1_FD_133146 | JGI IMG/M metagenome (GOLD analysis project Ga0184619, IMG submission 133146) | Groundwater sediment microbial communities from an aquifer in East River, Colorado, USA - PLM0_60_b1 | ecosystem: Environmental > Terrestrial > Soil > Riparian zone | place: USA: East River...
CGAGCCGCCGCCGTCGCCGTCCCGAGAGCGCTCGCAAAGGCGCTGACCATCGCGCCGAAGTTGATCGCGTCGGCGTAGCCGTGCGAGATGAAAGCTGTGGACAAGTCGCCGAGCGGCGCCCCCGAGCTTGAGAACGCCTTCACTCCGTTGGCGTCGATCCCGAAGCCGAGCGACTGCGCCAGCATCACCACGACGTAGAAGACGCCGGTCACCGCGACGGCGGTCGCGATTGCCGCCGGGATGTTCCGGCGCGGGTTGTTCGTCTCTTCGCCGAGCGCGGCCGCCCCTTCGAATCCGGCCCAGGAGAGGAAGCCGAAGACGGAGGCAAACGCGATCGCACCGATGCCGACCCCGGCGGGCGGGCTGAACGGCTTCAGGGTGAAATCCTGGCCGTTCGGGGCCGAGCCGCCGATCACCTTGACGTAGATCCAGACGACGAGAATCAGGATGAGCGTCACCGAGACGGCCTCGATTGCGAGTAACGACCGGGTGGCGAATTTGACGTCGCTGTAGGCGACGATCCAAATCAGCGCCGCGGCGACCAGGGAGATCACGATCCACTCGGGCGAATGCCAGATTCCGGTGCCGTCGAAGAACGACTCGCCGAACAAGCCGACCTCAGCTGTCGACGCAGCGGTAAAGGCCGTATACGTGCCTAGCTGCCCCCAACCCGAGAAGAAGCCGGCATGGGGACCGAGCGTCACGCCCGTGAGGGCATATGCGGAGCCGGCGTGACTGAAATGACGAGTGAGCCGGACGAACGCGTAGGAGACGAGGGCGATCGCGATCGCCGCGAACAGGAACGCGAGTGGGACCGCTCGTCCGATCAGGCCTGCCGGGGCGACGCCGTTCAGAGCCATCGCGGCCGTCGGCGCCATGATCCCAAGGGAAAGCGCTATTGCCTCCCAGAAGCGGAGCTCCCGCCGCAAGCCTCCCGGCCTTTCGGGAATCGCAGTCGTCGCGCTCATCGATGCCATCAGCCGCCTCCTTGCTCGAAGATCTCGTCCGGTAGGAACATCCCCACGACCCAGTTCGGCGCGTCAACGACCTCGTGGATTCGCAGGTCGCCGCCCACGCTCGCGATCGCGTAGGCCTCCTCGCGCTCGAGTCCATGGCGCTCGCCGAGGTGCTGGATCGTCGCGTGGACTGCCTGCTTCGTCGCCTCCATCAGGTCGGGGGCGACGCCCGTGCACACGTGGTACCCGCTCTCCTCGGTGGACGAGAGCGCGCCGGGCGGGAGCCGGTACTGAGGCGCCTGGATCGTGAAGTCCCGACGGACAGATAGTCGCAGGACGACGTCCATCGCCGTTTCGATCGCCGTGCCGCAAACTTCGCCGTCGCCTTGCGTCGCATGAGTGTCTCCGACGGAGAAAAGCGCTCCTTCCACGCCGACCGGGAGGTAAAGGCTTGTGCCGGCACGCAAATGTTTCGTGTCGAGGTTGCCGCCCCAGCGGGACGGGGGCACAATCGAATGCTCACCTGGCTCGGCAGGGGCGACGCCGATGGTGCCGGGAAACGGCCGGTACGGGAGCGTGACCGAGTCGCTCCAGACGACGCGGGACCGTTGTCGGTCGACCTCCGAGATCTTCAGCCACGGCTCCGTGAACTCATTCGCGAGCAGGCCGAAGCCCGGGATCAGCGCCGTCCAGCCCCAGTCCTGCGGCCGGAACTCGACGACCTCGACCTCGAGCACGTCTCCCGGGGAGGCCCCCTTGACGAACACGGGGCCGCTGACCGGGTTGACGTGTGTGAAGTCGAGCTTCTCCACGTCTGTGGCGCCTGAGTTTGCTGTGATCTGCTCGTCCGAGGCGTCACGCACGTGGAATTCGACAGAGTCGCCCGAATGGATCTCGAGCGCGGGCTCGAGCGAGTTGTCCCAGGCATAGTTGAAGGCGTCCCCGCGAAGGTCATGGAGCGCCCGCGGGCCGCCGGGCGGATTGTGCACCGCGCTTCTTTAACGCATTCGAGGTTCTCCGTGCAACCGTCCGCGGCCGGCCAAGGCATCGCTCGCGATGCCGACCCCAGAGGCCGGGGGGCGCCCGCCCCGAGGCGTCGCTTGCGATGCCGATTAAGAGGCCGCACGATTCACTCGGGCGGCCTCTCCTTCCGGCTGCATGGGATCGACGTTCGTGGTGCGTCCGGGATACGGCTTACACTGCCGTGGCGATGCCGATCTACGAGTACGTGTGCATGGAGTGCGAGTCGCATTTCGAGGAGCTCGTCCGGAACGGTCACGATCCCGACTGTCCGGATTGCGGCGCCGAGAACGTGCGCAAGCAGTTCTCCGTCTTCGCGGCTCACGGCACCGCCGAGCAACCAAGCTTCGGCGCTTCCAGTGGCGGTTGTTGCGGCGGTTCGTGTGGCTGCCACTGAGCTAAACGCTTTCGCGGCCGAGGTCGCCGGCTGCACGAAGTGCACGCTCGCGCAAGGCCGGACGCAGGTCGTCTTCGGCGTCGGCGATCCGAGCGCGGATCTGATGTTCGTGGGCGAAGCGCCGGGCTTCCACGAGGACCAGCAAGGCAAGCCGTTCGTCGGCCAGGCGGGCAAGCTGCTCGACAAGCTGCTCGCAGGGATCGGGCTCGAGCGCGAGCAGGTCTACGTCGCGAACGTGCTCAAGTGCCGGCCGCCCGGAAACCGCGACCCGCAGCCGGACGAGATCGAGGCCTGCGAAGGCCATCTCTTCCGCCAGATCTCGCTGATCGAGCCGAAGGTCGTTGCGACGCTGGGCAACTTCGCGACCAAGCTCCTCTCCGGCAAACCGACCGGGATCACGCGCGTCCACGGCGCCGAGCAGGAGGCGACCCTCGGCGGGCGCAGCGTGCTGCTCTATCCGCTCTACCACCCGGCCGCGGCGCTTTACACCCCGGCGATGCTGAAGGTGCTCGAGGAGGATTTCCGGCGGCTGCCCGACTTGCTCGGCCGGACGGCCGAGAAGCCGGAGCCTTCGCCGGCATTCGCTCCGCTTACGGCTGAACCGGCCGTTCAGCTCGGCCTCTTCTAGACCCGTGACGCTGACCTCCGCCGCACCGGCGGAGACGGAGGCGGTCGCCGCGCGGCTGGCTCGCAGCCTGCGGGTCGGCGACGTCGTCACGGTGTCGGGTGAGCTCGGCACCGGCAAGACGACGTTCGTCCGGGGCGCCTGCCGTGCGCTCGGGATCGAGGTTCCCGTGACGAGCCCGACCTTCACAGTCGGGCACCGCTATCCGGGAAACCCGGCCGTCTCGCACCTCGATCTCTTTCGTTTCCAGGGCTTTTCCCCGGCCGAATGGGGCGATCTCGAGCCGTACTTCGAGGACGCGATCTGCTTCGTCGAATGGCCCGAGGCGGCCGCGGACGCGCTCCCGCCGGTGCGCGTCTCGGTACGTTTGTCACACGTGGACCGCGAACGTAGGACGATCGAGCTCGAAAGCGACGACCGGCAATTGCTGGCCGAGGTCTCCGGCGATGCTGACGCTCGCGTTTGACACCGCCACGAGCGTCGCGACCAGCGCGCTCGTGCGCGACGGGCAGTTGCTCGGCGAGCGCGCCTCCCGGGCGGTACGTGTGCTGGCCGACACCGAGGAGCTGCTCGAGGAAGCCGGCGCCGAACCGCATGAGCTCGGCCGGCTCGTCGTCGGAACCGGGCCCGGCAGCTTCACGGGCATGCGGATGGGGCTTGCAGCCGCGCGCGCGCTCGCGTTCGCGCTCGACCTGCAGCTCGCGGGGGTCTCGACTCTCGACGCGCTGGCGGCCGGAGCGCCGGGAGCCCTGCCGGTCGTAGACGCCGGGCGTCGCGAGGTGTTCACGCTCGTCGACGGCGCTCCGGCCGTGGTCTCGCCGAACGAGCTCCGGATCGAGCCTGGGAGGACGTGCGTCGGCGACGGCGCCGTTCGCTATCGCGACGTTCTCGAAGGGGTCGGCGCGGAGATCCCGCACCGTGAGAGCGAGCTCCATCTGCCGCGCGCACGGTTCCACGTGGAGCTCGCGGGCGAGTTCGTCGACCCAGAGGCCGTCGAGCCGCTCTACCTCCGGCTCCCGGACGCGGAGCAGGCGCGATGAAGGAGATGACGCGGGTCGAGCTGCGGCGGCTCGAGATGCGGGACCTGAATGCGATCGAGCGGATCGAGCGCGCCTCCTACCCGACGCCCTGGTCGCGCTCGATGTTCGCGAGCGAGCTCGCGAAGCCGTCTTCTATCTGCCTGGGTGCCTTCGATCTCGAGACGCTGGAGCTGGTCGGCTACCTGGTCATCTCCCGCTACGTCGACGCCTGGCACGTGATGAACGTGGCCGTGGCGTCCGACCACCGTCGACGTGGGATCGCGACGACGATGATGGAGCGGCTGTTCGAGGTGACGGCGGGCCGGGGGCGACGCGGATACACCCTCGAAGTGCGGGTCTCGAATATCGGTGCCGTCGCCCTCTATGAGCGGCTGGGCTTCAAGCCCCGCGGCGTGCGGCGCGGCTACTACACCGACAATCGCGAGGACGCGTTAATTATGTGGAAAGACCCTATTTCCGAGTCGATCGAAGAGTGAAAAGACGGTTGCCGGCGGAGCCGGGCTTCGCCCGGCGGGAGCCGCAGTGAACGGGTGCAACGAGGCTACGAAGAAGAAGGGGGCTCATGGGGGAAACATGGTTTCCCCCATGCTGTGATCCTCGCGCTCGAGACCTCTTGCGACGAGACCGCTGCGGCCGTCGTGACGGACGATGGGCGCATCCTTTCGAATGTCGTCTCCTCCCAGGCCGCGCTGCACGCTCGCTTCGGCGGCGTCGTCCCGGAGGTCGCCTCGCGGCGCCATCTCGAGCTCGTCGTTCCGGTTCTCCGGGAGGCGCTGGCGGAAGCTGACGCTGAGCCGGAGCGCCTCGATGCTGTCGCCGTCACCCAGGGGCCGGGACTCGTCGGTGCGCTGCTCGTCGGCCTTTCGGCCGCGAAGGCGCTTGCCTGGGCGAACCGGCTGCCGCTGATCCCTGTCAATCACCTGCACGGCCATGTCGCATCGCTCTATTTGCACCCCGAGTCCGTCGAGCCGCCCTTCCTCTGCCTGCTTGCGAGCGGCGGCCACACCTTGCTGATCGACGTCGCCGAGCGCGGTGGCTTCCGGGTCCTCGGAACGACTCTCGATGACGCCGCCGGCGAGGCGTTCGACAAGGGCGCGCGGCTGCTCGGCCTCGGCTACCCGGGCGGCGCGGCAATCGACCGGCTCGCCGGCGAAGGCAATGCGGGTGCGTACGAGTTTCCGGTCGCGCGCGTGCCCGGCCTCGACTTCTCCTTCTCGGGCCTGAAGACGGCGCTGCTCTATGCGGTCCGCGACCTCGCCGAGGACGAGGTCGAGCGTCGCCGTGCCGACCTCGCCGCGAGCTACCAGCGCGCGATCGTACGCGCGCTTGTCGAGCGGACGCACGAGGCCGCCGAGCAAACCGGGGCCACCAGGATCGCGGTCGTCGGCGGTGTGGCCGCGAACTCGGAGCTGCGCGCCGCCCTGCCCGACGCGGCCTTCGCACCGTTGTCGCTCTGCACGGACAATGCGGCGATGATCGCTTCGGCGGCGCGCTACGCGGAAGCAGTCCCCTTGCCCGGTTATCTTGCTCTCGATGCGTACGCGTCTGGCTAGAGCCGCTCAGGCTCTCCCGCTCGGGATTATCGCGCTTGGTCTACTGGCGTTCGTCCTGGGCGCCGGCGGAACCCGTACGGCCCAACCGACGCTCTCTTCGACCGCCGCGGCGTGGCGCGGGCTCGCCGGCAGCGCCCGCCCGAAAGTCGACGTCGGGCAGCGCGTGATCGTCGTGCTCAAGGCTCCTTCGCTTGCGCAACGAGTAGCACGGGCCGGCGGGCGGGCGACCGACTCTCAGGAGCGGCAGTGGACGACCTCCGCCCTTGCCGCGCAGCAACAGGTCCTGGCGACGCTGGCGCAGCACGGGGTGCAGGTGCGAGTGGACTACTACTACTCCCGCGTCATCAATGGCTTCTCGGCCGCGCTCGACTCCGAGGCGGTTGCGCTGCTCGAGCGGGAGCCCGAGGTCGCAGGCGTCTACCCGTCCCGCGTTGCGTACCCCGCGACGATCTCGTCGGAGCTGCTGGCGAAGGACGAGCTCGCCCGGGGCGCAGCCCACCGCCCCGAGATCACGCTGCCGGGGTTCGACGGCCGCGGGGTCACGATCGCGCTCCTCGACACCGGCGTCGACCGGGCGCAGCCATTCCTTCGGGGACGTGTCCAGGACGGGATCAACGTGCTCAGCGACGGCGACTTTCATGCGCTCGCCGCGACCAAGCCGGACGATGCGACCAGGCTCGAGCGGCATGGGACAGAGATGGCGGGACTGCTCGTCGGCGCGGGCGGACCCGAAGGGCTCGCGGGCGTTGCGACGGGTGCCTCGGTGCTGCCGATCCGCGTCGCGGGTTGGCAGCAAGACGTCGCCGGCGGCTGGGCGGTCTACTCGCGCACCGACCAGCTGATCGCCGGGCTCGAGCGGGCGGTCGACCCGAACGAGGACGGCGACGCGCACGACGCTGCCAGGATCGCCCTCGTTCCGCTCGCCTCGCCGTACGCAGCTTTCGCCGACGCGCCCGATGCGCGAGCAGTCGAAGGTGCTCTCGCCCTCGACACGCTGGTCGTCGGCGCGGCCGGAAACGACGGTCCGGCCGGCCCGGCGTTCGGAAGCTTGTCAAGCCCGGGCGGCTCCCCGGCGGTACTCAGCGTCGGGGCCGCCGACCTGCGCTCGCAGGCGGAGCAGGTGCGGGTCGTCGTCCGCGTCGGCCTCAATGTTCTCGTCGACCGGATGCTGCCGCTCGCCGGGGCCGTGCTCCCGACGCAGGCGCGGGAGCTCGCGCTGGCGGCGCCTCGGGCGCGCGGCTACCGCGCCAGCCCAGGCGACTTTCTCGCGCCGCCCTCGCTGGATTCGTTCTTCGACCGGGATGGCCTGAGCGTGGTGGCCGGCCGCGCAGCGCTCGTACGGGCAGGCGACGACCCGGTAACCGCCGTCGAGAACGCAGCCCGCGCCGGCGCCGCTGCGGTCGTCCTCTACGGGACATCGATTCCCGCAGGCGGCCTGGGGCTCGACGAGAGCGTGCCCGTGCCCGTTGTGGCGGTCCCGGAGGACGTCGCCCGCACCGCGCGCGAGGCGCTCGCCGGCGGCCGTCACCCGGCGCTCTCGCTCGGCGCGTCGCGCGTGGCTCGGAATGGCACCGGCGGTGGCATCGCGCCCTTCTCCTCGCGCGGGCTCTCATTTGACTGGCGCGTTCGCCCGGACCTGGTCGGTCCGGGGGTCGCGCTGATGACCTCCGAGCCGGCGGCCGCGGAGGACGGGACGGCGGCGTACGGGACCGTCAACGGCTCGAGCGCCGCTGCCGCAACCGTCGCGGGTGCAGCGGCCTTGCTCGCCCAGGCGCGGCCCGATCTGGACGCGCGGACTCTCCGCAGCATCCTCGCCGGCCACGCCCGCCGCTTCGAGGACGCATCCGTGACTGCTCAGGGCACCGGATTGGTCGACGTGGGCGCCGCGGCGGCCGCCGAGGTGGCGACCGATCCGACCAGCCTCGCCTTCGGCCCCGCTGACCGGCCGAACTGGAGGTCTGTCCAAGAGCTGAAGATCCGGAGCCTGTCCACGCGAGTGCTGTACATGCGTGCGACGTTGCCGCAGACCGGGGGTGCCGGCCTGGCGCTGACCGCTTCGCCGGCTCGCTTCCGACTGCGTCCTGGCGGCGAGGTCACGATCCGTGTCAAGGCGTCCTTCCAGGGAACGCCGGCAGACAGTCCGGCCGCCGAAGGGACGATCGAGATTGGTTCTCGCTCGACGCTGCCGCTGCGAGTACCGTGGGCGATCCCGTTCGGTCGCTACCGCGCTCCGCTTCTCTCCGCCGTGCGGCTCTCGAAGGAAAGCTTCAAGCCCTCCGACACGACGCCGGCGGTGCTCTCCTTCCGCGCCGGCGGCCTCGCGCCCGGGCAGAACGGAGCCCAGGTGGAGCCGGTCGGCCGCCTGGACATGCTGCTGACGAGCGCGTCCGGCAACGACCTCGGCCTGCTTGTCCGCATGCGCGACCTGCTGCCCGGCAGTTACGCGTTCGGCTTGACCGGTCGCGACCCGAACGGGAACACGCTGCCGGCCGGCGACTACACCCTCACGCTGATCGCGTTTCCGCCCGACCACAGCCGCGCGACCTTCCGCAAGGTGGCGTTCACGATCAAATGAACTCGTTTCAGAAGGACAAACGGTCAGCGGCTTTGCGTTCCGGGATTAGACGGGCGTCCGGGCAAAGCCCGGACACCCTTTAGGTCGGCGTCGCGTGCGAGCGCCTTAAAGTCCTATACTCGGCCCGCCATTTGCAGCGACTTTTCCACCTGCCGAGCGCCGAAGGAGCGTCCGTGACCACACTCGAACTGCCCGAATCACACCTCCGCGAGAACCCCTACGACATCGCCAAGGAGCAACTGCGGCGCGTCGCCGAGCTCTTTGCGGTCGACCCGAATCTCGTCAACGTTCTCCAGGAATGCAAGAAGGCGGTCGTCGTCTCCGTACCCGTGACCATGGACGACGGCCACATCCGAGCCTACGAGGGCTACCGGGTCACCCACAACATCGCTCGCGGCCCGTCCAAGGGCGGCATCCGCTACCACCCGGACGTCGAGTTGGACGAGGTCAAGGCGCTGGCGATGTGGATGACGTGGAAGTGCGCGCTGATGGGCATCCCCTTCGGCGGTGCGAAGGGCGGGATCGCCGTCGATCCGAAGAAGCTCTCGCCGGGTGAGCTACAGCGGATGACGCGCCGGTATACGAGCGAGATCATCAACGAGATCGGGCCCGAGAAGGACATCCCGGCCCCGGACGTCGGCACGGACGGCTCGGTGATGGCGTGGATCTTCGACACCTATTCGATGAACAAGGGCCACTCAGTGCTCGGCGTCGTCACCGGCAAGCCGCTCAACGTCGGCGGCTCGCTCGGCCGACTCGAGGCGACGGCGCACGGAGCGCTCTATTGCATCCAGGAGGCGATTCGCAAGCGCGAGATGCGAATGGACGGCCTGCGGGTCGTCGTTCAGGGCTTCGGCAACGTCGGCAGCTTCCTGGCCAGGTTCCTCGCTGAGCAAGGTGCGACCGTGATCGCGGTCTCGGACTCTCGCGGGGGCATCTACAACGAGAACGGCCTCGACATGGCTGCGGTGCTGGCGCACAAGCAGGAGACCGGCGCCCTCGAGGGACTCCGCGGCGCCGAGTCGATCACGAACGAGGAGCTGCTCCTGCTCGACTGCGACGTGCTGGCGCCCTGCGCGCTCGAGCAGGTGATCACCAGCGCGAACGCCGACCAGGTGAAGGCGAAGATCATCGCCGAAGGCGCCAACGGGCCCGTCACTCCCACTGCGGACGAGATCCTCGATGACCGCGGCATCCTGATCCTCCCGGACGTGCTCGCGAACGCGGGCGGCGTCGTCGTCTCGTACTTCGAGTGGGTCCAGGGCCTCCAGGAGTACTTCTGGAAGGAGGACGAGATCAACTCGAAGCTCCGCGACATCACGACGCGGGCGTTCAACGAGACTTGGCGCACGCTCGAGGAGCGCAAGACGAGCATGCGACTGGCCGCGTATGGCTTGGCGGTGCGGCGTGTCGCGGATGCGACCATCACGCGTGGCCTCTACCCGTAACCCGGGAGTTGTCCTTTACAAGGCTGCGGGCTGCCACCTCTGCGAGCGGGCCGAGGCACAGCTCGCCGAGCTCCGCGACGAGCTCGGTTTCGAGCTCGCTGAGATCGCCATCGACGGCGACCCGGAGCTCGAGGAGCGTTACCGCGAACTGGTCCCGGTCGTCGAGATCGACGGCGAGCGGGTCTGCACTTACTACGTTCAGCCGGAGCCCTTCCGGCGCAAGCTGGCAGCGGCACAAGCGGTGACCCAAACGGGTCGTTTGTGACATCCCTTCGCGGCGCCCGGAGCGGAATTGGCAGAATGCTCGTGCGGTGTTACAAACTTCTGAGCGGACCGAGGTTGCGAACGACCGGCTGGGCGTCGGCGTCGCGGCCCGTCTGAGCCGCTACCTCCAGGTTCTGACCCAGTCGAAGAAGATGGGCAAGGACCGCATCTCCTCGCAGGAGATCGCGGACTACACGAACATCAACGCGACCCAGATCCGACGCGACCTCTCCACGTTCGGAAAGTTCGGCAAGCGCGGCGTCGGCTACAACATCGACTCGCTGCTCGGCGAGATCCGGAAGATTCTGCGGACGCAGGGGCAGCACAACGTCGCGCTCGTCGGGGCCGGCCGGCTCGGGCAAGCGATCGCGAGCTCGCCGATCTTCGCCGAGCACGGGATCAACATCGCCGCCGTCTTCGACACCGACCCCGAGAAGGTCGGGCGGGAGGTCGGGTCGATGCCGGTCAGCGACTATCGGCAGCTCCGCGACGCCGTTCGCGAGAAGAACATCATCGTCGGCGTGATCGCGGTGCCGGCGGACAGCGCCCAGGACGTCGCCGACGAGCTCGTCTCCGCGGGCGTCAAGATCATCTTCAACTACTCCGAGGCGCTGCTCGACGTCCCGCACGACGTGCAGGTGCACACGTCCAACCCGGCCGTGGAGCTCTTGCACGCGTTGTATTTCCACTTGACCTAATCGGTCGGC
>Ga0184619_10000856_pt1 | contig 10562 bp, 12 predicted proteins | sample PLM0_60_b1_FD_133146 | JGI IMG/M metagenome (GOLD analysis project Ga0184619, IMG submission 133146) | Groundwater sediment microbial communities from an aquifer in East River, Colorado, USA - PLM0_60_b1 | ecosystem: Environmental > Terrestrial > Soil > Riparian zone | place: USA: East River...
GCCGTAGACCGCATGTTCGATGTCGGCGTGGCCGGCCTCCACCGGCTTCTCGACAAACTCGAACGGCTGCGCGCGGCGAAGGCTCTCGTCGTCGTTGCTGGCATGGAAGGCGCCCTTCCGAGCGTTGTCGCTGGCCTCGTGGCTGCGCCTGTTATCGCGGTACCGACTTCGATCGGCTACGGCGCAAGCTTCCGGGGCCTGGCGCCCCTCCTTGCGATGCTGAATGCCTGCGCGGCCGGCGTCGCCGTCGTCAACATTGATAACGGCTTCGGCGCCGGCTACCTCGCCGCCGTCATCAACCGTCAGTCGTGGGGCGCAACGGAGAGCTGACGCCTGATCGACGATGGGCCGTCTCGCTTATCTCGACTGCTTCTCCGGCGTAAGCGGAGACATGCTCCTCGGCGCGATTCTCGATTGCGGGGTTCCCATCGACGAGTTGCGCGGGGAACTGAATAAGCTCCGCCTCGACGGCTATCAGCTCTCGGCAACAAGAGTGACTCGCGCCGGCCTTTCCGCCACCCAGGCGCTCGTTGAGGTGGCCGGCGAGCCAGCACCACGCACGCTTGGTGACGTACTCGAAATAATCGACAAGTCCAGTCTGCCTCAGGAGGATAGGAAGAAGGGCACTCGGATCTTCCAGCGGCTTGCTGAGGCCGAAGCCCGAGTCCACGGCGAGACCGTAGAGACGGTGCACCTTCATGATGTCGGCGCCGTCGACGCTATCGTTGACGTGATGGGGACTGTAGTCGGCCTGCGCCTGCTCGAGGTCGACGAACTGTTCGCATCGCCTCTACCCGCCGGTAGCGGCACAGTCGACGGGCCGCACGGCAGGCTGCCGGTACCGGCTCCGGCGACACTCGAATTGCTGGCGCGGGCGACCGCCGCCCTTCGGCCTGCCGGCGGCGAGGCAGGCGAGCTCGTCACGCCCACGGGCGCCGCGATAGCGACTGCATTAGCGAGCTTCAAGCGGCCCGCGATGACGCTCGAGCGCACCGGCTACGGCGCGGGCTCCCGCGAGATCGAGGGGCGGCCGAACGTCCTCCGGGTTTGGCTCGGCGAGCTGGTCGCAGGGGGCGCGCGACAAATGCTGCTCGTCGAGACCAACATCGACGACATGACCGGCGAAATGCTCGCCTACGCCCGCGACAAGCTGCTAGAAGTCGGCGCCGCCGACGTCTGGTTCACATCCATCCAGATGAAAAAAGGCCGCCCCGCCGTAATGCTTTCGGTCATTTGCAGCGAGGCGCAAGAGGAGGCGGTAGCGCGGCTCCTCCTCCGCGAGACCTCCACGCTCGGTGTGCGCGTCAGACCGGTACACCGCTGGGAGGCCGATCGCGAAGTCCTCGAGTTCGAATCGTCTCTCGGCCCCGCCGCCGTCAAGATCAAGCGCCTCCCGGGGCATTCACCTACCCTCGCGCCCGAATACGAGGCCTGCAAACAGCTGGCCGAAGCCAGCGGCCTCCCTCTCGCCGAGGTCTACCGCATCGTGCAGTCCGAAGCCCAATCGAAAGTCTAGGGCCGCGGGCTGGCCCTGCTTATATCTCCGTAGAGGCGCGGGCTTGCCCCGCCCACGCTTCTGCCTTAACCGCCGTCAGAGCTGTCCTGAGTGAGTGCGTGGAAGAACAGCGCAGGTACCGAAGAAAGACGAACAAATCCCTTCGAGGGACTATCTCGGCCTCGCCTGTATCGGGTTCGGACCTTAGTCCTTTAGCGCGTCTTGATTACAACAGTGCCTGCGATATTGTCGTGCAGGCCGCGCTTCTCCGCGCTGAATGCAATCATCAGGTAGCCGATGCCCAGGATTAGGCCACTAAGCCAGTAGCCGAAGTACCGCAGCATGGCAGAGCCAAACTCGATTGGCTCTCCGTTGGCCATTACTACCTTGACTCCAACAGCCATCTTCCCGGGGGTCGCACCTTGTCCTATCCAGAACGCGACATGATAGATTGCCCCAATAAGAATTTCGAGGACAAACGCGCTGAACGGGTTCGCGACTCCCATGCTGATCACCAGATTCACGCCGGCGAGGATCACGCCGTCGATGAACCAGGCCACAAAGCGAATCCAGAAGCCCGCATACGCCAGCTCGCCTACGCCCGGCTGATGAGCCCGGAATTGGTACCGACAGTAGCCGCAAAACGTCGCGTCCGGCGAGGCAAACCTGCCGCACGAAGGACACAGTGACCCGGCGGGCGAAGACCCCGAAGCCGTTGCTGGCCGGTCGGCGATGCTCTGCGCCACGCGCTCGGCCCGCGCCTCCTCCTCGCTGCGCTGGCGCTCGACGCAGTCGGGGCAAAACTGCCCGCCCTGCGTATACGAGCCGCAACGCAAGCACCTCACAGTGGCAAACCCACTACTCATTGCAGGATTAAAGACTCCACGAGCCCGTCGAGAGTTACAGGCGAACGACAGCCGTTGGCGGTCGGGAATATTCCCCGGAGGGGGCTGGCTAAGTGGCGACCACGAGGGTACCGGCGAGGAGATCACCGATCCGCTGGCGCTTCTGGGTAATCGCGATAGCGACAACCGCGACGACGTAGAAGAAGAACCCGTCCACGATTCGGAGCAGATTACGTATGAGCACCTCGCGTAACCCATACGAAGAGCCATCAACCTTAATTACTCTTAAACCCATAATCATTTTCCCCGGGGACGCAGCGGTGAGCGCTTCGAACCCCATGTAATAGGCCAGGGCGAAAAGCGCGAAGATCAAGAAGCCTTCGTTGTACAAACGTACCTGGAAGTTACCCCACTCGTCTTCGCCCAACTGCCCAATCGTTGCGGCAAGCACGACAAACGCGATAACCAGCGGAAGGAAATCGATAAGGCCAGCCAAAATACGGCGGCCGACTACCTGATAATTGGCTGTGCCAACCGTTGGCTCGCCTGCCGTCTCGCCTCCCTTCGAGACACGGGCGCCGCAGCTCCTGCAGAACTGCGCGCCGGCTATGAGCGCCGACCCACACGCGGGACAGAAACTCTGCAACGTCATCAGTCAAATAGAACGCGAGAGGCCCCGCAAGGTGAATTCATGTTACCGTCGGCGGTGCACTGCCATTTCCCTCTCGGAGATCTCGCTTCGATACGCTAATCTGAACTCGGTTGAAGGTTTCTCGACACAGAACCTGGTCCGACGAGTTTGAAATGACGGTCAAGCGTAAAGAACGACCAAACAGAAAACGACCAAACGTTCGGCGGATTCCTTAACACGAAACGCCGCTAAAAAAACGAATTTCCCGGAACACCACCAAAAAGTGCATCCCGAACCTCAAGGAACGACTAAACGCCAGACTTCGACAGCAGGTTAGTTAGCCAGCCGGTTGCCGCACTCGCCGCAGAACTTCGCGCCCGGCACCGTCTCGCCGCCGCAACGGGGACAACGCCCTCCCGGCCACCGCTGCGTAGCCGGCTGAGTGGCCTGCGCGGCCGGCGAAGTTGTTGCCTTGCGCCGGCGCTGTCTCACCGGCGCTTCCGGGATCACAGTCGTCTCAGCGGGAGCCGCACGCGCCTCGCGGGAACCATTGTAGAAGAGGCGCCCAACGACAATAGCCGCGCCGATCGTCACCAAGCAGAAGAGCGCAAGCATCCCGCACTCATGTTACAGGAGGAACTTCCGGATCGCCCAGGCGACTCCGTCCTCGTCGTTGGACGGCGCGACATGCAGAGCCGCGCGCTGTACTTCGTCGGGTGCGTTTCTCATCGCGATCCCAAGGCCGGCCAGCCGGAACATGCCAATGTCCGACTCCGAGTCGCCCATCGCTATTGCTTCCTCGGGAGGGACACCAAGCTCCCTCAGCACTACCCCGAGGGCATGCGCCTTCTCAGCGTCTGGGTGCGTCAGTATCACGTAGTGGGCGCTGTTCGTCGGCCGGTTGATTGAGAAACGGGCTCGGCCGTCATAAACAGGAAGGAACCGGCTCGAGATCTCGTTCACCGCTTCTTCGCCGAAGACTAGCACGCAGCTCGGCGGCCCTTCGTCAACGTGCTCGGACTGGCGTTCAGCAATCTTTAGTCCACCCGGAAGCCGTTCGGGAATGATCCCCGGCCGCATCTGCATGTACGTCACATCCTGGATGGTCGTGAACATCTCCCAGCCGCGTTCGTCGCCGAGGGCGGTTACCTCGCGGGCGAGCTCCCCGTCCAGGTATAGGTGGATCAGTTCCTGGCCGTCCGTCGGCCGCTTGACGAGCGCACCGTTGCTGCATATCAGCGGCGTCTCAACGCCCAGGCGTGAAGCCGTGCGAAGCGCGATGCCGTAGAAGCGCGCAGTGGCCAGGACCACCTGTACGCCGCGCTCCATCGCCGCCCGTACCGCTTCTGCGTTGCCGTCAGACAACCGAAGCCCACTGTTGAGGAGGGTTCCATCGAGATCGAGCGCGAGCAGTTTGTACATTAACGAACGAGCCGTATTATAGCCCGATCTTGTAGGCGCTTAGAAAAGCCTTCCTTTGCCTCTCGGCCTTGTGGATAAGGGGATTGACCGCCGATGTAAGGCCGTTAACCTTGACACATCTCTTAGGGAGCGGGGTCGCTGGGAGGATGCTGTTTTCATGCGCCAGCCGACGTTGAGTAGAACGCCATCGCTAGGGAGCGATATTTTCTCGCTCGCCGCGCTCTACCGGACCGTCTTCTGGATGATCGGTAGAAAGGCTCAATACGGCCGGATCTGGCCACGCGAGGCGAATATGGGGCCGGAGGAGCCTCCGGCCGTTGCATCAGCGCCTCCAATGCCATCGTTCGAGGCACCGCCTGCACCGCCAGTGGAGGCGGGCGCGCGCGATTAGGCGGCGCGGCCTCCAAACGTTTCGGGCCGAGCTTGCCTCGGCCCGATTGCTTGTTTAGCTTGTTTAGAAGGTAAGCGTCGTCTTCCTCGATGACTTCCGATCTTGAGTACTGGGAGATCTGGTACCCGCGGGCAGCGGCCACAGGCATGCTGATCGCGCGCGGCCAACTCGAGCGAACTGATACGCTTTTGCTCCATTCCGCCCCGGACGTCGTCACAGTGGAGGTTTCAGACAACGAGGGCATACGGGCGGCTTACGGAGCTGATCTAGAGCGCACGCAGGACTCGCCGATGTGCAAGCTCCGAAGAGACGGCGGCTCCATCAGCAGGGAAGATATCTGGCCCGACAACGATGACTTGGAGACGCCGGTGATCCTGCCGGGAGGCGAGGTCGGAATCCTGAAAAGCTGGTGGAACGCCAAGGACCGTATGGAGTGGCGGTGGCAGGTCGAGTTCTGCAACTCGCGGAGGTAGCGAGACCGCTCAAGCGCGCATTTTCGGGAGGACTTCCGCGGCATAGGCCTCGACATGCGGCATGAAGTCCGTCGGCGCCGGAACGATTGGGACGAGGATGAAGTGCTCGACGCCCGCGTCGGCGAAGGTTGCAAGCCGCGCGGCACAGTCGTCCGCTTTGCCCATCACGACGTAACGATCGACGATCTTCTCGAAGGGCTGGTTATAGCGGCGTGACAGGTCGGCGGCGGCTATGCTCTTCGCTTCATTGTAGTTATCAGCGAGACAAATGAACTGGTAGATCGCCCCGGTGATTGCGTTCGGGTCGCGGCTCGCCTTCTCGGCGTATTCCCGCGCTTTCGCGAGTCCATCTCGAAAGCGCTCGGGCGAGAACAAGTAGGGAAGATAGCCGTCCCCCAGGCGTCCCGCGCGTCGCATCGCAGCGTCAGAGCGCCCGGCGACCCAAACAGGAGGCCCGCCGGGCTGCACTGGCTTGGGGGCCAGCGTCACACCGTCGAGTTTAGTAAAGCGGCCTTCGAACTGGACGTTGTCTCGCGTGTATAGCAACTTGAGGACCCGTAGGGCCTCATCGGCGCGCGCTCCGCGCTCCCGCACCGGTACGCCCACCGCCTCGAACTCCTTCGTGTACTCGCCGCAAACGCCCATGCCAATAATCACCCGCCCGCCGGAAATGTTATCCACGGAAGCGATTTCCTTGGCGGCCAGAGCCGCGGGGCGCAACGGGAGGAGAAGCACAGCCGTGCCCAAGCGAATGCGCGACGTGCGGGCGGCCATTGCGGCGAGCGAAGTAAGGGCATCAAAGGTGGGGAAGTAGAAGAAGATATGCTCGCTCGTCCAGGCGGACTCGTATCCGAGCTCCTCGATACGAGAGACGTCGTGCCATTGGTGGGGCCAAAGGTTGATGCCGAACTGGAGCGCGGTCATGGGGTTTTTTTACCATAAAGGCACGGAGACGCAAAGAAATCGGGAATGCGAACAAGAAATGAGGAATGACGTCGACAATAAGCGGGTCAGTATGGCGTGGTGAAGAAGCGCCATATAGCCTGCAACGCTTCGGTTGCCGTGAACCCTTCGAACCACTGGCCCACGTGGAGCATGTATTCGTGGAACATCTTCGCCGCAAAGATGACAGAGAGCGCGACGACCAGTTGCGCCCTTGAGTAGCAATAGGGGATGACGAAGCGGCTGAATGTCCCAATCACGGGCCACGAGCCGATGCGCCGCATCAGACTCAGCTCTCGACAGGGGAGGAGTCAGATCTTGCTTGAGAACGGCGCGTCGTGTGCACCGCCGGCGCCGGAAGAGAGGCTGACCCCCAGGATACCTGGTGCTGGTTGGTTTCTTCCCAGCCGAACTGCTTGAGCGCCGCGACGAAGATAAACCAATACTCGAAAGCATTGGGAAAGAGAATTAGGACCGCCCTGTCACCCGTGACCTCAAATGCTATCGATCCGACGAGGCGAAAGGCGTACAGCGCGATCGCGATATTGCGGGGTGTCGGCTGCCAGCGGACGGCAACTAGCAGAAACGTCAGCATATAGACCTGGTCAAGGGACTTGTCGAAGCGCTGGTAGTCCTTTACGCCGCCGAGATCAATCCAGTCGCGCAAGAACAAATCGCTGAGATCGACAAAGATCGCGATGAAGGCGCCGGCGAGCGGCCAGCGGAGCACCGGAAGTGAGCCGGCGACGCGCACGGCCGCGATGATCCACATTTCGATCGTCATGGGGCGATTGTAAGCAGCAAGGAGCTAGAAGGAAGGAGGAAGCAGCAACCCCGCTCCTTCCTTGACGTGTGCGTAAAAGTTACGGTATTGTGCAGGCGCCAACGGCCCTTGACGAAAGGAGAGTCCCATGCCGATGGCACGAGTCGGCGACGCCAACATCGAGTACTACCTGGAGGGCAACGGGCCGCCGCTGCTCCTGATCTCGGGTTTCACGGCCCGGGCATCTGGCTGGCATGGGTGGTTCATACAGTTGCTTCGCCCGCACTTCCAAGTCATCCGATACTCCCATCGCGGTACCGGGACGAGCGACCGGCTGACTGGCGATGTCACCTTGCGCGAGCTGGCAGACGACGCCGCCGGTCTTCTGAGCGCACTCGGTATTGATAAGGCGCACGTCCTCGGCGTTTCGATGGGCGGGATGATCGCGCAGGAGCTTGTGCTCAATCACCCGCAACGAGTGGAACGTCTCGTCTTGGGATGCACAACCTGCGCCGGTGGTTCGCATTCTCATCGCGAGGGCGGGGCGGTGCCCGCTGCACCGGAGGTTATCGCTCTGCTGACGCCGCAAGAGGGACTGTCGCGAGAGGAGCAGGTACGCCGGGCCTGGCCGGCGATTGCCACGCCGGAATTCATTGAGTTGCATCGCGATGTGCTGGAAGAGAGATTGCAGATCAGCCTGATCAACCCGACGCCGATCGAAACGTCGATGCGGCAGATGGCTGCTGTGCAGGCTTTCGACAGCTTCGACCGCTTGCCGAATATCGAGGCGCCGACGCTGGTAATTCACGGGGACCGCGATGTCCTTGTCCCAGTCGCGAATGCTCACGTCCTGAAGAACCGCATTCTAGACGCGGAGTTGCACATCGTGCAGGGTGCCGGGCATCTATTCACCTTCGAGTTTCCCGAGGAGTCGGCTGCGACGGTCGTGCAGTTCCTAACGAAGGCACCGATTCCTGTTTAGAGTGTTCGAAACACGCAAGGAGGGTTTTTGATGACGATGACTAAAGTTGGCGCCCTCAACATGGAGTACTACGACGAGGGTTCCGGACCGCCGCTACTTCTGATCATGGGTCTCGGCGGTCAGGCATCGTCATGGGGCGAGCCGCTCCTCGCACATCTGCAGGCGCACTTCCGTACGATTCGCTTCTCGAATCGCGGAACGGGAGCCACCGACAAACCTCCAGGCGGCTACACCATCCGGCAGATGGCCGACGATGCGGCCGGACTCATGGATGCCATCGGGCTCGAGCAAGGCCATGTGTTCGGCATATCCATGGGCGGAATGATTGCTCAAGAGCTCATTCTCAACCATCCCGAGCGGGTGCAGGGCCTCGTCTTGGGCTGCACGACCTGCGGCCCTGCGCATAGCGTCCCGGTGCCGGCGCAGACGCTCGCGCAGTTCGGGCAGATCATGCAATTGCCGCTGGAAGAGAGGATCGAGCGCTTCTGGGAGATCACGGTAACGCCGGAATTCAAGGAACAGCGCGCGGACTTCCTCAAGCGAATCCTTGAACTCGGAACGGCGACGCCCACGCCGATGGAGACGTTTGGCCTTCAGTTCGCCGCCATCCAGGCGATGGACACGTACGACCGCTTGCCGCAGATCAAGTCACCGACGCTAATCATTCACGGCGATCGGGATATTCTCGTGCCGGTGGAGAACGCAGAAATTCTGCACCAACGAGTACCCGAATCACGCGTACGGATCGTGCAAGGAACGGGGCACTGTTTCTTCTGGGAGAATCCTGACGCGGTGGTTGAGGAGGTCGTCGAGTTCCTGTCGAAGGTGCCTGTAGGGGCTTGATTGGAGCGTCCGAAGTACGGAAACACACCTCTAAGCCTGCAAACGGTAGCGGTGATAGGAGCTAAGAGATGCGGTTGAAGGATAAGGTTTCGATTATCACCGGGGCGGCTTCGGGAATCGGGAAGGCGACAGCACTCGTCTTCGCCCGCGAGGGGGCTAAGGTGATGTGCGCTGATATCAACGTCGGCGGCGCGGAAGCGGTCGCAAGGCAGATCGCTGATACCGGCGGCGAGGCGGAATCGATCAAGGTGGATGTGTCGGTTGAGGCGGACGTGCAAACTATGATCTCGCAGACCGTCGCGCGCTGGGGCCGGCTCGACATCCTCTATAACAACGCGGGGATCGGCTATGGAATGCCCGTAACACAGGTCCCTGAAAGCGAATGGGACCGGCTCATGGACATCAACCTCAAGGGCGTCTTCCTCGGTTGCAAGCACGCAATTCCAGAGATGCTGAAGAATGGCGGCGGCGCCATCGTCAGCACAGCCTCCGATGCCGGTCTGATCGGGACCGCGATGCTCTCGCCCTACTGCGCGTCGAAGGGAGGTGTCGTCCTCTTCACGAAGTCTCTCGCTGTCGAGTGGGGCGCGATGGGCATTCGGGTAAACTGCGTTTGCCCGGGAGTGATCCGCACGCCCATCCTCGACCCGTTCCTCCAGCAGGCACAGGCGATGGGCGCGACCCCGGAGGAATTGTGGGAACGAATGGCTCGGGCTCACCCGGTCGGCCGTGTCGGCGAGCCGGAGGAGGTGGGTCGGGCGGTGGCGTTCCTCGCCTCGGATGAGGCGTCATTCATCACAGGCGTCGCCCTTCCGGTGGACGGCGGCTTCCAGGCGGGACCCCCCGGCGGCTACGGTGCGGACCAGAGGGTCGCGAGCGCCCAGGCTGCGCGGTAGCGCGCATGTAGCACGGATGCGCACGGTCGAGCGGGTACGCCGAGTGGATGGTGCGGGGCTGCTGGAAGCGGTGCGCCAGCTTGCGCCTTTGATCAACCATCACTCCGACGCGGCGGAACGCGAACGCCGGGTATCAAAGACAGTCATTGATGAGCTTGCATCGGCCGGCGTGTTCCATATGTTCGTCCCGCGCGTGTTCGGCGGCGGCGAGGTGGACGTCGCGACCGGCGTCCGGATACTGGAAGAGCTCTCGAAGGCGGACGGCTCGACTGGGTGGATAGCGATGATCGGCGCCACTACGGGCGTGATCCGCGCCTACCTCCCCCGAGCACGTCGCCAGCGAAATCTACCGGCCCGGCATAATCACGGGCGGTGTCGTGGCCCCACGTGGGACCGCCGCGCGGGAGAACGACGGCTATCGAGTGAACGGGACGTGGTCATTCGCCAGCGGTTGCGAGCACAGCGATTGGCTCGCCTGCGCGTGCGTCGTCGAGGGAAGTGATCCGCTGGGCGTCCGCATGATGATCCTTCCGGTGAAGGACATCGAAATCATCGACACCTGGTACGTCTCCGGGCTGCGAGGCACCGGGAGCCACGACATTGCGGTCAATGACAAGCACGTACCGAGCGATTACTCGGTCTCGCTGGCCGGTCGATCGGTGCATACCGGTCTGCTTTACGGGTTCTCCCTCATGGGCCTGCTTGCTGTCTCAGTGGCAGCCGTGGCTCTCGGGATTGGGCGCGCGGCGCTTGATGAGATCGGAGAGTTGGCCGGCGCAAAGACGCCGACCGGAAGGCGAAGGGTCTTAGCCGACTGGAACGTCGCACAGATGACGATTGCCGAGGGCGAAGCCGCTCTTCGCTCGGGACGCGCGTTCC
>Ga0184619_10000857_pt1 | contig 10556 bp, 9 predicted proteins | sample PLM0_60_b1_FD_133146 | JGI IMG/M metagenome (GOLD analysis project Ga0184619, IMG submission 133146) | Groundwater sediment microbial communities from an aquifer in East River, Colorado, USA - PLM0_60_b1 | ecosystem: Environmental > Terrestrial > Soil > Riparian zone | place: USA: East River...
AAGTCAACTCGCGACACGATTCCGGTCGTAACCGACATCCGTTCGCCACCGATCGGATAACCATAAGCGGAGACAGTCGATTCCAAGGCCGGAATTCCGCCAAATTTCAGCGGCACCATGTTTTTGAAAAAATCGGGAGACGGCACTGTGATAAGCGCTAAATCACAATCGTTCGCCACGAATTGCACTGTCGCCGGGTATTTGTTCGGATCCCCGTCGCGCTCCACGGTGAGATAACGGCTGTTCGCAACGACGTGCGCGTTTGTCAGAATGCGATTGCCACTGATGACAAACCCCGCGCCGACGCCGCGTTGGAGCGCTCCTGCGTTCCATGGCGCCCTGTAATCTGGCTCGACCGACGTGGCTGTAATTCGGACGAGACTTTTCTGGACTGGCCCGTTTGGCTTTGGCGGCGCAATTGGAATCGGAACCGGAACTACTTCTTGTGCAGGCGGAGTCGATCTCCACGGACCCGGCCGCTGTGGAGCCTGTGGCTCAAGGGCAGGAGGTTCTGGCGTGCCTTGCTGCGCCTCCAAAATCGGCGAGACCAGCAAGACAACAGAAATAGCGAGAAGAGCACGCTTCATGGGCAGAAAGGCTGGAAACTTAAACAGCGTAATGGAAAATCAAGATTCGGATGTGAATTTGCAATCGGCTTTGGGCACATACTGACATACTACATGGTTAATGCGTTCAAATCTGCCGGATGTTCATCCGTCGACGATCAGCTCAAATTCCTGCCCGATCGAGAATCGACTTAACCACGTTTTCTGACTCGAAGAATTCTCGGGCAAGATCGTAAGCAACCCGGGAATGTTTTGCGTAATCCCGATTGATTTGTTTTACCGCGTCACCGATTTCCCCCAGAGATCGAAAGGCTAGAAGTCCTGTTTTGCCGTCATAACGTTTCGTGAAGCCCGTTTCCTGAGTGATAACCGGGCGACCTGCTGCCAGGTAGCATGCGCTCCGATCGCTGAACCAGCCGGTGTTGAGTCGGACATACTGGTCCTTTGCGACAGTGAACTCCCCTTTGGAGCGCTGGATGTAATCGCGATACAGGCAGTAATCGACACTCATTTGCAGCGGACACTGTAGTCGCCATCCGTTTCGTTCAAATCGCGAGCGGGTTTTCGCGTCCTCGATATTCGTCGCCAGCTCGAATGTTTCGCCTGCTTTCTTTGGCGCGACGACGAATCGCAAGAATTCGCGCGACTTACTCCAGAGATATTTCTCGCCACGCCAGGTGATGTCTTTCAAGCCGCTCGTGGACCAGTTGGCCACAGTTGTGAATACCGCGGCGTGAGAACGCCGACGGCGTGTTCGCCACAAGTCGGTCACCACTGGTTGTCGCGTCGGTAGCCATTTGAATCCGTGTGTCGGCACCGAAAAATTTTTCGTCCCGACGTTTTCGCCAAACGTAAAAAGCGCGCGATGCCGCCGCAGATATTCGATTGTCGATTTTATGCCCTTGTCGATCTTGATCTGCTCAACGCCGGGGTCGCTCTCGATGTAAAGAATGCGATCGGAAACGAGCAGGTCATCATTAAATTCCTGCGTCCCGCAAACGTTCAGGATCGCGTCAGCGTCTCGATAAAGTTGTCGTATTTTTTCTAATGGCAGACCAGCGGTTGGATTGCCTGGCAAATAGCGTGCGCAAAACGCCCAGCGATTTTTGAATCCGAATTCTCGCGATAGCCGGTTCAGGAGCCGCGCTGCGTAATCGAATTCATTCGTTACTTCGAAAGTCTCCGGATTGTACGGCAGCCGCGCGGAGTCTTCGACGTAATAAACATCATGCCCGAGCCGTTGCAGTCCGACGACATAATGAATGTGCTGCCAGATCACGCCGGCGATCGGCATCGAGCCCATGAAACCCATCACCAAGATGCGCTTGCGTTTCATCAGGGAGAAAACGCCGAACGCCCAACGTCGAACGTCCAATATCGAACCCAGAACATTCGGCGTTGGGCGTTCGGCGTTGGGCGTTGGACGTTAAGGCAAATCACAGGTCAAACTTCTTCACCACCACTGCCGGGTTTCCCGCGACGACTGTATTAGCTTCAACACTTTTAGTGACCACTGAGCCCGCCGCCACAACGGAGTTCTCGCCGATTGTGACACCTTTCAAGATCACCGCATTCATGCCAATCCAGACGTTGTCCGCGATTTTGACGGGAGCGGTTTTCAGTGTGGGCCGGGCTGGGCGATCTTTGAAATAAGGCGCGAGAGCTTGCGCGTCGATCAGGCGCTGCGCGGGAGCGAGAGGATGAAAATCGGAATCGGCGATACCAACGTTCCATGAAACAAGGCAGTGCGATCCGATCTCGATCTTTTCCTCCGCCATAATTAGTGCGCCATTGAGCAACGTGAAATCGCCGATCGTGCAATGGCCATTCTCGCCGATCGCGAACGAACAGCCCGCGTAACATGAGACATGCTTACCGATAATTACTGCGTGCGGCTGTTTGCTCCGAAGTTTTCGGAAGATTTGCGCAGTCTCGCAATAAAATCCCTCGCCAAATTCAACGTTAGGCGGAATTGGCTCTGGCCACCAATCGCCTTCGACGTGCCGATCTTTTTTAACGTTGCTCATGAAGGAAAATGTCCCGAGGTGTAGAGCTTCGCGTAAGTGCCACCGCGTGCGACGAGTTCCGGGCCGCGGCCTTGTTCAACGATCCGACCCTGTTCGAGCACGATGATTTGATCCAGATTATGAATTGTCGCCAGACGATGTGTTGCGATTAAAGTTGTCCGGCCAAGCATTAATTCCTTGATCGTTTCCATGATCGCAGATTCGGTAGCCGGATCGAGCGCCGAAGTCGGTTCATCGAGCAACAGCATGGGCGCGTTCTTCAGAAATGCTCGCGCGATTCCGATGCGCTGCCGTTGCCCGACGCTTAAGTGTCCGCCTCTTTCGCCGACAGTGCTGCCGTATCCCTGGGGCATCTGGCGAATAAAGTCGTCCGCCTGCGCGCGCTGCGCCGCCTCAATGATTTCTTCTTCAGTCGCATCCGGCCGGCCGTAGGCGATGTTTTCACGAACTGTGGTTGAGAAAAGCAACGTGTCCTGCAGCACGATCGCGATCTGTGTCCGCAAACTTTTCTTGGTGATCTGGCGAATATCACGACCGTCAAGCGCAATCGAACCTGATGTCGGATCGTAAAAACGCGGCACGAGACTGAGCAGCGTGCTCTTACCGGCCCCCGTGCCGCCTGCGAGTCCAACGATTTGATTTGGTTCGATGCCAAGATCGATGTCGCGCAACACTTGTCGGTCGCCGGCGTAAGCAAAATTTACCGATTGAAATGCGATCGCACCTTTGGCGGAAGAAATCGCAACCGCATTTGGTGAATCGCGTACATCATCCTGCCGGTCCAAGATTTCGAAGCAGCGTTTCGCTCCTGCAGTCGCGCCTTCCATTGCCCAGGCTGTGTAGGTGAGTGATTCCAGCGGCTGATACAGCATCAACAGATAGGCGCTGAAAACGAGAAGCGAGCCGAGCGTGAGCGTGCCGGCCAGAACATGCAGCGTACCGATGTAGTACATCACCGCGGTGCCGATTACCATCAGCGTGCTGATCACGAGCGCGCTGTTCACGTTGGTCAACGTCAGCCGCAAGTTAGCTTGTAAGCTCTGGGCCGCTTGCTGCTGGAACTGGCGAACTTCAAATTCCTCGCGCCCGAACGCGTGCACCATGCGAATCGAGCTGAGGCCCTCCTGCGCCTGAGCCAGAACAGCGCTCTCCTGTTCTTGAATGGATGTGGATTCACGCCGAATTCGATGCGCAAAGAGATAAATAGCGCCGACAACCAGAGGGACAATTCCAAGCGAAACCAGCGTTAGCTGCCAGTCCAGGCGCAGCATGATAACGAAAGTTCCAATCAACGTGATTACCGAGCTGAAGATGTTCGTGAATCCCTTATTGTAGATTGTCTGAATCGATTGCGAATCGTACGCCACGCGAAAGCTGGAATCACTCGAGCGCCGTGCGTCGTGGTATTTGAGCGAGAGCGATTGCAGGTACGAGTAAAGATCGGTGCGCAGCTTGAGCAACGCCTGTAGGCCGATTTTTACGAACAGATAATTTGTAATCCAATTGATAATTCCCCAAAGAACCTGGATAGCGATCAGCGCCAGACATAGCAGCAGAATCCAGAAGCGCCAGTCGGGGCGTATCGCCGATCCTGCACGCAGAAAATCGTCAACGATAATTTTGAAGGGCCATGGCTTGAGGAGGTTCAGGCCTATGCCAACGAAACTGAGGCACAACCCGAAGATCGTTTGCCCGAGAAATGGCCGGTAGTAACGAAGAACGCGCCGATAAATCGACATGTGAATTTCGGATTGCGGATTTTAGTTTTTCGACTGAACTAGGACGAATTCATTCGGCATCGACATCGAGAGATTCCTCGACTTCGCTCGGAATGACAACATGCATCATCTCATTGAAGTTTGGTTTCACTGGGTGCTGACCGGCGGCTACGTCGCGGTTTTTTTCCTGATGGCGCTCGAGAGTACCGTTTTTCCCATCCCGAGCGAAGTGGTGATTCCGCCCGCCGCGATCGTGGCGGCGACGCAGCAAGGCACGGGAATGTCGCTCGTGGGCGTGGTCATCGCGGGAACGCTGGGATCGTGGTTCGGCTCGGCCATTACGTATTGGGTCGCGCGCTGGCTGGGTCGCACCGCGATACTGCGATGGGGCAAGTACTTCTTCGTGCCGCCGGACAAGCTGGCTCGCGCGGAAGTTTTTCTACGCCGGTATGAGGCGGGCGGCATTTTCTTCGCACGCTTGCTTCCGGTCATTCGCCATCTCATTTCCATTCCGGCGGGAATCGTCCGGATGGGCTTTTTGAAATTCAGTCTCCTCACGCTGATCGGCGCGGGCGCTTGGTGTACTGTGCTCGCGTGGCTCGGCGGACGTGTCGGCGCGAAGCTGACTTCCGCGCAGTTGCAGGATGCGGATGCAATTATCAAGGCGACGAAATCCCAATCCTTCCCGATCGTCGGAGCGGTGCTGCTGGTTTGCGTCCTTTATTTCGTCGCTATGAGATTGACCGCGCCGAAGTCAGCGGCGGTTAACAGACTGAGATAGCGCGCTTCTCAATCGGCCCGTCCAAAACCTTATGTTCGAAAATTGAACAAAAGTGTCGCTCAACGGTCAGTGCTAGGGTGAACAAAGTATGAATAATTGCATTGGCTTTATGGACGAGATATTCGCAGTGGGGAATGGCACCGGAACTGCTTTCCGGAAAAAGGGGCACATTATGAAAAGAAACCGGCAAATTTTAAAGCCGCGCAGAAGGCTTTCGCTGGGTGATCTCATCCTGGCCGTCAGTTCCTGCACGAACAGCAGCAGGGAAACGGTCGCAACGGTTGCGGACCTTCTTGCCAGCGGTCAAGTGCGGTTGCAGGACAACGGACGCTTCCTGCGCGCCCGGGTCTGTTAAACGCCGAGCGACTAGCGATTTCCACAATTCGCTACGGCGTTTTATCGCTAGCGAATTTTCCTTTGGTCTTGCTCAGGTCGCTTCCGAGCGAGGCAGGAAAAGGAGACTCGATGTCTCCTGCTGCTGTCTCAGCGGACTTGCGCTTAAGCTTGGTGCGCCGAGGACAGCGCGTGCTACAGCATCGGCTCGCTAATTTGAGGCGTCGATCGCATTAACAAAACACTTTTCGCGTAAGTCGGTCGGTTTTATCTTAATACAGTGATCGACCGTTATTCCCGACCGAAGATGAGCAAAATCTGGTCGGATGAGCGCAAGTTTCAAATTTGGCTGGATATTGAGGTGCTCGCCTGCGAGGCGATGGCGGATCTTTGCCAAATCCCAAAGGAGGACGCCGCCGAAATTCGGAAGCGGGCGCGTTTTTCGATTCCTAAGATCCTGGAAATTGAAAAGCGAACGAATCACGACGTCATCGCTTTTCTTGAAAACGTCGCCGAGTCAATCGGCGCGGCATCGCGCTGGATACACCAGGGATTAACTTCATCGGACATATTGGACACGACGCTCGCGGTCCAACTGAACGAGTCCTGCCAAATTCTTCTGGACGATCTCGCTTCGTTACGAACGGCGATCGGGAAACAGGCGCGCCGTTTCAAAATGACGCCGATGATTGGGCGCAGCCACGGCGTGCACGCGGAGCCGATCACATTCGGGCTGAAGCTTGCGCTCATGTATGACGAATTCGGGCGCGCGGAGGAACGTCTGACGCAAACGCGCGAGCGCATCCGTGTCGGAAAGATAAGCGGAGCGGTGGGTACGCATGCGCACATAGATCCGAAGATTGAGCGCGCCGTTTGCGAGAAGCTTGGCTTAAAACCGGCAACGCTCTCAACGCAGATCGTGCAGCGCGATCGCCACGCGGAATTTATGACTACGCTCGCCGTAATGGCCTCGAGTATCGATCATTGGGCAACCGAGTTTCGTCATCTTCAGCGCACCGAGGTACTCGAAGTTGAAGAATTTTTCGGCGAAGGCCAGAAAGGTAGTTCCGCGATGCCGCACAAGCGCAACCCGATCACAAGCGAGCGCTTGAGCGGTTTGGCGCGTGTCATTCGTGGGAATGCGGTCGTTGCGTTGGAGAACGTGGCGCTGTGGCACGAGCGCGACATCAGTCACTCGAGCGCCGAGCGAATTATTCTGCCGGACTCATGCGTCCTGCTCGACTACATGCTCGTGAAATTGCGAGACATCGTCGAAAAATTCCAGGTCTATCCGGAGCGAATGCAGCAAAATCTCGACCTAACGAAGGGTCTATATTTCAGCCAGTCGATCCTGCTCGCACTTACGCGGTCAGGCGCAGAGCGGAAAGACGCGTATGAAGCGGTGCAACGCGCTGCGATGAAAACGTGGAAAGGCGAGGAGACATTTGCCGAAAACGCAAAAAGCGAACCGGAAATCGCAAGTCGGCTTTCTGCAGCCGAGATTGATAGGCTTTGTTCGCTGGACATTCACTTCAAACACGTTGATGCAACGTTCAAAGCTCTCGGCTTGGATTGACCCGGCGTCCGGGATTTCTAGGTACGGCCTTCTTTCTTTGCTTTGCTGCGCGCTTTGTCAGTGCACACAACATTACGATCAGAAGGAAGCCGAACGTTACATTATTGAGAGCGAGCGGCAGTGGGCAGAATCAGTCGCCAGCGGCGACACGACTGCGGTTCAACGCATCCTTGCCGATGACTTTGTCGGCGTCGATCCAAAGGGGCGGCAATACGATAAATCCCAAATGGTTTCCGACACTCGGAATGCGCCAAAACATTTCGCTTCGAATCATCTTAATGATGTGAAAGTCAGGTTCTACGGCGACACAGCCGTCGCACAAGGCGACGAATCCTGGCAACAGCACAGCGGCGAGCGCGGACGATTTGTTTGGACCGACACTTGGATTCGGCGTGACGGGCGCTGGCACATCGTGGCAGCAGAGGACCTGATCGCGCCAGAAGCCCCTCGTTAAGTAATTCCCCATCCTACCCGCGGGGGCTCGTCGGATTTCTGGAAAGCGTTGGCAAACCAGCGACCTCGCAGTTAAAAGAATGATTGACAAAGACTTGCCAATCAGGGCCTTAATCTAGGAGTCGGTTCGATTCCTGAGCCCGAACCCCCCGAAGTACACTGCGCTCAGCAACCATCAATCATTAGAAACCCAAACAAAATGAAAACGACAAAACAAACGTTCGCAGCGCTGCTCCTGATTGCGGCCCTGGTTCTCTTCATCGGTTCGCTGGCATACAGCCAGTTCCCGACCTGTACCGAGGGCGCTCATCATAAATGTATGGGGACCTGCCCAGTTTTATGGACAGGCGGTCAGAATTCTATGCCTGTGCAGCCCTGGGTTGACGACCCCACTTGCCATAAGGTTCAAGGAAACTGCACATGTGTTTATAGAACCGAGGGAGGGCCCGATTGTGCTCAACGGGAAAACGGTGGCCAATGTCATGGTACGTGCCCGGATTTGTATTTCGATCAGGCCGGAACCATGCGAGTTCCTTTTGATCACAAGGATTGCAGTACGTTCGGTACCGGCCAAGCAAAGCGCTGCTATTGTTTTTATTACGGACCCGAACGCTGAGCCATGAATGTGGGCGAGCACGCTTCCGAGGGTCATAGCTCAAGTTGAAGCACTGCTGAACGCGCGCGTAACCGCACAGCACAGAACTGTTAATCACAAGCGCTGGGCGCGCGGCTGCGGGCAATTCTGTTTCAATTTCTGACCGAACCGAACGCCGCTTGCTAGGTTGTTGCTCCTGATCGGCATCGACGCGTAAATTCTCGATTACGATCACGCCTATGATGATGAGCAGGATGTTCGGGCATCTTTAAGAGGCCCGTGCGGTCTTTGCTATACCGATTCGCTATTCGTATCGTAGCGCCTCGATGGGATCGAGGTTGGCTGCTCGATAGGCTGGGTAAAGGCCGAAGCCGATGCCGATAGCCGAGCAGACAAGAAGACCGGCGATTGCCCAGCCGTAGGGAAAGATTAGGTCCACTTTGAGCCATGCTGCCAGCAGATCGCCGACGATGATTCCCAGAATGATTCCCAGCACACCGCCGGCCTCGGAAATAAAAACGGCTTCGGTCAAAAATTGCCGGAGAATGTCGCGGCTGCGAGCGCCGATCGATTTGCGCACGCCTATTTCCTTTGTGCGTTCGGTCACGCTCACCAGCATAATATTCATGATGCCGATACCTGCAGCGACAAGCGCGATGAGACTGATGACGAACGCGCCCACTCGCACATATCCCGCCACGTTAACGAACGCGCTCTTGAGCGAGTCGTTGCTGTAAATTTCGAAATCGTTCGGCTGATCGGGGCGCAAACCGCGCGCAATGCGCATGGCGCCGATACCGCGATCGAAAGTGCGATTGTAAGTATCTTGTGTGAACGCCTGCGTCGCGATGTTGACGGTGCGTTTTGCTTCGCCGTAGTCCTCGAAGAAGCGTGTGATCGGCATGATGCAAAGGTCATCCTGGCTTTGGCCAAAGGCTGTTCCTTTTTCGGCCAGCACACCGACGATCGTGTACGTGTGCCCGCTTACGCGAACAACTTTGCCGATCGGCGTTTCGTGCGGAAACAATCGTTTCTCGACCATCTTTCCAACAACGATCACCCGCCGCGAAAGATCGACGTCTTCATCGTTCAAATTGCGGCCATAACCGAGCGTGTAAGCATTCGCGGTGAGAAAACTTCGGTTCGTTCCGACAATGAGAAGACTCGGCGTTGTCTTTACGCCGTTGTAAACCGCCTGGCCTTTCACTTCGTAACCAAAACTCTTGAGGCAAATCTCGCGCGCCTCGCCTTCCATCAACCGATAATAGTGCAGCGCCTGTTTGTAGGAAATGTTGTGCCGGTTGCGAAATTTTTCCTGCACATCGCCGCTCGCACTTACATTGGCTGGATATTTGGCAAACTGAAAAATATTCGACCCCAGAAAGCTCAAGCCGTTCTCAATGGAGTATTGCAACGCGCCGATCGCGGTCATGACTGAGATGACTGAAAAGACGCCGATCGTGATGCCGAGCATTGTCAGCGCCGAGCGCAATTTGTTCGCGCCGAGGGACGACCACGCCATCTTGATGATTTCGCTGAACAGCATCGTCAAAATTCGAAACTCGAAATCCGAAATCCGAAACAAATTCCAAATTTAAAATTCAAATTCATTCCTCGGATTTGCGCACGATAGCGCCGAAGATCTTCATTAGCTCCCGGGCTTCGGCCAACAGCTTTGCTCTTACCGACTCGAGTTGTCCGTCGCAATCGAGTAATCGCAGCCAATAGCCGCTTTCTTTAGCTTCGCGGCGGCAAGTCTTGATTTTCATCACAAAATCTTTCCTTCCAATCGATTCATTCGCCTCGATGTAGTTCGCGCCGACTGATCCAGAAGCATGAATGAACTGCTTCGCATCTTCAATATTCGCAACCGTGCGGCGTAGCTTTTTCACGAACGCGCGACTCGCCTTCGCAAACTCAAATGTGCGATCCTCGAGATCGTACGGCTTTGAAAGATCCGTGGTTGGCATTTAGACGTGTTGAACTTTGGTCATTCGAATTTGTTTCGAGATTCGACATTCGGGTTTCGAATTTCTATTCATATCTGAGCGCCGTTACTGGATCAAAGCGTGACGCTGTCCAGGCCGGCGCGAATCCCGAAAACAAGCCCGTGAATATTGAAACAATCATGCTCACCATCACGAGGCCGACCGAGAAGTGAATAGGAAACGAGGGAAAAGCTTTGCCGATGCCGAAGCACATTAAATAAGCAAACACGAGCCCGATAAATCCTCCGAGGAGACAAAGCGCTGTCGATTCGATCAGGAATTGCAGCAGGATCGTTCGCCGCCGCGCGCCGAGAGCCTTGCGCGTTCCAATTTCTTTCGTTCGCTCTTTCACGCTAACAAACGTGATGTTCATGATGCCAATTGCGCCGACGAAAAGGGACAGGCCTGTGATAAAGAGCCCGGCAATCGCAATTGAGTTTTTCACCGGATCGAGAGTGCTTTTGAAGGCCTGTTGCTCGTTTATCGAGAAATCGTCCTTTTTCTCCGGTGGCAATCCAC
>Ga0184619_10000859_pt1 | contig 10551 bp, 5 predicted proteins | sample PLM0_60_b1_FD_133146 | JGI IMG/M metagenome (GOLD analysis project Ga0184619, IMG submission 133146) | Groundwater sediment microbial communities from an aquifer in East River, Colorado, USA - PLM0_60_b1 | ecosystem: Environmental > Terrestrial > Soil > Riparian zone | place: USA: East River...
CTGTCTGCCGCGGTTCTTGCGGAAATCGACCGCGGTCTAAAAATCCACGAGCTAATCAAGGTGCGCGTGAACGACGCCGATCGTTCCGGGCGCGAGGCGATCCTTGAGGAGATTTGCAAGCGAACCGGGGCTCAACCGGTTCAACACATCGGCAAGATCCTTGTCCTATTCCGGGAGAACCCCGAACCTTCCCCCAGTTCGGGGGAGGGCTCGCTTCGCACGATACGACGCGGGCGTTAATGCCGACGATGATGCGAAGCAACATTGCAATGATATTGACACTAGTACAGCAAGAAGAACAAACTAAAAGCACCAGTACGTCGGCTCACGTTGTCCGGGCGGTGGGATGAGGATGGGCCTAAATGAAAACACGAACGGTACACTCGATTCTTCCCTTGCTTCTCGGCACAGCCGGCGTCGTGATCGGTTTCAGCGGACCAGGCGACGCCCAGGCGCGCATCACCCGGATCGCGATCACCGCCACTGAATCGCCGACCTATCGGCGCCCGAGGGCCAGTTCACGCATTACGCGAACGACAACCTCGCGAAGGTCAAGCGGCTTAGTAGCAAATTAGAGGAGATCTCGTCATGAAACGATTCCTGTGCGCGATGTTGCCTGGCGCCCTGTGCATTTTTTACACGCTCGCTTCCGCCGCCGATGCAGATCCGGCGCTGATCAAGGCGCGGCAGAAGTTCTTCGGCATCGAGAACGTGGACGAGAAAGGCGGGGTAGCGAAGGACAAGGTGATCTTTTCCTGGGCGACCAACACCACTTACGTTGCATCGGTGCTGGGAAGAGTCATCCTGCTTGATAGCTATGTCAGCCGTCCGGAGTTGCCGACTTCGCCGATCGACAGGCGCTACAGCCCGTTGCTGCCCAAGGATCTGGCGGATGCGCGGCCGGAGGCGATCTTCCTCGGGCACGGCCATGGCGACCACGCGGACAACGCTGCCTACATCGCCAAGTGGAGCGACGCCACGATCTACGCATCGGCAGAAACCTGCAAAATCATGCAGCTCGATGTGCAACGGATGTGGAACGACCCGAACGAGATCAACGGCGGAGCCAAGGTCATTCCGAACGGCGATCCGGTGAAGTGCGTCGACGTCGTGCCGCTGGCGTCGAGGCCCGGGCAGTACGACGAGACCACGGACCGGTCGCGGGCGACAAGGCTCGCCCAGCTCGGTCCGCAGGTGTGCATCCTCGCGTTCAAGTTCATCCACTCGGGAACGGCGCCTGTCGACCCGAGCTTCACCCATACGACGCTTTTCGATCGCGTCGATCCCCGGTATGCGGGAACGGTCATCGGAACGACCACTTTTCCGGCGATGTTTCCCACCGGCATCTCGCTCATCCCGCCCAGCGACCCTGCGCTCAGGGTCCCGGGGCAGATGGACCTGAGGACCACCGGGTTCGGCACCGTTACCGGCATCCCGGGCGGAGCGATCACCATCTTCTATCAGTTCGTGCTGCGCGGCGACAATCACTTCAGCTTCGCCTGGCTCAACTCGGCGGGACCCGCCACGGAAGGGATCGGCAGCGACCCCGGACTGGTGACGCTCTCGCAATACAACAACCCGGCGCAGTTCGGCGCCCAGATCGAGCTGGCACGCAAGATCGGCGCGAGCCTGTATGCCCTCATGGACACCCTGCCTACGACCGATGTGCTGCTTGGCTCGATCGTGAGCCTCGGCCAGGCCAATAACCAGCAGCGCGACATCATCAAGGTGACCGAGCGTCTGAAGCCCAAGGTCTACTATCCGGGGCACTTGACCGACGTCGCGCAGAAAGGCTCGGGGATCTATCACAAGATCAGCTGGCGGGAGACGGCGCTCAACATGGGCTTCCCGCAGGAGGAGTGGCCAGAGTTCCGCCTGCTCATCGACCCGAACGACTTCCTGGTGCCGCAGGTCTTCGATCCAAAAGACGAGCGCTGGTCCGAGCGGGGCAAGTCCGCCCGGGTTTCGGATCTGTGCCGCTGAATCGCTAAACAATCCGGAACCGCGATAGAACCTACTCGTAGCGCACTTCGAGCACCTCGTACTTGCGCACCCCACCCGGGGTCTGCACTTCGACCTGGTCCCCGGCGGACCTGCCGATGAGCGCCCGCGCAATAGGCGAGCCGATCGAGATCTTGCCTTTCTTGATGTCGGCTTCGTCGTCTCCGACGATCTGGTAGGTCACCGGCTCGCCGCCCTTCATCTCCTCGAGATCGACCGTGGCGCCGAACACGCAGCGCCCCTCGGCGTCGACCCGCTTCGGATCGATCACCTGTGCGTTGGAAAGTTTGGCCTCGATCTCCTTGATCCTGGCTTCGATGAAGCCCTGGCGCTCCTTGGCGGCGTCGTATTCGGCGTTCTCCGAAAGATCGCCGTGAGTGCGCGCTTCGGCGATCGCCGTGATCGCGTTCGGCCGTTCCACCGTTTTCAGGCGGTGCAACTCCTCTCGCAACAGCTCGGCCCCGGTCGTGGTCAGCGGAATCGTGCTCATGGGCGTATCAAGAAAAAGCCGCCGCTGCGCCCCAAGAGCGCCAGGCTGCGGGATGGGTTATTCAGAACAGAAGAATTCGCGGAAGGCGATCTAATGTGACCACTTTTCGAGCCACTTTGCAATAGGCCCGCGTCGGCGCAGGCCGGAGTGAAGCTCCTGAAGAGGGTACGGCACCAGGGATTTCATGTGCCGCAGGCCCTCGCAGGCCGCCCGGGCGCCCGCCACCGTGGTGTAATAGGTCACGCGCCGCTGCACCGCGCTGGTCCGGATGGAGCGCGAATCCGAGACGGCGCTGCGCTTTTCCTCCACCGTATTCACCACGAGACTCACCTCGCCGTTCTTGATCATGTCGACGATGTGCGGCCGGCCCTCGACCACCTTGTTGACGACGGTCACGGCAATGCCGTGCGCGGCGAGCACCCCGGCCGTCCCGCGTGTCGCAAGCAGCCGAAACCCGAGCTTGAGCAGCTCCCGCGCGACGTGCACCACCGCCACCTTGTCGCCGTCACGTACGCTGATGAAAGCTGCGCCGGTCTCGGGAAGCTTCGCGCCTGCGGCGAGCTGCGATTTGACGAAAGCCTCCCCGAAACTCTTCCCCACGCCCATCACCTCACCGGTCGATTTCATCTCGGGGCCGAGAATGGTATCGACACCCGGAAACTTGACGAACGGAAACACGGCTTCCTTCACCGAAAAATAGCCCGGAACCACCTCTGCGGGCGCACCCTGCTGCGCGAGGGTCTTTCCCACCATGCAGCGCGCCGCAATTTTTGCAAGCGGAACGCCGGTGGCCTTGCCGACGAAAGGCACCGTGCGCGAAGCGCGGGGGTTGACTTCGAGCACGTATATGACGTCGCGTTGAATTGCGAATTGCACGTTCATCAGGCCGACGACCTTCAGCGCGCGGGCGAGCGCTACGGTCTGCCGGCGCAGCTCCCGTTCGATGCGGGAGCTCAGAGAATGCGGCGGCAAGGAGCACGCGGAGTCGCCGGAGTGCACTCCCGCCTGCTCGATATGCTCCATGACCCCGCCGATCAGCACGTGCTCGCCGTCGCTGGCGGCGTCCACGTCCACCTCCGTGGCGTCGGAGAGGAAGCGGTCGAGCAGCACCGGCGAGTCGTTCGAGACTTTGACCGCCTCGCGCATGTAACGCTCGAGGTCCTTTTGCTCGTGCACGATCTCCATCGCGCGTCCGCCCAGCACGTAGCTCGGACGCACCACCAGGGGATAGCCGATCTCCCCGGCGAGGCGCAACGCGTCGGCCTCGGTGCGGGCCGGGCGGTTGGGCGGTTGCTTGAGACCGAGACGGTCGATCAGCTGCTGGAAGCGCTCGCGGTCCTCCGCCATGTCGATCATGTCCGGCGTCGTGCCGATGATGGGCACGCCGTTCGCCTCCAGATCCCGGGCGAGCTTCAAGGGGGTCTGCCCGCCGAACTGGACGATCACGCCGTATGGCTTCTCCTTGTCGACGATCTCGAGCACGTCCTCGAGCGTAAGCGGTTCGAAGTAGAGTCGGTCGGAAGTATCGTAGTCGGTCGAGACCGTTTCCGGATTGCAGTTGACCATGATCGTCTCGAATCCGTCTTCGCGCAGTGCGAGGGCCGCGTGAACGCAGCAGTAGTCGAATTCGATGCCCTGTCCGATGCGATTCGGTCCGCCCCCCAGCACGATCACTTTTTTCCGCTGAGTGGGCAATGCCTCGCATTCCTCCTCATAGGTCGAGTACATGTACGCGGTCCGCGTCGCGAATTCCGCCGCGCAGGTGTCGACGCGTTTGTAGACCGGGCGGATTCCGAAGCGATGCCTCGCGGCACGGACCTCCCCTTCGCTCGCGTTGAACAGGTAAGCAAGCCTCCTGTCGGAGAACCCCTTGCGCTTGAGCATGCGCAGCGTTTGCGCATCCAGCTCCGCGAGCCGCTGGTCATCGAGCTCCATCTCCAAGTCGACGATCTCCTTGATCTGCGCGAGGAACCAGGGATCGATGCGGGTGAGCTGGTGCACCTCCTCCAGCGTGAATCCGTTCTCGAAGGCATCGCCCACGTACCAGATGCGCTCCGGCCCGGGTTCGCCGAGCTCTTTCTCCAGCTTCTCGCGGTCGGTCGTCTTCTGATTGAGCCCGTCGACGCCCACCTCCAGACCCCGCAGCGCCTTCTGGAAGGACTCCTGGAAAGTCCGGCCGATCGCCATCACCTCGCCCACCGATTTCATCTGCGTGGTCAGCCTGTCGTTCGCCTGGGGAAACTTCTCGAACGCGAAGCGCGGGACCTTGGTGACGATGTAGTCGATGCTCGGTTCGAACGAGGCCGGGGTCGCGCCGCCGGTGATCTCGTTCCTCAGCTCGTCGAGGGTGTAGCCGATCGCGAGCTTGGCCGCCACCTTCGCGATCGGGAAGCCGGTCGCCTTGGACGCGAGGGCGGAGGAGCGCGACACGCGCGGGTTCATCTCGATCACGAGCATGCGCCCGTCTTTGGGATTGACGGCGAACTGCACGTTCGAGCCGCCGGTCTCGACGCCGATCTCCCGCAGCACGGCGATCGCCGCGTCGCGCATGATCTGGTATTCCTTGTCCGTCAGGGTCTGCGCCGGCGCCACGGTGATGGAATCGCCGGTATGCACCCCCATCGGGTCGACGTTTTCGATCGAGCAGACGATGATGCAGTTGTCCCTGCGGTCGCGCACCACCTCCATCTCGAATTCCTTCCAGCCGATCACCGACTCCTCGATCAGCAGCTCGTGCGTGGGCGAGGCTTCCAGCCCGCGCTCGCAGATGGCGACGAACTCCTCGCGGTTGTAGGCGATTCCGCCGCCCGACCCCCCGAGAGTGAACGACGGCCGGATCACCGCGGGAAAACCGATCGCAGCCTGAACCTGCAGGGCCTCTTCGAGCGAATGCGCGAGCGTCGAGCGCGGGCAGGCGAGCCCTATTCTCGCCATCGCCTGCTTGAATTTCTCGCGGTCCTCGGCCTTGTCGATCGCCTCGCTGCTTGCGCCGATCATCTCGACCCCGTATTTCTGCAGAACGCCGTGCCGGACGAGATCCAGCGCGCAATTGAGCCCCGTCTGGCCACCCATGGTCGGCAGCAGCGCATCGGGCTGCTCCCGGGCAATGATGGTCTCGAGCATCTGCCAGTTCACCGGCTCGATGTAGGTGACATCGGCCATCTCGGGATCGGTCATGATGGTCGCCGGATTCGAATTCACCAGGATCACCTTGTAGCCTTCGGCGCGCAGCGCCTTGCAGGCCTGCGCGCCCGAATAGTCGAACTCGCAGGCCTGGCCGATGACGATCGGCCCGGCGCCGATGATGAGCACGCTCTTGATGTCGGTGCGCTTAGGCACGCGCCCGCTCCTGCATCAGCTTTGCGAAGTGGTCGAAGAGGTACCCGATGTCGTGCGGCCCGGGGCTCGCTTCGGGGTGCCCCTGGAAGCAGAACGCCGGCCGATCGGTGCGCGCGAAGCCCTGCAAGCTGCCGTCGAAGAGCGATATGTGGGTGGTCTTGAGGTTCGCCGGAAGCGTGTCCGGGTCGACCGTGAAGCCGTGGTTCTGGCTGGTGATGACCACCGTTCCCCTCTCCAGGTCCTTCACCGGGTGATTGGCGCCGTGATGCCCGAACTTCATCTTCACGGTCTTCGCGCCGGAGGCGAGCCCCATAAGCTGGTGACCGAGGCAGATCCCGAAAGTCGGAATCCCGGTGTCGACGATTTCGCGGATCGCGCGGATGGCGTAATCGCAGGGCTCGGGATCGCCCGGACCGTTCGACAAAAACACCCCGTCGGGCTTGAGCGCAAGGGCATCGGCCGCCGGCGTCTGCGCCGGAAGAACCGTGACCCGGCAGCCGCGTTCGACGAGCATGCGCAGTATGTTGCGTTTGATGCCGTAGTCGTACGCGACGACGTGGAAGCGCACATCCGTGCCCTTGCCGAACCCGGCCCCCATCCGCCAGCCTCCTTCAGACCATTCATAAGGCCTGGCGGTCGTCACGACCTTGGCCAGATCCATTCCGGCAAGACCGGGAAACGCCCGGGCGGCTTCCACGGCCTGATCTGCGTCCACGGAACCCGCGAGCACGGCGCCGTTCTGGGCACCTTTTTCGCGAAGGATTCGAGTGAGGCGTCTCGTGTCGATGCCCGCAATGGCGACCACCTTGTCCGCAACGAGAAAATCGGACAGATCGCGTTCGGCCCGCCAGCTCGAAACCGCGGCGGACAGATCCCGAATCACCAGTCCTGCGGCGAACACCTTTCCCGACTCCACGTCCTCGCGGTTGGCCCCGGTATTGCCGATGTGCGGATGGGTCAGAGTGACGATTTGGCGGCAATACGATGGATCGGTGAGGATCTCCTGGTATCCGGTGATGGCGGTGTTGAAAACCACCTCCCCCGAGGCGAGACCGGCCGCTCCGGCCGACGTGCCCCGAAAGACAGTGCCGTCGGCTAATGCAAGCAGGGCGGGCGGGGTGACGGGCACGGAAGCGGGCTCATTGGGGGGCCAGACGTGCAGAGCGGGACCGGCTCGCGCCGGTCCCGCTCTGCACCGAAGTTGAAAAGTATAACGCGATTCCTCCTGCCCCATCAAACTTTCGGCTCGCGGGTCCGCTTCGCGCTCGGATGGACGGCACCGCTTCCTAAACCGTGCCAAAATCAATGACTCACTCTTCACTGCTCCCGAGAACGAAAACGTGACAGCGTCGCGCGCCTCGATCGGTGCCCTGTCCTCGGCTGAATTTCTGCCGCAGCGAGTCTCGCTCCTATACCGGTTGTCGGGGAGCGACGTCCCCGCCATCCTTCTTACCTCGGCCATCGCGGCATTTGCCCTCTGGGGCTATATCAGCGACAAGCTCCTCGTCGCCTGGCTGATCTGGCTGGTCCTGGCGAGCCTGGTGCGCATCGTTCTCAAGCGCGCGTACCGCATGCGCCACCCTGGACGGGAAGCCGCGGCGCGCTGGGAAGGTTTTTTCTGCCTCACCAGCGCGGCGGTCGGCACCGCCTGGGGCCTGACGGTGTTGCTGCTCTACCCTGAGCGCGGCCAGTTCCACGAGATCCTCCTCCCATTCCTGATCGGCAGCGTCGCGATGGGGCTGCCTCCGGCGCTCGCTCCCAGCCCCAAGTCGTTCGCCTGCCTGATCGTGCCGATTTTCGCGCCTTTGATCGGCCTGCTGTTCTCCCAGGGCGGCGCTTTCAACACCTCCGCCGGGATCCTGATTCTGGTGTTTTCCGCGGTGCTCCTCGCCCTGTATCTGTCCTCGAATCGGGCGCTGATCGAAACGCTTCGGTTCGGCCAGGAAAACGAACGACTGCTCGAGCAGGTGAAGGACGCCAAGGAGCGCCTGGACCTCGCGCTGCAGGCGGCCAACATCCTCATCTGGGACTGGGACGCGCGCAGGACCAACGTTTTCCTCGGCGGCAGCTGGGCGATCATCCTGAGAGTGGGCAAGGAAACCAGCTCTCTGAGCCTGGACGAGCTGGCGCACATGGTGCACCCCGACGACCTTCCGAATGTGAAGAAGGCCCTGAGCCGCTGCCTGGACGGCGGGGAGTCCGAGTATGTCGCCGAGCACCGCGTCAGGACCCTCGCCGGAGGCTGGGTCTGGAGCCTCTCCCGCGGAAGGGTGGTCGAGCGCGACGCGGACGGGCGGGCACAGCGCATGACCGGCGTCAACGTGGACATCGACGATCGCAAGCGCGCCGAGGTCGAGTTGCTGGCTGCGGTACAGCGCGAAAAGGAACTCTCCGAGATGAAATCGAAGTTCGTCGCGACCGCCTCGCACGAGTTCCGCACGCCGCTCGCAACCATGCTCTCGTCGGCAGAATTGCTCGAGCACTACTCCGAGAGCCTGAGCCCGGCCGAGAAGCTCAACCTCCTGCAGACCATCCAGGGCGGCGCAAAGCGCATGAGCGAAATGATCGACGACGTGCTCACCTTGGGCCGCGCGGAGTCGGGCGCGCTCAAGCTGAACCTCGGTCCGACGAATCTGCGCGAGCTCTGCGCGAGGGTGGTGTCGGAATTCCGCATCGCGCAAGGCAAACAGCACATCATCACCCTGGACGACCGCTTCGACCGCGCCGATGCGACCCTGGACGAGAGGCTGCTGCGGCACATCCTGAACAACCTCCTCTCGAACGCGGTGAAATACTCTCCTCCGGGGAGCGAAGTGACCTTCTCGCTCAGCCGGCACGACGAGCAGGCCGCGATCGAGATCCAGGATCGGGGAATCGGGATACCCCTGGAGGACCAGCCGCGAATGTTCGAGAGCTTTCATCGGGCTTCGAACGTCGAAAACCGCCCCGGCACGGGCCTGGGTCTTGCGATCGTGAAGAAGGCGGTTGAGCTTCACGGCGGCGAAGTCAGCCTCACGAGCGCAGTCGGCTCCGGAACCCGGTTCACGGTTATGATCCCCCTGCGGCCGATCAAACAGCCGGCCGGAGTGAACTGATGGGCGACGAATCCAGGAAGAAAGTCCTCGTCATCGAGGACGAGCCCAGCATCCGCAACAACATCATGCTGATGCTGAAGGTCGAACGTTACGCCGCGACTGGAGCGGAAAACGGCCGTGTCGGCCTGGAGCTGGCGCGCCGCGATCCGCCCGATCTCATCCTCTGCGACGTGATGATGCCCGAGATGGATGGATTCGCCGTGCTCGAGGCCTTGCGGGCCGAGCCGCGTCTCGCCGAAATTCCGTTTATCTTCCTTACCGCACTCGATGACCGATCGAGTACCCGGCGCGGCATGAACCTCGGCGCCGACGACTACCTCCCGAAACCGTTCACCCGAAACGAGCTGATGGACGCGGTGAACAGCAGGCTGCAGAAATTCGAGAACCTGACGCAGGCGCTGGTGGCGCGGCTCGTCCCGCACCAGGACCTCCTCACGCAGAAATTCCGGGAAAAAATCTCCGGCGGCGACGGCACCGCGGCCCTCGAGGACGCCGATCCAGGCAACCTGACCGGAAAGATCGCCGAGGCGTCGGTGCTTTTCTCGGACATCCGCAACTTCACGACGTATTCGGAGCGGCTCACCAGCGACGAGATCGCCGAGCTGCTCAACGCCTACCTCCAGACCGCTTGCGCGCCGATCATCCGCTGCCGCGGTATCGTCATGAAGTTCATCGGCGACGGTGTCATGGCTCTGTTCGAGTCGCACCAGGGCGAAAAAGGCGAATCCCACGCGCGCCGGGCGGTGCGCGCCGGCCTCGCAATGCAGCTTGCCGCGCTCGAATTCCGCGAATGGGTCAAGCAGCACCACCCTTCACAAAGCCTGCCCGAATTTTCCATAGGCGTGGGCATCCACAGCGGCGAAGTGCTGCTGTGCCACGTCGGCACGCCCGGCCGCGCAGAGCTTACCGTGATCGGCGACACCGTGAACATCGCTTCGCGCCTGGAGGGTCAGACCAAGGAGCTCGGCTGGGCGTTAATCGCAAGCGAAGCGACCGTCAACGCCGCCGTGCCGGCGCTCGTCGTCGGCTCGCGCCGCAAAGTGCAATTGCGCGGACGCAGCACGCCCACCGACGCGTTCGAAATCATCGGCATTGCGGCCGGCGATGCCGACCACGCCTCCGTTCAGATCCCGGAGGACATGCGCCAGGCGCTCGCGGCCAACGCCCGGGTCGCCGCCGATGCGGCGAAGGCCGCGCTGGGCATCACTTTGAGCATCATGACGGGCGAAATCGGCGAAAAGCGCCTGACGGTCCGCGGCTACCGCATCGTGTCGAAAATCGGCCGCGGCGGCTCCTCGATCGTCTACCTCGCCGAGCGGGAAAGCGACAAGCAGCAGGTCGTCCTCAAGATCCTCAACGCCACGGCCGGCATGGACGAAATCCTGCTGCAGCGCTTCGTGCAGGAGTTCGACATCATCTCGTCGATCGATCACCCCAACGTGGTCAAGATCTACGATCGAGGCTTCAGCGATCGCCACGCGTACATCGCGATGGAATATTTTCCCAACGGCAGCCTCGCCGAAGTCATCCCCCAGGGCTTGAGCGGGCGGCAGGCCTTGTCGCTGCTTGCCCAGGCCGCGGGCGCGCTGCGCGAGGTTCACACCCGCGGCGTCATCCACCGCGACA
>Ga0184619_10000862_pt1 | contig 10541 bp, 21 predicted proteins | sample PLM0_60_b1_FD_133146 | JGI IMG/M metagenome (GOLD analysis project Ga0184619, IMG submission 133146) | Groundwater sediment microbial communities from an aquifer in East River, Colorado, USA - PLM0_60_b1 | ecosystem: Environmental > Terrestrial > Soil > Riparian zone | place: USA: East River...
ATCGGCGGCGAAGGCTGAGCGAGAAGGCTAGAAATGACTGAAGACTGGCGAAAGCGACTGGACGCAACTCTGGACGCGATAGCGCAGGCACGCATTCAAGCAGCGGCCGACGCGAAGGACATCGGAAAACGAAAGGCGGCGTTCCTGCGGCGATGGAAGGCGGCTCTGGGCTCAGCGATCGAGCCCGCGCTGACGAAAGCCGGGGAGCCGTGGCGACAGCGAGGCCTCGAATGGTCGCTGGCGGTTAGTGAGTCTCCGCGATCAGCGACGCTATCGGTAACGATCGAACCCCTGGGGGCCTGCACCTTGCAGTTCGCCGGCGATTCAGACCGCATGCGGGTGGCAGTGTCCCGGACATTCGGCCGTATCGGCGTCCCGAGGGAACAGGTAGGCGATCACGATATCAGCGAGATCACCAAGGACCGCGTCCAGGGCCATATAGACGACTTCATGCGCCGCCTAATCTCCTGATCTGGCGGCTGGAAATGCGGAGGAAAGCAATGACGGACCCACTGCCAACGCAGGAACAACTTGCGAGCATCAGACTCGCCATCTCCGAGTTTGACGAGGCGATACGGTTAGTGGCGCCGCAGGTGCTGGAAGCCAGTAAGGCCATCGGAAAAGCCTACGGTATCCTCTGGCAGAATTACATGGATGCCGGAGCGCCTCACGGCGAGTCGCGCGAGGGTATGCTCCAGTTTTACGAGGAGCACCACATGTTCCGCAAAGTTATTGAGACGCATCAGGAACAGAGTGATTGGGAGAAGGCCATTACCGATCTGCGGGAGAGGTTTCGAGACTTCCCCGGGTCATATGTCGACATTTAAGGCATCAACGTCGCTTCGTTGATGACCGTCCGGAACTCGCTTACTAGGGGTTGGAGGCCTCGCCGATTAGCAGTCTTGCCTAGCTCGGAAGCTTCGGAAATGCCCGCAGTATGCGCTCCAACGCGGCCTCAAGCTTGTGGTCCTGTTCATCAAGATGATTCAGAATCGGCTTAACGTGCTCCACATCGATCCGATCGAGGAGCTTGCGGATCAACCGTTCCTCGGAATCCAAGTGATGTTCTTCTTCAAGGATGCGCGCCATGAAGGCGTCCTGCCTCTCGGTGATGCGATTGGAGGCATTGCCCAGGAGGAAAACCATGAGGAAGGTAATCACTGTGGTCCCGGTATTTATGATTAGCTGCCAGGTGTCGCTAAAGCCGGCGAGGGGCCCCGTCGCGGCCCACGCGACGACCACGAATAAGGCAGTTATGAAGGCGGGAGGTTGGCCGATTGCGTACGAGAGCCGGTCGGCGAAGCGGTCGAAGCGGCCCTCGGACGAGAGAATGGGATGGTTAAGTGCCATGAGTTGACCTCCAAAACTGACCGAAGCACCGGTGGTAGCCGTCGATATTCAATACGACTCGTTGATACCAGAACGCACACCAACTACCCCGAATATGAGACTTAGCCGCCTGCGAGGACCTTCACGATAGGCTGGCAGTCCCCAGCAATCGCCCAGCTCCGGGATGGACTTCGGCCAGCGCCTCGGGAAGGCTTCCGGCCTCTAAGCGGTAGCGGAATTGCCGGCCAGGATGTCGCGGTACAGCAACTCCGTCTCCTCCGAGGGATCCGCCCCGATCTCCCGGCGGAGTGCGTCGCGGAAGGTCTCATATTGACGGTGGGCCTTCTGGCGACTACCGGATTCGGCGTAAAGGCGCATCATCAACCGGTTAGCTTCCTCATCGAGGGGATCGGCCTGGAGCAGGCGTTGGAGACGGTCGGCCGCAAGCTCGAGTTTTCCTGCGGCCGCGTACAGCTGGCTCAGCTCAATCAGCAGCTCATTATGTAGATCACGGAGCTCCTGGCGCGGCCCCTCCGTCCACTCCTCGTAGCGATCCTCTACCAGCAAGTCGCCCCCGTAACAGGCGATGGCCCCCTCATAAAGTTCAAATTTGTCGGGAGCACAACGAGCTGCCCGCGCGCAAGCGCGGAATTCGTCGATGTCCAAGGAAATGTCAGGCGAGAGGACGACCATATCATCGGCGATCGTGACCACCGGGTCCGTTACTCGTCGCGCCGCGAACTCCGTGCGCAGATCAAACAGGATCTTGCGCAGGTTCGCGGCCGCTGCTGACGGGTTGAGGCTGGCCCAAAAAGCATCGAGGACCTGTTCGCGGTGCAAGTAGCGGTCGCGCTGAACGGCCAGCAGCTTTAGTAAAGCCTTGGCGTTGCGGTGGTGCCACGCCTGGTCGATGACCAACTCATCACCGGCGCGCACCTCGAAGCGCCCAAGCAGAAACATACGCAGCCCGGTGTCGACCGTTTGCACGTTCACACTTCCCCGGCCTAGTGGCCGGCCGTCCGGGATTGGTTCGAAGGCTGCATTGTATTTACTTCCCCCCCCCCACAGACGACACCAGCATACAGTAAGTAGAACAAAATTACAAAAACCCAAAAAAAGAGTCGAAAAGGAACGCCGAAGAACAGCTGGCGAACAGCGGTGCCTCTAGCCGTTGGGCTCTCGGAGACCCTTCGCTGCACATAGGCGAAGCGGGGGGCGTCGGGGCCACAAAGAACAGCAAAAGAACGCCTAAAGAACGCCCCGAAAACACCACCAGCCTACTGTGGGATACGGGAAAGTAGAAAGGGAAACCCTCATGAAGATACTCACAGTCAAAGAAACCGCTGCCGCGCTAAAGGTCAAGCCGCAATGGGTATACAGGATGATGAGCAACGACGGTCTGCCGTGCATCCGTCTCGGACGTCAGATCCGTGTTGACGAGGATTCCCTGAGGAAATGGCTTACCGCGCACCGGCGCGTGAAGTAGCCCGGCCAGAAGAAGCGCGAAATGGTATTCAAGGGTTGTCAGCGATGCAAGGGGGACCTATGGGTCGAGGAGGACCTCGGTTCCCAAGCTCGAGACTCTGTGTGTATCCAGTGCGGATCCCGCCAGGCGATTCAATTCACCCGAGTCCGCGCGAATAACGAGGACCAGACCAGTGCGACGCGCTGGCTCATGTCACAGAGACCATCAAGGGTCGCGACCTATGCACCGTAATCTGAAATAGCTGACATAGCTCCAGATCAGAGGACGCGACCGATAGATCCGGCGCAACTGAAGAAGCTGGCCGGCGATCAGTTCCAAACGAAGGAGGAAATGATGACTATCCGAAGACAAGATGAAGAGATCACAGACGGGAGCGGACAGCGGACCGCTGTCGCCGAAGACCCACCAATCGCCAGCGACAACGGCAATCGCCAAGCGGCCGCTGACGACCGGCCTACCACTACGGATGACGGCCAGACCAGAACGGCCGTCGCAGACCGGCCGGTCGCCAGGGGCGAAAGCGTCGTCGAAGAGCAGGTCGTGCATTCGTCAGCCGGCGGCTGGGACCTGGCGCGCGGCTGGGTCCGTAGCCTGGGCGCCGTAATCCTGGTCGCCCTGGCAGTTGTGGAGACGTTGCTAATTGGCCGGCTGGGATTTCTGCTGGCCGAAGCCAATGCGAACAACGGCTTCGTCAACTTCATCTACGACGTCAGCAAGCCGCTGGCCGAGCCGTTTCAAGGGATCGTCGCCAACAGCGGCAATCTGGAATACGCCTCAGCCATTGCGATGGGCGTGTACGCCGTCGCCGCGCTGCTGCTGATAGCCGTCCTATTCGCTGTCACGTCCGGCCCGTCAGCAGCCGGGGCGAAGGTCGTTACGAGCCGAACGGACGCGAGACGGTCGAGTCGATAGATGAGGTGAAGCGCTCCCTCTCAGGAGCGACCGCTGAAAGTAACCGACAAGGAGGCATGACAAGATGACAGAAGTTGAGCGACTGCGCGGAGAGCAGGGGCAGCCCAATCGCCTGCTAGCCGAGGAGATTCTGCGACAAAGTTACCTGGAGGCCATGCACGCAGCGGCCAACGAACCGAGGGCGAGTCTGAACGTCTACGGAAGTACGTGTCCATTCTGCTGCGGCGACCTGGACCATGTCGCGTTTCTTAGGTCGGGTGCGGCCGCCTGCCAATTCTGCCGCAATAAAGAGCCGGCCCCAGAGCAATCAACGGTCCGGCTGGTCGTCGCTCCAAGCGGCATCCTCAGTGGCATCGAGATTTGGGCAGGGGCAAGGCTCAACGCGCCCGCGAATAAGTAACCGCTAAACCCTCCAGGGTTGGGCCGGAGATCTCTTCCCTCCAGCTCTTCCCCGGCAGGTTTAGATGCGGAAGGATACGCGTATGGCGACTAACCAGCACAGGAACAGACTAAAGGGCGCGCTCGGCTGGTCCCTGGCAGGCATCACGCTCGCCTACATTCTCGCCATCGCGGCCGTCGGCGCTATCTCTCTGTAAGGTGGCCGGCACATCGACGGGAGCGCGAGTCAGTGCCCCCGAGTGTCGTGTCCAGCAACGGTAATTAACGCAGAAAGGGAAAGGGTATCGTGATCGGTGTATTGCTAGTATGCCTGCTGCTCCTTTTGCTCTTCGGAGGATTGGGATTGGCTGTGTCCCCACTGTTTTTCCTCCTTGTCGTCGTCTTGATACTGGTAGTGGCATGGGGTCGCTTCTACAGGCGGGGTCAATAGTCTCGAATGACCGAAGGCGGAACTCACAAGCGCCGGCGAGAAGGTGAAGCTTGGAGTAGTCGATGTGCGTGGTGCTGGTCGCCTCAGTCATGGGCAGCCTCGGCGCAATCGTTTTGGGCTTGAGCGCGCTGAGCTTGAGCGCCGAGGTGGCACCGCCGGCGCCAGTGAGGGCGAGGGGTGGTGGTTCAAATCCCCGGGATGCCTCTTCTGGGTCCGCGGCCCGCGCCCCTACTACAAAAATCTGACTAGAAGGGAGGTGAGTTGAATGTTTGGCCAAAACATATGGCTGGTGATTATCGTCGTATTCATCCTCCTCGTAGTTCTGGGCGTGATAACTGTTGCCGCGTAAAAACCCCGGCAACCCGGCTCAGAGGTGTACGGTTTGCTCGGCTGCCGGTTGCGGCGGCCGAGCGGGCTTGCCTCCCGTTTGAAGCAAACCAGGCGTTGGCCGCTGGAGAGACGATAAGCGTAACGTGTGACGCCGCACCGGATATTCCTGAGTTGCTGGAGGCGGTCGAACGGCACGTTGAGATAACCGAAGCTTAAGTCAGGCGTTTTGCAAAGAAGAACGCAATGACGAACTCGATTCAACGAGCTATCGCGCAAACGAAAGACGAGGAGTCCTCAATGATACGTGCTCCCGCTCTCTCCCGGCTCACCGCGGTATTCGCCGTTATTATCCCGATTGCCACGCTTCTTGCTGCGACGGGTGCCATGGCAAGTCCTGGCGCGCAAACTGCGCCGGGGCTGGGTTCGGCCGCGAGCTTCGCGGTCCTGGGTGGCCAAACTGTGACCAATACCGGCCCGAGCACTATCTTCGGAGACCTCGGTGTCAGCCCAGGTACTGCAGTCACTGGTTTCCCGCCGGGGATCGTGACCGGAGGAGCAACACACTCAGCGGACGCGGTCGCGCTTCAGGCCCAGAGTGATGTCACCACGGCGTACAATGCTCTAGGAGCCCAGGCCTGCACTGCTGATGTTACTGGTCAGGACCTGGGTGGAATGACGCTCACACAAGGAGTCTATTGTTCTACGTCGGCGACGCAGTTGACGGGAACAGTCACTCTAGACGCGCAGGGCAACGCCGCCGCGGTCTTCATTTTCAAGATGGCGAGCACACTCACGACCGCAAGCAATTCGTCCGTCAGCATGATCAACGGCGGGACAGCTTGCAACGTATTTTGGCAAGTTGGCAGCTCCGCAACTCTCGGCACAACCACTCGCTTCGTAGGAAATATCCTCGCGCTCACGAGCGTCGCCCTGCAAACCGGCGCAACCATGGTGCCCGGTAGAGCCCTGGCGCGAAATGGTGAAGTGACTATGGACACCAACAACGTCACCATCCTGGGCTGCCCCGGTGCGCCGGCGGGCCCGACCGCGACACCAGCGGCTGGGACGGCGACGCCAGCGGCGCCGACCGCGACACCAGCGGTCGGTGGTTTGCCCAACACCGGCGGCGCTCCTCTGGAGAGCGGCGGTTTCTCGTGGACTCTACTATTGGCCGCCTCGGTCATGGTCAGCCTCGGCGGCGTGGTGTGGAGCTTGAGCGCGCTGCGCTTGAGCGCCCAGTCGCACCGCCGAGGCCAGTAGCAAACCAGGCGTTGGCCGATTGGTAGAGGCGCTTCGGGGCTAGGAAGACCTGCAATCTGTAAAGTGTTGGACCACGGACGCGCGATGGCGGTGCGTCCTTCCGACGGGTCACTTCAGCCAGTGATAGACGCCGATCTCGCCGCTCTGATGTAAAGCGCGGGAACAGGAGCGTCTATTAGCCGCCGCCACCCTCGGGCGAACACACTTCGCTGCCTATGAGGCGCGTCGGGCGCGGGATAGGCGCCGGAGCTACAACTAGGCTTCCAGAAGGCCGGGGAAGTGCCAAAACGGCATTCAACGACCGGCAAGACGACTGGAAGCAAGCGAAGAGCTTAAAGAACAGAGAAAGAACACCCAGCGAACACGCCGTCAACGGCTGCGGAACGCCAAGCGCCTAAGGTGGAGTACGTGAGCACGCCGACCCTAATGTCTGGCTGCCTCGTTACAGTGGTCCAGAAAGGAAAGAGGAACATCGAATGAAGGTCTTCAACATCGCAAGGCACTGGTTCTGGGTGGCGCCGCTCGTCCTCGGCGTCGTGTTCATTGGCGGGGGTCTTTACATGGTGAGTGAGGGACGCGATGCGAAGGACGAGGTCCGCGATGCTGTCGTTCGCGAGAACATCATCACCTCTGAAGACGCCAGCATCCCTAATCTCCCGGTCACGAACGCCGCGACGGCAAAGGCGCAGGCCGAGGCTATCGAGGCCCATGTTCTCAAGGCCACCGGCGGCGAGACCTACGCGACGGTCGATCGGTACGTCGCGGCGGATGGCGTGGCCACTACGTCTGACAAGGCACAGGCCTTGATCGTGGACGGGAATCCTGTGCCTAACCCGGCTCGGAACACCGCCTTCCAGGGAGCCGCGCTCCGCACGAGCCTGAACCTTGCGGTGATGGGCTTCAAGATCTCGGACCTGGTGATCGCGATGGGGTTCTTCATGGTGGCGATCGGCGGGACGTTCGTCTTGTTCCTGGCGCCGGCTGTGTACTACGCGGCTGAAGTTGCCAATCAGCGCAGCCGCGAGAACGGCCTCGCAGAGGTGGCACCGAGCACCACATGACGCCTCGGCCAACAGCTCGGCTTCCGGTTGCGGCGGTCGAGCGGGCTGTTCCCCTCGAAGCGATCAAGGGTTGGTCGACGAGAGAGAAATCCCAAAATAGAAGGAGCCTACACATGCAACAGCAAAGCCTCTATGAACGGTTGGGGGGTATCAACGCCATAGCCATGGTCGTTGACCGCTTCAGCGACCAGATCGTCGCAAATCCGAAACTCAATGTGAACACGAAACTAAAGGATTGGAACACCAAGGGCCAGCTGGAAGGCCTTAAGTTCATGCGCACACTCTGGATCTGCCAGGCGGCCGGCGGCCCTTTCCAGTACACCGGCAAGGACATGCATGAAGCGCATAAAGACTACACATCACCCCTGGAGAGTTCGATGAGGTCGGAGTCGAAATTGGCCGCGCTCTCGATCATTTCGGCGTAGCGGAGCGTGAAAAACGGGAACTGTTGGCTGCCGTGGTCGTACGCAAGGGAGAGGTGGCCGGTCCTTCGTATGAAGCGAGCGACCGTTCGCTGGTAGAGGCGATTACCTGAGGACTACTTGGAGATTCAGGAATCACAGAAGGAGCTGACTTTGATGACATCAGTACTGGAGACTCGGTATGACCGCACCACCACCCAACTTCTCAGAGACGCGTTGAAGCGCAGCCACGAGGATGCCCGATCTATTGGACTTGGGATTGGCACGATCGAGGACCCTTGCTCCAGCATTGCCGACCCTCAGGACCGTCGTCCTCATTCGGAAGATAGGGTTCGCGTGTTGGATGATCGAAGCCGCTACGATCTCGCGGTCGCGTCCTCAGACCTCTATGACCTGAGTGGCAGTCTGAGCGCATTGATGAGAGCCGGCCTGGTTTTGAGCTGGGTTCGAGGATACCGCATCAGCCCGCAAGCCAACCGTGACTGTCGAGCAAGAGTGGGAACGAGAGGAAGACTGGCAGCGGCTCTTTATGTGATCGATCAACACCGTGCTAGATGTCCGCGTGGTTGCACGCGAGGAGACTAGCCCTCAAGGAGGAGGTAGAAATGACACAGAAGACAGATTCCGGCCCGCGCTCCATGCTGTATACGATCGACGAGGTCCTGTCCGGCATGTTGGCCTCACTTAAGTTGGATATGTTCACGGACGACCCGCAGAAGCTGGGCGAAGCATTCAAGGGGCTATCTCAACAGGCTCCAATCTTTGCCCCGTTTGCCGCCCTGGTCGGTGAGGCGGACTTTTCGGCGGTCCTTGAAGGCACATTGCAAACCCTGGTCAGCGATGGTCATTTGGAGCACCAGCCCGGTCGCTACTATCTGCCGGCACCCGGTCGAGCCCGCTGCATCACAAGCAAGCGGACGCTCTTCAATGCCGGCGATATCCAGGAGCTAGAGGCGGGAGCGCGCTACTTTGAAGCCCGTTGTGGTTCGCTGGGGGTCTCGGTATAGCAGGGTCCAGGAGTAGCGCGGCTAATTTCGGGCTTGGATAGTTTCTTCACTTAGAGCTGGATCTCGGTAGCACCGATGTTTGTGTCTCCGAGGTATAGAGTGAGTGTGTAGGTGCCAGGAACGGGCCTCTTGAGAACGACTTTACCGATGATCGCAGTTGTTCCCCCGAGTACGATGGTCGTAATCCCAGCCGGTAGGTATTGAGGTTCGCCATCACTTTTCGGTGGCTCGAGTTTAATAGAATTCATGTAGATACCGACATTGCCGCGAACGTGAAAGACGACCCACTTCTCGAACACACCGCCGATCATTCTCGGTGTGAATGGAGTACCGCGGACGCGACCCCGGCCCTGGTCGATCAGCACGTCGTCGAACCACTCAACTTTCTCGATGAGAAATTCGCCTGCCATCTTGAATCCTAGAATACCGATGAAGCGTCAGCCATCTGTCAGGCCGAGTCCGCCTGAGACATTCCATCGTCGTCGGCGACGGCCTGCTCCCTAGCACGGAGTCCAAGCTCGTCTGAGGTCTGCCGCCCAAGCTCGTCGAGTTGAGCGGTCCGGTAGGCATCTGCGAGCCGCTTTTCTTCCTCCACCAGACGCTGAAGCTTCTCGACGTTCTGGGACGTCAACCGCAGGTTGGGAGCTGGGATCTCCTTGTCGCTCATCTCTGGGAGCAGCACACCGAGACACTTCGCGAACGCTCGCAACTCGTCGCGCGCTGCACACCACTCGGCGTGGAGCTGTTCAAGCTTCTTGTCCCCCAGGTTCCTCGCCCAAGTCTATCGTCGTTTAGTAGGCGTCGACGCGCGCTTCAATCTCGTCTTCGGAGCAAAGCTCTTCACGACCGGCGTGCGATGGATTGTTGGGACTCTCAATGTGCCGGACGCGAATCGAGCGGCCGTCTTCCGTCTCAGATATGACTTCCGCGATCGTACCGTCTGCCAGTCGAACGCGATCACCAAGCTGCAGGTCGTATAAGTCCATGCGTCGCCTCGATCTGCGCCCCGGCACTGGCCGTCTGCCAGGTCCTCATGCACATCATACGCCCCGGGGCAAGTTACCTGGGCCCGCTGAATTACGGGCATCTGGTATTGTCGGTACGAAACGTTTGGAGGATAGAAATGGCGGACGAAGCTTTCATCTCTGAAGTTCTCGCAATCCTACTGGCGGATGGCTGGCACGAGGTTGATCGGGGGACCGGGCGCTTTATTAAGTATCGACTACTGGACGACCGAGGACCTGTGCAGGATGGCTATGCGTTCACGGAACGGGCGCGAGCAGGCACGAGCCTTTGTGTACGAGCCGATGCCATCCTTGCGGTCAGGTACGAGGTGCCCGCAAGAAAACGAGAGGCGAATAACTGACGCTTGCGGCTGCCTGCTGCATTCAACGGTTAAACTTCGGGGGACCCTGGTTTGCCAGTCTGCTACAATGACAGGAGTGGCGAACGTTTAGGCCCCCGCTGGCTTAGCCTAGCGACCTCGGGCTCGTGGTGTCCCGAACTAACCACTCGATAGTTAGAGAGGGATCACCCATGCACTTTCAGGCAAGAGATCTCGACTGTTGCGATTGCGATCAGTCATTCGCGTTTAGCAGCGACGAGCAGGGGCTCTGTCACGAGTTGGGATACGAACAACCCCGCCGCTGTCCAGCGTGCCGGCGGTCGCTTGAGAAATCGCGAACCTCCGTAGCCATCGCAGCTATCTCTGCATAACTCTGGCCGGCCGCCAGAGCTAACCACCCAGCGCTCGAAATCGGGAGGTCACACGAATGGCAATGTTTACGTCCAACCTAGGCAGATGGACGACCGCGGAGCTTGTCGGCGAGGTGATGCGACGGACCGCGTCGGACGCCCCGGGACTCCATGCCTTGCAGACGGTCGTGATACGCGCACGCTTGGCCG
>Ga0184619_10000863_pt1 | contig 10530 bp, 7 predicted proteins | sample PLM0_60_b1_FD_133146 | JGI IMG/M metagenome (GOLD analysis project Ga0184619, IMG submission 133146) | Groundwater sediment microbial communities from an aquifer in East River, Colorado, USA - PLM0_60_b1 | ecosystem: Environmental > Terrestrial > Soil > Riparian zone | place: USA: East River...
CAGCAAAATGAAGCTACGCACGGGGCTATGGCTTTCCCCACTGGTTCTGGCTTTGGGAGGTTGCGGATACAACCGCATACAGCAGTACGACGAGAACGCGCAGCAGGCGAAGCAGCAGATCTCGGTACAGCTGCAGCGTCGCGCCGATCTCGTGCCGAACCTCGTCAACACAGTGAAAGGATACGCGCAGCACGAGGATGCGGTGTTCACGCAGGTGGCCGCCGCGCGTGGCGCGCTCAGCGGAGCGATTCAGGGCGGAGATCCGACGCAGATGGCTGCTGCCAACGCCCAGCTCACCGGTGCATTGGGCCGGCTCATCGCGGTGGCGGAAGCCTATCCACAGCTCAAGGCCGATCAGAGCTTCCTCCGACTTCAGGATGAGCTCGCTGGAACCGAGAATCGGATCGCGACGGCTCGGAACGACTACAACGAGGCCGTGCGGGCGTACAATGCCTACATCCGGACATTCCCTCAGGCGATCACTGCGAAGGTGACGGGTGCGAAGCCGCGCACGTATTACGAGGCAGCGCCCGGGTCCGAGACGGCACCGACAGTGGATTTCGGGACGAACAAAACCCCGGCAGCCCGGACTCCATAGGAGTCGCTGGTCTTGACACGATTGTGACGCCACCGTAGATAATAGATCAACGTCGTGTAAAAAAACCGTTAATATCGTGTAAGAAAATCGCGGAGCCATGCGAGCCACGCATAGAGCTCTGCGCCGGCTTGCCACTACACTGCGGCAAGCCTCCCTCACCTAATGCTGGAGGCCAGCATGAAAACAATTCGTTCGTCGCTCTTCTCACTGCTATTGTTGGCGCTATTCAGCGCCAACGCCTTCGGGCAAGCGCGGCGCGTCAGCGGGCGCGTTACCGTCGAAGGAAGCGGTGAGCCCCTCTCGGCAGCGAGCGTGAGTGTCGTAGGCACCACGCTCGGCACCTACACGGACGACCAGGGGCGATTTACTCTCAGCGTTCCCGACGGTCCCGCGACGCTTCGCGTCCGCCGCATCGGATACGCGCTGAAGACCGTCGCGGTTGGTAGTGGCGACTCAGAGCTGAACGTCGCACTTGGTCGCGACATCCTCCAACTGGAGACTCAGGTGGTCACCGGCGCCGCGACTACAGTCTCCAGTGTGAACGCCGCGAACGCCGTAACAGTCATCTCGGGGGAAAAGCTCAACAGAGTTCCGACCCAGACGCTGGACAATGCGCTTCAGGGCAAGGTTCCAGGCGCCACGATCACCCAGAACTCGGGTGCGCCCGGCGGCGGTATCCAGGTAATGCTCCGCGGCGTTTCCAGCATCAACGCTTCATTTTCGCCCATCTACGTAATTGACGGTGTCGTCGTCGACAACTCCGCGATTGCCAACGGCATCAACGCCGTGACGCAGGCTTCGCGACCTGGAATCAACACCCCGTCATCTCAGGATCAGCGCGTCAACCGTACGGCCGACATCAACCCGAACGACATTGAGAGCATTCAGATCTTGAAAGGTCCGTCGGCCAGCTCGATCTATGGCTCTCGCGGAACCAACGGCGTCATCATCATCACCACGAAGCAGGGCCAGGCGGGACGCACCACTCTGGATCTCACGCAGCGCTTTGGTACGGCCAGGCTCTCAAACAAGCTCGGCCTCCGTTGCTTCCAGACCGCGGCGGAAGTAACCGCTGCTGGCTGGACCGATCCTGGCGTCGACGCAGCGGCGTGGACTGCGGCGACCAACAAATGTCACGACTACGAACAGGAGCTTTACGGCGAGACGCCGTTCAATTATCAAACGGTCGCCTCAGTTCGTGGTGCGACCACCGGAGGAACCAACTATTTCATCTCCGGTTTGGTGCAGCACGACGGCGGTCTGGTTCACAACGACTTCTATAACAAGCAATCGCTGCGCGTGAACGTTGGGCAGCAGGTCGGGTCCAGGCTTAACCTTCGCGCCAACACCGAGCTGATTCACTCGCTGACACAGCGCGGGATAAGCGGAAACGACAACACAGGAATCAATCCCTACACGACTTTCTCCTCCACACCATCGTTCGTGGCCCTGGAACGAAATCCTGACGGGACCTTTCCGATCAATCCCTCGACTCTCGTTCAGAACAACAACCCGTTCCAGAACGCGGAGATCATCAAGACTCCGGAGAACGTGTATCGTTTGCTCGGCAGCGCGTCGGCCGTATACAACATTATTGTACAGGAGCGGCAGACTCTCGACTTCACTCTCCGCGGCGGCCTCGACAGCTACTCGGATCACGCAAAGGTGGTCTCGCCAGCGACCGCCTACATCGAGCAATCCAACGCTCTTCCCGGCACCATCGTCAACAGCGATGCGAACGTAGTAAGTGCCAGTCTGGGCGGCTCGCTCACGCACAGGATTATCCGGAATGCCTTCACGGCCACGACCTCGGCCGGATTCGGTCAGAGCCGGCTCAACTCGGACATCGTCGCCGCTGTTGGGCGTGGTGTTTTTCCTGGCGTCACCAACGTTGCCTCCGCGTCGCAGATCTTCACGACTGAGACGCAGGGCATCAACAAGTTCTTCTCTCTTTTCGCGCAGGAAGAGTTCCTGACGCTGGGAGAGCGTCTGCTCCTGACCGCCGGCGTCAACGCCGAACGCTCGAGTAACAACGGTGACGCGAAGAAGCTCTACGCTTACCCGAAGTTCTCCGCCTCCTATCGCCTTCCCTACATTCCTTCACGAATCGACGAGCTGAAGCTACGACTCGCCTACGGTCGCGCAGGAAATCAACCTCAAGGCGGGAAGTACACATTCCTCACGACGCTCTTCCAGGAAGGAGTCAGCGGCTTCCGCGCTTCCACGATCAAAGGATTCCCGGACATCAGGCCGGAGACCGCCAGCGAGATCGAGGGCGGCTTCGACCTCACTGCGCTTACGGGCCGGATGCGCTTCTCCGCAACCCAGTTCCGTAAGCAGATCGATAACCTGGTTCTTCAGGCCTCGGTCGCTCCATCCACCGGATTCACCAGCCAGTCGATCAACGGCGGGCAGATCGTGACGCATGGCACCGAGATCGAGCTGGGCATTACTCCGATCCAGACTGATCGGTTCAACTGGGTGTCGAGCACAACGTACGCGAGCAACAAAGGCAAGGTTACACGCCTGCCGGTTCCGCCTTTCATCCCAGTAAGCGGATCCTTCGGCACTCGTTTCGGCAATGCGTTCGTGCAGCAGGGTCAGCTCGTCACCGTTCTGCAGGCGATCAACGGGTGCACGGCGCTCAATTCGAATGGCACTTGTTCCGCGGCAAACCGGATCCTCAGTTTCGTCGGGAACTCGGCGCCTGACTACCAAATGGGCTTCAGCAACGATTTCACGTTTGGTCCGCTTCGTCTCTCCTCACTGCTGGATTGGAGAAAGGGCGGTCTTGGAATCAACCTGACGAACGCCTATTTCGACGGCGGTCTGGGTGCTGATACCGCAGTTGGAAACCAGCGGGCACGCGACTTCGCTGCTGGAAAGGCGGTTTATGTCGAGAACAGCGGCTTCGTCAAACTGCGCGAGCTCACTCTTGGTTACGAGCTTCCCGCCACAATGACGTCGAGGTTGTTCAACGGGCGCGCCTCGGCGGCGCGTATCGAGTTAAGCGGGCGGAACCTCAAGACTTGGACGAAGTACACGGGGCTCGATCCAGAGGTCTCGAACTTCGGAAATCAGCCGCTTGGGCGTTTCCAGGATGTTACGCCGTACCCGCCTAGCCGCCTGTTCTATCTAACGATCAACACCACCTTCTAACCACAGCGACGACTCTCATGAAGCGATATTCAACGATTGCCCTCGCCGTGGCTCTGGTTGCTGCGGGGTGCAAAGACAACGCAGTGTCAAATCCCATCGACGCTCCCACGGTCGATGCCCTGAGCGGCGGCCTCACACGCCGTTCCTTACAGCAGTTAGCGACCGGCGTAACCGCGCAAGATCGGGCGGCCATTAGCGCGACTGCTTACCTGGTTCTTCCCGAGATCTATGCGCGGGATGTCTACCGGATCGACGCGTCGGAGCCGCGCTACGTCCTCGAGACGCTCGCCGGCAACCCCGATCCTGGCAGCTTCGCGGGCGGCGGCGGATTCACCGATTTCTACGTAGCGATTCGCTCTGCCAACACGATTCTGCTTTCGCTGACGACCCCGGATCCCTCGCAATTCACGGCCGCGGAAGCTAACGCGGCGAGGGGATTCTTCCGCACGATGAAAGGTCTCGATTATTACCGTTTGATCGAGCTGAGAGACACGGTGGGCGTTCCGATCCAGACGGACGACCCCGCTGAAGTCACCGCCATCAGATGCAAGACGGGTGTACTCTCGTTCATCGCCGCACTCCTCGACAGCGCCAACGCCGATCTCACGGCTGCTGGCGGGGCGACCGCGCTTCCGTTCACGCTTCCGACGGGCATGTCGACGTTCGGACGCAACTACAATCTGGTCAGCAACCTCATTCTCTTGAATCGGGGGCTGAAAGGAAAAGTCGACTTCTATCGAGCCCTCGATCGTACCAGCCCGCAGCCGGCGCTTTATCAGACGGCGATCAATGAGCTGACGCAGGCTCTGGGTGGTGCGGCACCGGGTGCCGTACCTGCATCTCAGATGTCGGTCGGGGCGTATTACAAGTTTGTTCCCGGTGGCTCAGAAAACACTCCGAACATCCGCTCCGATTCCAGAATGGGACTGCACCCGCTGATACGAGATAGCGTGCAGCTCGGAGATACACGGGGATCGAAGATCGTGGATCGCACTACTCTTGCCGGGAACGGAATCTCTACCTCGCTTACGTTTGTAGGCGCTGTCCCGAGTGCGGCTAACGAGGCGCTACCGATAGCGTTGCTCAAGGACGAAGAGCTGGTTCTACTCCGTGCTCAAGCCGAGATCGGGGCGGGACAGCTACCCGCCGCTGTCTTGGACATCAATTCTGTAAGGACTCAATATGGGCTCCTGCCGCACGTCAGCTTCGCCTCACCAGCTGCGGCGATCGACGCGGCACTCTACGAAAAGAGATATTCTCTTCTCTTCGAGGGTGTGCAGCGGCTGGTAGACCTTCGCGGTTATGGGCGGCTGAACAACACCTATTTCCGCAAGGAGCTACCGACAGATCCGTTCAACGCTGCGATGCCACTTCCGCGTGCGGAGCTCAACGCTCGCGGCCTCTCGACGAATCCGGCTTGCACGCCGTGAGCAAGAGAGTGACAGGCTAGACAGGACAGCCCGGGGAATTTGTTCCCGGGCTGTCTTTTTTTCGTTCAAGGCTTGAAATATGCGGCGACTGATTGGTGCAGTCTCAGGCGGCGCAATTCCGCTGGAGGTAATGATGCTCGGCGTAAGGTGGCTGCTGCTTCTTGTTCCGGCAGCCGTATTGGCGTGCGCACCGCCGCGGCTGGGTCCCGGCGAAATCGGCAATTCCCAGCTCATCACCGAAGATGAGATCGTGGGCTCCCGGGCATCGACAGCGTATGAAGCGATCCAGAAGCTTCGCGCCAACTTCTTGAGCTATCGGGGAGAGACGAGCCTCAACAAGTCGCGATCTACACCATACCCAACGGTATATCTGGACGGTCAGGAGTTCGGCCCGATAGGCATCCTCCGCACTATTCCCGCATCCCAGGTCGCCAGCATTCGCCTCTACCGTGCCTGGGAAGCGATCACGAAATACGGATCGCACAATCTGGGCGGAGTGATCGAGGTAAGTACAAAGCAATAGTGTCGTCGCCGGCGGAGATTTTTTCCGCGGAGGTAGGCATGATCCGGACGCGCTGGTTTCTGGCATTCCTGCCCGTTTTCGTCGTTGCGTGCACGCCGACGCGTGCCGCCCGGGTCGAATCAGTGAAATCCCAACTGATCACCGAGGACGAGATCGAGGCGTCGCACAGCGCAACCGCGTACGAAGTCATTCAACATCTGCGTCCAAACTTCCTGACTTATCGCGGTGAAACGAGCTTCGACAAGTCCCGATCCACACCGTATCCAACCGTGTGGGTTGATGGAATGGAATACGGGCCCATCGCCACGTTAAGGAACGTCCCCGCAGCGCAGATATCGACGATCCGCCTTTACAGGTCGTGGGAAGCCACCACGAAGTTTGGAGTTGGCAACATGGGCGGAGTCATCGAGATAACGACTCGCCAGTAATACTTCGGCTCGCGGCCGGGTCAACGCTGAGGTGTTCGGAGTCTAAGCCTCACTCTTCGGAAAGAGCGACAGACCTTTCTCAACCTTCCATCCCGTCGGATCGAGCCGCTCGAGTCCGCCGAATTTCAGCTCTCCGGGAGAGCCGGGAGCCCCGAGCGACTTCCACAGCTCCTCTGATTTCGTCGGCATGAACGGCCACAGATAAACCGCCTGCCGCGCGAGCTGTCTCACCAGAGAAGCAAGAGTGCTCTCCAGCACGGCACGATTCGCCGGATCCTTGGCCAGCTTCCACGGCGCCTGCCGGTCAACGTACTCGTTGGCCCGCGATACCGTCTGCCACACGGCCTTGAGTGCATCGTGCAGCAGAAATCCCTTTGGACCGAACGACGCGTGGTACAACTCGAGATCAGCATCGTCCGCCCTGTCTATCTCGTTGCGCTCTCCCTTTGGGACGACGGCACCGCAGTAACGCTCCACCATTGAGATGGTACGGCTTGCCAGATTGCCGAGGGCGTTGGCAAGATCCGCGTTGTACCGCTCGTCGAACCTTTCCCACGAAAAGTTGCCGTCGCCGTCGAACGGAACTTCCCGCAGGAGGAAATACCTGAACGCATCGGCGCCGTAGCGCCCGATCGCCTCGCGCAAGTCGAGATTGCCGCCCGCCGACTTGCTGACGCGCGTTCCTCCGACAAGCACGAACCCATGAACCCAGACGCGCTTCGGCACCGGCAGGCCAGCAGCCATCAGCATCGCCGGCCAGATCACGGTGTGAAACCGGGTGATGTCCTTGCCGATGACATGCAGATCCGCCGGCCACAGCTTCTCGAAATCAGGATTCGGAAATCCAGTCGCGGTGAGGTAGTTCGGCAGCGCATCGAACCAGACGTAGGTCGTCTGCGCCTCGCCTCCGGTTCCTTTGCGCGGGAAGGGAACTCCCCACGAGAATCGGCTCCGGCTGGCCGAGACGTCTTCCAGTCCCGAGTCGAGGAGCGAGAGAATCTCGTTGCGCCGCGACTTGGGTTGCAGGAAATCCGCGCTCGACACGAGCTTCCTGAGCCGGTCAGCGTATGCGCTCAGGCGGAAGAACCAGTTCTTCTCTTCTACCCACTCCAATGTGCGGGTCGGGTGCAGGATGCACTTGCCGTCAGCGATCTCGTTGTCCTGCTTGAACGATTCGCAGCCGACGCAGTACCAGCCGGCATACGACTTCTCGTAGAAGTCGTCGGGCGAGTCCTCGAATATCTGTTCAATCAATCGCCTGACGCCCGACTTGTGGGCCGGATCGGTCGTTCGAATGAACTGATCGTACGAGATCCCCAATAACCGCCAGATTTCCTGGGTACTCTCGGCTACCGCGTCGACCAGCTCCTGCGGGGAAACTTTCCGCTCGGCTGCGGTCTGCGCGACTTTCTGGCCGTGCTCGTCCATGCCAACAAGAAAGTGGACGTCGTCACCCATGAGCCGGTGGTAGCGGGCGATCGCGTCGGCGCCAATTTTTTCGAATGCATGACCCTGGTGCGGGTCCGCAGTGGCGTAATCGATTGCGCAGGTGAGGAAGTACTTGGCCAACTATGAGGTTCCCGACGGAGTATCGTCGCCGCCACGGCCTCGACGTCCGCCACGCCGCCCTCGCCGGCGTTTGCCAGAGCCTTCACTCTCGCGGGCGTTTCCATTCCCGTTGGGACGGTGCTCGGTGACGACGTTCGCTCGCGGAGTTGGCACCTGGTGCTCCGCCGTGTACAACAGCTCGGGCGATATCTCTTCAGGATGAATTCCCTCCGTCGCCTCATCTTCGTCCCCGTTCGCGACGACCGCCACTCCGTCGTGTTGCGCGGTCTCTTCCTTGTATTCGGCCAGCGTCAGCGAGCGCGAATCGCCTTCTACTCCGCGCAGCGTAACACGCTCGTGAAAGATGTTGATGCTCATGACTTTCTCTTCGCCGAGCTTGGTCGCGACGATCTTTCCTTCCTTGGGGAAGCGCTTGCGGCTCTGGACGTAGAACTCGTGCTCGTAACGCAGGCAGCACATCAGGCGGCCACACGCTCCCGAGATCTGCGATGGGTTGAGTGACAATCTCTGGTCTTTCGCTACCCCGAGGTTGACCGGCCTCAGCTCGGGAAGCCACGAGGCAGAGCAGTACTGGCGTCCACACCGTCCAATCCCATCCAGTCGCTTGGCTTCATCGCGGACGCCGATCTGCTTAAGCTCGATCCGGGTGCGGAACAGGGACGCCAGGTCTCGAACGAGATTGCGGAAATCGACACGCTTGTCTGCCGTGAAGTAGAGAGTGAGCTTCTTGCGATCCCACTGCCATTCGGCGTCCGACAGCTTCATGCCGAGGTTGTTGGCGCGGACTCGCTCCATCGCCTTGCGGCGCGCATCTTCGTTGAGCTTTTCGAGATCCTTCGAAAGGGTGCGGTCCTTTTCGGTCGCGAGGCGCAACGCCTTCCGTTCCGGCAACGAGGTGCCACAGCCGTGAGAGCAGCCGCCGTTTCTCTTTTGCGCCAGCTCACCGAGGGCATGGATGTAGCCCAGGTCCTCGCCGCGCTCGACGTCGACGATCACCGCCGCATTGAGCGGTGGTGGATCGGGATAATCCCAGAGAAAGAACTCCTTACGATTGCCCTTGAAGGCGACTTCGACGAGGTGCGCCAACCGCTACTCCGACCACGCGCCGAGGCGTAGGAACTTCTGCCGGCGACGCCGCACCAGCTTCTCGGGGCGCATCTTGCGCAGCTCTTCGAGGTGGCGATGCACACCATCCTGCAGCGCCTTCGCCGCGGCTTCGTGATCCGCGTGGGCACCACCTTTTGGCTCAGGAAGTACTTCGTCTATCACCTTGAGCTCGAGCAGCTCCGGCGCGGTGATGCGTAGCGCGGTTGCCGCTTTCTCGCGCATCTCCGGACTCTTCGCGTCCTTCCAGAGGATCGCGGCGCAGCCTTCTACCGAAATCACCGAGTACACGGCGTTCTCCATCATCAGCACACGATCGGCAACGCCGAGCGCCAAGGCGCCACCGGATCCGCCCTCGCCGATTACGGTTGCGATGATCGGAACCTGGAGCTGGCTCATCTCGAAAAGATTTCTCGCGATCGCCTCGGACTGTCCTCGTTCCTCGGCGCCGAGGCCAGCCCACGCGCCCTGAGTATCGATGAACGTGAGAACAGGGACGTGAAATTTCTCGGCGAGCTTCATCAGTCGGAGAGCCTTACGGTAACCCTCGGGGTGGGGCATACCAAAATTGCGACGAAGCTGCTCCTTGGTGTCGCGGCCGCGCTGGTGGCCGATGACCATCACGGTGTCGTCGTCGAGACGCGCCCAGCCGCCGATGATCGCGGCATCGTCGCGGAAAGCGCGATCGCCATGCAGCTCGATGAAATCGGTGAAGGCCAAACGGATATAATCGGCGGTGAAAGGACGCTTCGGGTTGCGGGCGACCTGAACCCTCTGAAAGGGCGTGAGGTTCCTGTAAACTTCCTCGCGCAGATCGGAGAGCTTCCGCTCGAGTGGCTCGATCGCTTCGGCGACACTGACCTGACTCTCGCCCGCCGTCTTCTTGATCTCGTCGATCTGTCGCTCCAGCTCGGCGATCGGCTTCTCAAATTCAAGCTGTGTAGCTGAGGCCACTAGTCAGCTCCCCCGCTGAAGTCGGACGGAAGACTCGCCCAGAATATTACGTAAAGCGCTGAGCGCCGCACCATCCGCCGCCAACGTGAGTGACCGTGAGCGCAAGCGCACCTGGCCGCCTGTGCCGTCGCTCCAACGCAGCTCGAGCGGCGCCGAGCCCGGGTATGTCTCGGCGATGGCGCGAACATCGGACATCACGTCACCCGAGTATGCGCCCTTCGCCAGGTCGATTGCAACGGTCACCTGTCCGTTGGTACGCACCTCCGCCAACTTGGTTGCCGACTCGACGATGAACGCGGGGTTGTCGCCTCCTTCATCGCGACGGGAGTACGCTCCCTTGAGCAGCATGGGCACATCGGTCCGTATCTGATCGTTGAGTGTCGCCCACTTCTCCGGGAAGATCAGAACTTCGCACGAGCCCGAAAAATCCTCGATCGTCAGACGCGCGAACTCCGAGCCGGACTTTTTGCTCATTTGCCGCTTGATGTTCGTGACGACGACAGCGAGGGTCATCGGCTCGGGTCGCCACTTACCCAGGTCGCTGACAACGTGCGTGGCGAAGATCTCCGCTTCGGTGCGGAATCGCTCGAGCGGGTGACCGGAGATGTAAAACCCGAGTATCTCCTTTTCCTTCGCCAGCCGCTCGGATTCGGTCCACGGCTGGACATTGGGGAGCGCGTGCGGAGTGTGCGCCTTCTGTGTCTCGTCCACGGGCGCGCCGAATAGCGACACCTGGCCGGTGAGGATGTCTTCCTGCTTGAGCGA
>Ga0184619_10000865_pt1 | contig 10510 bp, 6 predicted proteins | sample PLM0_60_b1_FD_133146 | JGI IMG/M metagenome (GOLD analysis project Ga0184619, IMG submission 133146) | Groundwater sediment microbial communities from an aquifer in East River, Colorado, USA - PLM0_60_b1 | ecosystem: Environmental > Terrestrial > Soil > Riparian zone | place: USA: East River...
CTGCCGGGCTCGTGGCAACACCTGACTTTTCCCATTGCCGAACTTGGCGAAGACCAGTTCGAGGATGGCTTTGGTTTCGACGCTTCTTCGATTCGCGGCTGGGCAGCGATTCACGAATCAGACATGCTGCTGGTGCCTGACGCGAACCGGTTTTGGATGGATCCGTTTGCGGAGCACCCGACCCTCTGCCTAATCGGCAACGCGGTGGATCCAATCACCAAGGAAGGCTACGCATTTGACCCGCGCTCCGTCGCCGTCCGAGCCGAGAACTATCTGAAATTCACCGGACTCGGCGACACCGCTTATTTCGGCCCGGAAGCAGAGTTCTTCGTTTTCGATTCAGCAAAGTTTCATAACGAACAACATTCAGCCGGCTACTCGATTGACTCGGACGAAGGTCATTGGAACAGCGGGCGCGATGCGAACGAGTTTCAGGGTTCAAATCTCGGTTATCGGATTCGTGCCAAGGAAGGCTACGTGCCGGTACCCCCGACCGACACGCTAAGCGATCTGCGTTCGGAAATTTCATTGACACTGGCGAAGTGTGGAGTCACGGTCGAGTGCCATCACCATGAAGTTGCGACCGCTGGGCAATGCGAAATTGATTTCCGTTACGCCACGCTTCTCGGCACTGCCGACAATCTTCAAGTCTTCAAATACGTAGTCCGCAATACTGCTTACCAATATGGCAAGGCCGCGACCTTCATGCCTAAGCCGCTCTTTGGCGACAACGGTTCGGGAATGCACTGTCATCAATCGCTTTGGAAGAGTGACAAACCACTCTTTGGCGGTGATGGCTATGCCGGACTGTCGGAGATGGCGCGCTACTACATCGGAGGTCTCTTAAAGCACGCGGCGGCGGTGGTTGCCTTTGCAGCGCCAACGACCAACAGCTACAAGCGTCTGGTTCCGGGCTTTGAGGCGCCGGTTAACCTGGCGTATTCAGCACGAAATCGTTCCGCTGCGATTCGTATTCCGATGTTCTCGACGAACCCCAAGCTCAAACGTTTGGAGTTTCGTCCGCCGGATCCGTCGTGCAATGCTTATCTCGCATTTTCAGCGATGCTGCTGGCTGGCATCGATGGAATTCAAAACCGAATCGATCCGGGCGAGCCGCTCGAGAAAGACATTTACGATCTATCGCCTGAAGAGCTGAAGGATGTACCGACGCTGCCGGGTTCGCTGGACGAGTCGTTGAAAGCACTCGAAGCCGATCACGACTTCCTGTTGAAAGGCGACGTCTTCAATCAGCAATTAATTGATCGCTGGGTTGGCTACAAGCGAGAAAAAGAGATAACTCCATTGCGTATGCGACCGCATCCGTTGGAGTTTGCCATGTATTTCGACATCTAGGTCAAGTCGCCCAAAGTTCAATGTCCAAGGTCCAACTCTAAAGCTTTTATGGGTTGGACTTTGGCATATTAGATTCTCGAATTGAACGTCGGACTTTGGACGTTGGACGTTGGACGTTGGACATTTCTGATGCAAATCACGCCGATAATCCTGCAGGGAACCCCTGTCCGCCTTGAGCCGCTGTCTTTAGATCATCTCGATGGACTGTGCGCAGTTGGACTTGATCCGGAAATATGGCGCTGGGCGCCTACGCCGATTACGACCCGCGAAGAAATGCGAAACTACGTCGAGACGGCATTGCGTTGGCAAGCCGAAGGTACCGCGCTGCCATTCGCTACTGTTCTGAATGAAACAGATCAAATTGTCGGCAGCACTCGGTTTGCAAACATAGACCGAGAAAACAAACATATGGAGATTGGTTGGACGTGGATTGGCAAGCCTTGGCAACGAACGGCAGTCAACACTGAAGCAAAGTACCTGATGCTGCGCCACGCTTTTGAAAGGCTTGGGTGTATTCGAGTCGAATTCAAAACGGATTCGCTCAACGAAAAATCTCGCAACGCCCTGCTTCGTATTGGAGCAAAGGAAGAAGGAACTTTTCGCAATCACATGATTACTCGCGCTGGCCGTTATCGTCATTCCGTATATTTCAGTGTGATTGATTCCGAGTGGTCTGAAGTAAAAAGGCGACTGGAAGAAAGGCTTGCCCGGCGTTCGTGGCAATCTAACTAATCCCCGTTTTGCGGCCACGAATACCGCATCCTGGCGCAAAAATGCCGGCCCCAACTTACGAGACCGGCATCGCTTAATCATCCGCGGTTAAGGAATTAATCCGTTAACCGGATTGCCATAGAAGCCCTGGGCTTTTGCATTTACCGCATTCCACTTGTCCAGAGTCCCCATAACTTTCACCGGCAAAATGATTTTATTCGTCGTAAGGTTATTCTGCTTTGCAATGCCGTTGTCAGCGTAGGTGCCGTTGTTGCCGATTGTGAACTTGGTTTCGCGTACCTGCTCGCCGTTGTAGTAAACCTTCACAACATACTCGCCCGGCATTTGATTGATAAACTTAGCGTTCTTATAGATGGTGAAGTTGCGCAGGTCCTCGGTCACGATGAACTCGATTCTTTTCGGCCAACTGAATTTAAACTCCCGCCAGAACAGTGATTTGTCATCTCCTCGTTTGTCGGCGTAGTAATCCTCTCCGTGGTCGACGCCTCCGCCGTCATCAGTTGTTGCAATCTGTTGCCCGTTGTGAAAAAGACGCGCTTCGAGGTTGTCGTTCGCGATGTCGCCTTTGAACCACATGCGAATGATGGGTGTTGCGTTATCTCTCTCATAATAGAGGTCAGCGAAGCCGATGGGCAGTTTCCAATCGTAATCAACGTAGTAATCGACTTCGTTCTTGTAGCGCGCGTCGGAGTATTGCGGTTTGTAGCGATTGACCTTGAACTTGCCTTGAAAGGCGGTTGAGTTGTCGCGAATGTTCGTAATCTTTATACCAAATACTCCTCCCGTCACGATAGACTTCTTATCTCGACTGGAATCGCTCTCACTCGCAACTAATGAGATCCCGGAGTGCTCATCGTAGCCCTCCCGGTACTCCAGCGCTTCGCTGTACCAAAGCGAACCGTCTGGCATGAAGTAGTCGGCCTTAAAGCGTAACTTGGTTGAGCCGCCGTAAAGGACGAAGAACCTAATACGAGGCGCCCAACTAGTGTTGTGATTGTCGTTTGGTATCTTCCAGTAGTATTCCCAATGCTCTACCTGAATTTCGAGCGTATCCGGCAGAAACTGAGGATTCATGGGCAGCTCAGGTTTAACCACATAGGGACCACCTGCCCTCGGCGCAGCGCCAGTGGACGTACTTCGGTTGGCGGGCTGAGGCTGCTCGGATTCTGAGTCAGTCGCCGGTGCCGGCTGGGTCGTTTCGGTTGGCGTTGGTTGCGGTTTTGGCTTCGGAATCTTGGGGATCTTGATCAATTGTGCCGAAGTGGTCTGTGCAACAAAGAATACGGTCATGACAAGCATGAGAATCACAAGAAACAAACGTCTCATTTTCGCCTCCTCCTATTTCACTGTTGGGAAGTTCCCCCGGATCGCTTGTCCTGAAAGAAGGACTGACTTTTGGGTGCGTCAGAGAATATTCCCTCCAGCGCTTCTTGGCAATAGGCAAGTATGTGACTGACTCGTCACGCCGCGCGTACAATGTCTTCGTGGCTCCTAACGGACAGATTGAATCACTCCTCCGCGATTTGCCTGACGAAACTTCCGCCCGTGTGTTTCTGGATCGACTACAAATAGACCAGCCGCATGCGTATCAAAAGCTAGTGCGTGATAGCGGATCGCTCGCCGATTGCTTAGCCCTCGCCACCTGGAGTCCACTGCTGGCCACGACCCTGGAACAAAGTCCGCAATACATTCCCTGGCTGGCGCGCGAGCGCGCCGACACGCGTGTTCGCACGGCGGAACAGTTAAGAGAATCCCTCGCCAGGTTTGCGCTCACAAATTCCTCGCTCACTCCCGCGGTTTTGTTTGCGCGCTTTCGTCGCCGCGAACTATTGCGCATCTATTTGCACGACGTGCGGCGCGCGCACACGCTTGTGGAAACAACGGAAGAGTTATCGAACCTCGCTGATGCGATACTGGATTATGCCCTGGGTTTGGCCCGGCAAACTCTGGACAACAAATACGGCCCGCCGCTTTGCGAAGACGAACACGACCGCATCGCGACGGCCGACTTTTGTGTGCTCGCGCTCGGCAAGCTTGGTTCGCGCGAGCTCAATTATGCTTCCGACATTGATCTCGTTTTCATTTATTCCGACGACGGCATGACGGCCGGGTCGGGCGAGCGCGACAAAGTTACCAATCGCGAATACTTCATCAAGCTAGCGGAAGCGATCGGCAAGTTAGTGGGCCAGCCTGCCGGTGAATCACCTGCATATCGTGTCGACTTGCGCTTGCGGCCACACGGCCGCGATGGCGCGCTCGCGTGTTCACTTGACGAGATTGTGAAGTATTACGACCAGACGGCCCAACCATGGGAACGGCAGGCTTTGATTCGCAGTCGTGCGGCAGCGGGCTCTAACCAACTGTTTTCGCAATTCGCCGGCGCAGTGCAGAAATATATTTATCGCGCCAATGTTTCGGTAAAAGACGCGCTGGCAAGCGTGCGGTTGGCCAAACAAAAAATCGATCGTCAGGTCGAGCGCCACGCCACCGGGTTTAATGTGAAACTGCAGCGGGGCGGAATACGGGAAATCGAATTCATTGCGCAGGCCCTGCAGTTGGCCCATGGCGGATTGGACGAATGGCTGCGCGGTGCCCACACGTTGATAAGTCTGGGCCGTTTAGCTGACCGGGATTTGATCTCGGAACAGGAACGCACCCAGCTATCAGAAGCTTATGTATTTCTGCGTGTGCTTGAGCATCGCCTGCAGATGGAGCACGGACTGCAAACCCACACTGTTCCTGAAAACGAAGCGCAACGAAGTCTGGTTGCCAGACGAATGGGATTCTCGGGTAAATCTGCGCTCGAGGATTTCAACCAGGCGCTGGTGTTGCACACGCTCAGAGTTCGCCGAGCCTATGATCGCGTCTTTGCCGAAAATGTCGAAGATGCGACAGGTCCTTCTCTTTTTATTCCGGAGGGCGAAAGCGCGAGCGCGACTGCTCGTGAAGCAACCGTTATTCATCACGCAGCTGCGATGTTTGCCGCACATCTAAGTAAAGAGACTTCGGAGTTTCCTGTAGATACGGACTCGGTGGCGCAGTTACTGACCGATACGGCGCACCACTCCGCAAATCCGAAACGTGCGCTGGCATTGACGGCACGAGTGGCCGCCTCTGTCGCAAAGGCTGATGACCAAATCGGATTGTCTCAAAGTGGTTTGATTGCCCTGGTCCGCCTCTGCGGAGCATCCGAATTGTTCGGCGAAATGGTCGCGGCAAATCCCGCGCTGCTGGCCGTGTTGAGCGCACCCGCGCGCAAATTACAGCAGCGAGACTATCGCGCCCAGTTACGTGCCTGCGTCGATGCCGAGAGAACTTTCTCGGCGGAATTGTCCGCGTTCCGTCGCGAGTGGTCCAAATTGCTGATTGAAATCGGGGCACAGGACGCAGCGAGAGAGATTTCAGTTGCTGAGTCGAATCGTCATCAGACCGAGCTGGCAATTGCCAGCATAAATGTTGCGTATTTAATCGCCAGGCGCGAGCTCGTTCGCCGCCACGGACGCATCGACGCAGGTCCACGCATCGCTGTGTTGGCGCTTGGGCGGCTGGCGAGCGGTGGCGTCGATTACGCGTCCGACCTCGACATTATCATCCTTTACGATTCGCTGATTGGCTCGCCGATTAGTTCGCTGACTCGCGATGAGGCGTACGCTCGCCTTTGCGAGTTGCTCATTGCCGCTCTTTCCAGCCTGACGCGGGAAGGGTATTTGTATTCTGTTGATCTGCGGCTGCGTCCCGATGGCAAGAATGGGCCGCTGGTTACAAGTTCAGAAGGCTTCCTCGAGTACTTGAAGCAGCGCAGTGCCATTTGGGAATGGCTGGCCTATGTCAAACTCCGCGCCGTCGCCGGTGATCTGGAACTTGGCAAGATGATTGAAACCCATGCGAGGCACGCGGTCCATGAAAGAGCCGCGGCAATGGATGGCAACGAGTTGAGGCGCGAGGCTCGTCACATACGTGGGCGACTTGAGAAGGAGAAGACGCGGCTCCGGCGAGCGGACGCCATCGATATCAAGTATGGAGCAGGCGGCATGCTGGACGTCTATTTTGCAGTCCGCTATCTGCAACTCCGCGATGATATCTCGGACGAAGGAGACGACCGCTCTACACGCGCCACCCTGGACCGACTCGCAGCCGCCAGCTCGCTGGAAACTGCTGATTACGAGGCGCTCAGCAATGGTTACGAATTGCTTCGTGCGGTAGATCATCGTCTGCGGCTGATTGTCGGTAAGGTTGCGAGTTTACCTTCCATCGATCACTCCGAGTCCGAAGAGATTGCCGCGCAGCTTGGTTTCAAAAACGCGGCGGCGCTGCACGAAGCTTTAATCGGGCGCATGCAGGCGATTCGCGCGACTTACGATCGCATCACGCAGTAGAGTGCAGGGTGTGAGGTAAGAGCTTGAATGCTGAAGTATCCGGATCAATTTGCTCAACCATTCTTACTTTGCAAGAGCTACACCATACCCTGCCTTCTTACGCCCTCTCCTCCTGGCCGCGAATCTCTTCATGCCAACAGCGCGTGCACCAGCGATGCATTGATGTTCGTTCATCAATTCCGTAATCCGCAGAGCCCGGCAGCCGACGGACTACTTCGCGCTCATCATCTTTAAGCTCATCCCAGGTTTTAAGACGCTCCTCGCCGCACTTGGGGCATCTCCTACTCATATTCACCGCAACTCTTCCTTGTCAGAACCCTGAGCGGTAGCGACGGGATCCAGCGGTCAGGTTGAATTGGGCGCTCGCCCTCGCTTGATTTATGGCCATTACGTGACAAAAATTGATTGTTTACGATCCGTGCTCAATCGTGTAACTTAATGATAGCTGCGTTGTCGAGCAACAAAGCCGGGCGGCGCCGCATCAGTAAATTAAGAACACGAATAAGGACCGGGAAATGTTTCGTATTAAAGCTTCATACACGGGTCAGTTGGAACTAAAAACCACGCTCGAGCGAGCGCGCGAATTTTTTGGCGACTTCAAGAACTTTGCCGACTTGATGCCCGGCATCGAAGGCATTCGCAAAGAGAGCGGCGGCATCGCGCGCTGGATCGTGCGTGCCGAGGTTCCGGTGATTGGTTCGGTGCAGGCAAGTTTTGCCGTGCGCAAGACGGAAGACCGGCCTGAGCGGCTTGAATGGTCGCCGGCTGGCTCAGAGATGAAAAACTATTTGCGCTACGCGGCTAATTTTGAAGTACGTGGCCATAACGTTCTAATCAAAGTTTCGCAGCACGTTGAGTTGCGCCGGCCGCACGCGCGGGACCTGCACCGGTTTGCGGCGCTGGTAGGTGAGAGCGCAATCAGTTCGGAAATGCAAAAGCGCGTCGGCGAGATGATCAAAACATTTCTCGAGCGAGCGCGCGTGAAACTGGAAGGCGAATCTAGCTTAGAGCAAGAAGCCTAGCACCTGCCAGCAAAACGAAAAGAAAATTCTCCATTTCTCATTTCTCATTTGTCATTTGGCTGCGGTTAGGAGCGATACACTCTTAACCGCACTTTTCTTTTCCAGAAGTTCAGTTTGATTCACGGTACGACCCGTCTTGCCTCTTACGCACTTTGTTTAATTAGCTTTCGCGGCTTTCCGAAATGACAAGTGAGAAATGGTAAATGGTTTTTTGATCTTACGAGCTATTTACCTACGTCCGTAGCTAATCATATTCGCAAACATCCGATAGGCGCCCGGCACGCCGGCGCGCAATTGCCGGTACCACACCATGCTCGTGTAGATGTAGTTTCCCTTGCCATATTTTGCGACCAGCACCCCGCCGCTTAAGGGCTTCTCCCCCGGGTCGTTCATGGAAAACAACGCGGCGTAGTGCTTGTCCCATTCTTTCGGATAATAAAGACCACGCTCCTGAATCCAGTTATCGAAGTCACTCAACCTGATCTTGTTGGGAAAGTTAAGCAGCGGAGACGCGGGGTGCAGAAGCTTAACTGGCGCGGTTTCATCAGTGACGCGCTCGTCGCCCAGCAGGATTGGAAACGGCGCTAACTGCGGCCGATTTCTTTTTGGGTCGGGGTTCCACTCATTAGGCTTGTGATAGAAAACGATCAGTGTACCGCCATTGTTAACGAAATCGAGCAGACGAGAATTTGCAGCTACCAATTCGGGGTGCGCTTCGTAGCCGCGATTGTCGATAATGATCGTGTTATAGGTCGCGAGGTCGGCGCTCTTGATCTCGTCTGTTGTTAGCGCCTTGGCTGCCACGCCGAGAGCCGCAAGCGAGCGTTCGATCGTCTGGTCAAAGCTGGGGACATAACCGACCTGCAAGCCTGCCGCGACGTGTGCGTCGCTATAAACGACAGGCACAGTCGCTTTGGTAATTGAAGTTTTATCCTTATCGATGATCGATATTTGTATGGAACTTGAGCGTCTCAATTCAGCCAACGCTTTACGGTCAGGAAACGGTTTCTTTGCAGCAACCTTTTCATCGCGTGTTTCACCGGGCGCCATTACCAGGGGAAGTTCCGCGGTAACGACATTCCCTTGCTGGCCCGGAATTTCAACGCGCGTAGTGCCTCGAAACCGAGTCGCCAAATGGTTGACGAGTTTCAATTCGAAAGCTTCGCAGCGGCCCAACATCTCTTCGGTGCGCACGCAGGGCGACGGCGAGACGCTGAGAATCTCAATCGCCGGGACAACCTCAAGTTGACTTTCGCTGCTGAGATCAAAGGGAACACCGTCGACTTCAACTTCCGCCGTCGCATCAAAATTGTTCCCAAATAGAAGACCGTCATAGAGGTGTCTTGCGCTGGGAACTGTGATCTTTGCGCTGGCAGGTGTGACTATCTCGACAGTGCCTGTTGCTTCTGTATCCGGCAAGAGCTGATCTGCCGCCTTTACCTGCAGGTTCTGTCCCCAACCCGCAAACTTTACCTTGTCGATATTTACCGAGCGGTCGCCGTTATTTTCCAAATTGACAATAAAGTTGGTTTTGTTTCCCGGAATGAGTACCTCATCGCCGGAAGTCATCCTCATCGAAATATTTGCGGCAACGGCGAGCGCATGGTCAAAACGCGCCTTCATCATTTGCGCGCGTTGCGGATCCGGCGAGCTGGCTTCAACTGACGGATTGCTTTTGCGCCACTCAATTAAGCTCTCGAGCACAACAACGGGCTGGTCCAGGAAGTCAGTCAATGCCGCGTCCTGAGTCTTGAACGGCGTGATGTGGTACGAAAGCGAGTCGGCTACTTTCAAACCGGCAAGAAACGGTATCGAATCTGCCACCAGAGCAGCGGTATTGGGCGCTTCGCGCACCAATTGATAACGAATCAACGACAGTTTGTCCCCACTTCCGCCCCGCATTCGCATTAAGTCTTCAATCGTCTTTGGCCAGGGACCTTGGGTCGCGTGTTCCTGGAGCGCGTCGAGCGCTTGTTCAGCAAATGAACTATTGCGGACCGTATCAACTTCGTTCGGATCGATAGCGACAACTTTGTCAGTTGCGGCAGGCTTATTGTTGGCGCCGAAGATCCGTACAAAAAGTCTCTGCGCCTGCCACGGTTTCACTTGACTAAGCTGCTCTGGAAACTTTTTCGGATCAGCGGCGGCATCGAAGGCTTCAAGGATCAATCGGCCCGTCGCCTGATGATGGCCGTGTCCGCTGGTGGTGTCGTGATTCGTAATGATCACATCGGGCCGCAGCTCGCGAATCTTAAGCACCATGCGACGCAGCGCTTCATCATGTCCCCAAATGCGAAAAGCTTCGTCTGCCGACTTTGAAAAACCAAAATCCTTGAGGCCGAGAAAGTAAGGTTCCGAACCCTGGATGCGCGCTGCTGCCATCGTTTCTCTCGCACGAATCACGCCCAACTCTTCGTAAAGCTCGGGTCCAACCGCGTTCTGCCCGCCTTCACCGTAGGTGGAAAATAAACTGACCGTGTGCACGCCAAACTTGCGCCGCAGCATTGTCAGCGTCGTCCCGTCTTCATCATCCGGATGCGCGGCCACGCACATCACCGTAAAAGGATTCGTCAGATCCAGCAGTGCCTGGTGCAGCTCAGCTTTGTGAATAGCCGGCGTGGCCGGAGTTGGTGGATTAACAGGTTCCTGGGCGCGCGTTGGACCAACGAATGCAAGCGACAGAATCGCGACAATAAAGAGAGAACTAACCTGCTGATAGCTTTTGAAAGGTTTCGTCATATCCCTGCTTACGTTCCTTATCACGAACGTAGTCGCTCCAATTTTCCCGCCAACATCATGCTAACGGCGATGATTGCCATCAGCACCACTCCGTAAGCGGCCGCAGCGCCCAAATTGAAGTCGCGCAACTCAGATGCTATCGCAATCGAGATGGGCCGGTTGGCTGGCACAAACACCAACACTGAAGCCACATATTCTCCCAGCGCGATTACAAAAGCCAGCAAGGTACCCGCCACTGCGCCCGGCCAAACCAGCGGCAGCGTGATGCGAAAAAACCTTTGCCGCCAG
>Ga0184619_10000866_pt1 | contig 10506 bp, 14 predicted proteins | sample PLM0_60_b1_FD_133146 | JGI IMG/M metagenome (GOLD analysis project Ga0184619, IMG submission 133146) | Groundwater sediment microbial communities from an aquifer in East River, Colorado, USA - PLM0_60_b1 | ecosystem: Environmental > Terrestrial > Soil > Riparian zone | place: USA: East River...
CTTAAGCATCCAGGGCGGCCCTGCGGCCGCCCTGGAAGACAGTAGATCGCCTGGATTGGCAGGGGCGCTGCGTGTCCCCCACGCTGGCTAGGCGATTCCCCGTAGGTCTTGGGGACAACGCCCCTACCTGCGACTACCTCCACTGCCCGAAGATTTGCTCAAGTCCGGACCACCTCCTTTCCGTGGTGGACCGACTATAACGATTCACTCAGGACGACGGAAAGCTCCAAACCGCGGTCGAGCGGAACCGTCGTCGAGACGAGCGTAGGGTCGCTCTGGCGCGCGCGGCTGTAAGCCTCGAGGGTCTCCCTGTGGGAGAGAACGTTGTCCGCGACGACGAGCCCGCCGGGCTCGACCCGTTGCCGCGCGTGAGCAAAGTAGTGCTCGTACTGCGACTTCTCGGCGTCGATGAAAACGACGTCGTAGATGTCTTCGAGCTGATGAAGGACGTCCAGCGCGTCGGCCTCGATCAGCTCGACCCACTCCTCGAGCCCGGCAGCGCGTAGATTCGTACGCCAGTGGGCGGCCGCCTCGGGATCGCGCTCGATGGAGAGGACCCGCCCGCCCAGATAGCGAACGCCGGCGCCGAGCCAAATAGACGAGTATCCACGCGACCCGCCGACCTCGAGCACCTCGCAGCCCGTCTGCGGCGCGACGAGGGAGAACAGGAACTGACCCGTGGTCGGCGTGACAGCTCGTGAGCGCTGCTCGGGCTGTAGGCCCTGGGCCCGCTCCTCGGCGTCCTCGCGCTCGAGCCGCGCGAGCACCGCACGGACGGCTTCGTCGAGCACTGCGCGTCAGGAGCGCGGATCGGTCTCGACGGCGATGCGCCCGGCTTCTCCGGAGAACTTCTCGACGACGGCGTAGCGGTCGGTCTCCCGGATGACCCGCTCCACGTCGATGACGTCGTGGCCGTGCGCGATCAGGAAGTGCCTCGGGTTGCTGCGCACCTCTTCGTACTCCGAGAGCGTCAGGCTCACAGGCGCGGTGCAGTCGTCGTTCCCGCACTCGCAGAGGAAATCGGACTCGGAGTCGCCGGCGAGCGACTCGTTGATCTCCTCGATGCGCTCGTTCACCCGACGGAAGAGCGCTTCGTTCTTCGCAACCCGCTGCTGCCTCGAATCCACCTAGGGCCGATTCTAGGGAACTTTGACGCGGATGAAACCATCCTCGACGACCACGTCGAAGATGTCCACCGGAAGATAGGCAGGTAGCGAAAGCGGGCGTCCCGTCGTCAGATCGAACTCCGAGCCGTGCCGGGGGCAGATGACAATCTTCCGCTCAGGGTCGAAGTCCCCCTCGGCGAGAGGCCCGTCGTCATGCGAACAGCGGTCCTCGATCGCGTAGTACTCGCCTCCGAGGTTGTAGACGCCGATGGCGAGCTCGCCCGCGCGCACGATCTTCACCTCCCCGGGCGGCAGCTCCTCGACCGGGCACACCGTGAGCTCTGCCACGCTTAGCGGAGCTCCAGGTCCTCTGCGAGCCCCGCCCACTCGTCGGGGAGAGGCGTGCCCTTGCCCTTGTGGAGAGCCAGCTTGAGAACGCCGAGCCCGAGCAACGCGCATTTCAAGCGAATCGGCGTGAGCGGAATCCCCACCTCTTCCAGGAGCTCCTCCCGGTCGAGCGCGGCCACTTCCTGTGCGGTCCTGCCCTTCACCAGCTCCATAAGCATTGACGTGGCCGCCTGGCTGATGGCGCAGCCGCGGCCACGGAACTTGACGTCCTCGATCTTGTCGCCGTCGAAGGAGACGAAGATGGAAACCTCGTCTCCGCAAAGGGGATTCATACCCTCCGCCTCCACGTCGGCGCCTTCGATCACACCGTGCCCGCGCGGGTTCTTGTAGTGGTCGAGGATTACCTCGCGATAGAAGTTGTCCATCTCGCTCATGCGAAAGTGGTCCTCACCTTGTGCAGCCCCTCGACCAGCCGGTCGATCTCCTCAGGAAGCGTGTAGAGGTAGAAGCTCGCGCGCGTCGTCGCCGGTACGCCGAGCTTGCTCATCAGCGGCTGGTTGCAGTGGTGTCCCGCCCGCACGGCGACTCCTTCCCAGTCGAGAATCTGGGCGACGTCGTGGGGGTGAACGCCCTCGACCTCGAAGGAAATGATGCCGGCGCGATGCTCAGCCGAAGGGCCGAAGAGCTTCACACCTGGAACCTCGGCCAGGCGAGGAAGCGCGTAGTCGAGCAGTTCCCTCTCATGACGCTCGAGCGCGTCAAGACCGACCTCGCCGACATAGTCGATCGCCGCACCAAAACCAACAGCCTCGGCAATGGGCCCGGTGCCAGCCTCGAACTTGGCCGGCAACTCATTCCAGGTCGTGTGCTCGAGCGTGACCTTGCGGATCATGTGACCGCCGAGCTCGAAAGGCGACATCTGCTCGAGAAGCTCTCGACGTCCCCAGAGCACGCCGATGCCCGTAGGCCCACACATCTTGTGCCCGGTAAGGCCGAGGAAGTCGCACCCGAGCGCCTGGACGTCAACCGGCCGGTGCGGTGCGGCCTGGGCCGCGTCGATCACGATGACCGCGCCCTGCTCGTGCGCCCACGCCGTCAGCTTCTCGACAGGGTTGACGGTCCCGAGCGAATTCGAGACATACGTGCACGCGACAACCTTGAGTCGCCCGCGCGAGGCGAGCGAGTCAAGCTGGCCGAGCTGGAGCTCGCCTTCGTGGTTCACGGGGATGGCGGCAAACTCGGCTCCCGTGCGTCCGGCGATGTACTGCCACGGGACGAAATTCGAGTGGTGCTCCATCTCCGTCACGAGGACGACGTCCCCCGGCCCGAGGTTGTCGAGCCCCCATGCGTAGGCGACGAGGTTGAGCGCTGCCGTGACGTTGCGCGTGAAGATGACCTCGCGGGTGGACTCAGCGTTTATGAAAGCGCGCGCCTTCTCGCGGGCGCCCTCGTAGGCCTCGGTCGCGCGTTCCCCGAGGTCGTAGACGCCGCGGTGGATGTTCGCATAGGAGGTCTCGTAAAACTCCGTCATCGCGTCGAGAACCTGGCGGGGCTTTTGTGAGGAGGCCGCCGAGTCGAGATAGGCGAGCGGCTTCCCGTGGATCTCCTGCTCGAAGATGGGGAAATCCGCGCGCAGCTTGCGCGCGTCGAGCTTGGCTTCCGCCGTTACGGCCACGGACCTATGGTACCGAGGGGCCTGCGGCTATTCGGGGATGCGCGCTTCGAGAGCCGTCTGGAGCGCGGTCCGCACCGGCTCGAGCTCGATGCGGTCGAAGATCTCCTGGTAGAAGCCGCGCACGATCAGACGCTCGGCCTCGCCGCGTGAGAGTCCGCGGGCCATGCAGTAGAAGAGCTCGTCCCGGTCGACCTGGCTTACCGTCGCGCCGTGCGTACAGCGGACGTCGTTCGCCTCGATCTCGAGGCCGGGGATCGAGTCCGCGTGCGCGTCGGGCGAGAGGAGCAGGTTGCGGTTCTCCTGGTAGGCGTTCGTCTTCTGCGCGTCCTCCTCGACGCGGATCATCCCGCGCCAGACCGCCCTCGCCTTGTCCCGGAGCGCGCCCTTGAAGGCGAAGTCGGAGGTCGTGTTCGGCGCGATGTGCCTCTGCAGCGTGTCGTAGTCGAGGTGCTGAGCGCCGTCCGCGAAGTACGCGCCGGTCACGCGCGAGGTCCCGCCCTGCCCGGCCAGATCGTTCTCGATCCGAATCTTGCCCTTTTTCGAGCCGAAGCCGCCGGCCACCCAGTCGAGCTCGGCGTCCCGGCCGACGGTGGCACGGTGCGAGGCGAAATGCCAGGTTTCCCGCGAGAGATTCTGGATGGAGACGTATTCGAGCTTGGCGCCATCGCCGACGAAGAGCTCCGCGACCACGTTCGAGTACCCAGCGAGATCCGGCGCAGCGGAAGCATGCTCCTCGATGAAACTGAAGCGACTGCCCTCTTCGGCGACGACCATCACCCGCCAGAAGAGCGCTGCGTCCGGGACCGAGCTCGTGACGCGCACATACAGCGGCTGCTGGAGCTCGAGGCCCGCCGGGACGCGCACGAGCAGGCCGTGCTTCCACTCGGCGGCGTTGTGGGCCGCGAACTTCTCGTCGGTTCCGATCAGTTTCCCGAGGAGCTCGTATCCCTCGTCCAGCGGCTCGAAGACGACGCCGTCCGGCGCGCGCTCGATCTCAATGCCCGCCTCCGAGACATGCGCGAGCGCCGCTGTCTCGACATCGAGCATCGAGCCGGCCCGCTCCACGGTCTTGGCGCCGTTGGCGCTGAAGCTGTCGGGGTCGAAGCCCTTGAGATCGGTGAAGCGCCAGTGCTCGTCCGAGGTCGTCGGAAACGGCAGCGCCTGATAGCGCTCGAGCAGCCGGGCACGGGTCATGGCGCGTATCTCCGGTGCAGGATGAGCGAGTTGCCGTCCGGGTCGGAGAAGCCGGCGATGTGGCAGACACCGGAGTCGATGATGTCGCCTTGGAACTCGACGCCGGCCTCTCGGAGCTTCTCCCTTGCCTCCTCGACATTCGGAACTCGAAGCGCGATCGGCCCCGTGTTCGGTTGCGGCTCGAAGTCGGGGCCCATCGCCTCGGGCGATAGGAGTGCCAGCGTCAGGTTCCCGGTCTCGTATTCGACCCACCGCGGTGAGGATTTCGAGCTCCGCTTCAACCCCAGCGTCTCGCCGTAGAAAGCGTCTGCGCGAGCGAGGTCGCGCACGGGAACCGCGACGAAATCAACCCGCTCGACCTCGATCAGCCGACGGACCCTTCCATCTGGAGCTGGATCAAGCGATTCATCTCGACCGCGTATTCGAGCGGCAGCTCCTTCGTGATCGGCTCCACAAACCCGGAAACGATCATCGCGGCCGCTTCCGGCTCCGAAAGGCCGCGGCTCATGAGATAGAAGAGCTGCTCCTCGCCGATCTTCGAAACCGTCGCCTCGTGGCCGATGTCGACGTTGTTCTCGTCGATCCGGATGTACGGATACGTGTCGGTGCGCGAGTCCTCGTCGAGGATGAGCGCGTCGCAGACGACCTTGGACTTCGACCCGTGCGCGCCCTTGGCCACCTCGAGGAGGCCGCGGTAGCTCGAACGGCCGCCATCCTTCGAGATCGACTTCGAGGTGATCACGGAGCTCGTGTTAGGGGCGACGTGCACGCACTTGCCGCCGGCGTCCTGGTGCTGCCCCTCGCCCGCGAAGGCGATCGAGAGAACCTCGCCGTGAGCCCCCTCGCCCATCAACCAGATGGCGGGGTACTTCATCGTCAGCTTGGAGCCGAGGTTTCCGTCCACCCATTCCATCGTCGCGTTCTCGTAGGCCACGGCCCGCTTGGTGACGAGGTTGTACACGTTCTGCGACCAGTTCTGGATCGTGGTGTAGCGGCAGCGCCCGCCTGCCTTGACGACGATCTCGACGACGGCAGAATGAAGCGAGTCGGTGGTGTAAATCGGGGCCGTGCAACCCTCGACGTAGTGCACGTAGGCGCCCTCGTCGACGATGATCAGCGTGCGCTCGAACTGGCCCATGTTCTCGGCGTTGATGCGGAAGTAAGCCTGGAGCGGCATCTCCACTTTGACACCGGGCGGCACGTAGATGAACGACCCGCCCGACCAGACGGCCGAGTTGAGGGCGGCGAACTTGTTGTCGTTCGGCGGGATGATCGTCCCGAAGTACTCCTTGACGAGGTCCTCGTGATCGCGGAGGCCGGAGTCCATGTCCAGGAAGAGGACTCCCTGGTCCTCGAGCTCCTGCTTGAGCTTGTGGTAGACGACCTCTGACTCGTACTGAGCGCCGACGCCGGCGAGGTACTTCTTCTCGGCCTCGGGAATCCCGAGCCGGTCCCACGTGTTCTTGATGTCGGCCGGCAGGTCCTCCCAGCTCGTCGCCTGCTTCTCGGTCGGCCGGATGTAGTAGTACATGTTCTCGAAGTCGATCTCGTTCAGGTTGCCGCCCCACTGCGGCAGCGGTCGCGCGCGGAAGTACTCGAGCGCCTTCAGGCGGCGCTCACGCATCCACTCGGGCTCGTTCTTGTGCTCCGAGATCATGGCCACGACCTCGGGGTTGAGCCCGCGGCCGGACTTGAAGAAGTACTCCTCTGGATCGTGGAAGCCGTACTTGTAGTCGTTGCCGAGCTCGGCGACGACCTGGGTCTCAGAAGTTGCCACTAGGTGCTACCTCCAACCGGCTCGGGCATGAACGCCTCGTAGCCCTTGGCTTCGAGCTTATGGGCGAGTTCGGGCCCGCCCTCTTCAACGATGCGCCCGTCGACGAAAACGTGCACGAAGTCGGGCTCGATGTAGCTGAGGATCCGCTGGTAGTGCGTGATGACGAGTGCGCCCATCTCCGGGCCGACAAGGCTCTTCACCCCTCCCGCCACGATGCGGAGCGCGTCGATGTCGAGGCCCGAGTCGGTCTCGTCCAGCACTGCGACGCGCGGCTTCAGCATCGCCATCTGCAGAATCTCCACTCGCTTTTTCTCGCCGCCCGAGAAGCCCTCGTTCAGGTAGCGGCCGGCCATCTCCTTGGGCACTTTGAGCTCGCTCATCGCCGCTGCCAGGTCCTTGCGAAAGTCGGAAATCTTGACGGGATCGTCCTCGCCGCCGGCGCGCGCCTTGCGGATCGAGTTGACGGCCTGGCGCAGAAAACTGGCGACCGTCACGCCTGGGACGGCGTGCGGATACTGAAAGGCGAGGAACAGACCCCTCTGTGCGCGCTCGTCGGCGTCCATCTCGGCGATGTTCTCCCCGTCCAGGAGGATCTCGCCTTCGGTGATCTCGTAGGCGGGATGCCCCATCAGCGCGTAGGCGAGGGTCGACTTTCCGGACCCGTTCGGACCCATGATCGCGTGCACCTCGTTGGGCGACACGCCGAGGTCGACGCCGCGGACGATCTCCGTGCCGTCCTCGGTGGCGACGTGCAGATTCCTGATCTCGAGCAGAGCCAAGTAACAGCCTTTACGTAGGTTCCAAGCAGGCGCTCCCGCCCGCCTCGTGACCCACCCAGTGTAGCGGCTCCCTGGGGGCGGCCTGCGGTTGCCACCGTGCTATCCTCGACGCATGGGTCCACTCAGCTGGCCGGAGATCCTCATCATCCTCGTCGTGCTGCTCCTGCTCTTCGGGGCGAAGCGGCTACCCGAGATGGGGCGATCCCTGGGGCGTGGGATGCGGGAGTTCAAGGATGCGGTCACCGGCAACGAAGAGTCGAAGCCGACCGAGCTGAGCACACCCGCGACGACCGCGCCGGCCCCGCCGGCTAGCCCGGCTCCGACAGAGGCCGCGCCGCAGCAGCCGAACAGCGAGCGAGCGGCTTCCTAGACAATCATGGCGCGGCTGCCGCGTCGGCTCGGTCATGACGAGAGCGTCACGGTCGTCGAGCATCTCGACGAGTTCCGCAGCCGCCTGATTGTCTCGGTACTGGCGCTCGTCGTCGCGTTCGTCGGTGCGTACATCTTTCAGGAGGACATCCTCCGCTGGCTTGCCGATCCGCTCCCCGCGGCGCGCGAGGGCAAGCTCGTCACGTTCGGTGTCACCGAGCCGTTCTTCACCACGGTGAAGGTCGTCTTCATCGCAGCGATCGCACTGTCCCTTCCCGTGCTGCTCTGGCAGCTTTGGAGCTTCCTGGCCCCGGCCTTCGAGGAGAATGCGCAGAGGATCGTCGCCGTCTTCGTCGCCATCGCCACGGCCCTCTTCGCCGGGGGGATCGCCTTCGCCTACTACGTGATCCTTCCTCGCGCGCTGGGCTTCCTCACGACCTACAACAGCGACCTCTTTGAGATCCAGGTACGCGCGAGCTACTACTACTCGTTCGTCGCCTACTCCCTGCTCGCGATCGGCCTCATCTTCAACCTGCCCATCTTCATCCTCGCCCTCGTCCGGCTCGGCGTGCTGACCTCCGGCGCGATTCGGCGCAACAGAAGGATCGGCATCGCCCTTGTCATCATCGGCGCGGCCCTGCTCCCGACCGTGGATCCCGTGTCGCTCGTCTTCGAGACGGTGCCGCTGCTGCTCCTCTTCGAGCTCTCGATCTGGGCGTCAGTGTTCTTCGAGCGCCGCTGGCAGGCGAGCGGAGTCCTCGGCGAGCCCATCGCCGGCACGGAAACCTAGACCGTCCCAGTCGAACTCCTCGCCGATGCGACGCAGCCGGTCGCGAGCCGGGTCGTCGCAGAGCGCTCCCAGCACGCCGGCGTCGAAGAACGACTTCGGGTGGAGCCCGAGCGAGGCGACAGCCTCGTACTCGCGTGTCAGGTCGGTGTCGAACATCTCCGGGTCGTCCGTGGACACGGTGCAGGGGATTCCGGCGGCGACGAGATCGGGCAGCGGATGCTCGTCCAGCGACTTGACGACGCCCGTCCGCACATTCGAGAGCGGCGTCACGTCGAGGACGATCTGGCGGCCCGCCAGCTCGTCGAGGAGTGCCGGATCCTCCACGGCGCGAATCCCGTGCCGGACCCGGTCCGCCTGGAGGGCGTCGATCGCTCCCCAGATGGAGACCGGACCGACAACCTCGCCGGCGTGGGGAACCGAGCCTAGCCCCTCTTCGCGCGCGCGCGCGAACGCCTCGATGAATTTCTCGGGCGGGTGCAACGCCTCCTCACCGCCGAGCCCGACTCCGACAACGCCGCGGTCGCGATACTTCGCCGCGTAGCCGACCAGCTCGACTCCCTCCTCTGGAGCAGCGCCGCGCGTGATGTCGGGCGTCAGGCGCACGTCGACGCCGTGAAGCGCCCGCGCTTCCTGGACACCGTCGCAATAGCCGCTGAAGATGTCGTCCCAGCCGACCCCGCGCCAGGTCCGTTCGATCGGCGAGAAGATGCCCTCGATGTATACCGCGCCGTGACGCGCGGCCTCCTCCGCGTAGTCCACCACCACGCGGCGGAAGTCATCCGCCGTCTTGAGGGCGTTCGTCGTGAGGATCCAGACCTCGATGAAGTGATCGAAGTCGCGGAAATCGTAGAGCTCCTGGATTCCCTCGACCGTGTCCGCCGGAAGCGCTACGTCGTTCCTTCGCGCGATCTCGAGAAGCGTCTCCGGCCGCACGGTCGCCTCCAGGTGGACGTGCAGCTCGATCTTGGGATAGAAGGCGGGCCTCGCCTTCTCGGTATCCTGCACAGCCGCGGAGCCTACCGAGTGGCTCCGCCCGCGAGGATCTCAAGGAGGAGTCGGGAATGGCACGAAGCCAGGCGCAGCGCCGCCGTCACGCGCAGTCGCATGCTCGCAAAAGTGCCCGCAGCGCTGAAGACCTGATGTTCTTTCCCAAGCTTCGCCGCCGCGCGAAGTGGGTCTTCCTCCTGCTCGCGATCGCCTTCGGGATCGGTTTCGTCGCCTTCGGCGTCGGCACGGGCGTCAGCGGAACGAGCCTAGGCGACGTGCTCCGTGACCTCATCGGGCGACAGAACACGGGCACCTCGATCGACGACGCCCGTAAGAACGCGCTCGCGCACCCGAAGGACGCCAACGCCCAGTTCGCGTACGCCAACGCGCTCCAGGCGCGTGGGCGTACGCAGGAGGCGATCGCTGCCCTGGAGGCGTACACGGCGCTGAAGCCCAAGGACACCGACGCGCTCCGCCAGCTCGCGAACCTTTGGGGCTCCGTAGCCAACGACGCGCGTCAGGAGCAGCAGGTTGCCAGCGCGCAGGCGACCGAGGCTTCGGCAGCTTCGAGCATCGCCGTTCCCGACAGCGCTTTCCTCCGGGAGGTCGATCAGAACAAGATCGCCCAGACGCTTGCCCAGCAGGCAAGCGCCCGCGCAAGCGCGGCGGCGGTCCGCGCCCAGTCGGCGGCGGGCCAACAGCAGACGGTTTACGAGCAGCTGTCCCTGCTCATCCCCGACGACCCGAGTATTTTCCTCTCCCTGGGGATCGCGGCTCAGGAGGCGAACGACGCAGAGTCCGCCATCGCCGCCTACCGGACGTTCCTCGACCTGGCTCCGAACGATCCGAGCGCAGCCCAGGTCAAACAGCAGATCGACTTCCTCAAGCAGCAGTTGCAGGCGAACCCGGTGCCTCAGCAAAGCGGCTAAGGTACTCGCCGGCCACGGACAAGGGGATCCATGAACTTCGACATCAAGAGGGATCAGCTCGACGGGGACGCCTACGTCATCGCTCTCTCGGGCGAGGTCGACCTCTACACAGCACCCGAGTTCAAGCAGCAGCTGCTCGAGGTGATCGGCCAGGGCAGCAAGGAAGTCATCGTCGACTTCAGCAACACCACCTTCATCGACTCGACCACCCTCGGCGTGCTCGTCGGCGGCGTGAAGCGGCTCCGTCCGAACGGGGGTCGGCTCTCGCTCGTCTGCAGCGACCGCAACATCACGAAGATCTTCGAGATCACCGGGTTGAACAAGGTCTTCGACATCTACGAGTCGCGTGACGCGGCGGTCGAGAGCATCGGCCAGGGGGCCCAGGCGCAGACCTAGGTTGAGGCTGCGCGGCCTTTCCCTCGTCGTTCTCGTCGGCGCGGCGCTCCTTCTCGCCGGCTGCTCCGGGCGTACGGTCGACTTCAAGAGCGCCGACACGAATCAGGGCAAGCAGCTTTTCGTCAAGAACTGCGGCGGCTGCCACGCGATGCAGGA
>Ga0184619_10000867_pt1 | contig 10503 bp, 9 predicted proteins | sample PLM0_60_b1_FD_133146 | JGI IMG/M metagenome (GOLD analysis project Ga0184619, IMG submission 133146) | Groundwater sediment microbial communities from an aquifer in East River, Colorado, USA - PLM0_60_b1 | ecosystem: Environmental > Terrestrial > Soil > Riparian zone | place: USA: East River...
AGAGGACGCCTGCCGTCCCGATCGCGTGAAGGCCCATGAAGCCTCCGGTCGCCATGAACGCCAGCGAGAGGAGCAAGACGCGGGCATCCCCACGGCGTCTGGCCGCCTCACCTGCCGCATAGCCGAGGCCAAACGCCACGGCACCGACGAGCCCGAACAGGACGAAATGGAGCCGGTAGTTCTCGAAGTGGGGGTCGAGCTGTGAGCGAAGTAGCAGCGAGACAAGCCCAACCAGGGGCAGCGCGGCGGCGAGGACCCAAGCTATTGCGACTGCCCCTGCTCGCCCCCGCTGGCGCGAGGTCAGTGGCCCATCGCCCGAATGGCGCTCCTCGCGGAGTTGTTCACGCATATCCGCCATGGCTACTGAAACGCGGGTCGGGCTCGAGCCCTTCCCGGTCGACGTCGAGTCCTCGGTGTTCCTCGGTGCCAGGTCTTGCATTGCAACAGCGCGCCCATCAGGAGTGCTGGCCGAAGATCTGGCATCTCGATGTGACGTTGGCCGCCGCAGCCGACATGCAAGGCTTGCGGCTCACCGACGCTGGAACTCGAGACAAGAAGCCGTCGAAAGTCGTCATGGCGCGAAGCGGCCGGACTTTCGGCGGCGATGCCCCCGGCATGAATCGAACATGCGCACGCGGTTTAGGAACTAGTGTCCCGAATGCCTATTTGCAGGGGAAAGTGTGCCATTCCCCAGGCTGCGCGCCAGGAAGTGCGCCAGAGCCCTAGCGGAGTAGCGCGCCCCGCCCCATCATTCAGGCGGATGTCCGACCTCCCGTCCGGAACTGTCACCTTCCTCTTCACCGACATCGAGGGCTCGACCAAGCTGCTGGACGAGCTCGGGGATGACTACGTGAAGGCTCTCGCCGCCCACCGTCAAGTGTTGCGGCAGGCGTTCGCCGATCACGGCGGCTCCGAGGTTGACACCCAAGGAGACGCGTTCCTCGTCGCCTTCGCGCGCGCGAAAGATGCTGTGGTCGCCGCAGCCGCGGCGCAACGAGCGCTCGCCGACGGCCCCATACGCGTGCGGATGGGTGTCCACACCGGAGAGCCAATCCGAACCGACGAGGGCTACGCGGGGATGGACCTGCACCGGGGGGCGCGAATCGGCGCAGCAGGTCACGGCGGCCAGGTGCTCGTCTCGCAGACCGCACGAGACCTCGTCGAGCAGGATCTGCCGGACGAGCTCGCTTTGCGCGACCTCGGCGCGCATCGGCTGAAAGACCTGACGAGGGCGCAGCGGATCTTCCAGCTTGTCGCCGAGGGTCTCAACCACGACTTTCCCCCGCTCTCGACCCTCGACAACCGGCCGACGAACCTTCCGCCTCAGCCGACTGCGCTGATTGGTCGCGAGCAGGAGCTGGCCGATGTCGTCGACCTGCTCCGACGCTCGGACGTACGTCTGCTGACGCTGACCGGGCCGGGCGGTGCCGGCAAGACTCGGCTTGCGCTGCAGGCTGCGGCGGACCTGCTCGACGATTTCTCTGACGGTGCTTTCTTCGTAATGCTGGCAGCCATTGCCGACTCGTCGCTCGTGCTTCCGGCGATCGGCGAGGCGCTCGGCGTGAAGGAAAGCGGAGGCCTCTCCCTGGCCGAAGCTGTCGCGGATTTCCTCCGTGAGCGCGAGCTCCTCTTGGTGCTCGACAATTTCGAGCACGTCGCAGAGGCCGCGCCACAGGTCATCGAGCTCGTGCTCGAGGGGTCGTCGCTGAAGGCGCTGGTTACCAGCCGGGCGCCTCTGCGTGTCTCCGGAGAGCAGGAGTACCCCGTCCCCGAGCTTGCGGAGGCGGACGGGGTCGCGCTCTTCAGCGAGCGTGCCCGGGCGATGAAGCCCGATTTCCGCGTGAATGGCGATGCTCCGGCGGTGGCGGAGATCTGTCAGCGTCTCGACGGCCTTCCGCTTGCGATCGAGCTGGCCGCGGCGCGGGCAAAGGTGCTCTCACCCTCGGCGCTCCTCGCACGCCTCGAGGAGAGGCTCCCCGTCTTGACCGGAGGCGCGCGCGACCTGCCCGACAGGCAGAGAACCCTGCGGAACACGATCACCTGGAGCTACGAATTGCTCGACGAATCCGAGCAGAAGCTCTTCTCGAGACTGGCCGTCTTCCCCGCGAGCTTCACGCTGGAGGCTGCCGAGACAATCTGCGAGGCCGAGCTCGACACGCTCACGTCCCTCGTCGAGAAGAGCCTTGCGCGGCAGGCGGAGGGACGATTCAGGATGCTCGAGACGATCCGCGAGTATGCAGGCGAATGCCTGGAGGCCAGCGGCGAGGCGGATCAAATCCGCCGACGCCATCTGGACTTCTTCTTGGCGCTCGCGGGGGAGGCGGAAATCGACCTGGAGGTGGAGAGGCAATTCTCGAGCTGGCTCGAGCTCCTGGAGGTAGAGCACGACAATTTCAGGGCTGGTCTCGAGTCGGCTCGCGAGCTGGGTGAGCGAAGGCTCGAGTTGCGACTCGCCTCGGCGCTCGGTCTCTTCTGGGAAGGACGGAGCCACCTTGACGAAGGACGAAAACGAATCACCGAGGCCTTAGCTTGCGATCCAGAGGCGCCACTCAGTCTGCGCGCAGTTGCCCTCAGGCATTCAGCGCTGATGGCACACAAGCAAGGCGACTTCAAAACCGCTCGCGCATTGACCGAAGAGGCCGCTGCCGGCCAGGAGGCCGCCGGCGACCTGCGCGGCCTCGCGAATTCGCTCAACCTCTTGGGCGTAGTTTCGATGGGCGAGCGGGACTTCGAAAAGGCGAAAGCGTTTCACGACCAGAGCTACACGATTCGCGAGCAGCTAGGCGACGAAGGTGGGATCCAGCGCTCGCTGCACAACCTGGGGCTCGTCGCGCTCGACCAAGGCGATTTTGTTGAAGCGAGAAGGAAGCTCGAGGCGGGGCTCGCGTTGGCTCGAGAAAAAAAATTCGAGCGACAGATTGCAAACAGCCTCACCGACCTCGGGTTCGCCGTCCTCGGCCAAGCTCGCTACGAGGAGTCTCGGAACGTGTTCGGAGAAGCGCTGCGCCGGTGCTCTGAGCTCCACTGGAAGGAGAACACTGCCTACGTGCTGGTCGGCCTCGCGGCAGTGTTCACAGAAGCGGATGACCTGGAGCGGGCAACTCGGCTTCTGGCGCAGGCCGCGAGCCTGGGCGAAGAGATTCACCTCAGACTGGAGCTGTACGCCGGCACGGTCAGAGACCGAACTCGACAAGAGCTCGAGTCACGTCTTGACTCGGCTCGCTTCGCCGCGTGCCTCGAGGAAGGCCGCTCGACGCCTTTCGAGGACGTGGGCTCCCTGGTATTGCCAGACGCGGAGTGATCGGAGTCTGCGCGTCTAATGCCCCCGGCATGAATCGAACATGCGCACGCGGTTTAGGACACCGCTTGTCTACTCGTGCAAACCAGCTTGGTAGAGCGGTTTTCGAACACTCGACTTGTGCAGAACCGCTGTAGCGCCGCTGCGCGGTCCGAACCTATAGACCCGCGTCGGTGATCGCAGGCGTGAAGACGCTCTTGAGGACCTCTTCAAAGAAACCGGCGGGGTAGCGATCCTTGTCGTGCTCTACGAAGGGCATGAAACAGCGAAGTCCCACCGGGGAGTCGGCAGGAAGCGAAGCGTTACCGCCGTGCTCTTGAGGTGCTCCTCACTTCACGAAGACGACGAGCACGACGACGCCTGAGCCACGGGCCAGAAAGGCGCGGGCAGCGTAGTAGCATCTCCTTCTATTTCTATCCCGGAGGCGGCGCCGGCTGTGGCTACGGAGACAACGGAATCGTTTGCAATCGCGCTGCGTGAGCTCGTTCTAGAGCACGACTACACGACGAGGACCGGAAATCCCAACTGGTCCGCGTTCTCCGCCGAGCTAGACGAGGTCCACTACGAGACGCTGCGAAGGGCAGTCGCCGGCGAGCGACCACCGTCGCCCCTGCTGATGGAGGAGTGCGCGCGCGTGCTCCGGGTTCGTCCGGAGTACTTCCTCGAATACCGCGTGCACCTCGCCAAACGGGACTTCGATCCTCGCGAAGTGGGGGTTGACCGTGCGCTGCAGAACCTCCGAACCTGGGCCTCCGTCCGGGCCAACCCTCCAGCCGATTGAGTTGCGTTCGGTTGCATTGAGTGGAAAAACTCACGCAATGTGCGGTCTTTTTGCCAACGATGGGTTGATTTTCAACCGCTACGGTTGAGAATCCAGCTGGACCCTACAGTCGCGTCCGGCGGCAGAAAGGGGGCGCCTATCGCAGCAACCTGTCCCCTGCGGCGCCTGCGGCGCCATCGCCTTATGACGATTCGGGGGCGGCCGCTGGTCGCCTGCGACGTCTGAGGCTTCGTTCGTAGACACGACTACGAGCAAAAGGGGAGACCAACACACGGAGGGAACATGCGCCGACTATGGTTATTCGCAATCACCGCCCTGTTGGTTGTCGTGACCTCGGCTCTCTTTGCCGCCACGGCTGCGGCGAAGCCGAAGATCACGAACATCACGGGGACGACGAACACAGAGTGGACGACTTCGGGGGGCGGCGGTGCACTCGTGGTCGAAGGGTCAGTCGGACTTTGGACCGGCGGCTTCGGAGAAGAGCCCGCGGGCGACGACACGCTGTCGGTCACGATGAAGGTCAACGGCGAAGGCGGCGTCTCGCTCAACTACCAGATCCAGACCACGGACATTGTCATCTTTGACTGGTTCGACGCCAGCCTCACAACGCCGTCCGGCGAGGTTCCGCTCGTCAGTAACTACAACCCGAACCCGGTCTACGGCCAGGTGTACATTGGCCCGGTCGAGAGCCTCAGCGTCGATCTCACCCCCTACAAGCGTCAGACGGTGACGCTGCACCTGACCTCTCATCAGGATGGGTTTGGTGACCAGTTCCAGACGCTGATCACGAACCTGACGACCTTCGGGCTCGACTGAGCGGTCGGAGGCGAGCATTCACGAACCACGAGGAGAGCCCCCGCGTGCGCGGGGCTCTCCTCGTGGACATGGGACGCGGCGCGCGCACCGGCTCCGGCGTCGGACTCCGCGGCGCGGTTTTCTAGCTCGACAACGCCATAGCTAATTCCCTAGACCCTGAAAGCCGGGACCGTGGGAAGCGGGCGACGTACGCGTGGCGTTCGGCGAACTGCGGAGGGTCCGACGACTTGCCCCAAGTGCGACGTAGAGATCGACACGGCTCGAATACTGAGGATGCCCCCGGCATGAATCGAACATGCGCACGCGGTTTAGGAACTAGCGTGCGCAAACCCTATTTGCAGGCAAAACGTCATCTTTGAGGGGTGTGCGCGCCAGTGAATGCGCCAGTCAACGAGGTACGACTTAGGCGACGATGCTCAACCCGGTCTTGCCGGGCTAGCCGGCTTCCCAGTAGAACTCCTCCCGCGCAAGCGCGGGCGTCCCTTCAAGGAGCGGCCCCCAGACGCTGAACGCGGCCGAGCGGGTGGGATCGTCGACGAGGTCGCGGACAAGCCCTTCGATGCCCGAGCCCTCGAAGACGAAGACCACCGCTTCCTCGCCGAGGAAGATGCTGTGCCGCCGAAAACCGGCCTGGTCGAGCTCGTACGGCGCGCCCTTGGCGAGGATCTGACTCGCTCGCTCGCGGGAGCCTGGCCGGAGCTTGGCGACCACCGCGACACGCTCAGTCACGTCACCGCTCGGAGGCGGCTCTTCCACCCTCTCGAGCTCGTCGCTGCGATCTGTCATTTGGATGGCTCCTTTCGACTCTCGCTGTTCAGCTTGCCGCGGGCTTGCGGGCACGTCCCCCGAGGACGGCGAGTGCGAGGATGATGAAGCCGATACCGCTGAGTAGCAGCGCGATTCCGACGACGACACTGAACAGGGCAATCTGCTCCGCCATGTAGGAGACGTTGAGCGCCGTCGAGAGGGCGGTCTCGGTCACCCACGTATCGCGGGCCCCGTTCGAGACCGGCTTGCCACTCTCGTCCTTCGCAGCCAGCGCCTCGTCGCTAGTGCCCTTCGGATCGCTCGGGTTCGCCGTGGCTGCAAAGCGTCCCATCTGCGCGTAGGTGAGGCCGTCCGACGACTCGAGCGCGTGGATGCGCATGTACTGGGCGAAGCAGCGGGCATCGCTCCCCGTCCTGATCTCCTTCTCCGCCACGTCGCACGACGGGATCGGCACACTGCTGAGACCGGCCTCCTTTACCGCCTTCTCGATCTCAGCCGGCTTCATGTCCGGCGAGCCAACGATGAACTCTCGCTTCAGCTCGTCCCCTACGGTGCTGCGCGCGTTGATGCCCAGGACGAGCGAACCGATGCCGAAGGCGACCATGAGGACGCCGGCGGCGATTCCGCCGAACTCGAGAATCCTGCGAGTATTCATGCTTTGGCTACCTCCGGTGTGGTAGTGCCTGCGCGATATACGCCCCCTGCACTCAAGGCCTGTTGTCGCAGTCGAGAAGGGTCCTCACGATGCCTCGGCGGCTCCGGCGCCAGGTCTAAGGCGCGCGCGAGTATCGCAGGTCGGGCAGTTCGCCACAAGCCGTTCGCTAGTCGGCGGAACCCGGCGAAATCAAGCGGGAGCAAGGCTGAGTACGGTTGTCTCTCCGTTAGGCTCGTCGGATGAACGCGCTCGACATCGAGGCCACCAGGCGACGGCTGGCGGAGGCCGACGGAGGCTACGAGATCATCCACAGCTCGCCTGGCCTCGAGATTGGGGTCTATGTTCTCATCGCGCCGGAGCCCGACCGGCAGCAGCCGCACGAAGACGATGAGGTTTACGTGGTGCTGGGGGGACGAGGGGTGCTCACGATCGAGGGCGAATCCGTAGACATTGTGGAAGGCAAGGCGGCCTTCGTGTCGGCAGGCTCTGACCATCGCTTTACGGGTTATGAGTCCTTAAGTGTCCTCGTCGTGTTTGCCCGCGCGCATGGGCCGGCCGGCCCTAGTTGAGCGTGCTCGCGGGCCGCCACATTCCTAGATGCCACCGGCTTCATTCGTCCGTGAGCCGCGTAGGCCGCGCCCTAGCGCTCCTTCGGCGAGCGTTGCGCTGGAGCTGCCGATGGACCTGGCCGAACGGATGGCGTTCCCGGAAGACGGCTCGGCCGGGCCGCGTTCACTGCGGGCATTGAAAATCACTTGTCCGTGTACACCGGAATGCTCCTCAAACCACTGCTCGCCGTTTGAGCCGTCGCGAAGAGTGCAGTCGCGTGGTCAGGCATATCCACGCGGATATGTCATCGACCTCTTGCCAAGAAGGAAACAACTGTCGTAGTGTGACCGCCTCCCCGAAGAAAGGAGCAGATCGTGTCTCGGCGCCGTGTGTCGTCCGCGCCAAGCACGACACCGATTCGCTAGGCGCTAGTTGCGGCGTGCCGGTCTAACGGACTGGCCTCCTTAAAAGGCTTGTTCTCGAGGAGGTATTGACTGATGGCTACGCGCAAGAGAGGGCGTCGCAGAGCGCTTGTGGGCACGATCGTTCTCGGTGCCGCCGCCTCCGTTGCTGGAATGATCTGGTTGAACGCGGCAGGCGCCGGTTCAGCGCCGGAGCCCGCTGCCCTGGCAACGAAAGGAACATTCAAGAGCGAGCAGGTGGAGAGGCTTGCTGCCGAATCGACTCACTCTTCTATTCGAGGGTCTGAGCTCAAGATCAGCCGAGGGGAGTCAAAAGGGACGCACGAGCAAATCGGCGGTGGCGAAGAGGTCATCGCTGCCATAACAGGAAGCCTGGCCCCTGTCGCGGTCGAGTCGCACGACGGTGACACGATTGTGTACTCGTCCTGGCACCAGATCTCGCACCCGAGCCCTGGGGCTATCGGACAGGGGCTCAAAGTCGGCCAGCCGGTCGGCGTTCCCAGCGTGCGGATCCACGATGCGAGTGGGAGAGACGAGCTCATTGAAAGAGGGGCGTATTCCCCGACCCTCTCGCTGGACGGGCGGGTCGCATTCGTCCGTGGCGAGAGCGACACGGTGCGCCAGAACGTCGACTACGCAGGCAGAATCATGGTCGGACGAGCCGATGGCACATCGTTCGAGTCGTGGACGAGCGAGTCCGCGCGATACTTCACCTACGCCTGGGCGGGCTCGACTCTTATCGCCTACAAGGCTCTTCCAGAGTCCGAAGCTGCAGACGTCTACGCGTTCACCGGACCGGCCAGCAGCCGCCTGCTTGCTCCTGAAGCCTTCGTGATCGCGATCTCACCCGACGCCTCACGTCTTCTCGTGACCGTCGGCCGCCGTATGGTCGAAGTCGTTCGAGTGGCGGACGGTGCGATCGAGGCATCGATGACGCTCGACGGCACGGGCGTGGCGCCCTATGACTCGCCGACGACCCCCCACGCTCTCATGTTCGCCGGATCCTGGTACGGAGACCGGGTCGTAGCAAACTCGGACATCGGGCTCGTAGTGCTCAATGTCCGCGACGGAATCAAAATCGAATCAGTGCTCAAGACGCCTGGATCCCCAACGGGCATCACCGAGCCAACGCTCCTCGACGACACTCACCTGATCGGCTGGGCCAACCTCGGCTCACTGCCGGGACGGGGTGCGAAGGAAGAGCCGGCATACGACAACGCGCTCGTGGAATGCGACCTGGCTACACAGTCCTGCACGGTCGGTACACCGAGCGCAAGCCGTATCTGGACGCGTTGGGTAACCAATCCGAGCCGATGAGCTTCGGGAGAAAGGCGGATACTTGAGATGAAACGGCTCGTGCTACTTACCATCAGCGCCCTTGCGTTGATTCTCTCCGTGCCAACACAAGCAAACGCGGGATACTTTTTTTACTGGCGAAACAACAGCTTGATTCACGGATCCTTCGATTACAACTGCGCCGGCTCGACTTGCAACTCTCCGATCTACAGAGCTGGTTCGGGAAGCGGTACCAACGCCTGTCAACATAACAACTGGATTCCGCTCGGCAATTACAACATTCCATTTCACAACGATCACTACGCCGGTTCGCTCATTCAGGGACGCGTCTGGCGCCTGAGCGACTACCAGTGCTCAAACGGCGTTCGGCGGACGGAGCTCTTCGTCCATTCAGAAGAGACGTCATCAAACGGCCAGGCAGGTTGCGGCTCGAACGGGGGTGATGGGCCTTTCTGCTGGGAGAGTACGAACGACTACTACTCGAACGGGTGCATCAAGATTGCACGGCAGCCCGTGACCAACGGCTACTCCGACCTTGGCAGGATCGACAGCTGGGTCCACGGCATCTCGCCGGCTACCTGGCTGCAGGTCTACGCGCAGCTGTAACTTGTGCCATTCCTTCGGGCGCCGGGCTTTGCTCGGCGCCCGAAGGCTTGAGTTGATGCCGGCTCCACACCGCATTTTTTCGTTCAACCCTTTGATCGAGCTTTGCGCGGTAGCCGTTAGCCTGGCCACAATTGGCAGTGGCGTCGCAATGTTCAGCACCGGGCGCCCGGGCCAAAATTCCGACGTCGCTGTCGTCCTTGAATCTCGAGGCAAGCCGGCGATTGGCGTCCTGTCGGCTGGCTCGAAGGGTTGGCGCGTCCGCTCGCTCATTCCGGTGAATCGCGGGATCCGCTCGATGGCATGGATGCCCGCGAGGAGAAAGCTGGCTGTGACGACCGCCGGTGGGAACCTCTCGAACGAGCTGCGCGTGATTGACGTTCCGCACAGGGCGCAGCGCACCCTCGCCAATGCCAAGCGTTCCGACATGGCTGCTTTCTTCGGTTCTGTGGCGTGGTCCCCCGACGGCCGGCGGATCGCTGTTACTAGGTCGATGGGCTTGTACGGCGCAGACATTAATGTCCTCGGCGCTTCCGGAGGCTCGCTCTTGCAGTCGTTCCATGTCTCTGCACGGTACGACAGCGGCCTTACGTGGTCTCATGATGGAACGGCCCTGTACTACGCGGAACAGAGGACGGAGCGCATGCGCCCCAAGCTCCGACGGCTCGTTATCCGGACCGGGAAGGTTCTTCCGATCGATGGTTCCGGTCTCGATCCGAGCGCGCGGTCCGATGGAGTTCTGGCTCTAACGACCGGAAACGGGATAGCACTATTGCGAGATGGCCACAGCCGGAAGGTCGTCGGAAGCAGGAAAGGTGATCGTTTTCCGACCTGGCTCCGAAGAGGCAACCTTCTGTTGGCAGAGCGGCCAGCGGCTGACTGTCCACGCTATGGCAGTCCAAGCGTGTGTTCGCACGTCGTCGTTCTGAGGGGGAGCGGTGGCGCCTCGCGCTTGCTGCTCAAGTCGCTGGCGCGCAATCCGGCGACTCGCTGACTACTCCCCGCGCTGAGATTGGCTCGCCCTGTGTTCGTTACTAACCGAACCGTGGATCTCGCCGAAGCAGCTTCCTGAAGATGCCCCCGGCATGAATCGAACATGCGCACGCGGTTTAGGAAACCGCTGCTCTATCCACTGAGCTACGGGGGCTCCGGGGCAAGATAGCCTCGATTTCGTGGCCTCGGCGAACCGCATCGAGCTCATTCAGGGGGACATCACGAAGCAGGCCGTTGACGCGATCGTGAACGCGGCCAACTCCTCACTACTGGGTGGCGGGGGCGTCGACGGCGCCATCCACCGCGCCGGTGGGCCAGCCAT
>Ga0184619_10000868_pt1 | contig 10486 bp, 7 predicted proteins | sample PLM0_60_b1_FD_133146 | JGI IMG/M metagenome (GOLD analysis project Ga0184619, IMG submission 133146) | Groundwater sediment microbial communities from an aquifer in East River, Colorado, USA - PLM0_60_b1 | ecosystem: Environmental > Terrestrial > Soil > Riparian zone | place: USA: East River...
ACGAGCCGTGCCGACTTCGGAGGCCGGGTTCTGGCCAGCGTGAACCTCAGCTCACGTACGCCGAACTCCCCCGGTGATGGTCGCGGCCACGGCACGTTCGTCGGCGGAATCGCCGCCGGCGGCGCTCCCGGCTACGCGGGTGCCGCTCCGAACGCAAAACTCGTCTCGATCGACGTCATGGACGACAACGGCGTCGCCTCCACGAGTGACGTGATCGCGGCCTGCAAGTGGATTCTCGCGAACAAAGACAAGTACAACATCCGGGTCGCGAACTTCTCCCTGCACTCCGGGAACAAGAGCAACTTCACGCGCGATCCGCTCGACCAGGCGGTCGAGAAGCTGTGGTTCAAAGGCGTCGTCGTCGTGGCGGCCGTGGGAAACTACGGACACCCGGACGGCCCCAGTGGCGTCATGTTCGCGCCTGGCAACGATCCGTTCGTGATCACGGTGGGCGCGGTCGACATCGGCGGCACGAAGAGCCCCAAGGACGACGCTCCGGCACCGTGGTCGGCATATGGACGCACGTACGACGGTTTCGCGAAGCCCGACCTGGCGGCTCCCGGCCGGTACATGGTCGGCCCCGTGCCGGTCGGCTCCACGCTTCCGCTGGAGCGGCCGACCAAGGTCGTCGAGCCTGGCTACATGCAGCTCTCGGGCACGTCGTTCGCGGCTCCGGTCGTGGCCGGTGCGGCGGCACAGATCCTGGCGCGGCACCCCGGCTTCACGCCCGATCAGGTGAAGGGCGCGCTGATGCTGAGCACGAAGCCGGTCGAGGATGCAGCTGACCTCTCCGTCGGCGTCGGCGAGCTTCAGGCGGCCCGCGCACCGTCGATCGACAGGCCTCCGAATCCGAACAAGGGCATCGACCGCTTCGTCTCGACTGACCTGCTGACCGGCGACAAGAGCTTCGACGCCGTCAGCTGGCTTCAGACTTCCAAGACAGATGTCTCCTGGGATGCGGTCTCCTACGACGCGGCCTCCTGGGAGGGCGTCTCGTGGGATCTCTCCGCCTGGGCGGCTGTCTCCTACGACGCGGTCTCGTACAGCGACGTCTCCTACGACGCGGTCTCCTACGCCGACGTGTCCTACCTCGACGTCTCCTACGAAGACGCTGCTGAGGGAGACACTGGTGGAGGCGATGGATACAACCTCGACGCCACTCTCCTCAACGAGATTGCTGCCGATCCCGAGCTGGCCCCTCCGGCCGACGTGCTCAACGCTGCCGCCAGCGCGGCCGGCGTTCCAGCCCCATAGCTCAACAGAACTCGGGGCCGGTCACGGCCGGCCCCGGGTCACTCCTTTGGGGGATATTCGACCCCCTACCGATAAAGGGGGATGTGACCCCCTCCCGGGCGTCCTAGGTTCCTAGGAGGTGCACGAGGTTTCAGGCCTCGTCACTGAACAGGCGTTGTGTTCCTGCGGCCCGCGTGAAGACGCGGAGAAGGAGACCAAGAGCGGGCATGGACGGCCAGCGAAGTTCGGGCGGCATTCGCGCGAGTGCCCTCTGGGGGCGTGGCGGGCGCGGTTTTATGGCGTTTGCTCTCGCTGCTCTGGCGCTCGGCGTCACGACTGCCGCTGCCGGCACCCCGTCGAGCGGTCTACGGCTCACGAAGCCGATCTCCTCGCACGCGCGTCTCTTGCGCCATACATATGTCTCCCCAGCTCTGCTGAGGCTCGGAGCGGCGCATCCGAATCGGAAGGTGTCCGTGATCATCCAGAGCGCCGGCGGCATCTCGGGCGCTACAAGCGCCTTCACACGCGCGGACAGGCTCGACGTCGCGAACGACGGCGAGACGATTGCACGGCGGCTCGGCCTGATCGGCGCGGTCGCCGCGAGGATCGACGCGAGGAAGGCGCGAGTACTCGCCCAATTGCCGGGTTTGACCGTGACGAAGGACTCGCCGGTCCGTCTCGACGCCTACTCGACGCAGCTCTGGCCTTACGCAAACAACCTTGCGCCGCTCTGGGCGAACCTGCAGCAGCAGGGCGCCCAGGTCGGCACCTACCAGAGCAGCGCATACGCACCGGCAATCGCGGTCGTGGACTCCGGGATAGAGGCGAACCGGGCTGACTTCGGCAACCGCGTGGTAGCCGACGTGAACCTGAGCACGCTGAGCCGGAACTCGCCGGGCGACGGACGGGGTCACGGAACCGCTGTGGCCGGGGTCGCCGCCGGCTCCGCCCTGGGGCGCGCCGGAGCCTCACCGAGCTCGAAGATCGTCTCGCTCGACGTGATCGACGACCAGGGGATGGCGCGCACGAGTGACGTGATCGCAGCCGCCCAGTGGATCCTCGCGAACAAGGATCAGTACAACATCCGTGTCGCCAACTTCTCGCTGCACGCTGCGAACCCGAGCAACTTCACGCGTGACCCGCTCGACCAAGCGGTCGAAAGGCTGTGGTTCGACGGCGTCGTGGTCGTCACGGCGGCCGGGAACTACGCGGTGGACGGTCAGCCGAGTGGCGTCAAGTCGGCACCCGGCAACGACCCGTTCGTGATCACCGTCGGCGCCTCAGATCTGAATAGCACCCTGACGAGCGCAGACGACACGATGGCGCCCTGGTCGAGCTTCGGCCACACGTACGACGGCTTTGCCAAGCCCGAGCTCTCCGCCGCGGGACGAGGCCTCGTCATGCCCGTTCCTGTCAACTCGACGCTCGCGCTCGAGCGGGCCGACCACGTCGTCTCGCGGGGCTACATGCGCCTTTCGGGAACGTCCTTTTCCGCTCCGGTCGTCGCAGGTACGGCGGCTCAGATCCTTGCGCGCCACCCGCGCTGGACTCCGGATCAGGTCAAGGGCGCACTGATGCTGTCCGCGCACGTGCTGCCGCTCGTCACGAACAATTCGAGCGGAGTCGGCGAACTCAACGCTGCCGCAGCCGCCAGGGTCGAGACGCCTCCGAATCCCAACCTCGCTCTCAACCGATTCCTGATCTCCGATCCGAGCGGCGGCTCGCTGCCGGTGTTCGACGCGGTCAGCTACGACGCGACCACGAAGTCGGACGTCTCCTGGGACGCCGTCTCCTACGACGCGGCCGCCTGGCCCAACGTCTCCTGGGACGTCGTCTCGTGGGCTCTCGTCTCCTATGACGCGGTCTCGTATGCGGACGTCTCGTATGCAGACGTCTCCTACGCAGACGTGTCCTATGCGGACGGCGCCGGCGGGGACGATGCTCCGGCGTCGCTGCTCACGCCGACCGACCAGGCGCTTGTCCTCGCCGGTCTGATTCCGGGTGGTCGAACGCCGTGAGCGCGGTCCCGACCGAGCTTCGGCTCGAGGGCGAGCACAACCTGACCGCCGCCGACCGGCCGAAGATTCCCCCGCGCGCGGTCGCCTACATCGTTCTCGTCGCCGCGGTTGCCGGCGCATCGGCTGGCCCCTTCATCTCCAGGATCAACGGGCACACAGACGGGTGGATTCGCTTCGGGATCCTCGCCTCGCTCGCCGCGATCGCACAGCTCTTCATCGTCCGCACGCCCCGGAACCAGTCGTACCACACGACGATCATGTTCCTGATTCCCGCGGCGTTCCTGCTCCCGCCCGAGCTCGTTGCGCTGCTCGGAATCATTCAGCACCTGCCCGAGTGGCTGAAGAACAGGAGCACCTGGTACGCCCAGTCGTTCAACATCTGCAACTACACGCTCGCGAACCTGGCGGCGTGGGGGAGTGCGCACCTCGTCCTGCACATGAGCTCGCCCACCGGAGGCGTGCGGTTCGCCCTGGCGGGCGTCGCAGCGTGTCTCTCGTTCGTCGCGATCAACCACGTGCTGCTCGCTCCGCTGCTTCACCTCGGCAACGGTCACTCGATCCGCGAAAGCGGATTGTTCTCGTTCGAGAGCCTGTCGACCGACCTCGTATTGGCGGCACTCGGCGTGGGCCTCGCCGCTTTCTGGCGCTGGGATCCGTGGTTGATCCCGTTCGCGCTCGCTCCGCTCTTGCTGATTCACCGCTCCCTGAGCGTTCCGCAGCTCGAGGCCGAGGCGCGCGTCGACGCGAAGACCGGCCTCTTCAACGCGCGCCACTTTGCAGCAGCCCTCACGGAGGAGCTCGGGCGGGCGCAGCGCTTCGAACGGCCCCTGTCGCTGATCATGGCCGACCTCGACCTCCTGCGAGACATCAACAACACTTACGGCCATCTCGCGGGCGATGCCGTGCTGCAGGGGATTGCGGAGGTCTTTCGCATCCAGCTGCGTCACTACGACGTTCCGGCCCGCTTCGGCGGCGAGGAGTTCGCGATTCTGCTCCCCGAGACTCCGCCCGAGCAGGCGTTCGAGATCGCCGAGCGGATCCGGCGCGCGGTGGCGGAGCGCGAGTTCGACGTTGAAACGTCCAGCGAGCCCATTAGGGCCACCGTCTCGATCGGGATCGCAGCCTTCCCGCGCGACGGCGCGGACTCCAATGAGCTGATCCACCAGGCCGACCTTGCGGTCTACCGGGCGAAGCTCCAGGGGCGCAACCGGGTCCTCGACGCGTCCACGGAACCGCTCTCGCTGCCGACGAAGCGCGGCGGCCGGCTCGTCGCGGTTCCCGAAGACGGCGAGCACATCGTTCCGCTCCCGCCTGCGGTCGAGAGCCCGCCTGCACGCGAGCGCCGGCATCCGCGGCCACACGCCGTCCACGGCCCGCGTTTCTTCTCCCTTTCGGCACGCTTGATCGCGCTCGTGGGGCTGGTCGCGTTCATCGGCTCGGCCGCCGGCGTCCTGGGGCTCATCTTCGGCCACACGACGAACGTCTGGGGCCTGATCGCGATCGTCGCGCTCGTCGGTGCCGGGCAGGCGCTCGCGCTCGAAGTGGACGACGGCTCGATTTCCGTCAGCGCGGTCGGTGCGCTTGCTGGCGCTGCGCTCTTCGACGCCCGTGCTGCGCTTGCGCTCGCCGTGACCACTGCTGCGGTCGAATGGAGCGCCCGCCGCTCGCCGCTGCACATGGTTCTCTTCAACGTCGGCGCGCTCTCGATGGCATCTCTTGCCGCTGCCGGGATCTTCTCCAGCGCCGGCATCGGGGGCGACCGGAACGAGTTCATCCGAATCCTCGCCGGTGTCGCGGCCGGCGCAGCGTACTTCGCGGTCAACACCGGTCTGCTCAGCTTCGCCCAGGCGATGGCGGGCCACGAGCGCTGGTGGCGCGGCTGGCAGGAGCGGTTCGCCTGGCTCGCGCCGCACTACCTCGTCTACGGCTTCGTTGCCGGCGTGATCGCGGCCGCCTACAGCGCAGTCGGCCTCTGGGCCCTCGCGGTCTTCGCCGTGCCGCTCCTCCTGATGCGCAAGACCCAGGAGGCCTACCTTCGTCACACGCAGAAAAGCGCGCAGAAGCTCCGCGCAGCCGCCGAGACGATCCAGACGCAGAACGTGTCGCTCGAGCAGGCGAACCGCCTGCTGAAGGAGCGCTCCACGGCCGCCATGGAAAGCCTCTCGGCCACGGTCGACGCCCGGGACGCCTACACCGCCGGTCATTCGCGGCGCGTCCAGCAGCTCGGTCTGGCGATCGGCCGCGAGCTCGGCCTCTCGCAGGCGGAACTGGATCTGCTCGGGCACGCCGCGCTCTTCCACGACATCGGCAAGCTGGCGATCCCGGACGCGATCCTGCTGAAGCCTGCCAGCCTGACCGACGAGGAGTGGGCGCTGATGCAGCGCCACGCCGACGAGGGCGCCCGGATCATCGATCGCCTCGGTTTCCTGAACGACGCCGTGCCGGCGATCAGGCACCATCACGAGCGCTTCGACGGGACGGGTTATCCGGACCGTCTGAAGGGCGAGGACATCCCGCTCGGTGCCCGGATCATCCACGTCGCCGACGCGCTCGACTCGATGCTGACGACGCGCATCTACCGTGCGGCCCGGCCCGCCTCCGAGGCTCTGGAGGAGCTCCGGCGCGCTGCGGGAACCCAGTTCTGTCCGCGCTGCGTCTCCGCCCTGGAGCGCATCCTGCCGCTCGAGTCGCTTGACACCAAGCCCACGACGCAAGTTCTCGTCGCCTCGTAACTAGAACGCTCGTCCGCGTTTGCAATTAAGCGCGGTTGTTCTATGCTTCTTGGTGTGGCGAGGCCTCGACGGCGGGTCTACCGCACAATTGCAGGGATCGATCGCGAAGCGCTGGCCTCGTTCCAGGAGGGCATCCGCAAGCGCTACTCCGACGATCAGATCCTCGCCGAGCTGAAAGCCTGTGCGGAGCGGCTGGGGCGCTCGCCGACGATGCGGGAGTTCGCCGACGATCCGGAGACGTCGGTGCATCCCCAGACCGTGATCGAGCACTTCGGCAGCTGGAACGCGGCCAAACGGAAAGCTGGGCTCGTACCGCGCCGGTTCGCGACGAGAGAGGAGCTGCTCACGCTCCTGCGCGAGCTCGGCGAACGGCTGGATCGCGTCCCCACGGCGAAGGACATCGACGCCAACCGGAGCCTGCTCCCGTCGAAGTCGCTGTACTGGCACACCTTCGGCTCACTCACGAATGCCCTGCGGGAGGCCGGCTTCGACGTGCCGGTCGGGGAGGAGCGGCTGGAACGGGCCCTGGACCAGGGTGTCGCGCTCGCCAGTCGCCTGGGCCGCTTGCCGAAGTTCGCCGACTGGGCACAGGAGCGCCGCCGCGACGAGACCCTCCTGACCGAGTGGCAGATCTACCGCATGTTCGACGCCCGTCGTGGGGCGTGGTCGACGTTCCAGTTCCTGATTCGAGAACGGCTGCGCGAAGCCGGGGTGGACATCGGCTCCGACGGCAAGCTCGCATGAGCCGCGCGCTCGCCGCGGCGCTTGCGACCGCTGCGGTTTGCGCGCTCTCCGCCGCCGCCTCCTCCCAGTCGCTCCTCGTCGTTCACGGTCCGCGCGGCGAGCCGCTCGTGGCGTTGACGTTCGATGCGGACATGACCGAAGAAATGGTGCAGGCGCTTCGCTCCGGTCGCGTGGCCCGGTGGTACGACCCGGCCATCCTCGCCGAGCTTCGCGCCACCCGCACGCCGGCGACGATCTTCATGACCGGGCTGTGGGCAGAGACCTATCCGCGCCAGGCCCGTTCATTGGCCCACGACCCGCTCTTCGAGCTCGAGAACCACTCCTACGACCACGCCGCCTGGGAGCGCCCCTGTTACGGACTTCCGTCCGCCCCAACGCTGAAGGAGAAGCGCGACGAGATTCGCCGCGGAGCCTTCGCTCTCGCGGCCGTCACGGGTGTTGCCGCCAACTACTTCCGCTTCCCTGGCGGATGCGCGAATCGAGGCGATGTCCGGCTGGTCGCTAGCTTCGAAGAGCGTCCCGTCCAATGGGACGTGATCTCCGGCGATTCGTACCTCCGGAGTCCGGCCGACGTCGAGCGCCGGGTCCTCGACGGGACGCGGCCGGGGTCGATCGTGGTCCTGCACCTGGTCGGGCCTCCGAATGCGCCTGCGACCGCGGCGGCGCTGAAGGAGATCATCCCGCGGCTCCGCTCACGCGGGCTGCGGTTCGTCACGCTTCGGCGGCTGCTGATTAGTACAGCGCGGCCAGTGCAGCGAGGCGCTTGAGGCAGAACGCGCCTTCCTGCGGAGCGCGCACGGCAGGCAGGAGATTCTCCTCGAAGGCGCGGTTCGGGCTGAACCGCTGGCGTAAACGCTCGCGTCCGCGCTCGATCGCGAGCAGCGTGCCTTCAGGAAGCTCCTCCTTCCGCAGCCGAAGCTGCAGGTAGTGCTCCACGACCTCGAGCGCTCCCTGGGTGGAGGCGAAGAAGGTCTCCTTGCGCGAACGGCCGAGCCAGACCGGCCGGCCGACACCGCGGGCGAGGAAGACGGCGTCGGGACGCCGTTCGTCGAGCCAGGCGGTTGCCATCGAGCCCCGAAGCTCCTCGAGCGCTCCCGCCTGCCCCTCGGCTTCCTCGGCTAGCGCGAAGATCGCCTCCGAGTCGACAGTCATCTCGGGCTCGGCCCGCGCGATCCTGTGCTCGGCGAGGATTTCCTCGTCGTTGAAGATGATCCCGTTGTGGATCCCGACGATCGCGCCGTGGCGGATCGGGTGATTGTTGGCCGCGATCGTGGGATGGCCCTTGGTGTAGTCGCGCACGTGCACGAGCACCTGTGTCGCAGAGGCGGGAATCTCGACCTGATCGAGGAGCGCGCTCGCTCCGGAGCGCTGCTTGTGGACGACGATCCGTTCGCCGGGCGCGCGGTGCGCATAGCCGACCGCGTCAGCGCCGCGTTCGGCGATACCCGCGAGCAGGGCTTGAGCCGCCAGTGTCCTCTCGAGACGGCTCGACGCGCTCAGGCTGTATCCAGCGATTCCACACATGGTTTCTCGATCCTAGGCCTGACCTCGGACGGGCCTGCGGGCGGCTATTTCTGCGCCGCCACCAGTAGTGACGTGCGCGTCTAGGAAGAAGTTAGTCATCTACCTATGGCTCGGCTTCTCGGGGCTGCGCCTTGTCCCTCGTTCGAGGGGGGTTCGAAAGTCAAGCGCGTGTGGGACCGGGCCGATACAGCGCGCATGGAGCAGCGGCCTCTACCCGACGCCGTCCCCGTGCCGCCCGTCGAAGAGCCGAAGCTCGAGCTCGTCGCCGACCCGGCCGGGGTCGAAGCCCCGCCCGAAGAGGAGCAAGAAGAGCGGGAAGAGCGCGAGGAGGCTGCAGCACCGACGCAGGATCCCCTCAAGCTCTACGTGCGGCAGATCGGCGACGGCCCCCTGCTGACGCCGCCGCAGGAGCGAGAGCTCGCCCGCCGGAAGGACGAGGGGGACGAGGCGGCCAAGCGGCAGCTGATCGAGTCGAACCTGCGCCTGGTGATGTCGATCACGCGCAACTACACGAAAGCCGGCGTTCCTCTGCTCGACCTGATCCAGGAGGGAAATCTCGGTCTGATCCGCGCCGTGGAGAAGTTCGACTACACGATGGGCTACAAGCTCTCGACCTACGCGACCTGGTGGATCCGCCAGGCAGTCACGCGCGCTCTCGCCGACCAGGGCCGGACGATCCGGCTGCCCGTGCACGTGGCCGAGCAGGTGCGCCGCGTGATGCGCTCACGCCGCGTCCTCGCCCAGAAGCTGAACCGTGAGCCGGTCGAGCTGGAGATCGCAACGGAGAGTGGCTTCACGCCGGAGCGCGTGCGCGCGCTCCTCGACCTGGTCGAAGATCCTGTCAGCCTCGAGACCCCCGTCGGCGACGGCGAGAGCCTCTACGGCGATCTGATCGAGGACACGAAGACGCAGCGTCCCGACTCGGCGACGGCGGAGACGCTTCGCTCGGCCGAGCTCGCCGAGGCGCTGCTGGTGCTGAACCCGCGCATGCGTCACGTCCTCGCGCGGCGGTTCGGCCTCGACGGCCATGCGCCGCAGACGCTCGAGGAAGTCGGCTCCGGTCTCGGAATCACCCGCGAGCGCGTGCGTCAGCTCGAATCGCGTGCCCTCCGCGAGCTTCGCTCGGTCGCGCCTGGGCTGCAGCTGTACCTCAGCCCCGAATAGCCCGGACGGCCGCCGGGTAGCCTCCGGGCATGGAGACGCCGAGGTTCGTCGACTGCCACAGCCACGTCCTGCCCTCTGGCGACGATGGAGCCCAGACGGTTGCCGAAGGTCTCGAGCTCTGTGCGGGCGCGGCTCGACACGGGACGCGCGTGCTCTTCGCGACGCCGCACGTGTGGCCGCATCTCGTCCTGACGGCGGAGCGGGAGCAGGCAGTGCGCGAAGCGTTCGCAGTGCTCGCGCCGCGCGCCGCCTTGGAGGTTCGGCTCGGCTACGAGCTGACCCCGACAACTGCGCTTCTGGCAGAGGATCCGCACCGGTACATGCTCGAGGGAACGGACGTCGTCCTGGTCGAGATGCCGTTCTGGGGCTCCTCCGACATCCTCTTCGCGCTGGGCGAGCACATCGAGGCAGCGGGACTCCGGCCGGCGGTTGCGCACCCGGAGCGCACGGAGGCTGTGCTGACCGAACCTCGGATCGCAACGCGCGTCGCCGAGCGTGGCTGGCTGATTCAGGTGAACGGCACGAGCCTCCTTGGGAAGCATGGTTCGGGCTCCGAGGAGTTGGCCTGGCGCCTCGTCACCGACGGCCACGCTGATCTCGTCGCCTCGGACGGACATCGCGCCGGCCGTCCGCCTCACCTGGACTCTGCCTACGAGCTCGTGCAGGCGCGCGTGGGGGAGGAGGAGGCGATGCGGCTGTTCGGAGGATCGGCGCTCGGGCTTGCTAGCCCGCGACCGATTCCATCTCGCGCAGTCGAGCAAGGCGCCTGAGCGCGTCGTTCTCGATCTGGCGGACCCGCTCCCGCGTCAGTCCGAGCCGCCTGCCGATCTCTTCGAGCGTCTTCGGCTCGGCGTCGTCGAGGCCGTAGCGGAGAATCAAGACCTTCCGTTCGCGGTCGGCCAGCGCGGAGAGCGCCAGGGCAAGCGCCTCGCTCCGGAGCGAGACCTCGACCTCGTCCTCGGGGAGAGGACCGTCGCCGGCCACGAAGTCGCCGAAAACGGCGTCCTCGTGCTCCCCGACCGGCTGGTCGAGGCTCGTGGAGGCTCGCGCAGCCGCCCGGACCTCGTGGGC
>Ga0184619_10000869_pt1 | contig 10479 bp, 6 predicted proteins | sample PLM0_60_b1_FD_133146 | JGI IMG/M metagenome (GOLD analysis project Ga0184619, IMG submission 133146) | Groundwater sediment microbial communities from an aquifer in East River, Colorado, USA - PLM0_60_b1 | ecosystem: Environmental > Terrestrial > Soil > Riparian zone | place: USA: East River...
ACATTGCCGATAAGAAAATCAAGCAACAGATCGAATCGATCAATGGCGTGGGTGATGTACAGATAATCGGTGGACGGACGCGCGAGATCGAGGTTTGGGTTGATCCTGACAAGCTGCGTGCGTTCAACGTGACCGTCGCGCAAGTCGCAGACGCGGTGCGGGCCCAGAACCTGGAAGTGCCCGGCGGACGAATTGATGAAGGTACACGCGAGCTGACGGTGCGAACAATGGGCCGCATCGTAGAGCCCGCCGATTTCAATAATCTTGTGGTGGGCAACCGTGACTCTTATTCCGTAAAGCTCAGCGATGTTGGTTACGCGGAAGATGGCGCGGAAGAGGCCAGAACAGAAGCACGGCTTAACGGCCAGCCGGCAGTGACTCTGGTGGTTGCCAAACAGTCGGGACAGAACACAGTTGCAGTTGCAGACGCAGTGAAGGAACGTTTGCTGGAACTGCAGAAGACGTTGCCGCCCGGCTTCCAGACAAAAATAGTTGGCGATCAATCGATATTCATTAAGGCTTCGATCGAATCGATCCAGAGGCACTTGATTGAAGGCAGCATCCTGGCGGCCATCGTTGTATTTCTTTTCTTATGGAGTTTCCGTTCGACGATTATTGCGGCGCTGGCCATTCCCACATCATTGATTGCAACTTTTGGCCTGATGGCGGCAATGGGCTTTACGCTCAATCAAATCACCATGCTGGCGCTGACGCTGATGGTTGGAATCGTGATCGACGACGCCATTGTTGTTCTGGAAAACATTTTTCGTTTCATCGAAGAGAAGGGCATTCCCCCCTTTCAGGCAGCTATCGACGGCACGAAAGAAATCGGCATGGCGGTAACCGCCACCACGCTTTCGCTGCTGGCCGTGTTTCTGCCCGTCGGCTTTATGGGCGGCATCGTTGGCCGGTTCATGTCTTCGTTTGGTTTGACGTCTTCATTCGCGATTGCTGTTTCGTTGCTGGTCTCGTTTACGTTAACTCCAATGCTCGCCGCTCGCTTGATCAAACGCAGCAGCGATAAAGAGGAAGGCGCTTTTGAACGGCGTACAGAGCCTGCCGATCACGGCTCGAAAGAATCGCGCTTCTACCGGCCGATTGATCAGACTTACAAGCGAATGTTGACCTGGTCCATGGCGCATCGCTGGATAATTGTGGTTGCCTGCTCGATTGTCATTGTCAGCATCGTGCCGCTCTTTGTGCTGGTCGGCAAAAATTTTCTGCCGGTCGATGACCAGTCGCAGTTTGAACTCAACGTGCGCGCGCCTGAAGGTTACACGCTCGCCGCGACCTCGTCGCTGGCTGAGCGAATTTCTGCCGATGTGCGCAAGTTGCCAGGGGTGACCGACACGCTGACTACGATTGGCGGTGGCCAACAGGAGCAGGTGAACGTCGCGTCCATCTACGTCAAACTGTTGCCGATTGAAGAGAGAAGCGTTACGCAGGGAGACCTGATGTTGCGGGCGCGTTCTGAAATCCTGGCGAAGTACGTAAAGGAATATCCCGGACAACTGCGCACCAGCGTGCAGCAGGTAGCGGCCATATCCGGCGGCGGCTTTCGCAACGCCGACATTCAATACGTTATCGGTGGTCCCGATCTCGACAAGTTAACGAAGTATTCGGACGGGTTGCTGGCAAAGATGAAAACGATTCCCGACGTTGTTGACGTCGACTCGACGCTGATCACCGGTAAGCCCGAGTTGCGTGTCGTCATTGATCGCGCGCGGGCGGCGGACCTCGGCGTCCGCGTAGCAGACATCGCGCAGGCTTTGAACACGCTGGTTGCCGGGCAAAAGGTATCGACTTTTAACGCCGGGACCGATCAGTACAACGTTCGTGTGCGGGCGGTGGGACAATACCGATCCAGCGTCGAAGGTCTCAATCGCATGATTGTTTCTTCGTCGAAAATTGGTTGGGTCAGCATTGACAATCTCGTGAAAGTTGAAGAAGGCACCGGACCGTCGGCAATCGATCGTCTCAACCGGCAACGCCAGGTGACACTGCTGGCCAATGTGAAACCCGGCGGATCGCAGGCAGCCGTGATCACCAAGATGAACCAGTTTGCCAAGGAAACAAACATCGATCCGGCTTACTCGACGGGATTGGCGGGACGTTCGAAAGAGCTTGGGCGTGCGGGCTACTACTTCATGCTCGCGTTCGTGCTGTCGTTTGTTTTCATGTACATGGTACTGGCGGCGCAATTTGAATCGTTCATTCACCCGATCACGATTCTTTTGACGTTGCCGCTGGCTATACCGTTCGGCATTGTTTCGCTACTGATTACTGGGCAAACGGTAAACATCTTTTCCGGCTTGGGTCTGCTCCTTCTTTTTGGCGTAGTCAAGAAAAACGCGATTCTGCAAATCGATCATACGAACCAGTTGCGCGCCCGAGGCATGGAGCGTCTGGAAGCAATCATTCGTGCGAACCGCGATCGTTTGCGGCCGATTCTGATGACTACGATCGCGCTGGTTGCGGGCATGTTGCCGCTGACGATCTCGAGTGGTCCAGGTTCGGGTACGAATCGGTCAATAGGCGTGCTGGTGGTTGGCGGACAATCGCTGTGTTTGTTGCTGACGCTGCTGGCGGTGCCCGTTTTCTATTCACTGTTCGACGATCTTGGCCGAAGTAGAGTGTGGGGAATGATCGGAACGAGCTTTACTAGAATGTTCGGGCGCGTGCGCCGCAGAGCGGCGAGTGCAACTGCATCGTTATTCAGTTTGGTGTCGAAAAACTAAATGAGTTAACAGTACGTTTCTTAGTGTTGAGTGAGGACGATGGTTGAGATTGAAACAATTACTGGTTTGCGGCTTTGCCGCCGCACAGTGCGGAAAGGCTGTGCCTTTCCGGCGCTTTCACTAGAAGTCTTTGGCGAGGCTGCGCCCCGCCAACCCGACGGAGGCGCAGCCTCATCGGAAGAAAAAGTCTTTACGGAAAGGCAGAGCCTTTCCGTACTGTGCGGCGGCAAAGCCGCGGTGTTGAGCCTCCTCTTGGCGATCTTCTCATTCACCGCCGTTGCTCAATCCCCGACTCCTACACCGCAGGAATTGCAGGTGCCGGTAGTCGCGTCAGACTTTCACCCCGCACAGAAACCTTTGCCTGAGCTGGGCAGGGTGGGCGTCGATATGGATCGACAACGGCCACTCTCAATTCGCGAGGCGCTGGCGCTAGCGCTGGCAAATAATAAAGACATTGAGGTCGCCCGTCAGAACGTGAAGATTTCAGAGTTCGATTTGAAGTCGGCCCAGGGCGCCTATGATCCGCGACTCAGTTCAACTTCTTACTATGAACGGGTCGAAAGCCCAATTTCCAGTTTTTTAAGTGGGGGCTCGAACGGCGCTGTGACCCAAAGTGATTACACCGGAACAGCGCGTCTGGAAGGTCTGACGCCTGTATTGGGCGGCAACTATCATCTGGATTTCTCTTCCATCAGGTTAACCAGCAACAACCAGTTCGCCGCGTTGAATCCGCAGTATCCAACGGCGTTGACGTTCACTTATACCCAGCCGCTGTGGCGCGGTTTGCGGTTCGACAGCAGCCGGCGGTCAATCGAGATCGCGAAGAAAAATCTTTCCCTGACGGACGCGCAGTTTCGGCAGCGGGCGATCGAGACCATCACCGCCGTGCAACGGGCTTACTGGGACCTGGTGTTTGCTTTGCGGAATTTACAGGTGCAACGAGAAGCGGTGCGCGACGCGCGCACGCAACTGGAACACAACCAGCGCCTGGTAGCCGAAGGCGCACTCGCGCCGATTGACGTGGTTGCGGCCGAAGCGCAGGTGGCCGGCTTTGAGCAAACTCTATTTTCATCGCTGGAAGACGTCTCGCGCACCGAAAATAATTTAAAGAATCTGATTGCAGAGAACCATCAGTCGGACCTTTGGAGCCTTTCGATTGTGCCGACTGATTCAGTTGATTTAGTTACGCCCGAAATTTCCTTGCCCGACGCAATGAAGGCGGCAATGGAAAATCGCCCCGAGCTGCAACAGTCAACAGTCGCGCGCGAAATCAATCGGATTGATCAGAAATATTTTCGTGAACAGACAAAGCCGCAAATCGACCTCGTCGGTACTTATGGAATGGTTGGCTTGGCGGGAACAACAAGTGGAAGCGTCAATCCGTTAACTGCATCTTCAAATCAATTGCGTGATGCAGTCAATCGGTTATTGGTAAATTCCGGCTTTGACCGTTTGCCGGATCCTCCCATACAAACGATCTCGCCGGATTTGCTTGGCGGCTACAACCAATCGCTGCAAAACCTGCTTGCCAACCGCTTCAACAACTATCGCGTGGGCGTGCAGATTAGTCTGCCGCTTAGAAACCGCACCGCCGAAGCGCAACTCGGACGCTCGCTGGTTGAAGGCGAACGACTGGCTACGCAACGCGAACAATTGCAGCAATCGATCCAGGTTGAGGTGAGAAACGCTTTACAGCTTGTGCGCAGCGCCGAAGCGCGTTTGCATTCTGCTGTAATTCAGCGCCAGGCGAGCGAGCAACAGTACCAAAGCGAGCAAAGAAAACTCGACGCCGGACAATCAACGGTGTTTTTGGTGTTGGAACGCCAAACCGCATTAACCACTGCGCGCGGAAACGAGTTACGCGCGCAAACCGATCTCAACAAAGCAATCGCCGACCTGCAACGCGCCACTGGAAATGCGTTGACCACTAATAGCATCGTCGTGCGCGTGCGCTGATTGGAGGCGCCAGCCATGGACGACAAACAGTTTCTCGAAACCTGGGACATTCACAATCGCATCAATCTTTATGTGCTCGACGCGGTCGAGCCAACTTCGTTGCGCAGCCTATCGGCTTCAAAGGGCCGCAATGTCGGCGAGCAGTTCGCTCACATTCATAATGTGAGATTGATGTGGCTGAAAGCAGCCGCGCCTGAATTGCTAAAAGGTTTGACGAAACTGGAAAAAGAGAAGGCGCTCGACAGGAAGCAGTTGCGAAAGTCGCTATCAGATTCAAGCGTGGCGATTAGGTGTTTGCTCGAGCAGAGCCTGGCCCAGGGCGGCAAAATTAAAGGGTTCAAACCTCATGCCGCCGCCTTTCTCGGTTATCTAATTTCCCATGAGTCACATCATCGCGGACAGATCGCACTCTCGTTAAAGCAATCGGGCACGCCGCTGGATAAGAAGGTTCAGTATGGAATATGGGAATGGGGCGTCAGGTGAAACGTACGTGCTCGCCTAACCAACGTTATCGAGGACAACCAACCCCCCATAGCAGGCCAGCAGAATGAGAATGGCCGCGATGATGTACCACTGAATCAGCTTGGTTCTACAGGCTGGACAGCGCGTTCGCGCCCAACCGGTACGTCTGCCGCAAACAGGACACCTCATGTCGTTATCCCCGCCACGATTTTTTGGATAACAAACTGAAAAGCCGCAGAGAAACTCGAGGACCGGATTCTAGCATACTGCGGTCAATCGAGATGTTTTACGGGTAGGCCAGGCATTCTCGCACGTCGTGGTTGCCGGCGCAGACAAGAATGCCTGTCCTGCTTCGTGACAGACAAGGATGTTGTCCTACTTAAGACTTGACCGGAAGCGCGGCTTTAGTTAAACCTCAACCGTATGAGCGCTTCGCAAATCGAGCTCGACGTACTTGCTGTTTTTTCACACCCCGATGATGCAGAGCTTTCCGTCTCCGGCACGCTGCTCAAATTGAAGTCGCAAGGTTATCGTACGGGCGTGCTGGACATGACGCGCGGCGAAATGGGCACGCGCGGCACTCAGGAAACGCGCGAGCAAGAGGCAGGTGAGGCTGCACGCATCCTGAAGTTGGATGCGCGTCTCAACCTGGGTCAACCCGATGGGCACGTCTGGCCCACTGAAGCAGCGCGCACCGCAGTCGTGCGGATGTTGCGTTCACACGCGCCGAAAGTGTTGCTGACCACGCACTGGGACGATCCTCATCCAGATCATGCCAACACCTGTCGCATTGTTCGTGAAGCCGCGCGGCTGGCGACCATGGCGCGCTACGACCAAGAGGGACAACAAAAAGTTATCCGCATGCCCGCGATCATGCACTCGCTCTTTTCGCGTCACGTCGTGCCTTCATTTATCGTCGATGTCTCGGAATTTGTTGAGGAAAAGATGGCCGCTATCCGGGCACATGCGTCGCAGTTTTACCGGGCGGAATCGAAGGAGCCGATCACGCGCATAAGCGACCCAGGCTTTCTCGATCAGATTGAATATCGTATGCGCTATTTTGGATCGTTAATCGGCGTCGCCGCCGGCGAGCCGTTTTATGTGCGCGAAGCTTTGAACGTAGACGATCCAGTAGCACTATTGACGAGACCGATGAATATTTATTCGTGAAGGTTGCAGGAAATTCAGGATCGTTTAGAGGCGAGCATTTGCCAGCCTCTTTTGTTTGCTTTGAACGCAGCCAACCCACCGCTAAACGTCAGGTCTCACTTATCACTCAACAAAGCCTGGGCCACCGAAATGAGAGCCGTCGCGCGCGGCGAGTCGGCCTCAAAGGTGCGCGCCAGCCCGGCCGCGCGATGATAGTCGTCCTTGGTGAGCGCGCCGAAGATTGACGGCAGATCAAAGTTCTCTGTGGAGTTAGTGCGCATTGAACTAATCCCCGGTGTGCGCAACTGCAGCGTAAGACGGCTGTCTTCGCCGCTGAATCCTCCGGAAGAGTTTGCCGCGCTAACTGCCTCACCAACCAGCTCCCAGGCGCGGGTGCGATCCATCGCGAACAAAGCATTAGCCACGCCGATGAGCGCGCGCGGCCGGTCGGCATCCGAACTATCAATGCGGCGGGCTTCATCAAGCGCATCACCTAATAATCCCAAAGCCCGTTCCGGGTCCGTTTCGGCCAATTGACGGGCCACTTGAGTCAGCGCCCAAACTCTTTGGAAATGTGTCAGCTCGCCGTTAACGGTGAGCTTGAGCGCCTCGTCAGATTTCTTCTTATCAATCAAGTAAATGGTGAGACTCATGTCGACGAAGGGCTTTATCTGCTTGCGAAGATCCGAGTTTTCAATCTTGTCAACGAAATCACGCGCGCGCATATCGCCACGCTCAAGCGTGCGCATTATGAGTTCAGTATAAAGTTCATCGCGCTGTTCGGCAGTTTTCGCCCGCTCAATCTGATCGAGGAGCGTTTGTTCGCTATCACCGGCTGGTTTTTCGTCACGAATACCGCGCCGCAGCATATCGTCATCGCGGTTGCGGATCTCTTCACGCACACTCCCGCTCAATCCGGCAAGTTGCCCGCGCATTAGTTCCGCAGCTTGCTGCGTCGCATATTGCTCAAATAGGGGCATTAGACGCGTGATGATCAGATACTTTCCTTCGATGCCTGAGGTAGTGCGATCTTGATCGGGTGGCGCCAGCGGCCGCATCAGAATCTGCGTGGCAACGTGAAAGAACGCGGCCCGCAATACAGGAGTAGATGCCGGCGGCGTTGGCCGGCCCATTTGCGAAGTGTTCGCGCCGCCGTTGCGATCGAAAGTGACAAACATGTGCGGAGTGAAAACATACGACGAAAGGATTGAGGCCGTGTTGGCATCCGCCTGCGGGTCCGCTCCCGCTGTTGCGAGCATGCGAAAATAACGCTGGTCGGCAACGGCCGAGTCCTTCTCACGCAAGAAGGAGAGAAAGTTCAATCCCGGCATAGTGACCGTCAAAAGCGCGGGGTCAGCAAACTGTAGAGCGCGGGCCAGATCAACATCGAGCAGTTGTCTTGCCAGACTAAGGCGTTGGCCTATCGCTTCGGGAGTGTTCAGGGCTCCAGGCCTTTGCGCCGGCGTCTCGGAAACCTCCTGCGTTTTTGCTTGCTTGAGCTTATCAAGTAACTCTTCGCCCAGAGCGCGGTCGCGCCTGGCTGCCAGCCGTAACACCTCAGAGCGCAGCTCGGGCTGGCGCACCAGCATCGCACCCCGCCCTTCTTTTTCCTGTCGCTGCCTTTCCTCTCTCATTTCCCTCACCGCATCCTGATCGGCAACTTCAGCGGCATCCCAGGCCTTCAGGAAAAGAGCGCGACCTTGAGCCGCATCAACGCTCCATATCCCATCGGCAACCCGAGCCATGGTTCGCGCGCGAAGTTTTTGATCGCGAAAACTGCGCGCATCATTTGCCAGCGACACAAGTAACGAAAGGGCCATCGAGTGCTGTTGTTCGATCTTTGCTTTCGCGGCCGCGGATGTTGGTTTGGATTTCGTTGCCGGCGCCGAAGTAATTGCGGTTGCAGGCGGCGACGTAATTACCTTTTCGGCGGTTTCCTGGGCAGTGATTGTGTGGAGCAATAGAAGAACAAGCAGAAAGGCCTGTGGGGGAAAGCGATGAGCCATATGATCTCCTGAAACGGATCGACAGAGATGGATTAAGTCAAAGGATTAAACGCGAGTGGCGAGTGTGAGTTCCAGAAAAAACTTAAACCGCGATCACTTCCAGTTCTGGATCGATCTCCTGCTTGAGCATTCCCTCGATTGCCATCAACGTGCCGGTAAGCGAGCTGGGACAACTGCCGCAAGCGCCCTGGTAGCGAATGCTGAGCGTGTGCTCCTTAAGGCCGAGCACTTCAAGATAGCCGCCATCTCCCATAAGCGCGGGCCTGACTTTCTCATCCAAAATTTCGTTGATCCTTAGCAGACGGGGATCGTCGCTGGTAACTGCAGCAATCGCGCCGCCAACGGCAGCGGCCGCTGCGGCGGGCGCGTTCACGGCTTCAGCAGCGCGAATGGGTACGGCAAGCGTCGGTAGCAGATCATCCCAATCGCCTTCATCGTCTTTCTCAACTGTAATCATGCGGTCCATGTAGAAGACTGAAACGATGTGCTCGACATCAAACAACGCTTTCGCAAGCGGATCATCCTGCGCTTGATCGACCGCACTATAGGAACGCGCCGTGCCATTGCTGACCGGCTCGCGCAGAATAAATTTTACCGCGTTCGGATTAGGAGTCTCTTCAATATCGCTTATTTTGGGCATTGTTAATCTCCGTCTGCTTGTGAGCGAAAACCTATGAAATCTCTCCAAACTTTGGATTTGTAAGCATTATAACGGGTTTGCGCGAGAAGCGCAGTTTGCGGGCAAAGATGGGCGACATTTGGCGGACAAAAACCACCTCAAACCGGAACTGTATTATGGGCCAAAAGCTATTGCCAAAGCTGGCAGGCGGGCATATACTCCGTGCCCTCACTTGCCCCCCCTTACAATTAAGGTGAGCCAAGTTGAGATGGAGGCAGGCGATTGCGAGGGTCGTTCTGCCTCCGCTTTTTTTGCCAGAGGTCAGATATCAGAGGTCAGTCACTACGCTTGGTTGATTTGTCATTCAACCATCTGACAAATTAATCTTTAAGTACTGATATCTGACCTCTGACTTCTGGCTTATGAACATTGGCATCACGGTTTATCCTACTTACGGTGGCAGCGGCATAGTCGGCTCGGAACTTGGCAAGGAACTTGCGGAACGCGGGCACACGGTCCACTTCATTTCGTCTTCACTACCAACGCGACTAACGGAGCTCAACGAACGCGTACGTTTTCACGAAGTGGAGATGATGTCGTACCCGCTGTTTGAGCATCAGCCCTACACGCTGGCGCTTGCAACCAAGATGGCCACGGTCGCCGAGACGGAGAATTTGGACCTGTTGCACGTTCATTACGCCATTCCGCATTCCATCAGTGCCATCCTCGCGCGCGAGTCGTTAAAGCCAAAGCGGCGACTTCCGGTGATCACAACGTTGCACGGCACCGACATTACTCTCGTAGGCGCCGATCGCTCATATCTACCCATCACTCGCTATGGCATAGTCCAATCGGATGGCGTCACCGCCATCTCGCACTATCTGAAAAATGCCACCAAAGAAATTTTTCAGTTTGACGATATCGAAGTTATCCCCAATTTCGTTTGCCAAAGTGAATATGCGCGGCATCCAGTTGACGACTTGCGGGCTGCGCTCAGCCCGGCAGGCGAGCCGTTGTTGGTTCACGTCTCAAATTTTCGCCCGGTAAAGCGCCCGGTCGACTGTGTGGAGATACTGGCGCGCGTGCTGGCAAAAGGGGTCGCCGCGCGCTTGATAATGGTCGGAGATGGCAGCGAACGAACGAACGTCGAGCACCGGGCGCGCTGCCTCAAGGTTTACGACCACTGTGTTTTTGTCGGCAAGCAACCGAAAATTGTTGATTACCTGTCAGCCGCTGACGTTCTGCTTTTGCCTTCCGAACAGGAGTCGTTTGGCCTCGCGGCGCTCGAAGCAATGGCGTGCGAGGTGCCGGTGATAGCGTCGCGTGTTGGCGGCGTGCCCGAAGTAGTCGAGGATGGTAAGACTGGATTTCTCAGTGAGGTCGGGAATGTGACGAAGATGGCGAACGATGCTACAAAGCTTTTGGCTGAGCCGGAATTGCGTCGCGAGATGGGCCAGCGCGCGCGCGAGTCGGCCATCTCACGTTACCGCACCGACATCGTGATACCACGATACATAGAATTTTACGAACGAGTGCTGGCGAAATGAGG
>Ga0184619_10000870_pt1 | contig 10476 bp, 6 predicted proteins | sample PLM0_60_b1_FD_133146 | JGI IMG/M metagenome (GOLD analysis project Ga0184619, IMG submission 133146) | Groundwater sediment microbial communities from an aquifer in East River, Colorado, USA - PLM0_60_b1 | ecosystem: Environmental > Terrestrial > Soil > Riparian zone | place: USA: East River...
GCGTGACGCGCCGCTTCGGCGACGATGGGCCGGCGAGCCTGTACCTCTTGATCGTCTTAACCGTGAGGTCCGCCTGGGCGAGCCGCGAGTTCGGGTTCAGCACGCGGACGATCAGGTTGCCCTTCTGTGTGGCGGTGATCGTCGTGTTGGTCACCCGCCCGCCCCTCAGAACGCTGAACGTCGCGGTGGCGGAGCGCGCCGCGCTCATCGTCACCTTGCAGGTGAAGCCGCTGCACGCTCCGCTCCAGCCCTCGAAGATCGAGTTGGCGTTGCGGACCGCGCTGAGCGAGACGACCTGCCCCTCGACGAAACGCGCCGAGCAGGTCGCGCCGCAGTCGATGCCCGCCGGCGAGCTCGTCACCAGGCCGCCGCCCGCGCCAGCCTTCGTGACGGTAAGGGCGAACGTCCTCGCGAACGTCGCGGTGACCGAGCGCGCCTGGTCCATGGCGACCGTGCACGTGCCGGTGCCCGAGCACGCGCCGGACCAGCCGGTGAACCTGGAGCCGGCGCTCGGCGTGGCCGTCAGCGTCACCTCCGTCCCCGAGTAGTAGTCCTCTGCGCAGTCGCCGGGGCAGCTGATCCCCGATCCCGTGACGGTCCCCGCGCCAGCCCCGGCGAGCGACACGTCCAGGGCGTACCGCGGCCTTGGCGTGGCGACGACCCCGTTTCCGTCGAAGTCGACCGCCACGCACAGCGATTCGGTCGGACACGCGACGCCGGTCAAGGCGCTCTGGGGGTCGATGTTCGTGAGCGTCCAGGTCGATCCGCCGCCCGCCGGTTGCATGGAGGTGGCGACGGTCCCCCCACCCGCGTGGGCGACGCACAGCGACGGCGACGGGCAATCCAGGCTACCCAGGCCCACGGTGCCGGGGACCTTGGCGTTCTGCCAGTCGAAGCTGCCGCCCGTCGGGTTGGAAGTCGTGTATAGGCCCTGAGACGGGCTGGTTGCCGTGCAGAAGGTCTCCGTCGGACAGGACACGTCGCCCATCGCGTTCGTACCGGGCGTGAGATGGACGGCGTTCCATGCCGCGGCGCCGCCCGTCGGGTTGGTCGAGCTGAAGAGGTTGCCTGAGCTCTCGGTCACGAGGCACAGCGACTCCGAAGCGCACGAGGCCCCGTGGAGAACCGCCGTCGTGCCGAGGTTGACGGCGGTCCAGGCCGCCGGGCCGCCCGTCGGGTCCTTGGAGGTGACGACGTTGCCGACGCGGTCACCCACCACGCAGAGTGTCTCCGTCGGGCAGTCCACCGACCAGAGCTCCCTGTTGTTGTCCACGTGCGTGACGGTCCAGGCGGCCGACCCTCCCGTCGGGTCCTTGGACGTGACGACCCTTCCGGCAGCGCCCACCGCGACGCACAGCGTCTCGGTCGGACAGGAAATGTCCAGTAGCTGGCCGTTGGCGACGTGCGCCTCGCTCCATGCGGAGGCGTCGCCCGTCGGGTCGGTCGAGGTGACGACGTTTCCCGCGAGGTCGACCGCGACGCAGAGCGATGCGGTGGGACACGCAACGGCGCTGAGCCAGTTCATGCCGTTGACGCTCTCGACGGTCCACGCCGCGGCGCCGCCGTTCGGGTTCGTGGAGCGCTCGACGCTGCCGCCGAAGTCGACGGCGAGACAGAAGGACGCCGAAGCGCACGAAATGTCGCTGAACGACTGCGCCGCGTCGATCTGAGCCTGGCTCCAGAAGAGGGCGCCGCCCTTGGGGTTGGTCGAGGTGAAGAGCTTGTTCTGCTCTGCTGCCACGACACACAGCGACTCCGTCGGACACGAGACCTCGCGAAGGCGGACGTTGTCGACGATGTGGGCGGGGCTCCACTTCGCCGCACCGCCGGTGGGATCGTCGGAGGTCAGTACGTTTCCCGCGGAGTCGACTGCGACGCAGAGCGATGACGACGGACAGGACACGCCGCTGAGGGCGTTGGAGCCGTCGATGTGCGCGCCCGCCCACGCGGCCGCGCCGCCGGTCGGGTCTGTGGACGTGAAGACGTTGCCGATCTTGTCGGTGACCGCGCAGAACGTCGCGGAGGGACACGAGACGGAGGCAAAGCTGCTGCTGTTCGGGGCGATCTTCGTGACGTGCCAGGCCGCGCTGCCGCCGGTCGGGTTCGTGGTGGTGACCACGTCCCCCACGTCGTCGGCCGCGACGCAGAACGAGACGGTGGGGCACGAGACGCCGCCGAGGAGACCGTGGCCGTCGTTGACCTCGGCGATGGTCCAGCTCGAGGCGCCGGCCGTGGGAGCGGTCGACGTGATCGCCCTGCCGTGGTTGTCGACCGCGACGCAGAGCGACTCGGATGGGCATGAGATGTCGACGAGTCCGTGGTCGGAGATCTTGCCCCGACGCCACGTGAGGGGGCCTCCGTTCGGGTCCTCCGACACGAGGGCCGTGTTGTCACCCAGCGCCACGCACAGGTTCGTCGACGGGCAGGAGACCGCCGTGAGGAAGTCCGTGTGCCCGAACGGCGGCCCGTGATCGATCAGCTGCGGGCTGGACCAGGCGAAGGGCGACTCGGCGGCGGCCGGCGCGGCCGAGGCCGCCGTCGCCGCCACCGTGCAAGCCCCCGCAACCAGTGCTCGTACCAACCGCCGTCGCATATCCCGCTCCCCGCGCCCGTGACCCCCGTCCCAGTGCATAACCCGCCCAGGGCGCCAACGATGCGTTTTGCTCACTCTACGCCGGTTGATCGAGCAAGGCGGCAGGTGTGTGACTGGCGCTGTCGAGGGCCCAGGGGTCCTGATCCCACGCGATCGGCTCTCGGCGCACGGGACCGCCCGCGGGGCCGGCGGGCACGAGAAGTCCCTCCAGCACCTCGCCGTCCATGTCGGTCGGGATCGGCGCTCCCATCAGGTGGAGGAGCGTGGGCGCGAAGTCGGCGAGGTCCCCGCCTTGGAGCTCGACCCCTTGTCGGAAGCTCGGGCCCGAGCCGATGAGAAACCCCTCGCCCGTGTGCTCGGCCGTCTGCAGCTCCTTGGTGCGCTCCCGGACGATGCCCAGCCGCGGGTGGCGCACCTCGTCGAGGAGCTCGCGCGAGCTCCACTTCACGAACAGGTCAGGCAGCTTGTCGACGTGGGGCCCGTCGGCGACCTCGCGCGCGAGCGCGACGTCCGCGACGGCCGGCGCCCCGCTGCGCGCGTGCGTGAGGGCGCGCAGCTCAGCGACGAGCTCGGCGCAGAGCGCGTCGTACTCCCGGCCGGGGTCGACGATCCCATGCGGCTCGCGGCCGCTGACGTTCAGCCGTACGCAGCCGTGTCCCGGATCCGTCTCCGCGAAGGCGCGGGTCCTTGCCCAGTCGGTCGACTCCGTCCAGAGCGCTTCGAGGATTCGATCCCGCTCCTGCCAGGAGCGGCCGCTCATGATCCGGCGCCGGAGCGGCCGTGGCGCGAGCGTGCGGACGAGCCAGCGGGTCGCGTCGAGGGCGCGCAGGCGCCCGGGCTTGACGGCGGGGACCTGGTAACCCAGTCCGGTGAGGACCCTCCCGAGCACCTCCTCACCGCTGGTGTTGACCCGGAACCCCTTGCCCGACAGGACCACGACATCGGTGCCGTCGGGAACCGTGGCGACGAGCCGACCCAGTGCCGAGTCAACGGCGCGATAGACCTCGAGGAGTCGATTGGAGTGCCGCCGGGCGCGACGCGCGTGGTACGCCCAGGACCCCGGCTCGAGGTGCCGGTAGAACGCATGAGCCGCGTTGTGGGGCTCCGAATACGAGGCCATGCACAGGTCCCAAGCGTCGCCTCGGAGGAGCCCCTCGAGCAGATCCGTGCGGCGGGTGATCGCGCGCCTCAAGGTTGCGAGCAGCCTCGCCTCCTCGAGCGGCCAACGCGTGTAGTCCTCGGCGACCCAGTCCGGGTAGGCCCCGTGGCGCGCGACGACACGCTCCAGGAGGTCCGGCGGCCAGGACGTTCGGCGGACGGCGCCGCGCTCTCCCCAGCCGACCACCTCCGTGACCGCTGGATCGCCGAGCGGCATCGAGTACGGGATGTCCAGCAGGACGATCCGCGAGGCCGCTCCGCACCTCCGCAAGAGCTGCCAGACCGGCTGCCGCCAGGTTCCGTTCGGCGTCCGCCGCCGGACGTTCGTGCCGGGCTGGATCGATCGCCAGCTGTAGATGCCGTGCCCGCCGGGACCGCAGCCCGTGATCATCGTCGGCCAGGCCGCCTCGGGCATCCACTCGGACGGCGAGCTGAGCCTGGCCATGCCGCCCCCGCGCATGAGTTGCTCGAGGACGGGGAGGTGCCCGGCCTCCGTCCAACTCCGCACTAGCCGCGGATCGGCCGCGTCCAGGACGATCGCGAGCACGCGGGGCCGTTCCTCGTGAGTCGACATCCGGTCAGGCGGCAGTCGCCGACGTGACCTCATCGAAGATGGTGCGCAGCCGCCGGACGTGGTCGCGGGGGTCGTGGTGATGGGCGAGCCCGGCGACGTGGGTCTGCGGCAGTCGCTCGCTCAGCGCGCGGCGCTCCGCCACCGCGGCGAGACAACGCATGAGCGCCGTCTCGTCGCCTCGCGGATAGAACATTCCCGTGACGCCGTCCGCCACCGTCTCCCTGAGCCCGCCGGCGTCGCTCGCGATCACCGGCACGCCGCGGACGATCGCTTCGACGGCGACGAGTCCGCACGGCTCATGCCAGACGGACGGCACGACCACCGCCCACGCGTCCTCGAGAGCTCCCCACCAATCGGCGGGCATGCCGGACACGAGCTCCACGGCTCCGTTGAGGCCAGCACGGGCCGCCAGCCGCTCGACGCGCCCTCGCTCGGAGCCGTCGCCGCACAGCCGCAGCCGGGCACTGGGGTGGCCGCGGCGGATCTCGGCGAACGCGCGCACGAGGCCGGCCACCCCTTTCTCGGCATCGAGCCTTCCGCCGTAGACGAACACCGGATCCGCCGCCCGCCGTCGTCGGAACGTCTCCGGCGCCGCGACCGGCGGAGGCAGCACCTCGGCGCCGATGCCCTTCGCGGCAAGCGATCGACGCATCCACTCGGAGTCGGTCAAGACCCGGCCGACTCCGCGTAACGCTGCGTCGAGGAGCGCGAAGCGAGGCACCTCGCGCGTTCGCCGCACGCGGCTGATGCAGCCTGCCCGCCTGCACACAGCGCCCGGCGCGTGGGCGCACGCGGACCCGTCACGCAGCAGATTGGAGCCGAGTGGGCAGACCGCGCGGTAGTCGTGGAGCGTGACGACCGACGGTGTCCGGCCGAGCGCGGAGACGGCGGCTGGCGACAGGAACGACATGAACATGTGCACGTGCGCGACGTCGGGCTGGAACGCCGTCACCGCTCGTCGCACAGCCCACGCCGCGGCCGGATTGGCGACCTGCGTGAGCCCGCGGCCGACCCGCGTGCGCGACCCGTAGGCGACGTAGTCCGCGGTCCCGCCAGCGCGCGATCCGGCCGAGCTCGTGATCAGCCGGATCTCGTCCCCGCCCGCCTCGAACGTCGTCCGAAGCGTCGAGACGATGCGCTCGGTCCCGCCCTCCACCGGCGCCCAGTCCGCAACGAGCAGGATGCGCATGTCAGGCCGCGGCGCGCTCCGCGGCGAGAACGATCTCGAGGCTCCGCATCGCGTCGTGTAGGTCAGGGAGGCTCCGCGGCCGCTGGCCGACGTGCTCGACGAACGCGCCCAGCGCCCTTGCGAAGGAGGGCTCCGGCGCGGGCCGCAGCAAGCGACGCGCACGTCCAGCGAGACGGGCGACCGGGGGTGAGTCCACGCGCTCGACACGCGCCGGCATGACCGACAGCCGGTGCCGGTAGCGGTCGACGCGGACCGTGCCGCGTTCGCCCATGACCTCGAACACGTCGGCCCGCGCGCCGCCGAAGCCACACCAGAGGTTCACGGGCACGCCCGCGGAGGTGCGCAGGTGCAGCTCGGCGCGGTCGTCCTCGGTGCGCCGGGAGGCGAGCCGCGCGCGCACGTCGGTCAGCTCCGACGCGAGGTGCCAGCGCACGAGGTCCACGCTGTGGGAGGCGAGATCGATCAACGCCCCGCCGCCGGTCGCGCGCGCTCGCTTCCACGCCGGCATGCGGCGGGGGACGACCGGTTCCCAGAACACGGCGCGCACGCCCCGAACGGCGCCGATGGCGCCTTCGCGTATCAGCGCGCGGGCGCGTTCGTGGAGCGGGTGGAAGCGATAGTTGAAGCCGATGGCGGCGGTCACGTCCGTGTCTTCGAAGGCGCGCAGCACGCGCTCTGCGTCGCCCATGGAGAGCGCGATCGGCTTCTCGAGATAGAGGTGCTTGCCGGCCGCGGCCGCCGCGAGCCCAAGAGCGGCGTGCGACGCGTTGTCCGCGCAGACCACCACCGCGTCGACGTCGCTGCGATCGAGCACGGCCAGAGGATCGTCCTCGATGTCCGCGTCGGCGGCGAGGCGTCGCGCTCGAAGCCGCGCCGCCGGCGCGGGGTCGGCCACCGCCACGACGCGCGCTCCGGGCGTCCGGCACAGGATCGGCAGGTGGTAGAAAGAGGCGATCCCGCCACATCCGATGAGCCCCAGCCGGAGCATTTCGCCGTCCATGACGTCGGGCTCGGGCACGTTTGTGACTCTAACCCAGTGATGAGGGTCGCCGTCCCGCGTTCGCGGTCGCTGGCGACCGGCACCCTGCTGATCTCCGCGGCCCGCGCGGCGAACGTCGTCGGCAACGCGCTCGTGAGCGTGATCGTCGCCCGCGTCCTCGGCCCGGGAGGGGCGGGGACGTGCGCGGTGGCGCTCGTGCTGTACGCCGTCCTGCTCAACCTCGGCAACCTGGGAATCGGGCTCGGCGCCGCGTGGCAGATCAGCGCCGGGACATGGAGCCCACGGAGCGCGCTCCTGAGCACGCAGGCGGCCTCCGTCGCGATCGGCGTCGCGGCGGCTGGCGCCGGCCTCGCCGCCTTTGCGCTGGCGCGCGACTCGGTTTTCGGCGGGCTGCCCGCCCTCGGGGCCGTTCTGGTGGTCGTCTCGATCCCGTTCGCGCTGGCGTGGATGAATGCGGCGCAGGTCGCCATCGCCGCGGAGCACTACGAGGTCGGATTCTGGCTCCCGGTCGTCCAGTCGGTGGGCTACGTGCTGGGCGTCGCCGTCTTTGCCCTGATCGCCGGCGTGGAGGGGGCGCTGGCCGGGCTGCTCATCAGCCAGGTCCCGGCCGCGGCGAGCACGGCGTGGTGGGCGCGGCGAGCGCTTCCGCGCGCTAGGGGGCGGGGCGGGATCGATGTCGCCCGGCTTCGCCGCGCGGTCACGTTCGGCGCGATGCCGTGGCTCGGTCAGCTCCTGACCCTGGTCGTCCAGCGAGCCGACATCCTCGTGCTGAGCGCCACGGCGTCGCAGGCCGCCGTCGGCCGCTACGCGGTCGCGGTCGCGCTCACGGCTCCGCTCCTGATCCTGCCGACCGGCCTCGGGGCGGTCCTGTTCCCGCGCGTGGCGAGCCTCACCGCCACGACCGACGCCGCCGAGCAGGAGCGCGTGGAGTCGCGCGCGCTCCGCCACGGGCTGCTCCTGCTCGTCGTGGGCGCCGTGGCCGTCGCCCTCGTGGCCGTCTTCCTCCTCCCTGTGCTGTACGGGCGCGCGTTCGAGGACGCGCTCGTACCGGCGTTGGTCCTCCTCCCGGGAACCATCGTTCTCGGCCTGGTTCAGGTCGCGCGGGCCGCCCTCGCAGGGCGCGGGCACCCGCGTTACGTGCTCGTGACCTGGATCGCCGTGCTGCCCGTCGCGGGACTCGCGTACGGGCTGCTCATCCCCGCGTACGGCGCCGTCGGCGCGGCCCTGGCGTCGTCCCTGGCCTACGGCGTCGCGGGCGTGGTGTCCGGCGTGTTCCTCGCACGCGCGAGCGACCGCCCGACGTACCGTCGGCTCATACCCGGTCGCGCCGAGCTTGGCGACTACCGGCGAGCGCTTCTGGAGCTCTGGGCGCTGGTGCGGCGCCGGCGCCCGCGCGCTCCGACTGCGTGATCACGCCCCTCATCGTCTCGAGCGATCCGATCGCGCGCGCCGCCTGCACCTCGAGTCCCAGGTGCTCGAGCCTGATCCCCGCCTCGAACAGCGCCGTGAGACCCGCGGTCACGCCGCCGAAGAACGGATCCCGAGCGAGCACGGGCCACGCCCGCCGCACCACCGCCGGGAGCCGCTGGCCGACCGCGTCGGCGACGTGCGAGGGGCCAGGTGTCTCGGCGAGCTCCTTGCCGACCAGGTCGGCGTGGAGGTCGTGGATGAGCCTGACCGACTCGCCCTGGAAGCGACAGTCGCTCCGGTACTGGGCCAGGTTCCGGTCGTAGAGGTGCTCGCCCACCAGGCGCGGGTCGAACACCGCCCGCATGCCGGCCTTCGCGCAGCGGATCCCGAACTCGCGGTCGTCCTGCCCGCGCTTCACCGCGATCCCCTCCACGCCGACGCGCAGGAAGTCGCGCCGCGGCATCGAGAAGTTCCCGCCCCAGAAGCCGTGGAGCACCAGGTCCGGGTGCGCGCGGAACTCGGAGCAGCGCAGCTCGTACGCCTCGCGGTAGATGTACGCGATGCCGCGGCGGCGACGGGGAAGCCCCTTCCAGTCGTTGGGCATGTACCCGATCACGACCTTGGGCTCGAGGTCGCGGTGGTGTCCCAGATGCCCCGCCACGAGGCCCGGCTCGGCGATGACGTCGTCGTCCAGTAGCAGGACGACGTCGCCGCTGGCGGCCTCGATCCCCGCCTGGCGCGTCGCGCCCGCGCCGCGATTGGGGAGGTCGAGGACCACGATCCGCTCGTCGTCGCGCCGGCGCTCCTCCAGCCATTCGACCGAGCCGTCGTCCGAGCCGTCGACGGCCATCACCAGCTCGTGGAGCTCGGGCTCGCGCAGCAGCGGCTCCACGAACCGCGGCAGCCCGCGGCGACGTTTGTAGGTGGGCGCGACTACCGAGATCCGATGAGTCACTGCGGGGGAACTGTACGTTCGAACCGAGAAACCTCGTGCAGGGTTGGCGTATGGGCCGCCCATCGCAATGCGTAACAGCGACTGAGCGCAATAGGACGTTTACACGGTCTCCATCGGTGGTATTCGCTGGCGACCCCCAAGCGTCCCAGGAGCCCGCCATGAACGAAGAGATCCTCAGGCATCCCGCCGCCACCCGCCGGTCGCTGCTCAGCCGAGGGGCGGTGGGGCTTGGTGCGGTTGGCGTCGGATTGATCGCGGCGGAGGGCACCAGCGGCGCACAGGTCAGCGAGCCCTGGGTGCGTCGCGACCGGATGCCGGCGAACGTCAAGGACTACGGAGCCCAGGGGAACGGCTCCACTGACGACTCGGCGGCGTTCACGGCGGCGCTGACGGCGGCCGACGGCGGGACGGTGTTCGTCCCGCGCGGGACGTACAAGATCGGCGACGTGTCGTTCACGAGCCACAACCAGTCGATCGTGGGGGAGGGCCTCGGCACCTACCTGGTCGCGAAGAGCGGCGCCTCTTACGTCCTCAAGATGGACGGTCGCACCGGCTGCTCGGTCAGGAGCCTCGCGATCGACGGCAACTCGAAGGCGAGCGCGGGGATCAGGATCAGGGGCCTGAACCTGACGGGCGGTGGCGGCGGTTCCACGTCGCAGCTGAACTCGCTCGACCGCGTCCTGCTCAGTCAGTGCTCCACCGGGCTGGTGGTCGACGGCGCCGACGCGGCCAGCCAGGTCGACAAGAACTCCTACCACCACTGCGAGCTCCAGGACAACACCGTGGGGGCGTGGCTCAACTCGTCGAACGCCCAGGCGCAGCTGTTCGAGCACTGCGACTTCTCGCGCAACGGAAAGGGCATCCGGCTGACGGGCGGGTCGCTGGCGATGATCTCCTGCCAATTCCAACACAGCACCCCTCCCTCCACGGGCACCGGGATCGAGATCGACGGCTCGAACGTGGAGTGGGTCCACCTGATCGACGTGATCTTCGAGGGACCGACGCTCGACATCAACGGCCTGGACTGGCCTCGCGACGGAGTGCACCTGAAGGGCTGCGCGCTCCAGGGGACAGACAAGAACGTCTACATGGGTCCCGCCAACTCGCACCTCCACGCCGAGCAGACGCGGTTCAACGACTGGCCGACGCAGGGCGGGGGCGAGATCCGGATGGCGGGGAGCAACTGCGCGTTCCACCAGATCGACTGCAACTTCGGCGAGCCGACACTGGTGATCACGGGCGCGAACGGGCGCGTGATCAAGCTGAACCGCGACGGGATCGAGCTGACCAACGGCTACGTGCGCGCCAACCAGGGCATCACGCCGATGGTGCGGTCGGGCCAGCCAGCCGTCTCCGACGGCGACTTCCTCGCGACGCCACCCGACGGCACCATCGCCGTCACGACGCAGAACAACAAGCTGTGGGTCCGTAGCGGCGGTGCCTGGAAGTCCGTGACGCTGTCCTAGTGGAGGCGCCCTACCCCAGCCCGCAGACCCGTACCCGCTCTGCGGGAGCCACGCTGAGGCGCCAGGGCAGGCTCGCCCGGTCGGGCTCGACCCGCAGGGTGGCGCCGGCCGCCGCGGCCACCGTCCCGAGC
>Ga0184619_10000871_pt1 | contig 10475 bp, 10 predicted proteins | sample PLM0_60_b1_FD_133146 | JGI IMG/M metagenome (GOLD analysis project Ga0184619, IMG submission 133146) | Groundwater sediment microbial communities from an aquifer in East River, Colorado, USA - PLM0_60_b1 | ecosystem: Environmental > Terrestrial > Soil > Riparian zone | place: USA: East River...
AAAAACCGACGTGGCGCGGATTCACCTCGATGAAGGCGTCGGTTACACCGCGCACCACACACAGCATATGCGCGAGATGAAAGAGGGCGCCGAGCACCTCCTTCGAGCCGTGCTCAGGGTCAACGGCGAGTTGGGTGAGTTCGGACACGATCGCTCCGCCATTGCGATGCTCGTCTATTTCCGCCTGATACAACGCGTCAGCTGCAAGGCCCGCGTCAGAATCGAAGTTGACCGTGAGCGTGCCGAAAACACTGTCGTCTCGGCATGCCTGGAACGTCACGCGGTTCGCCTGATGTGCCGCGTCTTCTGGCGTGTCGCTCTTGTAGCCCCGCCACGAGTACATGCGCTGGATCAGTACGCTGCTCCTGCTGCGCCGCCCACGGTTATTCGCGAGACGAATTTGAAAATCGCTGCGTTCGATGAGAAGTTCTTCGGCGCGAGAGCCGACGGAGGCATCTTGGGAAACCGCGTGCATCATGTAGTCAGGCGTTCAAAACTCTGTGGTTCCTCATTGATCGTCCCGCGAGTGCAACGCAGGACGCGGTGATCCGCAATTCTATAGCGATGCGCGCCGGCGTGCAGGTCCACGTACGTATTGTTAGTGCGCATGCTGTCGTCGGAGACCGACACCTTCAATTGTGCGACCACATGGTGGCGCGACATCAACGACATTGCTCCAGCAGCGACTCTAGCAACGGGTACATTTCATGCCGCTCACGGCGGTACATGCGCGGCACCTGTCGAACCGGTCAGGTCGACCGCAACCAGGCTCTCAGCGCCTGGTGCAAGCACCAGAGCGACCACAATATGGCAGGCAAGTCGAAGAAAAAGCGTGCGCACAGCACGACTTCCGCGGCCACGGACCCGTCCCAGAGCTACGATGCTCTGCGCGTGCATCCTGACGATCAAGTGGTGAAATGGCGCTTTCACCGCGCTGTCGATCAACGCTGGCGCTGGCAGAAAATCGCTGCTAATCAGACCGTCATAGCTGAATCGCGCACCTCTTTTGCGAGCTACGGCGAGTGTGTTGCAGATGCGGGGGCAGAAGGATACGAAGCGCTGCCGTCGGCGGCTGGGCTGCGCGAGCCCGAGTAGACATCGGGCCTTGATGGACGACGCGCCCTGCCTGCTTTCGGCCTGCTACGGGGTCTTCGCGTCGTCTTTGGGTTTTTCTGGAGTCTCGGTCGCGCTCGTAGCCTGGACGTGGGGCTTGACGCCGGGCGCTGGGCTGCGCGGGTACCCCGCGCCGTCGAGAGCTGTGTCCCAGTCGCTTTCGAGATAGCCCTTGAGCTGCCTCGAACCCACGATCAGCAGCGGAACCTCGGTTCCGCCGATCAGCTTTTTCAGCTCATCAAGCTCTTTTTGCGCGTTGCGCTCGGTGTACGGAATGCCCCGGCGCGCGAGATGGTTGCGCGCTTTTGTGCACGGTTCGCCACAGTCGAAGACCCACAGTGTGACCGGAAAATTCTTGACGGCCAGCTGGACACTGTACGGCAGCGTAGACGTCTGGATCGTGTTCGAACCGACTGTGCGCTGCTCGAACGTTTTAGCCGTTGCTGGCGGAGGCGTGTCGCGCCATTCGACGTGGCCTTTCTCATCGACCCAACGGTAAAGCTGCGCAGCCGTGAGGGTTCCAGCGGCAAGGGCGACCGCAAACGCGAGAAGAGCAGTTTTTTTCATGTGTGAGTCTCCGCCATTCAAAAGCGGCGCTCACTCTAGCATCGCGCGCCGACGCGCGCAAAGCATCACGGCACGCTTGGTTACGCGACCATGCCGCTGTGCCGCAACAGCGCGTCGATCTTCGGCTCGCGCCCGCGAAATGCGACGAATGACTCGATTGCCGGCCGGCTTCCGCCGACGCCGAGGATTTCATTCCAGAAGCGTTTGCCGATTTCGGGGTCGAGCACGCCATGTTCTTCGAATACGCTGTACGCATCGGCGGAAAGGACTTCGGCCCATTTGTAGCTGTAGTAACCAGCCGCATAACCGCCCGCAAAAATATGCGAGAAGTTGTTCGGAAAGCGGTTGTACGGGGGCGGGAACACGACGGCTACCCGCTCGCGGACCTGCTCCACCAGCTCGAGCGGCGTCGTGCTCGCTTCGGGATCGTAATCGTGGTGCAGCTGCAGGTCGAACAGCGCGAACTCGAGCTGACGCACAGTGTGCAGCCCGCTCTGGAAATTCTTGGCCGCAAGCATCTTTTCGAACAATGAGCGCGGCAGTCGTTCGCCCGTTTCGATGTGACGCGTCATCGGCTCAGCCACGTCCCATTCCCAGCAGAAGTTTTCCATGAACTGGCTGGGGAGCTCGACCGCGTCCCACTCGACACCGTTGATGCCGGAGACACCCAGGAAATCGACACGCGTCAGCAAGTGATGGAGCCCGTGGCCGAACTCGTGAAAGAGCGTAATGACCTCATCGTGCGTGAACAATGCGGGCTTGTCACCGACAGGCGGCGAAAAATTGCAGTTCAGATACGCGACCGGGACCTGCACGCTCTCCGCTTTGCGGCGGCGTGTGATCGCTTCATCCATCCACGCGCCACCACGCTTGCTCGGACGCGCGTATAAATCGACGTAGAACTGTCCGACCAGCGCGCCGGCGCGGTCACTGATGGCATAAAACCGTACATCGGGATGCCAAACGGGAGCCTCGGCACGCTTGATGGTCAAGCCGTACAGCGTTTCGATGAGCCGGAACATGCCGGGCAGGACGGTCGTTTCAGGAAAGTACTGTTTGACTTCCTGATCGGAAAAAGCGTAACGCGCGGCGCGCAGCTTCTCGGATGCGTAGGCGAGATCCCAGGCCTCGAGCGTGTCGAGTCGCAACTCGGAGCGCGCGAATGCGCTCACTTCATCCAGATCGCGTCTGGCATAAGGTTTGGCGCGCAACGCAAGCTCGTCCAAAAAGTCGAGAACCTGTCGCGGCGAGTCGGCCATCTTCGGCATGAGCGAATATTCGGCGTAGCTCTTGAAGCCGAGAAGCTGCGCCATTTCGCGACGCAGCTTGAGGATGTCCATGATGAGCGGCGTATTGTTCCAGTCCGGCTTGCCGAACTCCGAGGCACGCGTGACGTACCCGCGGTACATGAGCTCGCGCAGTGCGCGGTGGTCGGCGTACTGCAGAACCGGCAGGTAGGAGGGCGCGTGCAAAGTGAATTTCCAGCCTTCACGGCCATCGGCCTTTGCCGCTTCACGGGCAGCCTGCAGTACGTCGTCAGGAATACCGGCTACTTCTGCGGGATCGGTGACGTAATGGGAAAACGCGTTCGTCGCATCGAGCAGGTTATCGCTGAAACGTGACGAGAGTTGCGAGAGCCGTTCGCGTATCGCGACGAAGCGCGCTTTCTCGTCGGAGGCGAGCTCAGCACCGCCCAGCCGGAAATCGCGCAGCTCGTTCTCGATGATGCGGCGTTGAGCGGCTGTAAGGCGCGCGAACTCTGCGGAGCTGCGCAGGCGCTTGAATTTGTCGAACAGGCCCTGGTGCTGCGAGATTTCGGTGTAGTACTGCGTGATCTTGGGCAGGTTTGCGTTATAGACCTCGCGCAGCTCCGGGCTGTTCATCACACCGTTCAGGTGTCCGACTTGTCCCCACGCGCGCCCGAGCCGCTCGTTGGCATCTTCCATCGGCTCCACGAAATCGGTCCACGTGGGTGCGACGTCCGCAGCGGCAAGCCGTTGCACGAGCGCACGATTTTCCGCAAGCAGCGTGTCCACAGCCGGTGAAACGTGCTCGGGCTTGAAATCGCTGAACCGCGGCAGGCCGGAAAAATCGAGGAGAGGGTTCATGAGGTCCTGGTTATCGTAAGCGGTCAGCGATCAGCCGTGAGGCGAGCCGGGGATCCGCGGCCAACCGTTCAGCAAATATGGGGCCGTCTGCGGTGCCTTCAATGGAGCGAGCCGCTGGCGGCGACGATGCATCGCGTATACAACACATTGACGTACAAGCGTTAAGCCGTGGATTTCTGCGCTGATGCCAAGCCGCAGCGTTTCAGCACGATTCGCGCTGGGCGGCGATTGCTGATCGCTGGGCGCTGGCTTCGTAAACGATCTGACCGTCGATGATCGTATGCGTCACGCGGCCCGGCACTTCGTACCCGAGGTAGGGCGTGTTCTTACCCTGGCTTTTCAACGCCGCCTGCGTCACTTTCCAGTACGCTGCCGGATCGAATATGCACACATCGGCGGCGCAGCCCGGCGACAGGTGCCCCGCATCGATGTCCAGCACACGTGCGGCGTCGAACGTGATGCGGGAGAGCGCGGTGGAGAGCGGAACCCCTTCTTCGCTCGCCCATTTCAAGGAAAGCGGGAGCAGCAGCTCGAGACCGGTAACACCGGGTTCCGCTTCGCTGAACGGGAGCTGTTTCGCGTCTTCGTCCACAGGCGTGTGATCCGAGCACACCGCGTCCACGGTGCCGTCGGCGAGTGCCCGCCGCAGTGCCTCACGGTCGCGCTCGCTTCTGAAAGGCGGCATGACACGGCAGTTCGGGTCGAAGTAGCCGATATCCATTTCCGACAGATGCGCGTGGTGGATTGCGATATCGCAGGTGACCGGCAGCCCGTCTGCTTTCGCGCGCCGGATCATGTCGAGTCCTTGTGCACTGGAAATGCGGCACAGGTGCAGCCGTACACCGGTTTCGCGTGCAAGCAACAGGATGATCGACAGCGCCACGGTTTCGGCGCACACCGGTATCGGCGGGAGACCGAGGCGGGTAGCGACCTGGCCATCATGTGCGACTCCGTCGCGCGCGAGCGCCGGATCCTGGGGTCTCAGCCACACGGAAAAGCCGAAGGTGGATGCATATTGCATCGCGAGAAAAAGCACCTGATGGTCGGTGAGCGGAGCGTCTGCCTGGGAGAAAGCCACGCACCCGGAGTCGTGCAGCTCGGCCATTTCAGTGAGGCGCGCGCCCTGCAAGCCCTGGGTGAGCGCGCCGATCGGATAAACGCGCGCCCGGTTCAGCGTTTTTGCGCGAAATTTCAACATTTCGACCAGACCCGGCTCGTCGAGCGGCGGATCGGTATCGGGAGGACACGCGAGGCTCGTTACGCCGCCGGCGATCGCGGCATCCATTTCAGATTCCAGCGTGGCCATGTATTCGAATCCCGGCTCGCGCAACCGCGCGGCGAGATCGACGAGTCCTGGACAGACGACGAGATGGGTCGCATCGATCGTGCGGTTGGCCGTGTAGCCTTTTGGCGGTTCGCCGATCGCGGCGATCTTGCCGGCAGCGATGTAGACGTCCTGCACACGATCGATCCCGTTCTTCGGGTCGATCAGGCGGCCGCCCCTGATGTGGATCTTCATTCGAATACGGAAGGATGAATGATGAATGATGAACGAAAACCTTCCCGCTCCCCTTGATTCATCATTCCGCATTCATCATTCATCATTAATTCCCGGCCAGGATGCTCATGACTGCCATGCGAATCGCGATACCGAAAGTCACCTGGGGCATGATCACGGACTGGCGTCCGTCGGCAACGCTGGAATCGATTTCAACACCGCGGTTCATCGGGCCCGGATGCAGCACGATTGCGTCGGGCTTTGCGAGCTCGAGCTTTTCTTCAGTGAGCCCGTAATACTTGAAGAATTCCTGGGCCGAGGCGAGCAGCGCACCCTGCATGCGCTCGTTCTGCAGCCGCAGCGCCATGACGACGTCAACGTCCTTCAGCCCCTGCCGCATATCGTGATAAACGTGTACGCCGAGACTCTCCGCGTTGCTTGGCAGCAACGTCTTCGGTGCGATCACGCGAATTTCGGGGCAGCCGAGCGTCGTGAGCGCGTTTATGTGAGAGCGCGCAACGCGCGAGTGCAGGATATCGCCGATGATCGCGACGCGCAGCCCGGAGAAGTCGTGCTTGTAGTGCCGGATGGTGAACATGTCGAGGAGGCCCTGCGTCGGATGCGCATGGCGGCCGTCGCCGGCATTGATGACGTGAATTTCGGGCGCGACGTGCTTCGCGATAAGGTAAGGCGCGCCGCTCGCACCGTGTCGGACGACGAACATGTCCGCCTGCATCGCGGCAAGGTTCGCCACGGTATCGAGCACCGTCTCGCCTTTAGTCTGTGACGATATATTGATCGCGAGATTGATTACGTCGGCGGACAATCGCTTCGCAGCGATTTCGAACGTGGTGCGCGTGCGTGTCGACGGTTCGAAGAACAGGTTGAAAACCGCTTTCCCGCGCAGAAGCGGTACTTTCTTGACTTCGCGCTCCGTCACTCCAGCGAACGATTTCGCGGTGTCGAGGATCTGCCAGAGGATACTTGCGGGCAGACCTTCGAGACTCAACAGGTGATGCAGCTCGCCGTTGCGGTTGAGTTGAGGATTCGATGGATCAAGCCACATCCGGCGCGCTTCTCCCATACAGCGCAAGGCTGAGCCGCTCCCCCTCATCGCGCTTCAACTCGATGCCCTCGCGTGGATCGATTTCGATCGCCGCGCCTACCCACTGTGCCGCGATCGGCAGCTCGCGTCCGCCACGATCGATCAGAGCTGCCAATCGTATGCTCTGCGGCCGGCCGTAATCGAAAAGCTCGTTCATCGCGGCGCGGATGGTGCGACCGGTGTACAGCACATCGTCCACGAGCACGAGAGGTCGGCCTTCCACCTCGAACGGTATGTCCGAACGCTTGACGTCACGATGCAAACCGATGCGCTCGTAATCATCTCGATAGAACGAGACGTCGAGCGTTCCGCAGGGAATTTTCAGACCGAGCTCGCGGTGCAGGCGCTCGGCGAGCCAGACGCCGCCAGTGTGAATGCCGATTAAACCCGTTTCCGGCCCGACTTCGGGGCGCATTTTTGCGATGAGCGCCTGCAGGAGTTGCTCGGCGTCCGGTAACGGCTTGCCCGGCATGGTGTCAGTGAGAGCCTATGGGCTCTTGAAGTCGCGTGAAGGGTACCACATCCCGCTCTTCAGGTGCTGCGGGACGCGCTCGAGAAATAGGCATCGAGGATCTCGCAAGCGGCGGCCGCATCGAGCGTTCGACCGATCTGATCGAGCCGCGCGCCGCTTTCTCTCAGGCGCGTTTCTGCCGCACGGGAGGTGAGCCGCTCATCGACGAGCGCTGCGGGAATCCCGAAGCGGCCTTCCAGGCGTTGTGCGAAGCGCCGGGCGAGGCGGCTTACTTCATGCTCAGTGCCGTCGGCGTGCATCGGCAGGCCCACCACCAGCCGAGCAGGCGTCCATTCTGCAACGAGCTTCGCGATCTCACCGAAACGCGTCGCCTTGTCCTCCGCGTTTATCGTCGCCAGCGGATGCGCGATGCGCACACCCAGGTCGCCCACTGCGACGCCAATGCGTTTTTCGCCGAAATCGAACGCGAGCACGGTCGTGCTCGCCGGACGAGGGGTGAGGCGTGAGGTGTGAGGTGTGGTTGCAGGGGATGTGACGCGTTTCGGCACAGGCTAGAGCCTCACTCCTGACGCCTCACGCCTCACGCAGCTCAAGCATGTCCCGCCACGTCCGAAAGTTTCGCGTAATCGACCCCGAGCAGGCTCATCGCGGCGGCCAGCCGCTCATCGGCGGGTAAATCGAATATCAGCTCGGGCTTGGCCTGCACCGTCAGCCATGCGTTCTGCGCGAGCTCGTGCTCGAGCTGGCCCGGCGCCCAGCCCGCGTAGCCGAGCGTGACGAGCATCTGACGCGGCCCTTCGCCTCGCGCGACCGCCTGCAGGATGTCCTTCGAGGTGGTCAGCCCGATTTCGGAGCTGACGGCGAGCGTCGATTGCCATGCGCCGAGCGGCGTGTGTAGCACGAAGCCGCGATCGACCTGAACCGGGCCTCCGAAGTGCACGGCCACGGACTTGAAATCTTCTTTTTGCGGGGCAATGCTGACCTGCTCGAGTAAAGCATGCAGGTTCATCTCGATCGGCCGGTTGACCACGACCCCGAGTGCGCCCTGATCGTTGTGCTCGCATACGAAGGTGAGTGATTTCGCAAAATGCGGGTCCACCATCGCCGGCATGGCGATCAGGAAATGTTGCGTGAGGTTCACCTTCTGCATGTCGGGAGCCCGTGAGACGATCAACGCATTGTAATGCGGCCGCAGCCGCGCTCAAATCCGCGCGGCAATGGCTTTAGACCACTCGAACCCGCGTTTGCTCCTGTTTGACGGCACCTGCGCCGATTGCAAGCAAAGCACGCGAAGCACGAGTATCTCGCGTCGAGCGGGTACTGCATGCGGTCGACCCTTCAGCTATTTCCGCCAGAACGCGGGTGTAAATACGACGAGCACGGTGAGCAGTTCGAGTCGGCCCAGCAACATGGCGATCGAACAGACCCATGTCTGGAAGTCCGTGAGCACGGAAAAATTGGCGCTCGGTCCGACCTCGTGGAGCCCGGGACCGATGTTGTTCAGCGAAGCGACGCTTGCCGAAAACGCCGTCAGAACGTCCAAACCGGAGGCGGTCAGAAGCAGCGTCGTTCCGACCAGTGTTGCGAGCCACGCGAAAAAGAACGCGAGAACGGCGAACACGACCTGATTCGGCACCACGCGATTATTGATTTTCAGCGGCGACACCGCGCTCGGATGCGCAAGCTTGTTCAGCTCGCGATACATCTGCCGGTACAGAATGATGGCGCGTATCAGTTTGATGCCACCGCCGGCCGAACCCGAGCAGGCGACGAACGTACCGAGGAACATCAGCCAGAGCGGCGCGAACACGGGTTTCCACTGCGCATAATCGACCGTGGCATAGCCCGTGTTGGTCGCGACCGAAACCGTGTTGAACGCCGCATAACGCAACGCTGTCAGCAAGTCGGGGTACACGCCGTTGAACCACAGGTAGGCGGTTATGCCCGCGACGCTGAGGCCCAGCACGAGCAGGTAGTACGGCAATTCGGTGTCGAGACGGGCCGGAGCGAGGCTGCGCGCCTGCCACACCCTGAAGTGCGTGGCGAAGTTGATGCCGGCGAGCGTCATGAAGAGGATAGCCACCAGCTCGACCGCGATGGAGTCGAAAAAAGCGATGCTGGCGTCGTGCGATGAAAATCCGCCGAGCGACAGCGTGGTGAAGCTGTGTATGAGCGCGTCGAGCCACGACATTCCCGCGAGCTTATAGGCGAGCAGGCACGCCAGCGTCAGCGCGAAATAAACGATCCAAAGGCCTTTTGCCGTCTGCGTCATGCGGGGCGTGAGCTGATCGTCCTTCATCGGCCCCGGGATCTCCGCTTTCGTGATCTGGCGTCCACCGACACCGATCATGGGCAGCACTGCGACGACGAGAACGATGACGCCCATGCCTCCAAGCCACTGCAACTCGGCACGCCACACATTGAGCGATGGCGGAAGACGGTCCAGTCCTTCGACGAGCGTCGCGCCGGTAGCGGTCAGCGCCGACATCGATTCGAAATACGCATCGGTGAAGCTCAATCCGATACCAAAAAGGAGCGGGAAACACGCGAACAGCGCTCCGCCTATCCACACCAGCGCGATAAACAGTATGCCTTCTCGCAGCTGCAGCTCGCGGCGATTGCGCCGCGTCGCGAGCCACAGCACGAGACCGAAAAGGAAATTGACGGCGAGCGACACCGCGAACAGGCCGGCGGTACCGTCGTGCGTCGCGAGCGAAACGAGCAGCGGCAGCAGGTGCGACAAACTCATCGACATCGCGATCAGGCCCAGCACGGGCAGCGTAGGCAACAGCCAGGCCATGAATCGTGCGATCAGATGAAGCCGACGTTGACCTGAAAGAGCTTTTCCACCTGTGGAACGGTGCGCTTGTTCACCACGAAAACGATGACGTGATCGTCCGGCTCGATGACGACATCGTGGTGCGCCATGACGACCTGGTAGTCGAATACCGGCTGTCCATCGTCATGACGGCCCGGCTCGCGGGCGTGTCGCCGCACGATCGCCCCTATGCTCGCGCCCTTCGGCAGGTCGAGCTCCTCGATACGGCGACCGACGACTTTCGAAGAGCGCGCATCGCCATGCGCGACGAGCTCGAGCGCCTCTGCCGCGCCGCGCCGCAGTGAGTGGACCGCTGCACAATCGCCGCGCCGCACGCGAGCGAGCAACGTGCCGATCGTCGCCTGCGCAGGTGAAATGGCAATGTCGATCTGTCCGCTCTGAACGAGATTCACATACGAGCCGCGGTTGATGAGCGCAATCACCTTGCGTACGCCCATGCGCTTCGCAAGCAGCGAGCTCATGATGTTATTTTCGTCGTCATTGGTGAGCGCGCAATAAACGTCCATTTCCCCGATGTTCTCTTCCTCGAGGAGTTGCTCATCGGTCACGTCTCCGGCGAGCACCAGTGTCTTGTCGAGCTCGGCAGCGAGGCGCTCGGCATTCGCCTTGTTATATTCGATCAGCTTGACCTCGTAACGATGCTCGATCTTCTTGGCGAGTCGCCGGCCGATATTGCCGCCGCCACCGAGCATGACGCGCTTCACGGGCTTGTCCATGCGGCGCAGCTCGCGCAAGACGCCGCGAATGTTCCGCGTGTCCGCTATGAAAAACAC
>Ga0184619_10000873_pt1 | contig 10464 bp, 11 predicted proteins | sample PLM0_60_b1_FD_133146 | JGI IMG/M metagenome (GOLD analysis project Ga0184619, IMG submission 133146) | Groundwater sediment microbial communities from an aquifer in East River, Colorado, USA - PLM0_60_b1 | ecosystem: Environmental > Terrestrial > Soil > Riparian zone | place: USA: East River...
CCAGTCGCCGGAGCGGTTGAAGCTTCACATGGCCAATCAAAAAGACTTCGACATGCGTACGCAGAAGGCCATGAGCGGTCCTGCGCAGGGCGACTACTACGGACTGCCGTGGCCGTGTTGGGGGACTCCCGAATTCAAGCATCCGGGAACGCCGCTGCTCTACAACACCACGCTCTCGATCAAGGAAGGCGGTGGCACGTTCCGCGCCCGCTTCGGCATCGAGCGCGAGGAAAAGTTGCCTGACGGCACGACCCGCAAAGTCAGCCTGCTCGGCAATGGCTACTATTCCAAGGACTCGGAAATCAAGGACGGCTATCCCGAGTTCACCTACGGGGTCCTCAAGAAGCTCGGCTGGGACAACAATCTCACCGCGGCTGAGAAGGCGGTGATCGAACGCATCGGCGGTAACAACGCCGATGGGGTTTCCTGGGCGACCGACCTCTCCGGCGGTATCCAGCGCGTTGCGATCGAGCACGGCTGCGTTCCATACGGCAACGGCAAGGCGCGCGCCAACGCCTGGAACCTGCCCGATCCGATCCCGGTGCACCGCGAGCCGATCTATTCGCCAATGCCCGAACTTGTCGCCAAGTACCCCACGCTGCCCGACGCCACGCAGTTCCGTGTGCCCAATGTCGGCTTCTCGGTACAGAAGGCGGCGGTGGACAAAGGCCTTGCCAGCGAGTTCCCGCTTATCCTCACCTCGGGCCGGCTGGTCGAATACGAAGGCGGCGGCGAGGAAACCCGCTCCAACAAGTGGCTCGCCGAGCTGCAGCAGGACATGTTCATCGAGATCAATCCCGCCGATGCCGCAGCGCGCGGCATCAAGGACGGCAGCTGGGTCTGGGTGACGGGTGCCGCGAATAATTCCAAAGCCCGCATGAAGGCGCTGGTTACGGAACGCGTCGGCAAAGGCGTGAGCTGGTGTCCGTTCCACTTCGCCGGCTGGTTCCAGGGAGCCGATCAACGCTGGAAGTATCCCCAGGGCACCGATCCGGTCGTGCTGGGCGAGAGCGTGAACACGCTCACCACCTATGGCTACGATCCGGTGACAGGCATGCAAGAACCCAAAGCCACGCTGTGTCAGATCAGAGCAGCGTAAGGAGGCTCGACAATGGCTCGGATGAAATTTCTCTGCGACGCCGACCGTTGCATCGAGTGCAACGCTTGCGTCACCGCCTGCAAGAACGAGAACGAGGTGCCATGGGGGATCAACCGTCGGCGCGTCGTCACCATCAATGACGGCAAGCCGGGCGAGCGCTCCGTGTCCATGGCCTGCATGCACTGCACCGACGCGCCATGCCAGGCGGTCTGTCCGGTGAACTGCTTCTACACCACTGCCGACGGTGTGGTGTTGCACTCCAAGGACCTCTGTATCGGTTGCGGCTATTGCTTCTACGCCTGTCCATTCGGCGCGCCGCAATATCCCAAGGTCGGCAACTTCGGCTCGCGCGGAAAGATGGACAAGTGCACTTACTGCGCGGGCGGACCGGAGGCAGACGGTTCGGTTGCGGAATTCGAGAAGTACGGCGCCAATCGTCTGGCCGAAGGCAAGTTGCCGCTTTGCGCGGAGATGTGTTCGACCAAATCGTTGCTGGCCGGGGACGGCGAGATCATCGCACAGATCTACAAGGAGCGCGTCGTCAAGCGCGGCTACGGCTCGGGCGCCTGGGGCTGGAAGACGGCCTATCGCGAAACGATCGCGTCGTAAGTGAGCCGACATGCAGATGTCGACCAACCCGGAGGAGCATGCATGGCGACGCATTTGACGCGTATCCGTTTTATCGTCGGCGCGCTGGCGCTGGCATTCATTGTCGCCTTCGCGGCGCCTGTGAACGCCCAGCAACGTAACCCCGACAATTCCGTCAATCCCACCGCGAGTGCGGTCAATGAAAGTCAGCTTCTCAACGAGCTCAGTCGGATTTCCGGCCGCTGTACCATCCCCGACCAGAAGGCCTGCACCATCGAGCAGCCGGCCGGGCGCGACTGGCGTCACTTCCATCAGGTGACTCTGCGATGGATCGGCGCTATTTCGGTCCTCGGCATGCTTGCGCTACTCGTGGTCTTCTACCTGACCCGCGGCATGGTCCGGATCGAGGCGGGGCGTTCAGGGCGCGTTCTGGTGCGTTTTTCCACCTTCGAGCGCCTCGTGCACTGGATGACGGCAAGTTGCTTCATCATTCTCGCGCTTTCCGGACTCAACATCACCTTCGGCAGACCATTGCTGCTGCCGCTGATCGGGCCAGAGGCGTTCACCGAGTGGTCGCAGTGGGCCAAATACGCGCATAATTATCTGAGCTTCCCGTTCACGCTGGGCGTGTTCCTGATCTTCATGATGTGGATCGCCTGGAACATTCCCAATCGCGTCGACGTCGAATGGCTGAAGGAAGGCGGCGGCATGGTCGGCCACCGGCATCCACCGGCCGGTCGCTTCAACGCCGGCCAGAAGCTGATCTATTGGATCGTGGTGCTCGGCGGCGGAGCTATCGCGGCCAGCGGCTATCTCCTGATGTTCCCGTTCTACGGAACCAACATCGCCGGCATGCAAGTGGCGCAGGTCGTCCACGGCGTCGTGGCGGTTCTGTTCGTCGCCGCCATGCTCGGCCACATCTATATCGGCACGATCGGGATGGAAGGCGCCTTCGAGGCGATGTGGGACGGCACGGTCGACGTGAACTGGGCCAAGGAACACCATAGCCTGTGGGCGGAAAAAGAAATCGCCGAAGGCCATGTCAGCGCCCCGCCGTCCGAAGGACGCATGCAAGCGGCGGAGTAGCGGCCACGCACCATATCGCACGCGCCCGGCGGCCATCCGCCGGGCGCGTTTGATTTGGGAGGTCACGCAACACGATCCGGGCTTCCGCTTCACGTTGCGCTACGCCCGGAACGCGCATGGCCTGCTATAGTGACGCCATGCGCATCATCGGCCTCGCCGGCTGGAGCGGTTCGGGCAAGACCACGCTCCTCGCCCATGTCATTCCCCGCCTCGTCGCGCGCGGGCTCAAGGTGTCGACGCTCAAGCATGCCCATCATGCCTTCGACATCGACCAGCCGGGCAAGGATTCACACACCCATCGCCTGGCCGGCGCCACCGAGGTTCTGGTCGGCTCGGCGAACCGTTGGGCGCTGGTGCACGAATTGCGGGGAGACGCCGAGCCCCCGCTGGCGGCGCTGCTCGAAAAGCTCAGCCCGGTCGATCTGGTGCTGGTCGAGGGCTACAAGCGCGCGCCGCATCCCAAGCTCGAAGTATACCGCGCTTCCATCGGCAAGCCGCTGCTCCATCATGATGATCCCGCCATTGTCGCTATTGCCTCCGACGAGCCGTTGGCGGCGGCGCGGGTTCCCGTGGTCGATCTCGACGATATTGACGGCATCGCCGACACCCTGATCCGATATGCCGCGCCGCTCGATGCCATCCCGGCGCATGCGGGGCCGGGGTGATGGCGCAACTCACCGACGACTGCTTCGCGTTTTCGGGACCGCTGCTCGCTGTGGACGAGGTCGAGCGCATCATTCGCGAACGGGTCACGCCGGTCGCGGAGATCGAGACCGTTGCGCTCAACGCCGCAAGCGGTCGCGTACTTGCAAGTGATGTCGTCGCGCCCATCGATCTTCCCCCTTTCGACAATTCTGCCGTCGACGGCTATGCCGTGCGCCATGCCGATCTCGATGCCAAGGTGGACACGCGGCTCACCGTGGTGGAGCGCGTAACCGCCGGCCGTGCCTCCACGCAGTTGCTTGCGGCGGGGGCGGCGGTCCGCATCTTCACCGGCGCGCCCGTCCCGGCGGGTGCCGACACCGTCTTCATGCAGGAGGATGTGCATGCCGACGGCGAGAGCGTGATTGTGCCGCCGGGGCTCAAGCCCGGGGCAAATCGCCGGCTCGCCGGCGAGGACGTGCGTGCCGGATCGATCGTGCTGCCTGCGGGCCGGCGGCTTGCGCCCCAGCATGTCGCGCTGGCCGCAGCGGTCGGATTGGTCGAGCTCAAGGTGTTCCGGCGTGTTCGTGTCGCCGTGTTCTCGACCGGGGACGAGATCGTCGAACCGGGTACGGCGCGGCCCGGTGCAGCTTTGTTCGATGCCAATCGCTATCTGCTCGCGGGGCTCATCCAAGGCCTCGGTGCTGCGTCGACCGATCTCGGCATCCTGCCGGACGATCCCGAGCGGCTCGCGCGCGCGGTCGCGAGTGCCGCGCAAGCACATGATCTTGTCGTGACCTCCGGCGGTGTGTCGACCGGTGAGGCCGACCATGTGCGGCACGCGGTCGAGACCGTCGGGCGTCTCGTGTTCTGGCGCGTCGCGATCAAGCCCGGCCGTCCGGTGGCGATGGGAGTTATCCCGGGGTCAAGTCCGGAGGCGAGTGCGGCCTTCGTCGGCCTGCCCGGCAACCCAGCCGCCGTCTACGTCACCTTCGCACGCGTGGTGCGGCCGCTGCTGCTTCGTTTGGCAGGAGCCGAGGCCGTGCCGCTGCTGCCGCTGCCGGTACGCGCGGCATTCGAATATCGCAAGAAAGCGGGTCGCCGCGAATATGTGCGGGTCAAGCTCGTGCGCAGCGCCGACGGTATAGTCGAAGCGATCAAGCACGCACAGGAGGGCGCTGGCATCATCACCTCGCTCACCGAGACCGATGGGCTCGTGGAGTTGTCCGAACGCACGACGACGGTCGAGCCGGGTTCGACAGTCGGGTTTCTCTCCTACGCGGCGCTGTCGGGGTAGGGGTCAGATCCGCACGGCCGACGTCGCGAACGCCACATCGACCGGCTCTTGGACGCGGTTGAGGACCACGACCGCGCAGACCGCGATCACGACGGCCGCGACGCAAGCGACGATGAAGGTGCGCATGGGTGGATCCTTCAATTTGTGGGCGTAATTATTGTAGCCACTATGGAATGACGGCGCCAGATCACGCGCTCAAAGGTCGCATTGCTGCGCTGCAATGCGCTCGGCCTCGGCGGCGTCCGCGGGCGTGTTGACATTGAAGAACGGATCGAAGGGCGCCGCGGGCCAATCGGCGATGGCGACGCCATGACGGGCGGTCCAGGCCTCGATCTTGCGCAGATCGTCCTCGACCAGCGCGGTGCGCAGGTTGTGCCGCAAACCCACCGGCCAGATGCCGACCACGGGGTGTCGCCATTCGCCGGATCGCGCGCAGGCGAGCGGCAGGCTGGCTTCCTGGCGGGCTGCTGTGAGACGGGAAACGAGGTCGGACGGCAGAAACGGACAATCGCCGGGCACGCTCACGACGTCGGCAACCTCGGGGGCATGCGCTGCCGCCCAATCGAGCCCGGCCAGGATGCCGGCGAGCGGGCCGGCGAAATCCGGCACCGTATCAGGCACCACCGGCAGACCGGTGTCGCCAAAGCGCGCGGGATCGCCGTTGGCATTGAGGATGATCGCGTTGCACTGCGGCGCAAGCCGCGCCAACACGCGCTCGAGAATGGTCTTGCCGCCGATCCGGATGCGCGCCTTGTCGCCGCCGCCCATGCGCCGCGCCAGCCCGCCCGCGAGCACGAGGCCGAGGATTGACGGACGCATGACTACGATCTGCCGAGGCGGGCGCCGGGCAATGCTTCAAGCGCACGTCTCAGCCTCTGTCCTGCCCGCGCCGCGCCGGGAAGGGTGATAGAGCCGTCGCGCTGCGTCATGCCGCTGTTGTAGGGATTTCCCGAACCGATCAACGGATCAGCCGGACCAACGAGCGATGTGTCAATCATCGTGCATCGCCGCTTTCCGACGGTGCTTGGCACTTTCCTCCTCGACGAAGGCGAGATCCTGGTCGAACACGATGCGGTCCTCGCCGGCGAGTGCGACGAAGCGCTTGCCGCGCGCGCGCCCGACCAGCGTGAGGTTCGCCTTGCGCGCAAGCTCGACGCCCCAGGCGGTGAAGCCCGAGCGTGAGACCAGGATCGGGATGCCCATGCGCACGGTCTTGATCACCATTTCCGAGGTGAGGCGGCCAGTGGTGTAGAAAATCTTGTCGTCTGCGCCGATGCCGTGCTTGAACATGAAGCCCGCGATCTTGTCGACGGCGTTGTGGCGGCCGACGTCCTCCATGTAGATCAGCGACCTGTCCTGGTGCGCGAGCACGCAGCCGTGGATCGCCCCGGCTTCGAGATAGAGCGAGGGCGTGGTGTTGATCTTGTGCGTGAGCGCATAGAGCCAGGACGTGCGCAGTTGCGCTTGCGGCAGGGTGACATTCTCCAGCGCCTCCATCAGGTCGCCGAACACAGTGCCCTGGGCGCAGCCCGAGGTCTGCACCTTCTTCTTCAGCTTCTTCTCGTAGTTGGTTTTGCGCTTGGTGCGCACCACGACGACGGCGAGTTCCTCGTCGTAGTCGACGCCGGTGATCACGTCGTCGGGAAGGAGCATATGCTGGTTGAGCAGGTAGCCGAGCGCGAGATATTCCGGATAGTCGTTGATGGTCATGGCGGTCACGATCTCCTGCGAATTGAGGAAGATCGTGAGCGCGCGCTCCACCGTCACCCGGGTCTCGATCGCCTGTCCGGTCTGGTCGACGCCGGTGACGCGCTCGGTGAGCCGCGGATCGAGCGGATCGGGCCGAATGAGATAGTCGTCCTGGGGTGCGGTCATTTGATTGGAATATAAGTGGTCGTCATCGGCCGCGAAAGCGGGCGCCGCCTTAATCGCTGGTTGCGGCATGATACCGCCCTCAGCCCGGAAGAAACGCCGCGTGGCCCGTTTCCCTATCGGTGAGCTTCTCGACCGGCGCGCGGTAGAGGTCTTCGAGCCGTTCGCGGGTGAGCACGGCGTCCACGGTGCCTTCGGCGATGCGCTCGCCCGCGCGCAGGAGATAGGCGCGATCGGCGGCGCGCAACGCATGGTTCGGATCGTGAGTGGTGAACAGGACGCCGTGACCTGCACCGGCGAGCGCGCGGATTTCGCGCATGACCTTGCCCTGGTTGCCGAAGTCGAGGCTCGCAGTCGGCTCGTCGAGCACGACGAATAGCGGCTCCTGCGCCAGCGCGCGCGCCAACAGCACGAGCTGGCGCTCGCCGCCCGAGATCATCGTATAGGGCCGCGGCGCCAGCTGCGCGATGCCGAATTGCTCGAGCACCCGCGCCGCCACCATCCGATCATGCGCGGACGACCGGCTGAAGAGATTGCCGTGCGCAGTGCGCCCCATCAGCACCACGGTCTCGACGGTGAAGGCAAATGTCGGCACGTGCAACTGCGGCACATAGGCGATGAGCCGCGCGCGCTCTCCAATCGATATGCGAGCCAGCGAACGACCGCCGATCGTCACCTCACCGGCTTGCGGCGTCAGTATGCCGAGCAGCGTCTTGAGCAGCGTGGTCTTGCCACCGCCATTCGGGCCCAAGAGCGCCAGCACCTCGCCTTGCTCCAGTGCCACGTTGAGGGCGCGCCCGACCACGTGGTCGCTGTAGCCGATGGTGAGGTCGCGCCCGGCGAGGGTCATGACCACGTCCGTTGCATACCGGCCAGCAGCCAGATGAAGAACGGCGTGCCGATGACGGCGGTCAGGATTCCGAGCGGAATCTCGATCGGCGCAGCGGTGCGTGCGAGCGTATCGATGAACAGCAGATAGCCGCCGCCGAGCAGGGCGGCAGTCGGGACGAGGCGCGGGAAATCGGGTCCGACCAGCGCGCGGGCAAGGTGGGGTACCACCAGTCCGACCCATCCGATGATGCCCGAGGTCGCGACGCTCGCCGAGGTCACCAGCGTGGCCGCGACCACGATCGTGATGCGAAGCGGACCGGTCGCAACGCCGAGGGTGCGCGCCTCGTCCTCCGGAAGCGACATCACGTTCAATCGCCATCGCAATGCGACGAGCACGACGGTTCCGAGCGCCACCGGACCAGCGAGCGGCACGAGATCGGAGGCGGTGGTGGCGGCGAGACTTCCGAGCAGCCAGAAGGTCATCGCAGGAAGCTGGTTGTAGGGATCGGCGAGATACTTCACCAGCCCGATGCCGGCGCCGAGCAGCGCGCCAACGACGACGCCGGTAAGCACCAGGACCAGGATGGGATCGCGCGCTTGCAGCAGCGAACCGATGACGTAGACCGCGGCAACCGCGACGAGCCCGCCGACGAAGGCGAGACTCTCGATGCCGATCACGCCGAGCGAGAAATAGATGCCGAGCACGGCGCCGAGCGCCGCCCCGGAGGAGGCGCCGAGAATGTCGGGCGAGACCAGCGGATTGCGGAAAAGGCCTTGGAATGCCGTGCCGGCCACCGCCAGCGCCGCGCCCACCATCACTGCGGCGAGGACGCGCGGTCCACGCACCAGCAGCACGACGTTCTCGACCGCCGCCGGCGCCGTGCTCGGCCGTCCGGTGGCGCGGGAGACGAGCACGTCGGCAAGCTCGGCGAGCGTCACGGGATAGCGTCCGACGGTAAAGGCGACGACCAGCCCGAGCGCGAGCACGCCAAGCGCGATGAAGAGCCCCGGAAGGAAACGGCGAGTCATTTGCTGATGCCTTGAGAGGCGAGTCGTCGCACTATAGCAGGGGCGCTCACGTCACCCGTCATCCTGAGATGCAAGCGCAGCGAGCCCCGACGGAGGATGGAAACCACCCGGGCCGTCTCCCTTCGAGGCCCGGCCTCCGGCCGAGCGCCGCAGGGTGACGGAGAATAATCAATCTCGGCCTGCCAGCACGCGGTCGATTTGCGCATCGTCGGGCGTGACGTGATAAAAGCGCGTGTAGAACTCGCGCGTCAGCGCCCGCAAATCCTCCGGAAACAGATCCGGATAAAGAATCCTTGCAAGCCACCATAGCCCGATCAGGCGGTTCACCGTCGGGGGGAAGTCGACCCAGCCGAACGGCAGCTTGGGTGAAAGGTGCACACGCCGTGCGCGCACGGCAGCGATCGGCGCCCAGGCCGGATCGCTCAGGACGTTCGCCGCGAAGTCCCGGTCGATGGTGACGATGATGTCCGGATTCCACAGCAGCACCTGCTCGATCGAGACATTGGCGAGGCCACCGCGCGTGCCGTCGGCGACGTTACGCGCGATCAGCTCGATCGTCTCCACGTTGATCGAGCCGCCGAGCCCGGTCTCGAGCCCGCGCGGCCCGCGGGCGTAATAGACGCGGGGTCGCCGCTCCGCCGGAATCGTGCCCACACGTTGGGTGATGGTCTTGATCGTGTCCTCGGCGCTGCGTGCAAAGGCCTCGCCCTGCTCGCGCCGTCCGATCAACGCTCCGAGCGTGCGGTAGCCGAGCGGAATGCCGTCGAAGCGACCGTCGAGCAGCGCGTAGGGGATGCCGGTCTGCTGCTGCACGCGCTCGGCGAGCGACACATAGGTGGGGTCCACGCTGCCCACATCGAGAATGAGGTCGGGCTTGAGCGCGAGCACGACTTCGAGATTGGCGGTATTGCCGCGGCCGGTAATGCGGCCCACTTCCGGCCGTCCGCCGACGTCGGGCAGCAGGAATTCACGTTCCTCCGGCCGGTTGGCGCGCGGCCAACCGATGAGAAGCTCCGGCGCGAGCGTGTAGAGAAAGATCGCCGCCGGCGGTCCGGCGGGAAATACGCGCGCGACCCGCTCCGGCACCGGTACGGCACGGCCGGCGCCGTCGGTGACCGCCCCGGCGCGGCCGGCGCGCGGGGCGAGGACCGTGGCCGAGAGTCCGGCGATCAATGTGCGGCGATCGAGGCTCATGTCGCGCGCGTCTAGTCGAGACCGATCATCACGTCGCTCGCCTTGATCACCGTGTAGGCCGGCTGACCCGGCGCGAGCTTCAACTCTTCGGCCGATTCGTTGGTGATGGCGGCGGTGACCATCTGGCCCCCGATATCGATCTTCACGTGCGCGGTGGTCGCACCCTTCTTGACCTCGACGATCTTGCCCTTGAGCTTGTTGCGAGCGCTGATCTTCATGGCGTGTCTCCTATGGCGGCAGCAGGGGAGCCGCGAAGCCGTGTCTCGCCAGCACGCGCTGGCCGTCCACCGACAAGATGAACATGGCGAATTGATAAGCCTGCGGCGACGCTCGGGTCAGCACCGTCAGCCCGTAATCCGCGCCCACCGCAAGTTCATCAGCAAGGGCTACGATTTGCTGGCCGGCGTTTTGCTTCTGGGCCTCGAGCGCACCGGTGCAATAGGTAAGAAAGATGTCGGCTTTGCCTTCGGCCACCAGCACGCCGTAGATCGTGCGTCCCGGAGGGGCTGTCGGCGCGTTGGGACCTCCGGTCAACTGCAGCGCCTTCCGCTCCAGCGCTCCGAACGCGCCGGGCTTGAGCTTGTCGGCCTTACGAAACATCTCCCAGGCGTAGTCGCCGGAAGGGTCCGCGCGCGGGGTCGAGGTGCCGAGCTTGACGTTGGGATCGAGCATGCGATCGAGGAGTGTCGCCGGCTCGACGGCAAGCCCCGGCCGTACCAGGGCGCAGAGCCGGTTGCGGGCGAACAGCACGGCGGGGCCGCTCTTACCCGCCGCCGCCAGTGCCTGTGGATGCTCCATATTGGCGGAGGCAAACACCTCGGCGCGC
>Ga0184619_10000874_pt1 | contig 10464 bp, 9 predicted proteins | sample PLM0_60_b1_FD_133146 | JGI IMG/M metagenome (GOLD analysis project Ga0184619, IMG submission 133146) | Groundwater sediment microbial communities from an aquifer in East River, Colorado, USA - PLM0_60_b1 | ecosystem: Environmental > Terrestrial > Soil > Riparian zone | place: USA: East River...
AGGGGCAAGCGTTGATCCCGGTCGCCTCGACTCCGACCAGCTTTCTCGTTCCGCGCGCCGAGGCGGCCGCGAGGCCGATCAGCGAGACCATCTCCTGCGTAGCGAGACCGGTCACGGGCGTCAGGCGCTCGAGTGGGTAGCGCGCGTGGATGCGTACCTCGGCGCGAAAGGCGCGCTGGCGCTCGACGATCTGCGCCGCGATGTGCGCGGCGAGATTCTCGACGAGGAGTGCTTCGCCGATCACGACCTCTTCGATCGCCTCCTCGAAGAGCTCCGGGAACCGCGACATGTGCACGCCCTTCTGGGCCGGGTCGAGGTCGACCGTGCAGTCGATCTCGGCCGCGATCAGCTTCTCGCTCTCGCCGTAACTGATGCGAATCGCCTTCTGGACGCCGGTGACTCCGGCGCGCGACAGGCCGAGCTGCACCTCAGGCAGAGAGGCTTGCAGGTCCCGAGTGAGAAGATGACGAATGTCGTTCATCGCAATTTCCGGGCAACCGTAGCAGGGGGAAACCTGACCGAGAACGCCGATTTCGCCCATCTCGTCTCGCTTGCGTGCCACGACCTCCGCACGCCGCTCGCGACCGTGCACGGCTTCGCGAAGACGCTCATCCGTATGGGCAACCTCGAGGAGCAGCCGGCGCGGTACGTGGAGATGATCGACGCCGCGTCCTCGCAGCTGGCCGAGCTTCTGGACGAGCTCGGGCTGGTCGCGCGGATCGAGAGTGGCCGCTACGACCCGGCCCTGCGCCCGGTCGAGACCGAGGCTCTTGCGCGGGCCGCCGCCGAGCACCTGGGCGAAGACCGCGTCGGGGTCTCCGGTCAGGGCGGTGTGGTCTCGGCCGATCCAGTGGCGCTCGAACGGGCGGTGTCGGCCTTGGCCCAGGCCGCGCTGCGGCACGGGGGCCTCGAGCGCGTCGAGGTGACCGCCGAGGAATCCGGAGTCACGATCGCGCCGATCACGAAGTCGTCGGGACCGGTCGTGCTGGGCGAAGACCTACGGGACCTCGGCGCTGCCGCTGCTGTGCGGCTGGTCCGTGCGCTCGGCGGCGAGGTGAGCGTCGAGGGCGAGACGCTGCACGTGCGGTTGCCGGGGTAGATTCACAGGATGCGCCGTGGCTCCGCCGCCCTCGCCGCGCTCGCAGCACTGATTGCCGGCGTCACACTCGCGCACGCACGCTCGCACGTCGGGCTCGCCAGGCCGGTCGTGCTCCATGTCGCGGGCCAGGTCTCCGATCTCTCGGCCGACGGCGCACGCGTTGCCTTCCACCTTCGTACGGGCCGCTGTCAAACCGTGTGGATGTGGAAGCCGGGACTCGGCCTCGCCTCGATGAGGCCGGACTGCGGCCACAACGTCCTGGTGCAAAACCTCACGCTGGCCGGATCGAGGGCGCTCTGGGTCGACTACGACACCGGGAACCACGTCTACTGCCTGCTGATGACCGCCACGCTTGCGCGGCCGAAGCCGACCGAGCTACCCGAGTGCGACCCGACAGACCAGGATCGCGAGCTCCACGGCCTCGCCGGGGACGGCTCGCTGCTTGCCTTCAACAGCTGGTACGACTGCGACGCGCCCGGCGCGACGTGTATTCCCGGACACACGGTGTACGACGTCGAGGTCTGGAGGGTCTTCAGCGGAAGGTTGAAGAAGATCGCTTCGGGCCAGTGGCCGGTGATGTCGGTAGACGCGGGCCGCATTCTTATCCCGAACGGCACGCTCGCGCTCTTCGACGCAAACGGTAAAGAGCTCTGGATGACGCCGTCGTCACACAACTTCACCTGGGTGCAGGGCAAGCTCCAGGGGTCGCGGCTTGTTGCGCTCGGACACGGGACCGCGCCCTGTTGCATCCGCTCCTACTTCTTGGCCGCCCATGACTCGAAGACGGGTCGCCAGACGGGAGACAGCAAGCGCGTCTCCGCGAAAGCCTCACTCCGGGATTTCCAGGATGGAATCGCCCTATACCTGCTCGCGGGCGTCGGCCACGCGGTCCGAATGAGCGACGGCCGCGATCGCGCGTTCCGCGCACCGGGCGGGCGGCCGATCCTCGACGCCGAGCTCGAGCGGCCGGGCCTCTTCTACTCGTACAACGTCCTCGGCGGTGCCAAACGAGGCCGGATCGCGTTCGTCCGCTTCGCCGATTTGAGGCGCTAGCCTGGGCCGGTGCGCAAACTCGGGGTCACCGCACTCGTCGCTTTCGCCTGCCTGCCTCTGCCCGTAGCGGCGGGAAGTGTGCGCTAGGACGATGACGGGCGCTACGGGGCGGTGCGCTCGGTCCACATGGTGCCGTCCCAGTCCCGCTGACCCTCTCCCTGCGGATCGGGGTAACAGCCGGCGGGCGTCACGTGCTCGATTCGTCCGAAGGAGGTGGGGGCGGCGTGGGCGCGACGTCCCGCGGCGGCGGCCCCGCGCTGGAGGGAGCGGGTGGCGCGGACCCTGCCGGCCGTCGCTGGACGAACGGCCAAAGGCCGGGCGGGGCAAGAAGCGCCAGCAGGCCTCCGGCGCCGGCGAGGTAAGGGCCGACGCCGAGGTTGTCATTCAGGTTGTCCCAACCGACACGTCGCCCGAGCTGGACGACGAATAACGCGGAAACCGCGAGCAGCAACACACCGCCGAGTCGCCGCAAGAAGTCAAGCGCCAGGATCCGCGACAGCGAGAGCACCGCGACGACCGCCGCGACGCTCACCAGCGGAATGCCGAGCTTGACGCCCCCGCTTGCAGTCTTGTCCCAGAGGAACTCGAGCGGGACCTTGAAGCTGTCGTTCGACGCGAGCCCCGCCACGTCGGCCCAGGCGAGGAAGCAGGAGATGATCGCGAGGACGCCCCCGACGATGGCTATCGGCGAAGGCTCGACCATGCGGCTCCGCGACACCCGCGGGAGCTTGACAAACCCGCCGAGCTAGCGCAAGAGGCGCGAGAGCCGGCGATCCTTGAGCACGCGGCCCCCGGTCTGGCACGCCGGGCAGTAGAAGACCGTGTGCTCCTCGTAGTCGACGCGGGCGAGCGGGGTCGCGCAGCGGTAACAAGGCTCGTTGAGCCGCTTGTGAACACGGTACGTGCGCTTGTCGTTCGCGCCGTGCTCGCGTAGCGCCAGGCCGCGTTCAAGCTCGTCGTGGATCGCCGTGGCGAGCCGTTCGAGCTCTTCGGGCTCGAGGTGGGTCGAGATCGCAAACGGCGACAACCGCGCTGCGTGGAGGATCTCGTTCGCCCAGGCGCGGCCGATCCCGGCAATCCCGCGCTGGTCCCGGAGGAGGGCATGCAATCGCCGAGAGTCGGCGGCGCAGATCTCCGCGAGACGCGCTTCATCGACGTCGAGCGCCTCCGGTCCGAGGTGCGCGAGCTCTTGCTCGGCCTGCTCTGGGGTAAGGAGCCAAACGCCGGCGCGCTTCTTTGCTCCGGCCTCGGTCAGCACGAGCTCGCCGCCTCCCTCGAAGCGCAGACGGAAGGCCGGCAACTTCGGCCCCGATTCACCGGCGCGCAGATAGCGGACCCGCCCGCCCGCCATCTGGTGCATGAGGAGTGTGAGCTTGCCGTCTGCGGTCGGGAAGAGAAGGCGCTTGCCACGCCGCTCCACGCCTGCGAGCCGCCGTCCTTCGAGTGCCGAGAGGGGAGGATCGATCGTCTTCAGCGTCGCCACGTGGGCAGGGCCGGCCTGGGCGATCGGAAAGGCCTGCACCGGATCGTTCAGCAGGCGGCGCAGCGCTTCGACTTCGGGTAGCTCAGGCACGTACTCTCCCGCCCATGGTTGAGCCGATCAGCGTAGCCGTGCGCCGGGGCTCTGTGGTCGAGGCGGTGCACCGAGTGCACGCCGTGGCAGTCCAGGACGGCGCGGTGGTGGCGGAAGCGGGCGACCCCGCGCTCGTGGCGTTTCTGCGCTCTTCGTCGAAGCCGATCCAGGCGCTCCCACTCGCACGCGCGCGTCCGGACCTCGACGAGACGGACCTCGCGATCGCCGCGGCTTCCCACGTAGCGACCCAACAGCAGATCGAGGCCGTCCGGCGCCTTCTGGAGCAAGCTCCCGCGAGCGAAGCCGAGCTGGATTGCGGGTTGCAGGACGGTCGCCCTCCGGAGCCGACCTACCACAACTGCTCCGGCAAGCACGCCGGGATGCTGGCGCTCTGCCGAGCCCACGGTTGGCCGGCCGAGGGGTACCGGCACTCGAGCCACCCCGTCCAGCAGGCGATGCTCAGCGAGCACGCCGCCGCAGCGGAGGTGGACGCGAGCGAGGTCCCCACCGCGATCGACGGATGCGGGGTGGTGACTTTCGCCCTGCCACTCGAGCGCGTGGCCTATGCGTTCTCCCGCTTCGAGGAGCTCGACGGCGGCGCCCAGGTGGCCGCAGCGGTCCGGGCCCGTCCGGATCTGATCGGAGGCGCGGCCGGCGCCGACGTGCAGCTGATGCGTGCCGCACCGGGCTGGATCGCCAAGGGCGGGGCGGAGGGCCTCTTGTGCGCCGCCGGTCCCGGTGGGCTCGGAATGGTGCTCAAATCCGAGGACGGAAATCAGCGCCCGCTGGCGGTCGCGCTCGCCTCGTTTCTGACCCGCCTCGAAGTCTCCGTCGACGTCCCCACGTCGATTCCTGTGCGGAACAGTCACGGAGAAATGGTAGGAAAGGTAGGGATTTTGTCGGAAATTGCGGGAAAATTTCTCCCAAATTTGTGAGCTCTGTGTAATATGCCGCCGCTTGCAGGGTGATCGGTCGGGGGGCCGGCATCAGGCGGGAAGCGTCTCCAGGGTCATTCAGCGCGTGGAAACCGGGGAGGTCCATAGTGCTCACCGTCGACATCGCACTTCCGGAGGTCGAAGAACTCCAGAAGCTCGTTCAGGACGGCCAGGAGAAGGGATTCCTGACCTACGACGAGATCGTCTCTGGCCTCGAGGAAGTCGACCTCACCAAGGAGCAGGTCGAAGACTTCTACACGTACCTGATCGACCATTCGATCGAGCTCATGGAAGGCGAGCAGCACAAGCACCCACCACATGAGCAGCCGGCGCTCGCCGAAGAGGAGAAGGGCCCGAAGCTCGACCTGACCGTCGAGCCTTCGTTGGACTCGCTGCGCCTGTACCTGCGCGAGATCGGCAAGGTGCCGCTCCTCACCGCCGACCAGGAGGTCTACCTCGCCAAGCGCATCGAGCGCGGTGAGATGGCGGCGAAGACGAACATGATCGAAGCGAATCTCCGCCTCGTCGTCTCGATCGCGAAGAGCTACTTGGGCCGCGGCCTCTCCTTCCTCGACCTGATCCAGGAAGGCTCCCTGGGCCTGATTCGCGCGGTGGAGAAGTTCGACTACCGCAAGGGCTACAAGTTTTCGACCTACGCCACCTGGTGGATCCGCCAGGCCGTGACGCGGGCGATCGCGGACAAGGCCCGCACGATCCGGATCCCGGTACACATGGTCGAGAAGCTGAACAAGGTTGTCCACATCGAGCGTCAGCTCGTCCAGCGCCTCGGGCGGGAGCCCCGGCCCGACGAGATCGCGACCGAGCTCGAGATGACGACCGCCGAGGTGCGCGAGATCCTGCGCATGGCGCAGCACCCCGTCTCGCTCGAGAAGCCGATCGGCGAGGAGGAGGAGTCCGAGCTGGGCGACTTCGTCCAGGACGAGCAGGCTGAGTCCCCGTTCGACACCGCGTCGGTCTCGCTCAGGCGCGAGGACATCGAGAATGCGCTCTCGTCGCTACCGGAGCGCGAGCGCCAGGTGATCGAGCTTCGCTTCGGGCTCAAGGGCGAGCAGCCGTGCACGCTCGAGGAGGTCGGGCGAGCCTTCGGCGTCACGCGCGAGCGGATCCGTCAGATCGAGAACAACACGCTCAAGAAGCTCGAGTCGCTCCCGGAGGCACAGGGCCTCAAGGATTGCGTTTGACCGTAGGGGAACCCCTGGTTCCCCTACGAGACCCCTCCTTTAGAACGGCGCCTCGCTCAGAGCGTTTCAGGAGCCGCCGAGCCGTTTTTGCGGTTGTGTCGACACGGCGCCGGTGAGCCTCCTGCCGGGCCAAGCCCGGCTCCGGCGGCAACGCGTCGTGACGGCCTAGCGCCTGGTGAAGCTCGGCTGCTGCGCCTGAACGCTGATCGGGCGGGAATCCCGGAGGTAGCCGGGGCGCGGCGTCTTGAAGTTCAGCTTCCACGGCCCGCGCGTGGAGGCGCGGAAGCGGAGAACGCGGGTCTGAAGCGGGTTCACCACGACCTTGCGGTGAATCCCGGGGCCTGTGAAGCGGAGGGTCGTCCGCTCCGTGCCCGCCGGTAGCGAGACGACAAGCCGCAGTGTGCCGCGCACGCGGTCCGTCGCGTCCGGGTAGACGAGGAAATGGCCGCTGTCGGCGAGCCAGTGGTCGTGGTAGAGGCCGCCGGCGAAGACCGAGAAGCGGGGGATCCCGTTCGGGCGCCAGAGATCGTAGGTGCCTCCCCTGGCAACGCGCGTCGCGCCCGTCAGCTGGGCCTGGACGGCGTAGTTGGAGACCGCGAGCGGCTTGCGCAGCGCCCGGCCGTGCAGGAGCAGGCGCCCGTCGCGGGCGGCGCGAACGTGCTCATACTTGAAGGCGTCGATCGCAGACGCCCGGTCGAAGAGCAACACCTTCTTCAGCGACAGGTTCCAGAACAGCTCTTCGTGTGCGCGCACGTGGGGGGTGGCCGGTGTCTGCAGGAGGTAGACGGAGCCGAGGCGGGCGTGGTCGATCCAGCTCACGTCCTGCGGCAGATAGGAGTCACGGATCGCCCGGGAGGTCTGTGTGTCGAACCTGATCGCTCCGAGCGAGACAGACGCCGAGACGAAGAGCGTCGCCACGATCGCGATCCCGATCAGGCCCTTGCGGAAGGCGATCCCGACGGCGAGGCATGAGAGGGCTCCTGCGATGAGCGCCACAATCAGCGAGCCGTCTCCGACGCTGAGCAGCTTCTCCAGCTGGAAGACACCGAAGAGGAACGGCGAGTCCTGCTTCCCGTCACCGACGGTATAGCCCGAGAGCGGAACCCGAGCCGAGACGACGAGCAGGGCCAGCGCGGCGAGGACCGTCGGCACCCTCGCGGGCAGGCCGCGCTTCAGATAGAGCCCGAAGGCCGGCAGGACGAGCGGCAGCAAGACCATGAAATAGCGCTCCTGGAACCGGGCCGAACCGTTCGAGGCGTAGAGCGCAGCCTCGACGAAGACGGTGCCCGCGAGTGCGACGGCCAGCGCCACGAACGCCGACTCCTCCCGGCTGCGGGGTCGCCAGAGCGCGTACACGATCCCGACGAGTGCTCCGGGAACGAGCACCCAGCCCCCGGAGTACGCGAGCAGCATGGCGTCGGTCCCGATCCAGTGCAGGATCGCCCCCGGATGGATCTGGTACTTCGACAGGCCCGAGTAGTAGCCGAGTACCTTCGTTGGCCCGATCGCGACGAACGCGAGCATCGGCGCCGCGAAGATGGCCAGCGTGAGGCGGAAACGGCTCACGACCTGGCGCACGCGGCCGCGCTCGACCCAGAGGGCAGCGGCCGCGAAGACGAGCGGCAGCAGCGCGTATTGCACGCGCGCAAAAGTCGCGAGGCCCGACAGCGCTACGAAGGCCAGCTGCGAGCGGAGGCTGGGCTGCGTCAGAGCGCAGACGCCCGCGTAGAGGGCGCTCAGCACGAGCAGGTAGGCGAGCGGGTCGGCGAGGATGAACGAGGTGTAGAAGAGATCGGGCGAGGCGACGGTCAGCGCCCCTCCGGCGGTCGAGAGCCAGGCGCCGAGCCCGAGCTTCTTGCAGAGCAGGTAGACGGGGATCGCCGCGAGCGACATGAAGAGGGCGTTTTCGGCCTGAGTCAGCCGGTAGGCGATCATCGGGTCGTGGAAGAGCCAAAACGGCGCAGCGAGGATCGGCTCCAGCAGCGCCGGGAAGTGCGCGGGGCCGTTCCGGATCAGCGGCTTGCCGGTCGTTGCGAGCGAGCGGGCGAGCGTCGAATAGATGTACTCGTCCGAGAAGTAGAGCGGCGTCGCGTGCGCGAGTCCGGCTAGGAAGCGGAAGCCGAAGCTGATCGCGACGACGAGCGCGACGACGTAGCGCGCGGGGATCGCCGCGAGGCGTGCAAGACCGAACGGGAGCTTGGACGTCTTCGGCCGCGAAACGGTGACATCGATGGCCACGTCTGGCCTATCGGCAGGAAGGACGTATCCCTTGAACGAGGGATACCGCGCTAGTCGGCGGGGGCGGTTACGTCCTGTTCACCGGCGCGCTCGAAGGGAACGAACAGCCGGCAATGCGGGCACTTGAAGCCCCGGTGGCGGTCGGCGGTTCCACCCAGGAGCTCGGCTTCGAAGGGTTTCTTGCAGTGAGGGCACACGACTTCGAAATAGCCAGTCGCGGCAGGGGCTTCGGCCACGCGAGCCAACGTACCAGAACGCCTCGCGGTCGCTTGGGAAACCCTCCTAAGACTCGGGCTCGTGCTCGCCGGCCTCGGTGCCGGTTGCATCGAGGATCGTCCGGCGGTCGCGGCGGCGCTCCGGATCGCCCGGCTGCCACGAGCGCCCGTGCCGTAGATGGAGCTCGACGGCCTCTTCGACGAACCTCTCCGCAGTGGTGCCGCGCTCGGCCGCCGCCTGTTTGACGCGCTCGGCGAGCGGGTCTGGCAGCTGTATCTCGGCCACGGCGGGGGAACCGTAGCACTGTGTCGGCGAGCGTCAGCCGGACTGGAGTGCGCGATCGAGGATCGAGAGGCCGCGCTCGAGCTCCTCGTCCGTAGCGGTGAGCGGAGGCAGCAGCCGGATCACGTTTCCATAGAGTCCGCACGAGAGCAGGAGCAGTCCCTCCTCGCGCGCGGCGGTCGTCACGCGCCTCGCCTCGTCGCCGCTCGGAGCTGCGAGCTCGATCGCAAGCATCGGCCCTAGCCCGCGGATCTCCCCGACCTCAGGGTTGTCTTCCGCGAATCGCTCGAGCCGGGAGCCGATCACGCGGCCGATCTCGTCGGCTCGCTCGCGGAACTCGGGTGTCCTGATGCCGTCCAGCACGACGCACGCCGCGGCGGACGAGACCGGATTGCCGCCGAACGTGCCGCCGAGGCCGCCGGGGTGAACCGAATCCATCACCTCGGCCCGGCCGGTGACGGCTGCGAGCGGCAGGCCACCCCCGAGCGTCTTCCCCGAGACCAGAAGGTCGGGCTCGACGCCGAGGTGCTCGATCGCCCACACCGGCCCGGTCCGGCCGCAACCGGACTGCACCTCGTCAGCGACGTAGAGGATCTCGTGGCGGTCGCAGATCCCCTTCAGCGCCTGTACGAAATCGGCCGGCATCGGGATGAAGCCGCCTTCGCCCTGCACCGTCTCCAGCACCATGCAGGCAACCGAGGCCGGGTCGACGTCCTGCTTGAAGAGCAGTTCCAGCCCCCCAAGAGCGTCCCCAGTCGTCACTCCGCGATACGGGTAGGGCGCAGGCGCTCTGTAGATCTCCGGCGCGAGCGGCCCGAAGCCCTGTTTGTAGACCAGCTTCGACGTCATCGCCATCGTGAGGTTCGTGCGGCCGTGGAAGGCCCGGTCGAAGACGATCACTCCCGGGCGGCCTGTCGCCGCGCGCGCGATCTTGACCGCGTTCTCGATCGCCTCGGCGCCCGAGTTGACGAGCACCGATTTCGTCGGCGCCTCGCCCGGCCACAGTTCGTCCAGGCGCCGGCAGACCTCGACGTAGGGCTCGTACATCCCGACCATGAAGCACTGGTGCAGGTAGCTGTCGACCTGTTCGTGGACGGCCCGCACGACGGCCTCGGGGTTGTGGCCGAGATTCTGGCAAGCGATCCCGCCCGCGAAGTCGAGGTACTCGTTGCCGTCGGCGTCCCAGACCGTGGCTCCCTCGGCGCGGGAGACCACGAGATCGGTGGTCGCGATTCCGCGCGGCACGTACCGCTCGCGGCCTGAGCGGACATCGGCGACGTTGTGGACCGGCTGCGTCTCCATGCCGTCCAACCCTAGAAGATCAGTACGCGAGCGGCTAGCGGCCGAGCCGCGTCCGCCGCCGGATGCCGAGGCGCGCCTGCAGCGCGCGGTCTTCTTCGCCGTCCCTCCGGGCCGCCCACACGAAGACGACGGTGACGGCGAGCACCGGCAGGAGGAGGAGCACGGCGAGAAGGATCTCGGCAGCGGTATTCATCCGCCGAGAAGTGTGCATGACCTTCCCGAGGCGCGGAAGCCCTCTTCCGGACTCGAACCGAAGATCCCCTCCTTACCAGGGAGGATTGGGGGCGAGCAGTTTTGCATCGCAGCGCCGAATCTACTATAGTGAACCTAATGGTTCAGTATCCCATAACCGTCGACCGCGCTTTCGCAGCCCTCGCCGACCCGACCCGCCGCGCCGTCCTCGAACGGCTCGGTTCCGGCAGCGCGACGATCAGCGAGCTTGCCGAGCCCTTCGGCATGTCGCTGACCGGGATGAAGAAGCACATCCGGCTGCTCGAGGAGGCGCAGCTCGTGACGACGGAGAAGGTCGGCCGTGTCCGCAGGTGCATGCTCGCGCCCTACGCC
>Ga0184619_10000875_pt1 | contig 10463 bp, 13 predicted proteins | sample PLM0_60_b1_FD_133146 | JGI IMG/M metagenome (GOLD analysis project Ga0184619, IMG submission 133146) | Groundwater sediment microbial communities from an aquifer in East River, Colorado, USA - PLM0_60_b1 | ecosystem: Environmental > Terrestrial > Soil > Riparian zone | place: USA: East River...
ACAAAGCCGGGCAGGGGACGGCAGGCCGGTGGTTTGTGGCGGCGGTTTGCGGCGGAAGCGTCTGCCGTGAGTGTGCCGTCACGCCCGGGCGTGTCCGCAAGCGCCAGACGGAGGTACGGGCGCAGCACACATGTCGCGTGAGGGTCCGCATGAGACGCCGTGCTGAATCAAGTGGGCAGACCGCGGTCGCGCGTGCTGCGCCCTACGCCCCGCCCGGCAGAGACTCCGGCGTCTCACCACAGTATTTGGAGGTAAGGCAGCATGACTACAATCGCAGACATCCGCGCGCGCCTGCGCAAGGACCTCCACGACGAGGACTCGGCGAATTATCGCTGGACGGACGGCGAGCTCGACCGCCACATCCAGCACACCGTGCGCGAGTTCAGCCTCGCCGTCCCGCTGGAGGCGACGACGACGTTGACGACGACCGCAGGCAGCCGAGAGCTATCGATCTCGGCGCTAACGGACCTCGTCGTCATCGAGGCGGTCGAGTACCCGTCGGGCGAGTACCCGCCTTCGTACGTGCGCTTCTCCGTCTGGCTCTCGACGCTCACGCTCCTCACCGGCCGGACGCCCGCTGCCGCCGAGAGCGTGAACGTCTTCTGGACGAAACTGCACCCGATCGATGGCAGCGGCTCGACCGTGCCCGCGCGCTTCGAGGACGTGATCGCCGGCGGTGCGGGTGCCTACGCCGCCCTCGAATGGGCGAGCTTCTCGACGAACCGCGTGAACGTCGGCGGGCGTGACGTCTGGCGCGACTACCTCGTCTGGGGCCAGGAACGCCTGGCCGAGTTTCAGCGCGCGCTGGCCCGCTACGGCCGGCGTAATGCTGTCCGCGCGCGGCGCCTTTACGCGCCGGCCACGCCGGCCGTCGACCAAACGACGGTCACAGGGCCGCCGTAACCGGTCCGTTAGTCGTCTTGGTGTCGGCCGTTGCCGCCGCCCTGGTCATCGTTGCCATCGCCGTTGTCACCATTTGACTGGATCTGGCCGCGCGCCTCACCGCCCTGATGGGCGACGGTATGGACGTTAGCGTAGGTCCGGCCATCGGCCATTGCTTGCTCGAGCTCGGCCAGGGTCGAGCCGCAGGCATTGTTCGTGATGTTGGCGTCGGTGGCCGTCGCGTCGCCGATCCAGTTGCCGTCGACGTCCCAGCCCTTGTCGTGGAAGCCGGCGAGGAAGAGCACGATCGGGCCGTTCTGGCCCTCGGGAGCGCAATGGATGTGCGCCTGCGTAACGCGCTCGCCGTTGGCGACCGAAAGGTCAAAGTGGAGCTTGGTCTTCCCGCGGTTGAACTCGAAATCGGCTTTACCGCGGGTGTTGGTGTCGACCGGCGGGACCTCTTCGCTTCCGCGCAGCTGGGCCTGGAACTGCGGGCCGCCGTGGTCGTTGTCTGCGGTCACCGAGCCGGTCAGCCCCGGGAGCACCAGCGTCCCGAGGGCCGCGACGGTGAGCACCGCAGCGAGCACTCCGAGCGTGGTCAGATAGGCGTTGCGCATAAGGACCTCCTCTCGTGGGCGAATGCTTGACGCGCGTTATACGTCTGATATTAGGCCGCGGTTCTGGGGATATTGGTCTTCGCGGATAAACAAGGTCTCACAAATTGCCCGCGCTTGAAGTCGGGCTCGCTGCGCCCGGCGAGGGTCCGGACCTTGAGGTGAGTTGCCGGGAGCTCGCTGAGCTCGACCGAGGTGAGGAGCACTGGGGAACACCCGAGAACCACGGCGTGAGGCACTTGAAGCGCGAGCTCGCCGCGTCAGCGCAGTCCGAAAGCTTGACGTAAATTCCGGGCGGGCTCGCTGGGCTTGCTGGGCTCGCTCGGCTCGCTGGGCTCGCTGGGCTCGCTGGGCTCGCGTCGGGCCCTGCGGCTCCGGGCTAGGCGCCGGCCAGTTGTTACGATTCTGCAATGTCCGCTCACTAGAGAAGCGGGCCTGGAGCGCAATATAATCCGTCACGCCAACCCTGCCCCAATAGCAACCTTACCGGAGGTGCGACTGTGTTCAGGTATCTGCCCCTATTTCTGCTCGCGTGCGCGCTTGCGTTCCTCTCGCTGAGAGGGCCGGCGCCGGCTAACGCCGTGGCCACACCAGACTACGTGACGACCGGCGGCTGGTTTGATCAGCCACCAAACACCCTCTTCACCTTTGACAACAAGGTGACGTTCGGCGGCGTCATGCAGTGCGACGCCCCCTTCGACCTGCCGAACAACCTCATCGTCCACTACAACGGAAACTTCACTAACACTCCGGCCGAGTTCAAGCTCGAAACGCTGACGACCGCCACTTGCACCCTCAACAACCCGAACGATCCCCAATCGGGCGGGCAATTTCAAGGCACTGGGACCGGACGCTGCAACGGCGGCCCGGCGACCGCCTTCTTGATCGAGATGAACGACGGCGGCCAGGGGAACGCCAATGACAGCGCCCGCTTCAGTATCAGCGGCACGCAGTCGGGCTGCGCGTTTGCCGTCTTCGCCACGGCGTTGCAAGGGGGTCAGATCACCCTTCACGCCCACTAGCCCTCGCCCAGCCGCGTAGATTCGCCGCGTCAATTAAATACGGGACCCGAAAAAGCGCGCCCTTCCGCTGTCAAGCGAGGGCGCGCTTGTCGTCAGGGAGTGCCAGCTGACTCTTCGAGATCGCATCGTGATTACCGTAAGCTGGCAGCACGATGCGAACACTGCCAGCACCGCTACTCGCGGCCCAACGTAGCAGCTCCGCCGTCCCATATCTGAAGGTCACGGTCTCCGACCGCAGTGCCATTCCCAGCCCGCGGCGTGGCCAATCAGTAGCCCCGCCTTTAGCGCGAGCGGGTGCGCTGGCGAGGCCTGCCCGCCGCAGTAGGGAATCTTAGCATCTCGCTATCCAGATCGGTCACTTTCTGCGGACGGTCTGAGAAAGAGATACGCCCCTGCCCGCCCAGGCAGGAGCGCATCGTCCAATGCGAGAGGTAATTGTCGCTTCATCGGCCCTTCTTGTGGCCTTCCTCGTTGTGGTGCTTCATCACCGTGCGCGCGGCCACTTCCTTGGCGCGCTTGCCGTAACGCCCTTCCCTCTGGGCGCTCTCCTTGATGTGCTCATACATCCGTTGCTCTTTGGCGCCGACACCCGCCACACGCTTCCTGCCTGGCATCTCGCGTCCTCCTTTCGGCGCTTTCGCCTACTTGCGCTTACTTACCGTCCGAGCGGCGATCTCTTTCGCCCGCTTCGTGGACTTCCCGGACTTCTGAGCGCTCTCCTTGATGTGCTCGTACATCCGGTTCTCTTTTTGGCTTGAGCCGCGCACATGCTTTCCTTCCCGCATGAATTCTCCTCCGTAGGAGCCAACCATGCTTAGCGTCGATGCCCGCACGTTGCTCCTGAATAACAACGAGGCGATTAGCGTTTCGAATGTGTAAAAAGCGCTTCCTGCACGCGCGCTCCGAAGCGAGCGGGATATCCGGCGCTAGGACCCTCACGTTGGTGCGGTATGTCCGCAGCGGCGAGGCACGCGTTACGCGGGTATCTTCCCGTCAAATGACCCTCTCATGCTCTGTCAATCGGGCTTCGGCAATCCATGGATGCCTCGCCCTGCGACGCGCGCCTCGCCCCGCCAACTCTGGATTTCCGAGACACCGCCCAAGCCTGTCTTTCGCCCGAAATTTCACCGAGCGGCAAAGCGAAAAGCACGCCTAGCACGTAAAATAGAAGAGCATCTAAAAATAATGCCGGCGGGGGGCGGCAACTCGTTGTCTCGCACTCTCCTTATCTCAATATCTGCGGTTGCTATCGGGCTCGTGATCACGGTGGGCGGGTGGGTCTTGCTCACGTCGAACGAGCCGGCGGCTCCCACTCAGGCGGCCGAGTCCTCGCCCGTCGCCACGGTCGTTTACGGCCGCGTGGCCAGTGTTCAGTTCTTCCCGGGCGCGACTCCCGTCCCAACGCTTCCGCCCACGCCGAAGCCAACCCCGGCGCCCACTCCACCGCCTACACCTGAACCAACACCCATACCGACGCCGGTCCCCGCACCGCCACCGCCTCCACCACCACCGCCCTCGCCCGAACCGACGCCCGCGCCAATGCCGGAACCGACGCCGATTCCACCGCCTCTGCCGGTGGATCCACACCTGGTCCTGACAAAGGAGCAGTTCCTGGCGGGGCGACTGGTAATTCCGACTATCGGCGTAGACGCGCCACTCGAAGAGAGGGTCGTCTACGGCAATGGTGTGATGCAGGAGCCAAGCGGGCGGGAAGCGGTCGCGTGGTACCCATTCGAGCCCCTGCCGAACGCCGGAGGGAACATATTCCTGGCCGGCCATCTCCAGGTCGGAAGCTCGCCGGCGGTGTTCTGGAACCTCCACAATGTCAAGCCCGGCGACCGCGTGATCGTAAGTGCCGGCGGAGCTGACTTCTACTATTCAGTGATCAGCGAGGAGTACGAGACCAAGGCCGACGCCCTGCACGCCGTAGTCGACCCGGTTGACCGCGAGGTGGTCACGCTGATGACTTGCGCAGGGAACTACATCCCGTCGACAGGAGACTACACGCACCGCTGGATCGTGCGCGCGGAGCGGATTAACTAAGCGGGCGGGTTCACACCACCCGCTCGCCCGCGATCGGCCGTCCCTCCTCGACATCATCGAGAAACGCCTCGATCTCCGCGAGGAATGTCTCCAATCGCCAGCGCGAGCCGTGCCCGGAGTGCTTGCGCACGACCAGCCGCGAGCCGGGGATCAGTTCATGGTCGTGCAGGGCGCACGGCAGGAAGTCGTCCCACTCCCCGATCATTACCAACGTGGGCGCTGTGATCTTGCGTATGCGTTCGGTCTGGTCCGGGCGGTCGGCGATCGCCCGCGCGGCGCCGATGTAGCCGGCGGGGGTCATCAGCTTAAGGCGCTCGAAGTCCTCGTCAAAGGTGTACGGGCTCTCGGCGAGATGATGGTCATTGGCTTTTGCCCACTCGTGCTGCCGGCGCTGCGTTTCCTCGAGGCCACGCTCGCGAACGCTGTTCTCAAGCAGCGAGACACCGAACGCCAGCCGCTTCTCCCAGGCCGCGGCCGCATCGTCTTCGCCCGGCTGGTCGGTCGCCTTCGCCGCGTTCCCGCAGGTCGAATCGCAGACCAGCACCGAAGCGCACATAGCGGGATAATCGATCGCAAACTGGGCCGTCACCATGCCACCCATCGAGACACCGCCGATATGCGCGCGCTCGATCCCGATCGCCTTCAAGAGAGCGGCGAGGTCGGCGGCGAACAGTGGCATTGAGTAGTCCGCCGGGTTGGGGGGCACCGTGGTGCGGTCGTGCCCGCGCACGTCGTACAGCACCACCGGCCGATTCTCGGCGAGCGCCAGCAACTCCGGGCGCCACTGCCGGCTCGGCCCCGCGAAGCCGTGCGTCAGGACGAGCGGGAGACGCTGAGGGTCGTCCGGCCCGAGCCGTTCGTACCAGATATCGATGCCGTTCGCGTGGGCGGTCGGCACGATCCCTACTTCCTGGCGGAGGCGAGCAGCGGGTAGCCGGCGAGCGATACACTGCCGTTTGGATCGCCACCGCCCGCCGCGGTCGCCACTTCCTCGCCGATCTGGTCGCGCAACGGCTTGGGAAGCGTCTCCAACAGAGCACGCAGCGGCCCCATAATAGCCGTGCAGAACTGCCAGTACTCGTAACCGCTGTCCCAGACCGCCATCGGCACCTCGAAGGCTTCCACGCGGATGTCGCCGAAGCCGGCCTGCTCGAACATGAACTCGAGCTTATTCCGATCGGCGAGAGAGAAGATGCCACCGGGCGCGCTCGGGTCCTGAGCGGGGACCTCGACGTGCTTGCGGACCGTGGCCATCGGTAGCGTGATGAAGGGGTTGCGCTCGGGCGGCCCCCAAACAGCGGCGGCGATGCGCCCGCCTTGCTTGAGCGCCTCGTGCGCCTGGTAGAGGAACTTCAGGGGCTCCGGCATGAACATCATTCCCCAGCGACAGGTCACAGCATCGAACGAGGCGGGTGCGACGCCGAGCTCCTCGCCATCGACGACGCGGAACTCCACGTTCACCACACCCTGCGCGCTCGCCTTTTCGCGGGCGACTTCGACCATCTCGGCCGCCATATCCGTCGCGACCACGAAGCCGCTCGGGCCCACCATCTTGGCGGCCGGCAACGCCGGCTCGCCTGTCCCGCAGGCGACATCGAGGACCCGTTTGCCGGGCGCGACCTGAGCGAGTTCGAGCAACATTTCGGTCACGGGGGCGCTGTTGCGCATGAGCTGCTCGTCGTAGCGCCGCCAGCCCGCAGCCGCCTGGCCCCAGTCTTTCTTCTGTTGCTCCTTGACCCTGGCGGCGTCGATCTGTTGCGTCATACCAACCTCCTTCGCCGGCGAGCAAAAGAATCGGCTGCTGCAGCCGCAGTCTGCTCAGGCGTCGAACATCATACTCTGGATTGCCGGCAACCCGTCTACTGGGGGACCAGGATGACATCGCCGGGGCGAAGCAGGGTGGCGTCGTCCTCCGACAGGTTATTGAAGGCGAGCAGGTCGAGATACCTGATTCCGTGTGCCGCGGCAACACCGGACACGGTGTCGCCCTGCTGCATGACGTACTGGAGGGGTGGAGGTGCGGCGGGTGGAGCCGTGGGCGGGGGCGTCGCTTCGGGCGGCGTGGCTCCCGCCGTTGCGCCCGGCGCAGCTGTCGGAGCCGCGGTCCCGGCCGGGGCGTTTGGCGAAGACGTCGGGGGTGGCGCGAGAGCCTTCGATGACTCACCCGGCAGCCCGGGCGGCCGGACCAGCAGCCAGAGAGCCAATACGCTGGTCCCGAGAAGCGCGAAGAGCGAGGCGCGAAAGACAGTGCCCGACGGCGTCGCGCTTACCGGGTCTAGACACTCCGCGCAAAGCGCCTGCCCGCCCGGCGCATCTGGGTCACCGCCGTGCTCGGAGCAATAGGCGTTGCCGCAGCGAGAGCAGCGCTGGGTCGCCTCCCGGTCGCAGGCGTAGCATTCCATAACGGAGGGCCGCCGTGCACCGTTGGTGTGAAGGCGGCTCGCTTATTGTAAACGCTATTGCATTTCGGCGGTAGCGCCCGCCTCCTGCAACTTCTTGACGATGCCCTCGGCGTCTCCCTTGGAAACGCCTTCCTTAACATTCGTGGGCGCCGCCTCGACGAGGTCCTTCGCCTCCTTCAGACCGAGCGTCGTCACCTCACGCACGGCCTTGATGACGTTGATCTTGTTCGCGCCGATATCTTTGAGCACGATCGTGAACTCGGACTTCTCCTCCTCGACCGCCGCCGGCGCGGCTCCATCACCTGCTGCCGTCCCTCCGGCTGCCGGAGCGGCCATCGCTACGGGCGCTGCAGCCGTGATCCCGAACTCGTCCTGGATCTTCTGGTTGAGGTCGCGCAGCTCGAGGATCGTCATCTCCTTGATGATGTCGAGCACCTGATCCACCTTGTTCGCACCCTTAGCCATTGCTGTCCTCCTTCGCCGTTTCCGGCTCTTCTGCTGCTGGTTCCTCGGTTCCGGGCTCTTCTTCTACTGGCTGCTCCGCTTCCGGCGTCTCCTCTGCCGGCACCTCTGCGACTGGCTCCTCTTCCGATGTCGTCGCCACCACAGATTCTTCGGGCGGCGTTTCCGCCGCAATCTCTTCTGTTGCGGGCTCTTCGCCCTGCGGCTCCTCCACTGCCGGTTCTTCCACGGCCGGCTCCTCCACTGCCGGTTCTTCCGCTGCTGGCTCCTCCACTCCTATCCCCGCCTCCTGCATCTGCCGCGCCCGTGCCTCTACCAGGCCGGGCAGCTCGCTGAGGAGCGATTGCATCAGCCCCACCAGCTCGCGCAGAGGCGCCTCCATCAGGCCGACGAAGCCGGCCAGCGGGGACTGCAGCTGACCCATGAACTGCGCGAGCAAGACCGGCTTCGGTGGCACCCGGACGAGATCGCGAAGATCCTGCGCGCTCAGAACGCGGCCGTCCATGAAGCCGCCCCGCAACCCGAAGCCCGCCGGCGCTCCCTGGGCGTAGCCGGACAGCGCCTTGGCGGCCTCGATAACGTCGCCGTAACTCACCGCCAGCGCCGTGGGCCCTTCGATGATTTCGAGCAACTCCGGCCGGCCGGACTCGTTCGCCGCAAGCCGCAGGAGCGTGTTCTTCACGACCCTCACGTCTAGCCCCGCCTCCCGCAGCCGCCGCCGCATCTCGACCATCTCCTTCACGCGCAGCCCGCGATAATCGGCGCTCGCGAGGAGCGTCGCCCGCTCGATGCGCTCTTTCAAGTCGGCGACAGTGTCGATCTTCTTCTGTGTTGGCATAGGCGCTCCTCGTGCAACGAAAAATCCCTTGCCTCGAGGCAAGGGACGAAGAACAGCGCGCGGCGGAGGCCCGAAGGCAGTCCGTTACGATTTGCTCGCTATCGTCTTCTCGCCTCGGCGGGCTGGCATCTTAGTCCACGACGCGTCGGGGAGCCCGCTGTCTACGGCAGCAATCTCGTCGGTTTTCCAGCTCCTTTTAATCCTGGCTGCTCGCTCCGCCGATTATACGCCCGCACCCGTCGTGGTGGAAAGCGTCGCCGGGATGTCCAGCTTTATGCCCGGGCCCATCGTTGTCGTAACGGTCATGCTGCGGATGTACTGTCCCTTCGCGCCCGATGGCTTCTCGCGCACGATCGCGTCGATCAGCGAGCCCAGGTTCTCGACGAGAGCTTCTTCCGCAAAGCTCACCTTGCCGAATGGGACGTGCACGAGGTTCGTCCGGTCGGTGCGGAACTCGACGCGACCCTGCTTGGAATCGCGGATGGCCTTAGGCAGGTCCTGGGGTTCGACCACGGTGTTCGTGCGCGGATTTGGCATCAGCCCGCGCGGGCCGAGGACCCGCCCGAGGCGGCCCACCTTGCCCATCATCTCCCTCACTGCGAGCGCCACCTCGAACTCCAGCCACCCGCCTTCGATTCGCTTGATGAGGTCATCGGCGCCCACGAAGTCCGCACCCGCCTGCTCGGCGTTCCTCGCTGCTTCGCCCTCCGCGAAGACGAGCACTCGCTGTCCCTTGCCTAGCCCGTGCGGCAGGACGAGCGTGCCGCGCAGTTGCTGGTCGGCGTGGCGGGTGTCCAACCCCGTCCTGATATGCAATTCGACCGACTCGTCGAAGTTGGCGAAAGCGGTCTCTTTGACCAGCGAGACGGCCTCCTTCGGCTCGTACGTGCGTGAGCGATCGATCTTCTCGAGCGCGGCACGGTACTTCTTGCCGCGCTGCGCCATGAGTAGTCCGGGAATCGGAATTAAGCGCCCATTAACCGTGTCTACCCCGAGCAGGAACTGCTCGAGCGTGACAACGCCGATTAGAGCTGGCTGCCCGTCATCGCCAAAGAGGCACGTAGTTGTGCGGACCTTGTCGTCAAGACGCAGCGGGACCTCGCCGACTTCTTTAGTCGCGGATGACCCGTCAGCGAGCTGAAACAAGGCGGTGTCAACTGGCCTGATTCCGAGATCGTCCAGGATCCGGCGTGGGATCATAGTGAAAGTGGCCCCGGTGTCAACATTCGCCTCGATCTCGACGAATCGCGACCTATCCGGCGTGCCCAAGCCCACGCTGATATCGACATGTCCCATTGGTCCATCACCTGCGATCACTCTGCTACGGCCTTGAATCGGCGTCCTCATGCTATCCCACCTCTACGCCCATGCTGCGCGCCGTGCCCTCCACCATTCGCATCGCCGCATCAACGTCGTTGGCGTTGAGGTCCTTCATCTTCGCCTCGGCGATCTGCTTCACCTGCGCCCGGCTCAGCCTGCCAACCTTCTCCCGCTTCTGCGCCGGGCTGCCCTTTTCAATGCCTAGCGCCTTACGGATCAGGTCCGAGGCCGGCGGCGTCTTCAGCGTGAAGGTGAACGAGCGGTCCTCGAAGACCGTGATCTCGACGGGAATAATGCTGCCCGCATCCCGCGCAGTGCGCTCGTTGTACTCTTTGCAGAACGCCATGATATTGGCGCCGTGCTGGCCGAGCGCAGGCCCCACCGGCGGCGCCGGCGTCGCCTGCCCCGCTTGCAATTGCAGCTTGATGATCGCGCGTATCTTCTTTGCCATCGTGAACTTCTAACTGTTGAAAACGGCCCTATTGGTCCGCTTGTCCTGTTTGTTCAACTTTTGCGTTTGCCGGTTTACAGGCTTGCGTGCAGCCGGCGCTTAGAGCCGTTCCACTTGCAGAAAGTCTAGCTCCACCGGCGTCTCGCGCCCGAAGATCGATACCGCGACCTTGACCTTGCCCTTCTCAGTATTGATCTCTTCGACCGTGCCCACGAAATCCGCGAACGGGCCGTCTATTACGCGCACGCTCTGGCCCTGCTGGAACCCGACCTTCACGCGCGGCTCATCCGCTCGCATCTGCTTCATGATGGAAAGCACTTCGGCCCGGTCGAGCGGTGTGGGGGCGGTGCCTGAACCCACGAATCCCGTCACCCCGGGCGAGTTGCGCACAACCGTCCAGCCCTTGCTGGAAAGCGCCTTGTCCTGCTC
>Ga0184619_10000876_pt1 | contig 10455 bp, 10 predicted proteins | sample PLM0_60_b1_FD_133146 | JGI IMG/M metagenome (GOLD analysis project Ga0184619, IMG submission 133146) | Groundwater sediment microbial communities from an aquifer in East River, Colorado, USA - PLM0_60_b1 | ecosystem: Environmental > Terrestrial > Soil > Riparian zone | place: USA: East River...
GAGAACACCGAGGATCTCTACGCGGGCATCGAATTCGAGGAGGGGAGCTCGCACGCGCGCGACCTGATCGACTGGGTCGAGCATCACGGGCACCCGCGGCTACGCGAAGATTCGGGCATCTCCATGAAGCCGATCTCGGTCGCCGGCTCGCGCCGCATCGTGGAGTTCGCGTTCGACTACGCGCGCAGGAACGGCCGCCGCAAAGTGACGGCGGTTCACAAGGCGAACATCATGAAGTTCACCGACGGCCTCTTCCTCCGGACCGCGCGGGAGGTGGCAGAGGAGAACGGCGAGCTCGAGTTCGAAGACCGCATCGTGGACAACCTCTCCATGCAGCTCGTCCAACGGCCCGAGGAGTACGACGTGCTCGTCTGCCCGAACCTTTACGGCGACATCGTCTCGGACCTCTGCGCCGGCCTGATCGGCGGCCTCGGGCTCGCACCGGGAGGAAACTTCGGGACCCACGCCGCCGTCTTCGAGCCGACGCACGGCTCGGCGCCGAAGTACACGGGCCAGAACCGCGTCAACCCCATGGCGATGATGCTCTCGGGCGTGATGATGCTTCGCCACCTCGATGAGCGCGACGCTGCCGACCGGGTGGAGTCGGCCATCGCCGCCGTCATCGCCGAGGGCCGCTCCGTCACCTACGACATGAAGCCGACCCGCGACGACCCGACGGCGGTCGGAACGAGCGAAGTCGCGGACGCGGTCATCGACAAGCTGGGAGTGCGGGTGTGAGTCCCCTCACGCTCCTGGGACGCTGCTGGCAAGGGAGGCAAGCGAGCGGCGTGCAGCACAGTGCACGCCGGCACGGGCAAGCGCCGCGAGCGCAGCCTGCCGCAACCAGCGGCGTCATCCTTCGGCGGAGTCCGGCTCCGCCGGGCTGGAGCCGAAGGAGGCCAGGGGCGTGAGGATCAAGATCACGGTGGTCGGGGCGGGAAACGTCGGGGCGACCGCGGCGCAGGAGATCGTCCGGGGTAACTACGCGGACGTCGTTCTCGTCGACATCAAGGAAGGTCTGCCGCAGGGGAAGGCCCTCGACATCAACTCGGCCGGACCGGTGCTCGGGTACAACCCCGCGATCGTCGGAACGAACAGCTATGACCTGAGCGAGGGCTCGGACATACTCGTCGTGACCGCAGGGGTTCCGCGGACGGGCGACATGAGCCGCGACGACCTGGTAACCACGAACGAAGGCATTGTCTCCTCGGTGACGCGCGAGGCCGTCGAGCGCTCGCCGGACGCCATCCTCATCGTCGTCTCGAACCCGCTCGACGCCATGTGCCACGTGGCGAAGGACGTGTCGGGCTGGCCGCGCGAGCGGGTCTTCGGAATGGCCGGGATCCTCGATACCGCTCGCTTTCGGACCTTCATCGCCTGGGAGACGGGGGTGGCGCCCAAGGACGTGACCGCCATGGTCCTCGGCGGACACGGCGATCAGATGGTCCCGATCGTCTCGGCGACCACCGTCGGTGGCATCCCGCTGCGGCGGCTCGTGTCCGACGAGCAGATCGGGGCGCTCGTCGAGCGCACGCGCAAAGGCGGCGGTGAGTGCGTGCAGCTCCTGGGGACGTCGGCCTGGTACGCACCGGGCGCGGCCGTGGCCGAGATGGTGCACGCGGTCGCCCTGGACCAGAAGCGCGTGCTCCCGTGTACGGCCTACCTCGAGGGCGAGTTCGGGATCGACGGGCTGTACATGGGCGTCCCGGCGAAGCTGGGGGCCGGCGGCATCGAGGAGATCGTCGAGCTCGACCTCTCCGACGAGGAACGGACCGAGCTTGGCCGGTCTGCCGAAGCCGTCCGCGAGGTCGTCGGCGTGCTGGCCGGATCCCGCTGAGAACTCGTTCCAGGATGGGGCTCGTCGCCGGGCCGCGCTGGGTGGATGCGAGGCCAGGACGCAGGGAGCGCCGTCATTCTGAACGCGGATGCGTTGGGCGCGACCGAGGACGCTGCTTCGCGCCGCCGAGCGAGGCTCCGGCGACACAGCTCTCATTGTGGAGCGAGTTCTGAAAGCTCGTCCGCTCTTCCTCGTCCTCCTCGCGCTCGCCGTCGTTCTGGGCGTGCTCTGGTTCGTGCCCTCGAACGAGTACATCTTCCTTCCCGATCCCCCGCGCGCCGTCGACCCTCTCGTCCAAGTTCCCGGCGAGAAGGGAGTGGAGGAAAAGGGCGGCATCTACATGGTCGACATCTTCGTCCGCAAGGCAAGCCTGCTCGAGCGCTTCTTCCCGCAGCTGCGCGAGGGCGCGTCGCTCGTGCCCGCGAAACAGGTCAACCCGATCGGAGTCAGCGAGTCCCAGCGGCTGCAACAGAGTCGCAACGAGATGTCCCAGTCGCAGAAGGTCGCCGCCGCCGTCGCTCTCCGCTACCTGGGGTACAAGGTGGACGTCAAGACCAACGGCGTCGAGGTGACGGCGGTCTACCCGGATGCGCCCGCCGACGGGAAGCTCGAGGTCGGCGATGTGATCGTCGCGGTCGAGGGGAGGCCTGTCGACACGACCGAAGCGCTGCGCAAGGCGATGAGCCGGGTCAACCCCGGCGAAACGGTCACGTTCGGCGTTCGTCACGCGGGTGGGGTGCGACAGGTCCGGCTCGCGACGGAGGCGAATCCGGACGAGCCCAAGAGGGCCATCGTCGGCGTTCAAATCGAACAATCGGCGACGATCGACCTCCCGCTCGCGATCAAGATCGACACCGGGTCGATCGGTGGCCCTTCCGCCGGCCTGGCCTTCTCGCTGGACATCGTCGACGAGATCGGCAAGGACCTGGACGACGATCGCCGCATCGTGGTAACGGGTGCGCTCGACCTCGATGGACGGGTCGTGGAGATCGGGGGCATCAAGCAGAAGACGATCGCGGCGCGAAACTCCCACGCCGATCTTTTCCTCGTCCCCGACGGGAATGCGAAGGACGCGCGGCGGTATGCGGACGGGCTTAAAGTCGTCGCGGTCTCGTCGTTTCGAGAAGCGTTGTCTGCTTTGACAAAAACCTAGTTTCCCGCCCTGGCAACGGATGGGACGATCTTCACGGAAATTGCGTGAAATTGGTGAACCTGGCTCTTCACCGACGTACCCAACGGGCCTATAGTCCGCGGCGGTCTGCTGTGGCAAAGCGAACGGAAATCACCTGCAACGACTGCTTTTTTCGCCGCGCTGACCTCTGTGCGATTCCGGGGAATTGCGTCTGTCCGACCTACCGGCCGGCGAAGGCTTCGCTCATTCCGCCGCGCCAGCCCCGCCTCGTGCAGCGCCCGCTCCGCGGCGTGACCGCCGCGGCCTAGTAGGACTAGCGCGGGAAGCGCGGATCGTCGCGGATCGTCGCGAAATCCTCGTCGGTCCGAGCCCACTCCCGCATGCGCGGGTCAAGCTCGATCGCCTCGGTGAGGTGAGCTAGCGCGTCGTCGGGCCGGCCGGCAAGAGACTCGAAGCAGGCGAGGTTGTAGAGAACGTTCGAATTCCCCGGATGGCGGTCGAGCGCCTCGAGGAAGACGGCGGCACCGCGGTCCGGCTGGCCGGCGTCGAGGAGCGGCTTCGCGGCGAGCCAGGCCTCCCACGGCGACGGCTCGAACGCGCGCCCAGGAACCCCACCGAGGACCAGAACGGTCGTGTCGGTCTCCCTGGCCACGGCGCCGCGACGGACGCCTGGGTCACGCACGAAGACGATGGTTCCTGCGGGTGCATCGACCTCTTCGCCACCGAGCTCGAACGTCGCGTTTCCGGTGGCGACGAAGTAGAGCTCCTCGTGCCGACCCGCGCCGTGCCCTAACTCGTCGTGCTCCTCGATCACCCGCTCGCCTGCCCGCGCGGAGTAGGCGTTGATGCCGAACGAGTTGATGCCGAAGTGAAGCCGCACCGGGCTGACGCCGAAGTCGGCGGAGCTCTTCACGAGCGGCATGTCCTCGAGACGCCCGACGGCGTAGGGTTTGAAGCTCACCTAGGCGGCGACTGCAGCTGCATCGCGAACGAGCCGCCCGAGCCGGCCGATTCCCTCGTCGATCTCCGGCGCGGTGGCGAAGGAGTACGCGAGCCGCGCAGCTTCCTCCCCACCGCCGTGGAAGAAGAAGTCGGCTCCCTTGATGAAGGTGACGTCATCCTGCGTCGCCGTTGTGAGCAGAGCCTCGCCGCTGACACCCGCAGGCAGGTCGAGCCAGAGGAAATAGCCGCCCTCGGGCCGGCTCCAGGTGGAGCTCTCTGCGAGCTCGCGCCCCAGGGCAGAGGTCATGGCGTCGCGGCGCATGCGGAGGCCGTCTCGCACGCGCTCGAGGTTCGGCTCGTAGCCGCCCCCGGTGACGAACTCGTACAGCGCTGCCTCGACGAAGATCGCCGGCGAGACGTAGTTCTCGAGCACGAGCGCCTCGATCTCCGGAACGAGCTCCTCGGGCAGGATCACGTAGCCCGTCCGGATCCCGGGTGCGACCGTCTTCGAGAAGGAGGAGAGAAAGACGACGCCCTGGCCATCGGCCAGCTCGAACAGGCGGGGCAGCGGGTCGCCCTCGAACCGGAGCTCCCCGTAGGGGTCGTCCTCGAAGACGAGGGCTCCCCGCTCGCGCGCCAGCTCGATCAGACGGAAGCGGTTCTCGCGCGAGAGCGTGCGCCCACTCGGGTTCTGAAAGGTCGGGATCGTGTAGACGACGTCGCCCGCGCGCAGCGCTCCCGCCAGTGCGTCGACATCGAGCCCGTCGTCGGCGAGCTCCACCTGCTCGACCTCCGCCCCGAGCCGGCGCAGGATCGAGAGTGAGCGGTCGTAGCACGGAGCTTCGACGAAGAAGCGCGCTCCTCCCTTGACGAGATGCCGCGCGACGAAGGAGAAGCCCTGGAGCGAGCCGTTCGTGACGATGACCCGGCCCGGATCGATGTCGTGGCGCTCGGCGATCCACTCGCGGAGAGGTGGATAGCCGCCTGGTGGCCCGTAGTTCAGCGCGGTCGCGCCGTCGCGCTCGAGGGCCGCCCTCGCGCAGTCGGCGAACTCCGCGATCGGAAGGAGATCGGGGCCCGGCATGCCGCGCGCAAAGGAGATCGTCGCCACGGCGCGAGTCTACTCACGCGGGAGGCCGGAGCCGCCGTTTCGGCGCACGATGAGCGGGTAAATCTCTCTTGCGTTATCAATCTGCGGACGGAGGACGGGTGGGATGAGGGGAACCACGTGCTTCGCTTTGGTGATCGTGGGGTGCCTTCTCACCTGCGCGTCCGCAGCGGGGCAGACCGTCGACCTGCCCGTTGTCCAAGGCACCGCATCGAATGCGATCGGCACGGTGACTTCGACGACGAACGGAGTCGTCGGGACCGTGGGGAACGCCGTGGATCAGACAACCGGGTCGTCGGGCGGCTCAACGGTCAGCGGCGTCGCCGGCGCCGTAACTTCGGCGAGCGGTTCCAGCTTCGCCACGGATAGCTCGTCGAGCGGATCGACGACATCCTCCGGCGATCGGTCGAGCGCGTCGTCAAGACAGTCGAGCGCGTCGGCAAGACGATCTGCTTCGGACAGCGGTGCGTCCCGGCCGCGCATCAAGACTCGGTTTGATCGCCTTCCACGCCGTCTGGAGACTCTGCTCGAGCGCATCGAGCTGGGACAAAACGTCCGCGCAAACCTCCGCAGGCTCGAGCGTGCGCTGGCGTCTGCGTCGCCCGAGATGCGAACGCGCGTGCTGCGGCTGATTCGGGCAGAGATCGCACGCCTGCGGAGAGGCGGCACGACCCCGCGCGACCGTCGCCGCATCGAGCCCTTGCGCTTCACGCTCGAGATGCTCACACGCGGATCGCCGCCTGCGGCCGAGCTCTCGCCGACGAGCGGAATCGCCACTTCCGAGCCGTTGACGACGCGCGGGCGGCCGGGAAGAACGCGAAACGAGCCGGGCCAGAAGGCCGGTGTGCTGGAGACGCAGGCTGGGGGCAGAGACGAACAGCCGCAGGCCCGGCCGCTGCTGCCGCCTCCGCGGGACGAGGTCCCATTTCTCCTCGGCCTACTTGCTCTCGCCGCCCTCACTCTCGGCTTCGTCGGACTCGTGGCCGGCGTAACCAGGCACGTTCTGCGCTCCGGCTAGCGACCTCCGCGGACGAGCCTCGATCGACGGCCACGCCGACGGCCGCGCGCTTTGCTCAGGTACGGGCGCCCGCGAGTTCGGCCACCAGCCGCGCGACCTCGGTCGGGTTCGTGCCGACGCGAACGCCGTGGGCTTCGAGAGCCTCCTTCTTCCCCTGGGCGGTTCCGGCGGTGCCGGAGATGATCGCGCCGGCGTGGCCCATCGTCTTCCCGGGTGGAGCCGTGAAGCCTGCGATGTAGGCGATAACCGGTGTCGTCATCTCGGCTTCGATGAAGCCCGCCGCCTTCTCTTCCTCGGCTCCCCCGATCTCGCCGACCATGACGACGTACTCGGTCTCGGGGTCCCGCTCGAAACGCCCGAGGACGTCCAAAAACGACGACCCGACCACGGGGTCCCCCCCAATTCCGACGATAGTCGATTGCCCGACACCGAGCTGTGCCAGCTCGTGCCCGATCTGGTACGTGAGCGTTCCGGATCTGGACACGAGCCCGACGTTGCCCTCGCGGAAGATCTCTGCCGGGATGATCCCGACGTTCGCCTTCCCCGGGGAGAGGACGCCGGGGCAATTGGGGCCGACGAGCGTGATCCCGCGCGGATAGATGTAGTTGTAGACCCGCAACATGTCGTGGGCCGGAATCCCCTCCGTGATGCAGATGACCGTCTCGATGCCGGCGTCGACCGCCTCGTAGATCGCGTCCGCCGCGAAGCGGGCCGGGACAAACACCATCGCCGTGTTCGGGCTCGTCTCCGCAACCGCCTCGCGCACGGAGTCGAAGACGGGGATGCCGTCCACGTCGCCGCCGCCCTTGCCCGGGGTGACGCCGGCGACGACGGTCGTCCCGTACGCCTTGTTTCGCGTGCCGTGGAAGGAGCCTTCGCGCCCGGTGATGCCCTGGACGACCAGGCGGGTCTCCGAGTCGACGATGATCGCCACTAAGCCTTTCTCCCCTTGATCGCGATTCGGTCGAGCCGCAGCCGACCGTCCTCGATGCGGTCGGCGACGAGCTCGCGTACCCGCGCCGCGTTCTCGCCCGCGCAACCGGTTCGAGCGAGCCACGGCTCGAGCTCGATTCGCCGTTCGAGCGTGCGCGCTTCCACCACGTCGAGCCTGGCGCCTGCGAAGAGGGCGTGCCATTCCTCCTCGGAGTAGTTGCGCACGTGGGAGGGATCGCGAAGGCGGTTCGCATCCTCGTCAGCGTCGCCCATGCGGAGGTTGTCCACGACCAGAACGAGGTTGCTCGTCACACGGGCCATCTCCCTGAGACCGGCCTTCACGTCCTGAAAGTGGTGTGCGGCGAGCCGGCAGGCGACGACGTCGAAGCGTGCGTCGGCGAAGGGCAAGTCCTCTGCAGGGCAGACGACGTCCGGGCGCATTCCGGGAGCGGGGTCGGAGCTGACAACCTCGATTCCCGCCTCCCGCAGCCTCCGTGCGACGTGACCGCCCCCGCTGGCGACGTCGAGCGCCGTGCCGGCGCCCGCCGCCCATTCCACGATCAGGTCGAGGTCCCACCCCTCGCGGTGCTCCGGGCTCTCGCGATACGCCTGCGCCCGCTCGTCCCACACGCCCATCACGCGTTCGCACCCGCGAGCTCGACCACGCGCTCGGCCGCCGAGAGCATGGTCTCCTCGACGTAGAGGTTCGGGGGCGAGGCTTCGACGAGCATCGCGCGCCCTTCCTCCGCATTCGTCCCATCGAGTCGGACGACGATGGGAAGCTCGATCGTCATCCGGTCGAGCGCCTCGAGGATCCCGCGCGCAACCTCGTCGCAGCGCGTGATCCCGCCGAAGATGTTGAAGAGGATGCCCTTGACCTGCGGGTCGGAGGTGATCACCTCGAGGGCGTCCACGACGCCCTCGGCGTCGCCTCCGCCACCGAGGTCGCAGAAGTTCGCCGGCCGCCCGCCGACCTGGGCGATGACGTCGAGGGTCGACATGACGAGGCCAGCGCCGTTCCCGAGAATGCCGATCTCGCCGTCGAGCTTGACGTACGTGACGCCCTTTTCGCGCGCGAGTCGCTCCTGCGGATCGCCGGCGTCGGTGTCCCGCATCTCCGCGATGTCCGGATGGCGAAAGAGCGCGTTGTCGTCGACGGTGAACTTGGAGTCGAGCGCCTTCACCTCGCCCTCGGGCGTGACGATCAGCGGGTTGATCTCACAGAGCATCGCGTCGGCCCCGACGAAGGCGTCATAGAGGCGGCCGACGAGGCCGATCACCTGCTTTTGTTCGTTCGGATCATCCACGCCGGCGGTGAAACAGAGCCAACGGGCCTGGAACGGCTGGAATCCGATGAGCGGATCGACGTGCAGCCGCGCGAGCGCCTCCGGCGAGCGCTCCGCCACTTCCTCGATGTCCACCCCGCCCTCGGTCGTGAGCATGAGCAGCGGCTTCTTCTCACCCCGGTCAAAGGTGATCGAGAGGTAGTACTCCTTGGCGATGTCGGAAGCCTTCTCGACCCAGACCTTTCCGACGACGTGCCCGCGGATGTCCAGCCCGAGGATCTCCTCCGCTCTCTGAGCGGCGTCCCCGGGCGAGTCCGCGAGCTTGATCCCACCCGCCTTCCCGCGTCCGCCTGTGAGCACCTGCGCCTTGACGACGACCTGGCCTCCGAGCTCCTCCGCGACCGCGCGCGCCTCTTCAGGGGTCGACGCGAGCTTCCCTTCCGAGACCGGTATGCCGAAGCGGGCGAAGAGCTGCTTGCCCTGGTACTCGTAGAGGTCCATGGGCGGCGGCGAGTGTACCCGCTGCCGCGTTCAGGACCTCCGGCTCCCGGGCATACAGACGGACGTTGTAGCCTTCCGCCCACCCAGCGAGAGGAGTGAGATGACGAGCTTCCAGGACGAAGACATGGAGACACGTGGCTCCGAGGGTCAAGGCGGCGCGGAAGCGCCTTCTGACACCGACGATCAGGACGACACGGACTCGACCGACGACTCGAGTGACGACGCCGACTCGAGCGACTCGGACACGGACTCGACCGACGCAGACACAGACTCGACCGACCCGAGCTAGCTCGCTCGTTCGAGCAGTCGACCCGGTCTCGCTCGAGGAGTTCCTCGCCGAGCATTGGGAGCACAAGCCGCTCGTCGTCGCGCGAGCCGAGGAGGACCGTTTTCAGGACCTCCTCTCCGTCGCCGACGTCGAGCGGCTTCTCTGCTCCGGCGGCCTGCGCCAACCTGCCTTCCGCTTGGTCAAGGCCGGAGAGAAAATCGACGCCGCCTCGTACACGACGAGCATCCCCTGGCGTCCCGCGCCCTTTAGCGGGACCGCGGAAATCGGCCGTGTTCTGAGCGAGTTCGAGGCAGGAGCGACACTTGTCCTCCAGGGCCTCCATCTCTCCTGGCCGCCGCTCGCCGAATTCTGCCGCACGCTCGAAGGCGAGCTCGGCCATCCCGCGCAGGCGAACGCATACTTCACGCCCCGCGACGCACAGGGCCTCCCTGTGCACCACGACACCCACGATGTCTTCTCGCTCCAGGTGTCCGGGGAAAAGCGGTGGCTGGTCTACGAGCCGGCGCTCGAGCTCCCGCTCAAAGATCAGCGCTACACCGCTGAGCACGGGGGGCCGGGGGAGCCCGTCCACGACGTAACCCTGAAAGCCGGAGATGCGCTCTACCTACCGCGGGGGTGGCTGCACGAGGCGGCGACGTCGAGCACGGACTCCCTGCACATCACGGTGGGGGTCAACGTCTACACCTGGCTGGACGCCTTCAAGGCGGCACTCGACGATTGCGCCGACGACATCGAGTTCCGTCGCTCGCCCGAAGGCGAAACGGAGGAGCTCGTCGAGCGGCTGCGGGCACGTCTCGACCCGGAGCAGGTCGCACGACGTCAGCGGCGACGGCTCGTGAAGACACGCCGGCCGATTCTCGACGGCCAGCTCGGCCAGCTGCAAGCGCTCGACGGCCTCACGTTGGAGACGCCGCTCGAGCGACGCCAAACCGTCCTCTTCGACCTCGACGGCCTTACGCTCGCGTTCGAGGGAAAGGAGCTTGCGTTTCCTGCGAGCGTTGAGGAGCCGATCGCCTTCGCCGCGGCCACCGCGGGGCCGTTCACCCCAGCCCAGCTGCCGGGCGACCTCGACGATGAGAGTCGGCTCGTGCTCGCCCGCCGGCTTGTCCGCGAAGGGTTCCTGCGGATCAGCGAAGCTGCGCCACGTAGCGGCGCGGACGCTGAGGAGTGACCGAGCTGCAGGTCAGATAGACAGGCTCGTCGGCGAGCTCCGAGGCGACGTCGATCTTGCGCCCCACGCCCTTGGCCCGCAGGGTCACCGTCCAGCCCGCGTCGCGGCGCTCCACGTGCTCGAGCGAGACGTCGTCGATCCCCGTGAGTCCGTCCGCTTCGCGAAGCGCACGCTCCGCCGCCTGGACGGCGAACGTATAGGCGGAACGGCCTCGATAGAGATCGAGGTAGATGCGGCC
>Ga0184619_10000877_pt1 | contig 10454 bp, 7 predicted proteins | sample PLM0_60_b1_FD_133146 | JGI IMG/M metagenome (GOLD analysis project Ga0184619, IMG submission 133146) | Groundwater sediment microbial communities from an aquifer in East River, Colorado, USA - PLM0_60_b1 | ecosystem: Environmental > Terrestrial > Soil > Riparian zone | place: USA: East River...
GGCGATCGAGCGGGCCAAGGGACTGCTGATGGAAAAGGAAGGGCTCACGGAGCAGGATGCGTTCGCGCGGCTGCGCAAGGCGAGCCAGATTTCCGGGCGTCCACTCAAAGTGGTTGCGGAAGCCCTGATCGCGACCTTCGAGTGAGCCTTCAGAACGAATAGACGTCGGCGATGACAACGAGGGCGAGCGATGAGAACGATTCCGAAGCGGAAGATTGGCTCTCCTCGGAAGCCCGTCGGACGGCGTTGCGTCATCGTCCCGCGGAGGAGCCCCAGCGGTCACCGTCGCCGGCTCTTCCGTGCGGGTGACCGGAGGTTCGCTCATAGGCCGACCTGTGGCCTATGAGCGGGGGAAGGGGCGTAGGGGAAACTGGGAGGTTCCCCCGCTCTTTCTCCTTCAGGCGACTTCTAAAGAAGGGGGAGCGAGCCGAAGGCGAGGGACGCTCACGTGTGCGCCCGCTCGAAGAGCCGCTCCCAGTGTTGAAGCAGGGTTTGGAGCTCGTCGCTTGCGCGGCGGTGAGCCGCCAGCATCTCGACGTCGTTCCAGTCTTCTGCGAGGCGCCGCTCGAGCTCGGCGACTGTCGTTTCATGTTCGGCGATCTGCGCCTCGATGCGCTCGAGCTCCGAGGGAGTCTTTGCCTTGGCGGGCTGCTTGCGGGGCTTCGGAGCCTTGCGTTCGACCTGCGGCGGAGGTGGCAGGGCCGTGCGCGCCTCGCGCTGACGGACGTATTCCGCCCAGCCGCCGTCGTAGGAGTTGAGTCGGCGGTCCTCGATCGCAATCGTTCGCTCGGCGACTGCATCGAGGAGTGCGCGATCGTGTGAGACGAGCAGGACCGTCCCCGGGAATGCCTCGAGAGCCGCCTCGAGGGCCTCACGGCTCTCCAGGTCGAGGTGGTTCGTCGGCTCATCGACGACGAGGAAGTTCGCGCCGGACGCGACGACCAGCGCCAGGGCGAGGCGCCGGCGTTCGCCACCCGAGAGCGCGAGCACCGGCTTCTCGTGCTCGGTCCAGCCCGAGAAGAGGAAGCGTCCGAGTAGCTTCTGCGCGTCCGGACGCTGCAAGCCCGTTGCGCGCTGGACGCACTGCAGCACGGAGCCGCGCGTGTCGAGCTCCATCTCTTGCTGGGAGAAGTACGCCGGCACGACGCCGTGGCCGAGACGCACGAAGCCGTCGTCGGCTTCGCGCCGCTCGAGGATGGTTTCCAGCAGCGTGGTCTTTCCCGATCCATTCGGACCGACGAGCGCCACGTGCTCGCCACGCTCGATCGAAACGCTTGCGCCTTCCAACAGCACGCGGTCGCCGATTCGGAGCGCGAGCCCTTCGGCCTCGAGCACGGTGCGACCGCTGCGCGCCGGTTTCAGGAACTCGAAGCCGAGGCTTCTGGTCTTGCGAGTGAGCAGATCGATTTCACCCTTCGCCTTTGAGCGTTCCTTTTCCAGGCGCTCGATCTGCGTCAGCTTCACCTGAGCCTTGCGCGCCATCTTTTCGGTCGAAGCACGGAACCGGGCGACGAAGCGCTCCAGCCGCTCGATGTCGCGGCCGACGCGCTCGGCCGCCTTCGACGCTGCGTGAAGGCGTGAGGCCTTCTCGAGACGCCACGCGTGCCACGGGCCTTTGAAGTACGTCGAACGCCCCGCGTCGAGCTCGAGTACCACGTTCGTCACCGCTTCGAGGAACCAGCGGTCGTGTGCCACGATCATGATCCCGGCGTCGAGTAACTGCAGCTCTCGCTCCAGCCACTCCAGGCTTTCGACGTCGAGGTGGTTGGTGGGCTCGTCGAGGAGCAGGAGATCCGGATCGCCGCCGAGCGCGCGTGCGAGTGAGGCGCGTGTCAGCTCGCCGCCGGAGAAAGTCTGGAGTTGGCGATCGAGTTGTTCGTCTGCGAAGCCGAGCCCGCGCACGACGGCTGTCGCGCGCTCGCGCCAGTCGTAGCCCCCGGCATGCTCGAGCCTCGCCTGCGCTTCGCCGTACCTTCGAATCGTGGCGTCGTCGTGATCTCCGTCCGCCATCGCCCCCTCCAACCGCCGCAGCTCCTCTTCAAGCGCGATCAGGTCACGGGCACCGGACAGCACGTACTCCCGAAGCGTCAGGCGCCGTTCGAGCGGCGGCCGTTGGTCATGCAACGCGACGCGCGTGCCCTTCTGGAATGCGAGATCGCCGCCCTGAATGGTCGTCTCGCCCACGAGGGCTCGTAGCAGGGTCGTCTTGCCGGCGCCGTTTGGCCCGGCGAGCGCGACGCGGTCGCGGCGCTCGACCTTGAACGAGACGCCGTCGAACAGCGGGTCGCCGGAAAACTCCTTGCGGAGGTTGGATGCGATCACCACTGGCATGGCTCAGAGGCTAGCCGCCTCCCGGCAGAAGGGGGACTGTGCATACGCCCGATCGGGGATGCCGCAGGCCGGGTAGGAACCCGAATCTAAGAGGGATGCGCCGGCGGAGCTTTACGCGGATGGCACGGGTCTTCGTGCTCGTGCTCGCGATCGGGCTCGTTCCGTTGGCGCTCGGCGCGATCGTGATCCAGCGTGCCTCGCACGCCGATCAACGCCGCACGCTCGAACACGCGCTTCTCTCAGACGCGCAGTCAGGCTCCGCTGATCTTGTCGCCTACTTCGATCGAGCACGCGCGGTCGCCCTGCTCACCGCCGCGAACCCCGTCTTTGCGGACTTCTACACGTTGCCAAGGTCGCAGCACGCCACGACTCGCGCTGACGCGAGGGCCTTCCGTCGGGTGAATGTTGCGCTCGCTTACCTGCAGAAGCTTTATCCAGCAGCACTCGCCGAAGCGTGCTTCATCGACCGTGCCGGGTTCGAGAACGCGCGCGTCGTGCGTGGGGTTCCGGCCCGGCGATCTGCGCTCTCCCAGAACGAGAGCATCCATCCGTTCTTCAGCCCCACGCTTCAGCTCGCGGGCCTGGTCTATCAGGCAGCTCCCTACCTGTCGCCGGACACGCACGAGTGGGTGATCTCCAACTCCACTGTCGTCACGACCTCGGCCGGGCTCCATCCGGCGATGGTCCACTTCGAGATCAGCATCGAGAGCCTTCGCCGCACGATCGCGCGCGAGCGCGGCCATCACCTCTTCGTCATCAACCGGGCAACCGGTGAGATCATTGCGGACTCAGAGCGGCAACAGCTGCCTCTGAGGAAGCTCGGCCATCCGGATGCTCGCTTCTTGCAGCTCGCGCATGTCGACAGATTGAAAGGCGCCGTGACCGCCAACGGCACACGGATGGCCTACGTTGGAGTCCGGCGAACACCGACGAACGCAAACGATTGGCTTGTCGTCGCCGCCGGCCCTGCGGTCAGCGGGGCCTTGATCGGGCTCAACCGCGCCACGCTCCTGCTCCTTGCGCTCCTGATGGTGCTGATCGCGCTCCCGATCGCCTATCGCTGGGGCCGGCTCAATGAGAATCTCACTGAGCGCGAGAGGGACCTTGCCGAGAGCGAGCATCGTTTCCGGGCCCTCTTCGAAGAGGCGGAGGCCGGGCGCCGCCTGCAGGTCGAGCAGAACGACCGCCTACGAAAGCTCGACCGCATGAAGGACGACTTCGTCGCGTCCGTGTCGCACGAGTTGCGCACGCCGCTGACCTCCATCAGTGGATACGTGGAGCTGATGATCGAAGGTGAGACAGGCAGCCTGAACCAGGAGCAGCTGAGCTTCCTCGCCGTCGTTCGCAGGAACGCGGACAGGTTGTTGCGACTCGTCGGCGATCTGCTGTTTGCTGCGCAGAGCGACGCGCGCCAGGTCGAGTTCGAGCGAGCGCCCGTCGATCTGCTACCGCTTGTGATGCACGCGTTCGAGGCAGCGCGACCTGCGGCTGCCGATCGTGAGATCGAGCTCGGCCTCGAGACAGAGCACGTCGGAGGTCTCGACGGCGACGCCGGCCGGCTTGGTCAGATGATCGACAACCTCATGTCCAACGCCTTGAAGTTCACGCCACCCGGCGGAACCGTGTCGCTGCGGCTCTCGCAGCGAGGCGACGCCGTTCAGATCGAGATCGCCGATACCGGCATCGGGATCTCGGACGACGATCAGGCGCGTCTCTTCGAACGCTTCTTCAGGACGTCGGCAGCAACCGAACAGGCAATCCAGGGCACCGGGCTGGGATTGTCGATAGCAGCGGCCATCGCCGAAGGTCATGGCGGCACGATCGAGGTGACGAGCGAGGTCGGACGCGGAACAACCTTCACCGTCGTCCTCCCGGTCGTCGTGGTTCCCCGCGCAGCCGCCGCCTGACGTTATCGTCGGGTCGTGCGGAGGATCCTCGCGCTCGACGTCGGAACGTCTTCCGTTCGCGCGCAGGTTTTCGAAGCCGAGGCGGACGAAGGTAACCCCGCTCGGCGTGACTACCCCGGTGAGAGCGATCCGGCGCGCATAGCCGAGCTCGTCCGCGAGGTCCTCGAGCAAGCGACGGGCGCTGAGGGCTATGACGCAGCAGGATCGTCGTCTTTCGGGCACAGCCTGCTTGCTCTCGACAGCTCGGGGAGGCCGCTGACGCAGATCCTCGGCTGGCGCGACACACGTTCTGCAGACGCTGCCGACCTGCTACTGCGCCGCCTCGACAACGCAGCCGTGCATGCACGCACGGGTTGCCAGATCCACACGAGCTACTGGCCGGCGAAGCTGGCCTGGCTGGCTCACGAAGACCCGGAGGTCTTCCGCTCAGCGCACCGCTTCGTCTCCTTCTGCGACTACCTCTACGCGCAGCTGATCGGACGCGAGGTACCTACGGGCATCTCGATTGCTTCCGCAACGGGTCTGGTCGACCTCTCGACGCGGACGTGGGACGAGGAGCTGCTCGAGACGCTCGGCCTCGATGCTGAGCGCCTACCGAAGATCTCGGATGCACCGGTTGACAGCTGGTACCCGGCGCTGCTCGACGGCGCCTGTTCCAACTTGGGCGCGGGCTGCGTGACACGCGGGCGCGCGGCGTTGATGGTCGGCACGTCTGGAGCGATCCGAGTTGTCTACGAGACGGACCGGCCGCAGCCTCGACCTGCTCTCTTCCTGCACTGGGTCGACGAGACGCGGGTCGTCGAGGGCGGTTCTCTGTCAGACGGAGGGAACCTCCACTACTGGCTGGACCAGACTTTGAAGAATGCGCGCGGCTCGCTTGCCGGTCGGGATCCCGACTCGCACGGGCTCACGTTCCTGTCGCTCCTCGGCGGCGAGCGCAGCCCCGGCTGGCACCAGCACGCGAAAGGCGCGGTCCACGGGCTGACGTACGACACCACACCGCTCGACCTGCGCCAGGCCGGCCTCGAGGGCGTTGCCTTCCGCTTTGCGGAGGTCGCCGACTTGTTGCCGGGGATCGAGGAGATCGTCGTCACGGGCGGTGCGCTCCTCAAGGATCCCGACTGGGTGCAGATCATGGCCGACGCGCTCGGGCGACCGGTCACGACATCCGGCGTCAAGGAGGCGTCGCTGCGCGGCGCGGCCGTCGTCGTGCTCGCGCGGTTGGGCGAGATGCCGGCTCCCGCACCGCTAGGTGGGGTGGTCGAGCCTCGCCCTGACAAGGTCGAAGTGTTCCGCGCCGCCCGCGAACGGCAGCGGAGACTCTACGAGGTGGTGACCTCCGAGCCCACGAGCTGACGCACCGCGGCCGCGATGTGCTCGGCGTCGATGCCGTACGCGTTCAGGAGCTCCTCCGGCTTACCGGATCGCGGCATCTCTCGCACTGCGAGCTTCAGTACCCGCGCGTGCTCGTCCTTTTCGGCGAGCGCGGCCAGGACCGCGTCACCGAGACCGCCTTCGGGGAAGTGGTCCTCAACTGTGACGATCTTGCCCGTAGCCTCCGCGGCGGCCTGAAGCGCGTCGGCATCGATCGGCTTGATCGAGTAGGCGTCGATTACGCGGGCTGTGATTCCGTCTTCCTCGAGAGCATCGGCCGCCTTGAGCGCCTCGTGCACCGTGATGCCCGTGCCGACGATCGTCACGTCGTCGTCGTCCGACGAGCGAATGACACGGCTGCCGCCGACTTCGAATTCCTCGTCCGGCCCGTAGATCACCGGGGTGTTCGGGCGGAGGGTGCGCATGAACACGATTCCCTTCGTGTCCGCCATCGCCACGACGAGCTTGGCGGTCTGATTCGCGTCGCACGGGTGCAGCACTACGCTGGAGTGAATCGCCCGTAGCGAGGCGATGTCCTCGAGCGCCATCTGGGAAGGGCCGTCCTCGCCGATCGAGACGCCGGCGTGCGATCCTGCGAGACGCAGATCGACACGGCTGATCGCGGCCATGCGGACGAAGTCGTATGCGCGCGAGAAGAACGCGGCAAAGGTCGAGGCGAATGCATTCCAGCCGCGCGCATGCAGGCCGACCGCCGCGGCGACGAGCTGCTGCTCCGCGATGTACATCTCGAAGAAGCGGTCAGGGTGGGCCTGCTTGAAGATCTCGGCGAACGTCGAGTTGCTCACCTCGCCGTCCAGGGCGACCACGTCTCCGCGGGCGGACCCGAGCGCTGCAAGCGTCTCGCCGTACGCCTTGCGCGTCGCCACCTCTTGTCCGAGCTCGTATCGCGGCAGCTCGAGCGGCCCGTCGGGGAAGCGGTGTGGCTCGGCAGGCTCCGGCTTCGCAACTTCGACGTGGATGTTGCGGACACCACCGAGCTCTTCGATGCCCGCATCTGGATCGTCGAGCGCCTTGCCGTGCCAGCCGTCCTTGTCCTCGACCGCCTTGACACCTTTGCCCTTGATCGTGCGCGCCACGATCACCGTCGGGCGGCCGGCCGTCTCTGACATTTCCTTGTACGCGCGGTCGATCTCCTCGACGTTGTGTCCGTCGATTTCGATCGCGTTCCAGCCGAATGCCCGCGCGCGTTCCACATAGACGCCGGTGTTCCAGCCGATCATGGTCTCGCCGCGCTGGCCGAGCCGGTTCACGTCGATGATCGCGGTCAGGTTGTCGAGCCCGTAGTGCGACGCGTGCTCGTAGGCCTCCCACATCGAGCCCTCCGCCATTTCGCTGTCGCCGCAGAGCACCCAGACGCGCGACGGCAGGCGGTCGAGGTACTTGGCGGCCAGCCCCATCCCGACACCGATCGGCAGGCCCTGCCCGAGTGAGCCCGTCGCGACGTCTACCCACGGGATGAGCGGAGTCGGGTGCCCCTCGAGCATGCTGCCGAACTTGCGGTACGTGAGCAGCTCCTCGTCGGTGATAGCGCCGACGGCGCGGAGAATCGCGTAGTACAGAGTCGAGGCGTGCCCTTTGGAGAAGATCAGCCGGTCGTTCGCCGCGTTCTTCGGGTTGTCGTAGTCGTAGCGGAGGTGATTCGCGACCAGGACGGCCATCAGGTCGGCGGCGGACATGCCCGACGTGGGATGCCCCGACTTGGCGACGGCGGCCGGGCGGATCGAATCGACGCGGAATTGCTGGCCGAGCTCCCGGAGTTCGTTGGCGTCCATCGAGGCTATTCTAGGAGGCAGGGCGCGTTCTCCGTCGCCGGTGGGGTACGGTCCAGACGTGAAGGTGGCGGTCGCATTCGACCACCGTGGCGTCCATCTGCGTGACGCAGTGCTCGACGTGCTCGATGGGCACTCGGTAGTGGACCTGGGCACCGATACGGACAAGGAGCGGATCGACTACCCGGACAAGGCCCGGGCGATCGGCGAGGCGATTCTTCGCGGCGACGCCGAGCGCGGAGTCTTCGTCTGCGGTTCCGGCGTGGGCGCCTCGGTCGCCGCCTGCAAGCTCCCGGGAATACGTGCGGCGATCTGCCACGACGTCTACTCGGCCCACCAGGGGGTAGAGCACGACGACATGAACATCCTCTGCCTTGGCTCCGAAGTGGTCGGGCCGTCGCTCGCTCGCGATCTTGTCGCGACCTTCATCGGGGCACGTTTCGACGGCGGCGAGCGTTATGTGAAACGACTGCAGATGATCGAAGACCTTGAAAGGAACGCCTCTCATGCCTGAATCGAACCTGCACAAGCTGTCCGCGCTCGGCCAGAGCGTGTGGATCGACTACCTCTCGCGGCAGATGCTGCAGAGCGGCAAGCTCGCGAAGATGATGGAGGAGGATGCCGTCGTCGGCGTCACTTCCAATCCGACGATCTTCCAGAAGGCGATCTCCGAGGGAGACGCGTACGACGACCAGCTGAAGGAAATCCTCGAGTCCGGTGAAGAGGAGCCGAAGGAGATCTTCCTGCAGCTCTCGTCACACGACATCTCGGACGCCTGCGACCTGCTGCGCCCGGTCTGGGACGAGGGCGGAGGCCTCGACGGGTACGTCTCGTGGGAGGTCGACCCGACGCTTGCCTACGACCGTGACGGCACGATCGCCGAGGCGCACCGGCTGCACGACTGGATCGACAAGCCGAACCTCTACGTGAAGATCCCGGCGACGGAGCCCGGGCTCGGTGCGATCGAGGAGATGATCGCCTCGGGGAAGAGCATCAATGTGACATTGATCTTTTCGTTGGAGCGCCACAAGGAGGTCATGGAGGCGTACATCCGCGGCCTCGAACGGCTCGTCGAGAGCGGCGGCGATCCGAAGCAGGTGCACTCGGTGGCGAGCTTCTTCGTCTCGCGCGTCGACACGGAGACGGACAAGCGCCTCGACGAGATCGGCGGTGACGCCACGAAGCTCAAAGGCAAGCTCGCGATCGCGAACGCGAAGCTCGCGTACCAGAACTGCCTCGAGATCTTCTCCGGGACGCGCTGGAAAGCGCTCGAGGGTAAGGGCGCCACGAAGCAGCGTTGCCTGTGGGCGTCGACGTCCACGAAGAATCCCGACTACCGCGACGTCATGTACGTCGAGGAGTTGATCGGTCCCGAGACGGTGAACACGATGCCCGAAGAGACAATCCGCGCCTTCCAGGACCACGGCAAGGTCGAGCTGACGCTGACGAAGGACGTCGACGCCGCGCACAAGCTGTTCGAAGATCTCGCGGCCGCCGGCATCGACTACGACGATGTCTCCGACACGCTGGAGCGCGAGGGCGTGCAGAAGTTCAGCGATTCCTTCAAGGAGCTGCTGGACGGAATCAGCGCCAAGCGCGGCCAGCTCGTCCGCGCGTGACAGTCGCTACTCAGCAACAGCTTGTCGAGCGGATCTGGGCGCGCGATGCGACCGTCTGGACCGGGGCGGGCGAGGACCAGTGGCTCGGCTGGCTCGACGAACCGAAGCGGATGCAGGAGCGCGCCGGCGAGATCGTCGAGTTCGCGGCGGAGGCGCGCAAGAAGTTCGAGACGTTCGTCCTGCTCGGCATGGGCGGCTCCTCGCTCGCGCCCGAGGTGCTGAAGCGCACGTTCGGCATCAAGCAGCTCCACGTGCTCGACACCACGCATCCCGCGATGATCCGGCACGCGGAGAAGTCCCTCGATCTGAGCAAGACGATGTTCATCGTCTCGTCGAAGTCGGGCGGCACACTCGAGACGCTCTCGCACTTCGAGTACTTCTGGAAGAAGACAGGTGCGAACGGCGATCAATTCGTCGCCGTCACCGATCCAGGCTCGTCCCTCGAGCAGCTCGCGAGCACGCGCAACATGCGTGTGTTCGCAGGTGAGCCGACCATCGGGGGCCGTTACTCGGCACTGTCGCCGTTCGGGATCGTGCCGGCGGCGCTGATGGGCATCGACGTCGACCGGGTGCTCGCGAACGCCGAGCGCATGGCAGAGGCCTGCCGCGGCGATGCAAACCCTGGGCTTCAGCTGGGCCTTCAGCTCGGCGAGCGTTGGCGCGAAGGGCGCGACAAGGTCTGCATCACCGAGACGGATGGGCGGTTCGGGCTGTGGGCCGAGCAGTTGATCGCCGAGTCCACGGGCAAGCAGGGGAGAGGGCTCGTGCCGGCTCCGGGCGAGAGCCCGGAAGGCCCCGACCGCCAGGCCGCAGAGGTGGAACTGGCGGACGCGAACGAGATCGGCGCCGAATTCTTCCGCTGGGAGTTCGCCGTCGCAGTTGCCGGCGCCATCCTGGAGATCAATCCGTTCGACCAGCCGGACGTCCAGGCGGCGAAGGACAAGACAAAAGAGGTGCTTGCGTCGGACGAGGACCCGAGGCTCGAGCCCGAAGGGTCGCTCGACGAGTTGTTGGCGCGCGCCGAGCCGCCGAACTACATCGCGATCCAGGCGTTCATCGATCCGATGCGCGAGCGTGAGCTCGAGCCTCTGATCGAACGAGGACACGAGACCGGCTGCGTCGTCACGCACGGGCTCGGACCGCGCTATCTGCACTCGACGGGCCAGCTCCACAAGGGAGGCCCGCCCACCGGTCTTTTCGTCCAGGTCGTCGACGACATGGGTGACGAGATCCCGATCCCGGGCCAGGACTTCGGCTTCGGCCGTCTCATCCGGGCTCAAGCCGAGGGTGACTACCGCTCGCTGAAAGAGCGCGGGCGCCCGATCGTGCGCCTCAGAGTGGAGGACAGCTAGTGCAACTGGGGATGATCGGGCTCGGCCGCATGGGTTCGGGCATGACCGAGCGCCTGCGTGAACACGGTCACGACATGCACA
>Ga0184619_10000878_pt1 | contig 10446 bp, 12 predicted proteins | sample PLM0_60_b1_FD_133146 | JGI IMG/M metagenome (GOLD analysis project Ga0184619, IMG submission 133146) | Groundwater sediment microbial communities from an aquifer in East River, Colorado, USA - PLM0_60_b1 | ecosystem: Environmental > Terrestrial > Soil > Riparian zone | place: USA: East River...
CCCGGGTTCGCCCGTTGGCTGCTCGAGCAGCTCGGCCAGGATGAGGCCCGCCCGCTCCGAATCGGCGCTCGCGGCTACGAACCCCAGGACCTCCAGGCAGCGTGCTCGCAGGAGCCACGGCTCGTCGGACCGGACGGTACCCACCAACAGACGCCACAGATCGCCGTGGTCGTCCGCGGCCAGGCGCCGGGCCAGGGCGCGACGCGTCTCGGCACCCCCGTACATCAGTACTCGAGCTACGCTGCGCACGTCGTCCGCGTCCACGGCCGCTGAGTCTCGCTCGGCGACCATGTCACTGGCAATACCACTGCCGTACCATTCGCAACAGGGAGGCCGACCCGGGAGCTATTTGTGAGCTTTGGTGGTCGTCCCCAGATGCAGATTGACGCCGAACAACACCAGGGGCCACAGCAGGATCGCCAGCACCGCGGAGACGATCCCCTTCACGCTACCGGCATGTGAGAAGTAGTGATGGGTTGAAGCGACGACGATCCCGATCACCAGGTACGCCAATCCGATGAGCGTCTTCACGGCCCACCTCCCTGCCGCCTCGGGGCTCCGCCGCGCCACGGCGCCGCACAAGGCTACGAGGTACCCCCGAAGGAGGGCGAGCAAACACGAGGTCGAGGTGGCCCAGCATCCGTCGGAGGTCGGCCGAGAGCGGAACGGAGTAGGCTCCGGTCCCGCGGCTCCCCGCGTGGTCGTCGACCACTTTAGGAGTGGGAGACGCCTCCGGGGAAGGAGAGGGTACGTGAATGGATTCCGCTCCGCTCGCAGGGCAGCGGTACTTGTCGTGGTGGCGTTGGTTCTCGGTGCCTGCGGTGGCGGCGGCGGCGTCGGGGGCGTGGGCGGGAACAAGGTCAGCGCACAGGCCTACGTCAAGACAGCCTGTACGGGCTTCGGACGCTGGATCAGCGAGATTCACGCGCGCGTGGGCCAGATATCGAAGGAGAATCCCTCCACTCCCCAGGCGGGCAAGAAGGCCATCACGGATTTCTTCGACGGAGTGATCGCCGACACCGGCACCCTGGTCGATCAGCTGAAGTCTGCCGGGACCCCGGACGTCGACAACGGAGACCAAATCGAGAACGCCCTGGTCGCGACCCTGACGCAGGTGAAGTCACTCCTGGAGCAGGCCAGAGAGCGAGTGGGGAACCTGCCGATCGACAGTCCGCAGGCCTTCGTCCAGGCCACCGGACAGATGAGCAAGGCCATCCAGAAGGCCTTCCAGCGGGCCGGCCAGCAGTTCGGCAACCTGCGTTCGCCCCAGCTCGAGCAGGCCGCGGCCAAGGAGCCGGCCTGCAAGAGCATCGGCACCTGAACGCAAGAGCCGAGGATGGAGCCGGCGGTCGGATTCGAACCGACGACCTAGCGATTACAAGTCGCTTGCGCTACCGGACTGCGCCACGCCGGCCTGAGCGCGCACCGTGCATCGCTCGAGGCCTAGGATAGCCGTCCCGGTCACGCTCGAGGAGGGATCTCCGTGGATGTATTCGTCTCGATCGACATGGAGGGGATCGCCGGGATCGCGCACATCCGACAGGTCATGCGGGGCACGGACGACTACCAGCGATCGCGCGAGCTGATGACCGAAGAAGCAAATGCGGCCGCAGCGGGCGCGTTCGAGGGCGGAGCGACGCGGGTCGTCGTGAACGACTCCCACGGTGACATGACCAACCTCCTCCCGGATCGGCTGGACCCCAGGGCCGAGCTCACGATCGGCTCTCCCAAGGTTCCCCACAGCATGATGACCGGCATCGGGCCCGAGTTCGGCTGCGCCCTGTTCATCGGGTATCACGCGGCCGCGGGAACCGAGAACGCCATCCTGGACCACACCTACTCCGGCCGGTTGCTCTACGACGTCCGGATCAACGGAGAGTCCTGGAACGAAACGGACCTGAACGCCGCACTGGCCGGACTGCACGCGGTTCCGGTCGCGCTGGTGACCGGGGACGACAAGTGTTGTGAGCAAGCCGCGAAGCGGTTGGCCGGCCTCAGAACGGTCGTCGTGAAGCAGGCGACAGGGCGCCACGTCGCCACCAGCCGGTCCCCTGAACGGGCCCGCCAGGACATCCGGAAGGCGGCGGCGGACGCCGTGCGGAACGCGCCGTCCCTGGACCCGTTCCGGCCCGACCCGCCCTTCGTCCTCGAGGCCGACACGGCGAACACTGTGTCCGCCGAGCTCTGCGCGCTGGTGCCCGGGGTCGCGCGGACCGGAGGTCGCACCGTCCGCTTCGAGAGCGACTCCTTCCAGGAGGTGTTCCGCTGCCTGCTGGCCTGGACGTACCTCGGAGCGCACGAGGCTCCTCAGTACAACATCTGACCCCGACGGCTCCGCGCTGCGTGCCTAGTCTGGGCCAGACTGGTGACGCGGTCTCCCCCGGTCGAGCACGTAGCCGTACAGGACCGCCGCCAGCGCCGACGCCGCATTGAGGGAGGCCACCTTCCCCTCCATCGGAAGCCGCACCAAGAAGTCGCAGCTCCTCCGCACCAGGCGCGAGATTCCCGACCCCTCCGCCCCCACGACCAACGCCACCCGTCCGGGCGGGCACGGTTCCTCGTAGATCGTATGATCCGCTCGCTCGTCCAGGCCGACCGCGGAGAACCCGCGCGCCTTCAGCGAGTCGAGCGCTCTCGTCAGGTTGGAGACCCGGGCGTGAGGAAGATGCAGCAGCGCCCCGGCCGAGGCGCGTACGGATGCAGCCGTGACCCGAGCCGACCTCCGTTCCCGCAAGATGAGCACCTCGGCTCCCGCGGCTTCCGCCGCTCGTGCTGCCGCCCCCACGTTCTGTGGATCGGTCACACCGTCCAGCACCACCACCACCGCATCCGAGGAGAAGGACCGGTCCTGCAGCTGGCGATCAGTGATCGCAGACGGAAAGCGCACCCGGGCGGCCACGCCCTGGTGATCGGGGGCCAACGAGTCGAGCATCGAGCGCGGCGCATCCGTCACGGCGACGCCCGCACGGACCGCCTCCTCGACCAGGTCTCGCAGGGCCGGCGTGCTCCTGGAAGAGTCCATCACGAGTAGCTCGGCGGCCAACCCGGCGCGCACGGCCTCCGCCACCGCCCGCCGCCCACCGAGCAGGATCTCCACGGGATCCCCCCCACCCCGCGGCCTTGCGACGCCCCGGCGGGAGCGCGTCGTTCGCGGACCCCCGCCCGCGCTCACGTCCGCGAGGCGGCGCCGACGGCTGCTCCCGGAACGCCCCGTCCCTCCCGCCGGAGGTCCGGTCATGTCTCGGACAGCACCGCCAGGGCGATGCACGCAGCTCCGTCACCGGAGAGGCCCACGCCCTCGGGCCGCGTGGCCTTCACCGAGACCCGGGCCTCCCCGAGGCCCAGGGCCCGGGCCAGGTTGGCTCGGATCTCGTCGCTGCGCGTTGAGATCGCCGGTCGCTCCGCGATCACCGTCGCGTCGCAGGACGTGGGTTTCAGCCCCCGTTCGCGAACCAAGCCCGCCGTCCTCCGCAGCAGCTCCAGGCCGCGCATTCCTTCGTATCGCGGGTCTGTGTCCGGGAAGTGCCGGCCCAGATCCCCCAGGCCGGCCGCTCCCAACATGGCGTCGGCCACCGCGTGGCACAGGACGTCGGCGTCGGAGTGGCCGGCCAGGCCGGCCTCTCCCTCGAACTCCACGCCGCCGATCCGGCAGGGGCGGGTCTCGTCGCGGGAGTGGCTGTCGAACCCCAGTCCGAACCGCTGCTCACCCACGAGCGGCCTCGACCGGCCCTCCCGAGGTTTCACGAGAGGGTCCGGCCGACCCGCGAGCATCCCCGGGCTCGAGGGAGCCGCCCGAGAGGAGCTGCTCGGCCCGGGCCAGGTCGGCGCCCGTGGTCACCTTGAAGTTGCCGGGTTCACCGGGGACGGTACGAACCCGAAAGCCGGCGCGTTCGAGCAGAGCCGCGTCGTCGGTGGCGGGGGGCCCTTCCGTTCCCCGAGCGTGGGCCTCCCGGAGGGCTGAGGCCACGAAGGCCTGGGGAGTCTGAGCCAGGGCCAGCCTGTCCCGCGGCTCGGTGGCCACGACGACCCCGCGACTGACCCGCTTCACCGTGTCCGGAACGGGGACGACGGGGACGGCCCCGTCGGCGTCCCGCAGCGCGCCCAGCACGGCCGAGAACAGCTCGCGGGTGGCGAAGGGACGAGCGGCGTCATGGCACACGATGGCCAGGACCTCCGGGCCGACGGCCGCCAGGGCCAGGCGGACCGATTCCTGACGGGATGCGCCCCCTGTGACGATGGAGACTGGAACCCGCGACGGCAAGAGTGCCTCGGCGCGCCGCTCCCAACCCTCCGGCACCACGGCCACCACCGAGCCGACCTCCACGCACGCCGCGGCGGCCTGGACGGCCAAGCCCAGCATGGTGGTCCCGGCCAGGGGAAGGAACGCCTTGGGCGTATCCGCTCCCAATCGCTCTCCCGCACCGGCGGCGAGCACGATCGCCACCGCACCGCTCACCTACCCCGCCGCCTCCCCGCCTCCCCGGTATCGGCCACCGGCCGTGGGCTCACTGGTTGGTGAGGTTCCGGCCACCGCCTCTTTGAATCACGGGGCTCCCGCTCCGCTGCCGGGCCCGGCGTCGCTCCCTTCTCGCCCAGAACGGCGAACACGATGCGCCCGGTGGTGGTCTGCAGGACGTTCGTCACGTGGACGGCGACCTCTTCACCGAGGTGCGCGCGGGCACGCTCGACCACAACCAAGGTCCCGTCGTCGAGGTGCGCCACCGCCTGGCCGTGGTCGCGCCCCTCACGTGTGAGCCTGACGGAGATCTCCTCCCCCGCGACGACGGGCGCCCGGAGCCCGGCGGCCAGGTCGTTGATGGACCGAACGGGAACCGACAGGGCCCGGGCCACCATGGCCAGGTTGGCGTCGGCGGTCACCACGGCGCCACCGCGATCCCGGGCCAACCGGACCAGTCCCGCGTCCACGTCGCCCATGGCCTCCTCCTCCACCAGAACAACCTCGACGGTGGGGTCACGCTGCAGCCTGGCCAGGATGTCCAGGCCTCGGCGGCCGCGCTTGCGCCGGCCCGGGTCCGAGGCGTCGGCGACCTGTTGCAGCTCCCCCAGGACGCCCTGGGGCACCAGCAAGACGCCCCCCAGGAACCCCGTGCGCACGAGTTCCAGGATCCGTCCGTCGATGAGAGCGCTGGTATCGAGGACGTTGACCTCCCCGCGCCCCACGCCCGCCGCCCGAGGCTTCAACCCGATCAGCGAGAACAGGTCGTCTCGCTTGCTGCGCCCGATGCGGAACCCGAGGTAGGGCAGCGTGATGTACAGGAACGCCACGGCCGGCCACGCGGCCTCGTTTGGGAGACGGAACAGGGGGATGCTCAACAGCAGGGCTATCACCAGGGCGACGACGAGACCCGCGACGCCGGCCGCGATCTCCGCCGCAGACACCCGCCGGAACTCCCGTTCCACCGACGACAACGCCGCGGCCGTCTGCCTGCCCAGGATTCCGCCCAGCACGTATCCCGACGCGGAGCCGAGCACGATCCCAAGGACGGCAGAGCTGGTGGTGTCGGCGACGTGCCGGGCGATCTCGAAACCTGCGATCGCCAACAGGACGACCATGATCAGCCGGACGAACTCTACGAGCGTTCCCCTGGGGGCCTTGGCGCCGGCGGGTTCCTGGGGCATGGCTACACCGTGCCCGACGGCGGGCAGTGCTGCAAGCCTTTCGCCTGGATGATCGAGGGAGAAACGGCGCGAGGCGGGGGGCTAGTGGGCCTCGTCGAGCACCTTGTCGATCTGGGCCTCGGCTTCCTCTTCCTTGCAGCCGAGGGAGAACACGAGCTCGGAGACCAGGATCTGCCGGGCCTTCGCCAACATGCGCTTCTCTCCCGCGGAGAGCCCCTTCTGGCGCTCTCGGATGGCCAGGTTCTTGACCACCTCAGCGACCTGGTACGGGTCGCCGGAATGAAGCTTCTCCATGTTGTTCTTGAAGCGCCGGCTCCAGTTGGAGGCCATCTTGGACTCGTCCTCGCGCAGAACCTCGAGGATCTTCTTGACCTCCTGCTTGCTGACGACCTGTCGCAGGCCGACGTCCTCGGTCTTGTCGACCGGGACCATGAGGGTCAGGTCGCCATACGCCAGCCTGAGAACGAAGTACTTCTTGGTCTCTCCCAGGAAGTCCCGCTCGCTGAGCTCGGTAATGACGGCAGCGCCATGTTCGGGATGGACTACCGTGTCACCCTTTCGATACACACAACCCCCTTAGGGCATGTAGAGCGGAGCGACCTCGAGGCGGACCCACCAATGGTACCACGCGACACAACCTCCCGCAAACTGAATGCGCTGGTCAGAGGCACTATTCTGTCTATTCTCAACGGCGGCCCCCGATCGGACACCCTCAGTGGCTCACCTACCACCAGCGGGACCCATGCCTGAGCCCTATTGAGGTTCGTCCTCGGATTCGGCGCCCGGACCACCCGACCGACGGGCCCAGTGAAGCGCCTCCCGGATGTGAGAGACAGGGCGCAGCGTGACGCCTGAGTGCTTCGTCCCCTCCATCGGCGCATAGATCGTGCCGATGCGGGCCGCCTTCGCGGCGGCGATCCGCTGGGACATCCCCGGGCCCGCCCGCAGCTCACCGTTGAGCGAGACCTCTCCTACGAACGCCGTCTGAGCAGGCGTGGAGGAACCGGTGGCGGCCGAGGCCAGAGCGGCCGCCACGGCCAGGTCGCAACCCGGGTCGTCCACGTGCAGCCCAGCAGAGGTCGCCCCGTACAGCTCGCAATGCGCCACCCGGATGCGGGCGATCCGGTCCACCACGGCCGCAACCAGCGAGAACCGCCTGGGATCGAGGCCCGTCGCGTGCCGTCTGGGCGGGCCTTCCGTGCGCACGGCCAGGGCCTGGACCTCCACTGCCAGGGCCCGCCGGCCGGCCAGGGGCAGGGAGGTGGCCGAACCGGGCGCGCCCCCGCCAGCGGACAGGTACCGTCCCGGATCCGTCTCGGACAGCCCTCGCGGCCCCATCTCGAACCAGGCGGCCTCGCCTTCTTTCCCGAACCGGTTCTTGCCGGAGGCCAGAACTCGCAGTCCTGACCTCGGATCCCCATCGAAGGAGAGCACCACGTCCACGGCGTGCTCGAGGGTCCGGGGTCCGGCCAGCTCGCCCTCCTTGGTCACGTGCCCGGTCAGCACCACGGTGATCCCCTCTGACTTGGCCAGCCCCACCAGGGCGTCGGTGCAGGCCCGGACCTGGGACGGTCCACCCGCGAGCGAGGACGACTCGGGGTCTCTCATGGTCTGGATGGAGTCGATCGCAAGAAGGAAGGGACGCTCGGCCCGGGCGGCGTCCCACACTTCGGGAAGGTCGCGGCCGGGCACGAACCCGATCCGGTCGACCTCGACCTCGAGCCTGCGGGCCCGCGCCGCCACCTGCTCGCGCGACTCCTCGCCGGAGGCGTAGAGGCAGGTGAGCCCGGTGGAGGCCAGTCTGGCCGCGACTTGGAGGAGAAGGGTCGACTTGCCGATGCCGGGCTCACCTGCCACGAGGATCACGGAGGCGGGTACGACGCCTCCGCCCAGGACCCGGTCCACGCCGGCCACGCCGGTCAGGACCCTGCGGTCCGTACGGTCGGTGATGCTCAACGGCGTCACGGCCGCCGGGCGGCCGGAGCTTCGTCCCGAGGCCTGGGGCGACGCACGCTCCGCGATGGACCCCCATGCCCCACAGCCGGGGCAACGCCCCGCCCACTGGACCATCTGCTGGCCGCACTCGGAGCATTCGAACGTGGACCGGGTCCGAACCTTGCCCATGGTTCGACCCTAGCAAGGGGGTATGACATTCCGACCACACGCCCCGACGCCCGCCCGCCCGGCTTGGCTAGGCTTGCGGCGTGCAGATCGATGCGTTTCTCGCCGACTCCGTTGTCACGGCGGAGGGGAAGCTGTTCGTCCAGGGAGCCGGCTGGGACAACATCAACACCCCCGGATTCCCGTACGCCCACGACCGGATCGGGATCGGCATGCTGGTAAGGGTTCCCTACACGGACACGAACCAGGACCACCGCTTCGCGATCTCGCTCGAGGACGAGGACGGCCAGGAGCTACCCTTGGCCGACGCCCCACCCGGCGTGGAGAGCCCCGACGGGAAGATCCGCCGGATCGAGGGAGCGTTCAACGTGGGCCGTCCTCCCACCCTCGTAGCCGGGGACGATCAGCTCATCCCAATGGCGCTCAACTTCAACGGCCTTCCGCTGGAGCACCCGGGACGCTACACGTTCGTCGTCGAGATCGACGGAACGGAAGCCAAACGGCTCCCGTTCCGCGTCCATCAGATGCAGTCGTTTGGCCCGGTGTCGCCCCAGGGCTGACGTTCAGCTGGTCGGGGTGTCAATCGTGCTCGTCTCGGCGCTGGGGAGCGGCGAGGGCTCCGGCACCGCGTTCACGGGCTCAGGGATGAGCCCTTCGCCGGGCGCAGCGACCTCCGAGCGCGAGCCCACGATGCCGCCGGCGACCACGATGACCGACGGCGAGCATCCGAGATCCCCGTTCGACGCGAGCAGCAGGTGAGTCTGAGGCTCGAAGTACATCACGTCGTTTCCGCCACAGTAGTAGTCACCGAGCTGCACGGAGAGCGACACGGCCGGCCGGCCTACCGGGTCCTGCACACCGGTCCGCTCCTGCACCCCGTCGAGTCCGGCCGCCACCTCGAAGATGGCCACCCGGAGCGGCGCCGACGCGTTGCCCTGCTCGATCAGGTTCTGGATGGAGCGCCACATCCGGCTGGTCTCCGGGCTGAGCCCTGGATTGAGCGTGACCTCCGGTTCGGGCGAGGCTCCGTTTCCGCCGCTTCGTTCCAGGAGCTGTCCGAGCAACGTCTGCGGGTCCGTGGACAGCTTGGACACGTCGCTTCCCTCGAAGGGGAACCCCATGTTCTCGGGAAGCCCCCCGGGCCCCCAGGTCTGGTCTTGGGGCGTGCCGTAGTTCGGGTTGGTGGAGTCGACCTGGTACTTGCCCGAGCCGTCCTCACCCCACCAGATCTGCTCGACCACGTCGCCGCCGGCGATTGGGCGCACGGTCTTCCAGTAGTAGTACTGGCCGGATCCGGCCACGAGGTTCGGACCGGTCGAGCCGGCGGCAGGCCGGTGAGGCGCGGAGCCCTTCCCGCTCCCGTGCAGCCCGAACGCGATCACCGTGCCGGTCACCGCCGCCGCGGCGATCACGAACGCGGTCAGCGCGGACGCCAGCCGGGCGTTGCGCCGCTTGCGATCCCTTCGTTGGAGCAGCCGCTCGTACGCGGGCTCCGGCGGCGCGACCTGCTCCCTGGCCTGCTTGAGCGAATCCCTGAGGTTCAGATCATCCATTGCCCTCACCCATTTCCTGTCTCAGCACCGCTCGCCCCCGGGCGGCGAGCACCCGAACGGTGGAGGCCTTCACGTGAAGCGCCTGCCCGGCCTCCTCGGAGGTGAAGCCGAGCACGTCCACCAGCACGATCGCCGCCCGCTGCCCGGGGGTCAGCGGCGCGAGGACCCGGATCACGGTCTCACGGCCCTCCACCTCCGCCAGCTCGTCCACAACCGGTTTCGGGCGGAGCGCCCTCGTGAGCGCCATCCGCACCCGCCTTCGCCTGCTCCGGAACAGGTTGAGAGCGGTGCGGTAGAGGTAGCCCGACGGGTCGTCCAGCCCGGCTACCCGGTCCCAACGTTCCAGAACCTTCAGGAACGCGTCCTGCATGAGCTCCTCGGCCTCGTGCCCGTCGCGAGTGAGGAGCCGGAGCGCGCCGTACAGGCCCCGGTGCTCAGCCTCGAAGAGCTCCTCGAAGGACCGCTGCTCGGGACCATCGGGTGGACCGTGCCGGGTCTCGGCGGGTCTGGCCACGGTGGCGATTCCGTCCTCCATCAATGACATGAACGCCCAGGGTGGACCAAACCGTTTACGGCATCAGGAACAGAGCTCAGTGTGAGGGAACCCAGCGCTTCAGGAAGTCAAGGATGACCCGCTGCTGGCGGACCTCCTCGTCCACGTCGAAGGAGGAATGGCCGGTGGGGAACCGGTACACCTCGTGGGGGTGGTTCCGAGCCTTCAACCGATCCACGTACAGCATGGCCTGGCGCAGCGGGCACCGACTGTCGTTCTCGCCGATGATGAACAGGACCGGCACTCGCACGTTGTCGGCGAAGTTGATCGGGCTGCGGTCGCGCATCAGCTCGGGCATGTACCTGGGCGCCCCTCCAATGAGAGCCCGGTCGTAGGCCTGCAGGAGGGGGGACAGCTCTTCGTAGCCGGCCTCGTAGTCCCCCACCGGCACGCCCGCCACTCCGCACACCCACAGCTCGGGGTGCTTTCCGAGCTCCATCAACGTGGTGTAGCCGCCCCACGACCAGCCCGCGATGACCGAACGGGACGGGTCGGCCACGCCGCGCGCGACGAGGTCGTCGTGACCCGCGACGATGTCCGCCGTCTCGGGAAAGCCGATGTTGCCGATGAGGGCGTCGC
>Ga0184619_10000881_pt1 | contig 10428 bp, 11 predicted proteins | sample PLM0_60_b1_FD_133146 | JGI IMG/M metagenome (GOLD analysis project Ga0184619, IMG submission 133146) | Groundwater sediment microbial communities from an aquifer in East River, Colorado, USA - PLM0_60_b1 | ecosystem: Environmental > Terrestrial > Soil > Riparian zone | place: USA: East River...
CCTCAAGCTCGCCATCGCCACGCAGGGCAAGCGCATCCACCTGCCGGCCGGCCTTCCGATCATCGTCGACGGCCACGTCATCGGCGGCATCGGCGTCGGGTCTGGCACCGGCGAGCAGGACAAGCAGGTGGCGAACGCGGCGCTCCGCGCATTGTCCGGCGCACGCACGTTTTGAACGCGAAGACACCGTTCACCGCGCGGCTCCCTTCATCGCACGCTCGACCTGCGCCAACAGCGGCGCAACGTCATGATCGAGGTAATAGGAGGCTCCGACCCGCACCGGGTCGCCGGCATAGTAGCGCTCGTATTGCAGCATGCGTTGGCCGAATTGCGTGCCGGTGGCGTCCCACGCGAGCTTGTAGAGCTGGATACGTTTGTCGGCATCGACGCCCGCACCCCGGTAATAGCGCGCGATATCGGACCCGATCTCGGACCGGAGATCGGCCTGCATGGGGTTGATCAGCAGACCGCCGGCGCCCAAGACCTGCGTCACCTGCACCATGCGTTCGTACATCCGCGGCAGGTGGTAGCGCAGCGCCTGCAGCGGCGCATAGGCGGGGCGTAGCGCGCCGCGTCCGGTCGGCTCCGCCTTCTGCTCGGCCATCAGGATCGCAGCCTCGATGAGCTGCAGATACCCCAAGAGCTCTCCGAGCTGCTCCTGCACGTGCAGGAACACGTCGCTCTTGACCGTTCGCGTCATCGCAATGGCGATGCCGGTCATCTATTGGCATTTCGCCAAGCCACGAACCGCGGTCTGGTGACCGGTATGGTTGCGAATGCTGGCCTGCGCGAACAGCGCGTTACCCATCTTGACGTCGTTGTAGAGAAAAACCCGATCCCAGGGGATCAGCACGTCGTCGAACACGCAGACCGCGTCGGGTTCCTCGAAACGAGCGCCGAGCGGATGATCCCATTCCGATTGCACACCGGTGTCGAACGGCTCGCGGCAAATGAAGCGAAGACCCGGTGTCGAGGTGGGAATGCCGAAGGCCAGGACGTAACGCTCCTCGCCCTCGCGAATGCCGGGGAGCGGGTAAACCAAAAGTTCGTCGGCCGTGGGGCCGTGGGTCGCCAGCATCTTGGCGCCGCGCACGATCAATCCGTCGGGCGTCTCGTCGACGACTCCGAGGTGAACAAAGGCATTGTCCTGCTGGTGCGAACCCTTCGAGCGGTCGCTCTGCGGATTGACAATGGCATGGGTGAGGAACAGGTCGCGGTCACGGCAATAGCCGTAATAATTCCTGACGTTCTGCGCGAACTGCTCGCCGCGCTGTCCGAAGAAGTCGGCACCTTCGGCCCAGGTCATCAGCACCGTGTTGAGATAATCGGGCGAGCGCCCGACCATCCCGAAAGTGGCATCGGCCCAGACTTTCATGGACTCGCGCCGCTTGACGAGATCGGCGTGGGTGCGCGGGATCATGAACGAGGTTCCGGCAAGCCCGCCATCACCGCCATAGGTCATCACCTCGCGGCGCTCCGGCTGCGACTGAAGGTCGTAGAGTTGCGCAATCGATTGAATGGGCCGCCGAAAGACCGGATCGGTTGTGATATCGCCGACGCGCCGGCCAGAGATCCAAACCTCTCTCGGTGCTCGGCGCAGGCCTTCGACGAATTCTTGGCCGTTTCGCGCTGCCATCAACAAATCTCCCCTGCTTCGCGGCACGCTAGCACGTCTCATTTGTCCGACTCGCCACACGCCAAAATTGCTCTTGCGCGTTGTTCGGCGGGCGAACGCAAAGGGATGCCGCCGCCGATGCGGGCAGGCTCTTGTGCGACGCCCGCCACAAGACAAGAATGCGCCGGCGACCCCTCCCGGCGCTCCGGAGAAACGCATGAAACTTGGTTATTTCACGATGCCGGTCCATCCGCCGGCGAGAAGTTACGTCGAGACGCTCAAGGAGGATCGCGAAGCCTTTATTCTCGCCGACCGGCTCGGATACAGCGAAGGCTATTGCGGCGAGCACCTCACCGACGCCGCCGAGAACATCCCCAACAGCATGATGTTCATCGCAACGCTGCTCGGCGTGACCTCCCAGATCAAAGTCGGGACCGCGGTCGTCAATCTTCCGCACACCCATCCGGTCGTGGTGGCCTCGAATGCCGCGATGCTCGACAACCTGTTCGAAGGGCGGTTCATCCTGGGCATCGGTGCAGGCGTTCTTCGCTCGGACGCCGAGGCGCTCGGACTGCTGGATGCCGACCGCAACGACATGTTCGCGGAAGCGATCGATCATATTCTGGCGCTGTGGGCCGGAACGGCGCCGATCGACCTGAAGGGGAAATACTGGACCATTTCGACGGTGAAGACGCTGTGGCCGGAGGTCGGCATCGGCGATGTGGTCAAGCCCTATCAAAAACCCCATCCGCCGATTGCCGGCACGGCAACGGATCCGGACTCCAAGGGCCTCATTGCGCTCGGCCGACGCGGCTGGTGGCCGATCTCCTCGCATTTCCTGCATCTCAATTGTCTGAAGAGCCAATGGGCCAATTACGCCAAAGGGTGTGTCGAGGGCGGACACAAGCCCGATCGCGCGAACTGGCGGGTGGCCCGTTCGATCTTCGTCGCCGAGGACGACAAGACCGCGAGGGCCTATGGCGGCGACGATCCCGATAGCCCGTACCGCTTCTACATGAGCCAGCTCACGGCGAAGCTGAAGAAGGCGCGGCGCATGATCGCCTTCAAGGCGCATCCCGAAATGCCCGACGAGGACATTACCTTCGACTATATCTTCGACAAGATCGTCATCCGCGGAAGCGTGAACCGGGTCGTCGATCGCATCCTGGAGCTGCATGAACAGGTCGGCGACTTTGGAACGCTGCTGTACTGCGGCAAAGACTGGGCCGATCCGCAGCTTGGCCGCAAGTCCATGGAGCTGATGGCGGAGAAGGTCATGCCTGCCGTCAACGCCGCGCTGGGCAAATCCATCGCCGCGGAATAACGCCGCCAGTCGAAAAATCCAAACGCAAGGGGGAGTGATCGTGTCGCCCAGATCGCAAGACATCAAGCAGCCCGGCCTTGCCGGCTTTCTCGCGCAACCGGACGCGCCCACCAATGGCGGCGTCGTCATCCTGCCGACGATCTTCGGCGTCAACGGGTTCGTTCGTGGTTACGCCGAGACGCTCGCCCGCGCCGGCCTCGCCGCCGCGGTGTGGGATCTCTATGAAGGTCTGCCGCTGACGACGGATTACGAAGAATCGAAGTCGCGCGCACGCAAGCTCTCCGATGCCGGGATGCAAGCCGCGGTCAAGAAGTGGCTTGACTATATGCTTGATGACCTGAAGCTCACGTCGGTCGGCGTGCTCGGCTTCTGTCTCGGCGGCCGCTATGTGCTTATGACCGCCGCGCGGGACACGCGGATCAAAGCCTGCGCCGCCGCCTACCCGTCGATCGAAAGCCCGCGCCTCCCCAACCAGGAGCAGGACGCTGTCGCGCTTGCCGCCGACATCCGGTGCCCCGTGCACATCGTCCAGCCCGGCCACGATCACGTCGCCAGCGTGGAGACCTATGCAGCGCTCAAGGAGGCGCTGCACAAGCGTGCAGCGCCCACCATTTGGCAATACTATCCAGACGCCGAGCACGGCTTCATGCATCGCAAGGAACCGGCGGCCAACCCGGCGGCGACCGTGATCGCCTCCCCGCAACTCGTCGCCTTCCTCAAGGCCTGCCTGCTGTGACGGCGGATCGGGCCACTGGTCCGGCAGGGGCAGCCCGATGAAGCCAGCATGAGCGCGGAAGACTCGTTACGATTCAAGCTCACCGACGAGCAGCGACGCATCGTCGCGACCGTGCGCGACCTTACCCAGAGCGAGTTCAAGCCGCGCGGCTTGCAATACATGAATGGCGCGTTTCCCTGGGAGAACATCGCAAGCCTGGCGAAAGTCGGTGTGCTCGGCATGGCGGTACCGCAGGCCTATGGCGGCGCCGCGTTCAGCGTCTTCGACACCGCGCTGGTGCTCGAGGAAATCGCCAAGGGCTGCTATGTCACGGCCATGGCGGTGCTGGGCGAAGTCGGCGTCCAGACCCGCATCATCGCGACCTACGCGCCGGAGGCGATCAAGCGGCGCCTGCTGCCTTCGGTCTGCACGGGCGACTGTATTCTCGCCATCTGCATGACCGAGCCGCAGGCCGGAACAGACGTCGCCAGCTACACCACCAACACGACCGTGCGCGGCGACATACTGCGTCTCAAGGGCGTGAAGACGCTGGTCAGCCGCGCCGAGGAAGCGGGCGCCTTCGTCGTGTTCACGCGGGTCAACGGTCAGCCGGGACGCGATGGCATCGGCTGCGTCCTGGTCGAGAAAGGCACGCCCGGCCTTGTCCTCGCCGGCAAGTTCCACACCATGGGTGGCGAGTACCTGCAGGAAGTGCAGTTCGCGGATTGCGAATTGCCGGCAGAGAACCTTCTGCTCGGCGAAGGCGGCTTCAAGAAACTTCTGTCGGCGTTCAACACCCAGCGCTGCCTTAATCCTTCGATCTCCCTCGGGCTCGCCGAAGGCGCATTCGACGAGGCGCTGCACTATGCCCGCGAGCGCGTGGCGTTCGGCCGGCCGATCGGCGAATTCCAGGGCATGCGGTGGAAGCTCGCGACCATGTACCACGATATCGAAGCCGGCCGCGGCCTGCTTTATCGCGCCTGCGCCACCGCCGATCCTTTCCCCGATCCGCTGCTCGCGGCGACCGCGAAGGTCTATTGCAACGAGATGTCGGTACGCGTCACCAGCGACGCCTTGCAGGTCTTCGGCGGATACGGCTTCACCGACGAGTACCTGGTGTCGCGGCTCTATCGCGGCGCACGTTACGGCAGCCTCGGCGGCGGCACTTCCGAAACGTTGCGGGATCTGATCGGAAAGCGGCTGATGGAGGCCGATGCCCCGGACGGAATATTCGGGCTGTCCGATTTCTAGAGTGGGCGAGGTGTTCATGGACGACGAGACGACATTGCGGCGCAAGACGGCAACCTTGACGCGGATGCTCAATCACCAGGGCACGATCGGGATGTTCGGACACGTGTCCGTGCGCGTGCCCGGCACCAACCGCGTCCTGCTCAGCCCCGGCGGCGGCACCGACAAGGCGACGGTGCAGCCGAACGAAATCTTCGTATTCGATATCGACGGCAACATCGTTCATCATCCCGGCGGTCTCATCCCGCTGGAATGGCGGATCCATACCCGCATTCACCGCGATCGCCCGGAATGCATGTGCATCGCACACCTACATGCCCGGCACGCGACCGTCCTCGGCATCGCCGGTCACGACGTGGTGCCGGTGTTCCTGCACGGCTCGTTCCTGCACGGCGGCGTGCCGACCTGGAACAATCCGCGGCTCGTGGTCAACGACGCGCAGGCGGCCGATCTCTCGCGCGCGCTCGGCGACAAGATCGCCGTGCAGATGCGAGGCCATGGCAGCGTCGTGGTCGGAGAAAGCGCGGAGGCCGCGTTCTTCGGCTGCACCTTCCTGGAGGAAAACGCCTCCAAGCAACTGGAGGCCGAGATCATGGGCGGCGCCATCGCGCTGTCCGCCGACGAGGCCCGCGACTGCTCCGAGAGCACATACAATCCGCGGCTCTTCAAGTTGCTGTGGACGTACTATGAGAGCAAGGTCGCGCTTCCGGCCGCGGAATCGGCGACAGGCTAGAGCTGCACCCACGGGAAGGATCCACCAACAGGGCAAGATCAAACTTGCCGGCCGCAACGACGGCCACACCAAGGAGAGTTGCGATGCGTTTTTGTTTCGCCTCCGCCGCGTTCGCCGCGGGCCTGTCGGCTGCGCTCTCGATCGCAGCCCCGGCCGCGTCGGCGCAGACCGCGCCGCTCAATCCGCGCGTGGCGCTCAAGGTCGGCGCCATCGGCGCGGTCTCCGATGCCGGCATCTTCATCGCGCAGGAGAAGGGGTACTTCAACGACGAAGGGCTGGACGTCGAGCTCGTCGGTTTCAAGGCCGCGCCCCAGATTCTGCCCGCGATCGCGACCGGCGAGGTGCAGGTCAGCGGCTCGGCGGTCACGCCCGCTCTGTTCAACGCGTTCGCGCGCGGCATCGTCATGAAGCTGGTGGCGGACAAGGGCCAGGTCGCCCAGGGATTCGGCTTTGCCGCCATCGTCATTCGCAGCGACCTCGCCGGCACCGTCCGGGACTTCAAGGATCTGAAGGGCCGCAAGTTCGCCGTCATGGGCAAAGGCGTCTCCAGCACCACCCAGCTCGGGAAAGCGCTCGAACTCGGGGGAATCGAGCCCAACGAGGTCGAGCTCATCGAGCTCGGATTGCCCGAAATGGTTGCCGCGCTCGGCAACAAGGCGATCGACGGCGCCACGCTGCTGGAGCCGTTCATCACCTTCGCGACCGCCCGCAATGTCGGCGTCCGCTGGAAGGGGATGGAGGATTTCCTCCCGTTCACCGGCCAGAACGGAGTGATCATCTATTCCCAGAAATTCGCCCAGGAGCAGCCGGAGGCCGCCAAGCGATGGATGGCGGCATATCTCAAAGGAACGCGCGCCTATCTCGACTCCGTCATCAACGGGACCGACCGCGACGGCATCAACGCGATCCTGGCCAAGTACACCGCGGTCAAGGATCTCGCCCTGCTTGCCAAAATGGCGCCCACCGGCTTCGATCCCAACGGACGAATGGAGCTCAAGAGCCTCGAAGCCGATCAGGACTGGTTCCTCAAGCTCGGCCTGCAGCAGGGACGCGCCGACCTCGGCAAGGTCATCGACTATCAATACGTGGATTACGCGGTGGCGCGGCTGGGCAAGCGCTGAGCGCACTTGCGCAAGCCTGATCGGGTCGCTGGGGCCAGCCTCAGCCCTCACCGACGTCCGCGGCGGCCGATCGAGCCGCGATAGCCCTTGGCGGTCGCACTTTACAAAACTTTACGTAGTCCACACGGATGAGCAAACACCGTCCCCTAACTTGCCGCTCCCAGGCATACCGGCCAGAGGAGCTCACGATGGTTGAACAAAGCGATACCAAGCCGCCGAACCCGGACCAGACCGCGTCCCCGCGCCAAAGAAACGGTCGACGAGGCACGTTCTTGATCGCCTTGCTCGCGGTGGCGGTCTTGGCGGGCCTCGGCGGAAGCATGCTGTCGAGCGCGTTCGGCCAAGGCGCCAGCTGGCATCGGATCAGCTGGCACAGCGGCGGCATGTTCGGCGGCCCGCTCACCCCGGCGCAGATCGACGACCGGATCGACCGCATGACCAAACACATGGCGATCGAGCTCGACGCAACCCAGGACCAACAGGTCAAGCTGGCGAACATCGCCAAGGCGGCCGTCACCGATCTGCGGCCGCTGAAGGAGAAGGCGCAGGGCGCGCGCGCGCAGGCGGTCACGCTCTTGACCGCGCCCACCATCGATCGTACTGCAATCGAGCGCCTGCGCGCCGAGCAGATCGGGCTTGCGGAGACCGCGAGCAAACGCATCGCGCAGGCGCTGGCCGATGCCGCCGATGTGCTGAGCCCCGAGCAGCGCCGGAAAGTCGCAGACTGGATGGCGCGCCGTGGTCCATGGATGCCCTGGCATCATGGTTGATTGGACACCCGATTGATGGATCATCGTGGGCGACCGTGTCCTCCTGATCGAAGATGATTCCCGTCTTGCCGAGATGGTCAGCGAGTACCTCGGCAAGGCGGGCTTTCACGTCGTTCATGCCGAGACCGGGACCCGCGGACTGGCGCTGCACAGGCGAGAGCCGGCAGATGTCGTGATCCTGGATCTCATGCTGCCGGACGCCGACGGCCTGGACATCTGTCGGCAGATGCGCGCACGCTCCGACAGCCCCATCTTGATGCTGACCGCCCGTGGCGACCCGATGGACCGCGTCGTAGGGCTCGAAATGGGCGCGGATGACTACCTGCCCAAACCATTCGAGCCACGCGAACTGCTGGCCCGCCTGCGCGCGATCCTGCGCCGCCGCCACGCCGCGCCCAGAACCGACGTGCTGCGCTATGGCCGCATCGAGATCGATAGGGGATCACGCGAGGTACGCCTCGACGGCTCGCCGCGTCCGCTCACCGGGTATCAATTCGCTTTGTTGCTGGCGCTTGCCGAACACGCCGGTCGCGTCATGTCGCGTGACGCCCTGATGGACCTGATCAAAGGCGAACAGATGGATGCGTTCGACCGGTCGATCGACGTTCATGTGTCGCGCATTCGCGCCGCGATCGAGGACGATCCAAAAAAGCCGCGGCGCGTCATCACGGTCCGCGGCGTGGGCTATGTTTTCGCCAAGGCCCAGGAATGAGGGCGCCGGCATTTTTGTCGCGCCTGCGCCGGGAGGGCAGACTTGGATGAGACGGCTTTACCTTCAAGTCTATTTCACGATCGTGGCAAGCCTGGTCCTCGTGGTCATCACGGCAGGTTTGCTTTGGCATTTCAGCACTTCGTTTCCTCCGTTCGGTCAGCAGTTCGAGGTTGCGGGTGAGATCATCGCCGAGCTCGTTCCCCCCGTAGAAGCGTCCCCACAGGCTCAGCAGGAGGCGATCGAACGGCTGGCCGAGCGCATCGGCACCGACCTCGCGCTGTTCAGCCGCACCAACGAGCTCTTGGCATCGGCGGGACAGCCGCTTCCGGCTCCTGGTCGCAGCGGCCGCACCGGCGGGTGGCTGCGAACGGCTGGCGGACCGGCGGTCGCGATACCGCTTCCGGACGGCCGGCGGCTGGTTGCACGCATACCGTCGCGGCAGCGCCCGAGCGCGCTGATGCTCGCGGCATTCCTTGGCGCCATCGCGCTCGTGGTCGCTCTCGGCGCCCGTCCCGTGGTCCGACGGCTCACCGGACGGCTTGAGCGACTGCAGCGCGGCGTCGAGTCGCTCGGAGCCGGCGACCTGCGCGCGCGGGTCAAGGTTGAAGGTCGCGACGAGGTCGCCAGGCTCGCGCAAAGCTTCAACCAGGCGGCCGCTCGCATCGAGAGCCTGGTCGACGCTCACAAGATGCTGCTCGCCAATGCGTCGCACGAGCTGCGGACGCCGCTGACACGCATCAGGCTCGGTCTCGAGCTCGCCGGGGGTTCTCCCGAACGCAGAGCGGAGCTCGAAAAGGACATCGCCGAGCTCGACCAGCTCGTCGATGAGATCCTTCTGGTCAGCCGCCTCGATGCGACCGAGCAGCTGGACATTCGTGAGAACGTCGATCTGACCGCACTCGCCGCCGAGGAATGCGCGCGCTACGACGATTGCACGGTGGAAGCACGGCCGGTGACCGTACACGGGGATCCGGCGCTGCTGCGTCGAATGATCCGCAACCTCGTCAGCAATGCGCAACTTCACGGCCAGCCCCCGATCGAAGTTACCGTCGACCGGCAGGACGATCAGGCCATTCTGAGCGTAACCGACCACGGACCGGTCATCTCCGAAAGCGCGCGCGAACGGCTGTTTTCGATGTTCTATCGCATTCCAGGCCGATCCGGCCCGAAGGGCAGCGGGCTTGGCCTGGCGCTGGTGAAGCAGATCGCCCGGCGACATGGCGGCGATGTCGTCTATGACGCTGCGCGCGGCAGCTGCTTCACCGTCACCCTACCGGCGGCTTGACCCACGTCGTTTCATCGGGACGTCGCGCTCATTCGGCCAGGACATCCAGCAGCAGGTCGAGCGCCGCGGCGCTGAAGGCGCGCATGTTGGCGACGCGGTCCGCGCTCCCGGTTTCCAGCGTGATCGACCGCTCGGTCGGTCCGGCCACGGCCAGGCAGCTGTGGCCGGCCGCATCGCCATATCGATTGCCGCTCGGCCCGGTCGCTCCGCTCTCGGCCAAGGCCCAGCTCGCCGCGAAGCGTTGTCGCGCCGTTTGCGCCAACAGCCGCGCATAGGGCTCGGTCGAGGCGCGGATGCCAAGCGCCGAGATATCGGGAAGGTCCAGCAGGGCTCGCCGGGCAACCTGGGTATAGACGACGGCACCACCGAGAAAGTAGGCGGACGCGCCGGGCAAGGCGAGCAGCGCCGCCGACACCAGGCCGCCGGTCGAGGATTCCGCCACCACGATGGTCTCGCCCCGGTCCTTCAGGCGACGCGCGACCTTCTCCGCGCGTGCGATCAGATCCTGCATGCACCCATCTCCTTCGTTCACCGTGACTGGCCGGTGCGCGAACTTGCCCGTACGGACGCGCCGCGCCTATGATGCCAGAAAGCGCGCTCGGGCGAGATCCCCCGCCGATGAGCAACACGGTGAGGAAACATGGCGAAAAAGCCCGCGGCCAAGAAACGCAGCGCGACCAAGCGGCAATACAACGATATTCTCTACGAGGTGAAGGACCAGGTCGCGTGGGCGACCATCAACCGGCCGCGCGTGCTCAACGCGTTTCGCGAGCAGACCCTCGACGAGCTCATCGACGCGCTGAAATCCACCCGCGAGGATCCCTCCATCGCCTGCGCGGTCGTGACCGGCGCCGGCGACAAGGCGTTTTCCGCCGGCGGCGACTTCTACGCCATGAAGCGGCTCA
>Ga0184619_10000883_pt1 | contig 10425 bp, 8 predicted proteins | sample PLM0_60_b1_FD_133146 | JGI IMG/M metagenome (GOLD analysis project Ga0184619, IMG submission 133146) | Groundwater sediment microbial communities from an aquifer in East River, Colorado, USA - PLM0_60_b1 | ecosystem: Environmental > Terrestrial > Soil > Riparian zone | place: USA: East River...
CCCGAACGGCGTGGACACGGAGTACTTCCGGCCCGGCTCGAGCGCAGTTCAGCCGCGAACGCTCGTCTTCAACGGCGTGCTCGACTACCGGCCGAACCTCGACGCCGCGCTCTTTCTCGTCGACGAGGTGCTGCCTCTCGTGCAGTCGACCCATCCCGACACGAGGGTCGCGATCGTCGGGCGAGGCGGTCCCGACGAGCTGAGCGTGTTTCGCCGGCCGCACGTCGAAGCGACGGGTGAGGTGCCGGACGTCAGGCCGTATCTCGAGCAGGCGGAGCTCGTAGTCGTCCCGATCCTGGCCGGCAGCGGCACGCGGTTCAAGGTCGTCGAGGGGCTGGCGATGGAGAAGCCAATGGTCTCGACCGCGGTCGGCTGCGAGGGGATCGGCGTGGAGAACGGGAGGCACCTTCTGGTGGCGGACACTGCCGAGGCGTTCGCGGCCGCGATCGTCAAGCTCTTCGACGATCCGGCGCTGGCCGGGTCGCTCGGACGCGACGGCCGCCTGTTCGTCGAGCAGGAGTACTCCTGGGACCGTGCAGGCGAGCGCCTCCAGGCGCTGTACGACGAGGTCCTGGGGGCTCGATGATCAACCTCTGCTTTCACGGCATCGGGACACCCGGTCGCGAGCTGGAGCCGGACGAGGACCAGTACTGGATCGACCCTGACCGGTTCGAGGAGCTGCTCGAGGTCGCGGGGGAGATGCCCTCGGTGCGCATCACGTTCGACGACGGCAACGCCTCCGACATCTCGATCGCCCTCCCCGCGCTCGTCGAGCGTGGGCTCGACGCCTCGTTCTTCGTCATCGCGGACCGACTGGGGAAAGCCGGCTCGCTCAGCGTGGAGGAGGTGGGCGCCCTGGCCGATGCGCGGATGACGATCGGAACGCACGGAATGCGACACCGGCCCTGGCGGTCGCTGGACGAGGAGGCGATCCGCGAGGAGCTCGGCGATGCCCGGACGGCGATCGAGACAGCCTCGGGAGCTCCCGTCCGGCACGCGGCGTGCCCGTTCGGCGCCTACGACCGTCGTGCGCTCCGCGCCTTGAGAAAGCACGGGTTCACCCGCGTATACACCGTCGACCGCCGCCCCGCCCACCCGGATGCGTGGCTGCAGAGCCGATACGTGATCCAGCGCAGCGACACGCCCGAGACGCTGCGCCGTTTCGGCCGGGATCCTCTCCCCCGGGCGCTCGTGCTTGCCGCGAAGACGACGGCCAAACGATGGCGCTGAAGAACGACGGCGACCTCGTCCTGCTCGGCTTCGCCGAGGCCTACGCCGCCATCGAGACGGCGTGGTCTCTCCGGGACGCCGGCTTCAGGGTCGCCGCATTCACGCGGGCCGGCCAACGCCCCGCGCTGCGCCGCGTGCGAGGGGTCGAGCTGCACGAGGTGGCCGCTCCGGAACAGGGAGTCGAGCAAACCCTCGAGGACCTCCGCCGGCTCGTGCGGTCGCTCGAGCCGGCCGCGTTCCTGCCGCTCGACGACGGGTCGGTGTTGCTCGCCGGGGCTCTCGAGAAGGATGGGCTCACGATCGCGGGCGTCACGGGCCGCCAGGCCGAATACGCGCTCGACAAGGCACTCCAGGTCGAGGCGGCGCGCGAAGCCGGGCTTCTCGTTCCGCCGACTACGGTGGTCTCCGAGGCCGCCGCGCTGAAGGTCGACGACTACCCGGCCTTCGTGAAGCCCGCCCGTGCGCTGTACGAGCTGGAGGGCCGCCTGGCCCGGCCGACGGGCAAGGTCGTCGCCGACCAGCAGGAGCTCGAGCGGGCAGCCCAGGAGGAGTGGTATCCGCCCCTGCTCGTCCAGCCGCTCCTCGAAGGAACCGGCGAGGGGCTCTTCGGCATCGTGACGAAGGAAGGCATGACTGCGCTCAGCGCGCACCGGCGCGTCCGCATGCTCAACCCGCAGGGGTCCGCGTCCTCGGCGTGCGAGTCGATCGAGGTCGACGAGGAGCTGGTCGCTCCGACCGAGCGCTTCCTGAACGCAATCGGCTGGTCGGGCCTCTTCATGGTCGAGCTCCTGCGCGACGCGGAGGGCCGCGGGTGGTTCATGGAGCTGAACGGGCGCGCCTGGGGCAGCATGGCGCTCGCGAGGCGCCGCGGCTTCGAGTACCCCGCCTGGACCGTGAGCGCCACACTCGACCCGGACTTCGTTCCCGTAGCCCCCACGGATCCGCCGGACATCCTCGCCCGCCACCTGGGAATGGAGCTGGCGCACCTCGCCTTCGTGCTCCGCGGACCCCAGTCCAAGGCGCTGACCTCGTGGCCGCGGTTCTGGCCGACTGTTCGGGAGATGACCCGTACGTCGCGGCGCAACCGGCTCTACAACTGGCGGCGCTCGGAGCCCGACGTCCTTGTGGCCGACACGTGGAGCTTCGTCCGCTTCTTTGCCGGGCGCGTCCTGAGGCCGGAACGATGAGGACGATTCGCGCGGCCGCCCACGTTCATTCGGAGTGGTCATACGACGCCGAGTGGCCGCTGCCCGATCTCATCGACGCCTTCGAGAAGCGCAAATACGACATCGTCCTCATGGCCGAGCACGATCGTGGCTTCGACGGCGCCCGCTGGGACGCGTATCGACAGGCCTGCGCGGATGCGAGCAGCGACCGGCTCCTGCTCGTTCCCGGGATTGAGTACGAGGACGCGGAGAGTCTCGTGCACGTTCCGGTCTGGGGCGAGGAGATCCCGTTCCTCGGCGCGGCCCGCCCGACCGAAGATCTGCTCCGCGACGCGAGGGCCAACGACGCGTTCACCGTCTTCGCGCACCCCACGAGACGGAACGCGATCGCGAGCTTTCGCCCCGAATGGGCGCCTCTCCTCGACGCGCTCGAGGTCTGGAACCGCCACTACGACGGGATCGCCCCCTACCCCCGTGGGCGCCGCTTCGCCGAGGAGCAGGGCCTGCGGCCGTTCGCGGCTCTGGATTTCCACACGCGGCGCCAGTTCTTCCCGCTCGCGATGCTGCTCGAGGTCGACGATCCGGTGTCGACCGCGAGCGTGGTCGAAGCGCTTCGCGGCGGCCGGTTCCGTGCCGAGGCGTTCGGCACCTCCGCGCTTCGCTTCAGCGGCGGCGTTCCGGGGACAGCGCTTCGCGGCGCGGAGGGCCTTCGCCGGAAGGTGCGCGGCCCGGTCCGGCGCCTCCAGCGGCTCGTCGGGCGCGACTAGAGCGTCTGTCCGGCGCGGGCGGCCGGACCGTACCGCTTGAGCCCGGGGATCCGGCGGGTCACCTTCTGTACGCCCTGACGCATGAGGTCGACCTCGCCCGGCGTGAAGACGCGGAGCACCGCCGCGGCGCCGGCGAACACGAACAGGCCGATCACGAGCGACAGGAACCAGCCGACCATGCCGCCGGTCACGTACGCCGCCCCGCCCGCAGCGGTCGCGGCAACGAGCCCGAGCGCCGTGCGGCGAACGGAGCCGGCATCGAACACGCGGCGCCCAATCAGCCAGATGCCGGCCGCTACGACGACGATCTCTGTCAGCAGCAGGCTGATCGCGGCTCCGATCGCGCCGTTGTCGTACCGGTGCTGCGTCAGCGGGATCAGGGCCAGGTTGAAGAGTGGATTGACGATCGTCGTCGCCGCCATCACCCACGTCCAGGTCGACTGGCGGTTCATCGCGATCAGCACCTGGCTGAGCATGATGTTCATGTACATCGCCGGGATGCACAGCCCGAGGATCGCCATCACCGGGACCGAGTGGGCGTACTGCGACCCATACAGGAAATGGATGACCGGGTCGGCCGCAACGAAGGTCAGCGCAGCGATCGGGAGGCTGAGCAGGAGGACGAGCTCGACCGGCTGACGAGCCGCCTCCTTGAGCTTGTCGTCGCCTTCCTCGAAGCCGCGCACGAAGTGCGGCAGCCAGGCGGTTGCGACAGCCACCGGCAGGAACATCATCGTCTGGAAGAGCCTCGTCGGGACGCTGTACCAGCCCACGACCTCGTTGCTCGTCAACAGCGAGAGCATCACGAAGTCGATCCAGAGGTAGAGCATGAAGAAGAGCCCGAACGCCCAGTAGGGAACGCTCGCCCTGGCGACCGCGAGCATCCGCGTGAGGTTTGTCCGCACGTCGATCCGCAGCCGGCCATGCAGCCAGTAGAGGTCGAGCAGGACGACCACGCCCGTCATGGCGGCCCAGCAGGCGGTGACGCCGACGGAGCGGAAGCCGAGCAGCACGACGACGATCCCGACGAGCCCCTGTCCCGACTTGCTGATGACGTCGGAGTACGCCAGGTACTCCATGCGCTCGATCGCCTGGAACCCGGCCTGGAGCGGCTCCGCGATCTGCACGAAGATCGTCGCGGCCGCCGCGAGGTAGAGCACGATCCTCGCCTCGTGATCCCAGCCGACGAGCTGCCCGTAGGCAAACGCGGCGGCCAGGATGAGCGGCGAGAGGATCACCCGCAGGACGAGCGCCGTGCCGATCAGTCCCGACGCAGAGTCGGGCCGCACCACGCTCTCACGGACGAGGTAGTTCCGCGTTCCCAGCCCGAGGATCACGCCGAGGATCCCCGTGACCGACCACGCCGCCATGATCGTCCCCATGTTCGCCGGGCCGAGGGTCCGCGGGACGACGAGCGTCCAGAGCAGCGTCATCGTCCACGTGATCAGCTGCGCCCCTGCGAGCACGGTGACGTTTCGGCGCATCTTCGGCGCGCCGTCGGGGGGCCCGACCGGAGACGGGATCACCGTCACATCGGCCGATGCCTCGGCCAGGCCAGGGCCCGGAAGGCCGGCCTTGCCTCGACGCCGCAAACCCCGGCGTCGGCTCAACGAGCGCCTAGCCTCGACTTGGGTGACGCCTCGAGCGGCTCCCTGGAGAGGCTCTTCTTGCGGATCTTGCCGGAGTCCGTGTGCGGGAGCTCCGTCACGAACACGACGTCGCGGGGGACCATGAAGTTCTCGAGCCGAGCCCGGCACGCCTTGATGACGTCCAGCTCGGTGAGCTCGGCCGCTTCCTCGAGGAGGACGAAGGCGCGGACGGCCTCCCCCAGGAGCTCGTCGGGAATCCCGACAACGGCCGCCTGGCGCACGCCTGGAACATCGTGCAGGGCGTTCTCAACTTCGACGGAGCTGACCTTCTCCCCGCGCGTCTTGATGATGTCGTCGCTGCGGTCGATGAAGTAGAGGTCCCCTTCCTCGTCGACGGTGAAGTGGTCGTGTGTGGACATGGTGCGTTCCCCGGGATACGGGCCGTCGCGTAGCTTCTCAGCAGTCAGCTCCGGAGCGCGCCAGTAGCCCATCATGATGTGCGGCCCCCGCACGTGCAGGACCCCGACGTCGCCCGGGGCTACGGGCCGGCCCTCTTCATCGAGCACGAACGCCTCCGTCCCAGGGATCGCCTTGCCGATGGAGGTCGGCTTGCGGTCCAGGAGGTCCGGCTCGAGGTAGCAGACGCGAATGCATTCGGTCTGGCCGTACATCCGGTAGAGCGACGCGTTCGGAAAGACCCGTCGCAGGCCGTCGTGCAGCGCCGGCGGGAGGCCGGCCGCAGCGTTCGTCAGGCACCGCACGGCGGGGTAGCTCGTGTCTTCCGACATGGCGAGGATCGTGGCGAAGACCGTCGGCACTGCGGGGAACACTGTCGCCTCCTGGTCGCGCAGCCGCGCAAGCGTGTTCGCGGGGAAGGTGAACGAGCGCTCCAGGAGGAGCGTGGCCCCGAGCCGGACCGCCAGCAGCAGCTGGCTGAGGCCGTAGGTGAATGCGATCGGCAGGACGCTGAGGATCCGGTCGTCCGCGTCCAGCCGGAGGTACTCGGCGATGCTCTCCACGGAGAAGACGAGCCCTCCGTGGCTGTGCATCACGCCTTTGGGCTCGCCCGTCGTCCCGGAGGTGTAGACGAGGGCCGCAAGATCGAGCGGGATCGTTCCCGCGTCCGCAGGCTCGGCCGGCGCGGCCTGGATCGTCGCGCGCAGCTCGGCGAACTGGCCCGAGCTGTCCGGCGCGGTGGTGAACGTCCGCTCAACGCTCGGGGCCTCAGCGAGGGCGGCCGCCGCGATGCTCGCCGAGTGGGCCTCCGCGACGAGGAACCTGGCCTCGCTGTCGTTGAGGATGAACGCGAGCTTGCCGGCCTTCGTTTGCGGGTTGATGAAGGTGAACGCTCCCCCGGCCATCAGGACGCCGAAGATGGAGGCCGCGCACTGCGCAGTGTTGTCGAGATAGAGGGCAACCCGGTCTCCGCGCTCGAGGCCGGCATCCTGCAGCGCTCGGGCGAAGCGCAGCGAGTCGTCGCACAGCTCCGCGTATGTGCACCGGCTCTGCTCGTCGACGATCGCAACCTTGCCTGGCGCGGCCGCCGCCGACGCGAGCAAGCTGTCCTGGACGAGCCGCTGCGGCGTCACACCGCCTCCGCGACCGGATCGAGAGGCGACACGGCCTTGTCGCCGACGACCACCCGGGCGGGCTCGAGAGCAGGAGCGAGCCGGGGATTCGCCACGAGCCGATCGTGGAGGATCATCAACGACATCGAGCCGGCGAGCGCCATCTCGTCGGTCTCGCTGACCGGGCTCGGCGACTTGGCGAACTTCGCCACGAGCCGAGCAACGGCCGTCTCGTCGAGCAACCCTGCTGAGCGCAACGGACCCGGCTCGAGGAGCCCGAGCAGCGCCTTGTCGCTTGCCGGTCCGAAGAAGACGTCTCGGATCGGGGCTCGATACGGAATCTTCGGCCGCGACCGGATAGCGTCCGGGAGCACGCGCGCGACCGCCTTCCTCAGCGCGTACTTCTCCTGGAGGCCGCGCAGCCGAAGCGAGTCGGGCAGGCGTGCGGCGAGCTCGGCGAGGCGGACGTCGACGTAGGGGAACCGGCCCTCGATCGAGTGGGCCATCAGCATCCGGTCGCCCTGCGTGTGCAGCAGGTAGCCCTGGAAGAAGGTCGCGATCTCGACGTACTGCGCCTTGGCGAGGGACGAGAAGCCCTCGAACCGTTCGGGTAGCGCTCCCCGCAGTCGATCCGTGAGCTGCCCCTCGGCCTCGGCCTTCTGCAGGAGCTCGGGGCTCAGGAGCCGCAGGCAGCGGGCCGTGTTCTCGAACCGAAGCCGGTGGCTGTAGAGCGGGTCATCGACTGCGAGCAGGTCCTTCGCGTAGAAGCGCGCCAGGAACTCGCCCGCCCGGGCGGGATCGGTGGCGAGCCAGCGGTTCAGCCGGCGGAACAGGAGCGGGCGAAGGGTCGAGGAGGGGTCGCGCGCCCAGAAGCGGCGGACCTTGTCCTCGCGGAAGATGTCGTAGCCGGCGAAGAGCTCGTCGGCGGCCTCGCCCGTGAGCACGACCTTGAGGCCCGCCTCCTGCACGGCGCCGGCGAGCCGGAGGAGCGGAGCGGGAGCCGTCCGCAACATGGGCTTCTCGGCGAGCTCGACCGCCCTCGGGAATGCCTCCGCGATCGCGCCGGAGTCGACGACGGTCCGATGGAACACGACGCCCAGCTCGCCGGCGATCGCATCCTGAGCGGCGCTCTCGTCGTACCGCTCGTCGCTGAAGCCGAGCCCGAACGCGGACAGCCGGCCCTCGCCGACCTGCCGAGCCGCGATCGCCGCGATCGCCGAGGAGTCGAGACCGCCGCTCAGGTACGCGCCGACCTCGACGTCCGCGCGCAGCCGGATGCGGATCGAATCGGTGAGCAGCTCCTCGATCTCCTCGATGAGCTCGTCCTCGTCCGCCTCGACCGGCGAGAAGTCGATGTCCCACCAGCGCGTCTCCGGCCCGGCGCCGTCCGGCCCGATCACGACGTAGTGCGCGGGCGGAAGCTCCCGGATGCCGGCGAAAGCCGAGCGGTCGGGAAGGGTCGTCCAGGCGACGAACGTGTCGGCGATGCCGACTGGATCGAGCTCCCTCCGAGCCGACGGGTGGCGGAGGAGCGCCTTCGCCTCGGAGGCGAAGCAGACGTCGCCGTCGTACTCGGCGAGGAAGAGCGGCCGGACCCCGAAGCGGTCGCGGGCCAGCAGGACCTCGCCCGTCTGCCGGTCCCAGATCGCAATCGCGAAGTCGCCGTTCAGACGATCGAGGCAGCCGACGCCCCACTCCGCATACGCCTGCGCGATCACCTCGGTGTCGGAGGTGGTCGAGAACCTGTGTCCGAGCCCCTCGAGCTCCGCCCGCAGCTCGACGTAGTTGTAGATCTCGCCGTTCTGCATCACCCAGTAGCGACCGCGCTCGTCGCTCAGCGGCTGGTCGCCCCCCTCGAGATCGACGATCGCGAGTCGGTTGTTGGCCATGCCGAAGCGGCCGTCGAGATAGAGGCCGACGCCGTCGGGACCGCGATGCCAGAGCTCTCCCGCCATGGTGAGCAGGAGCTGACGGTCGGCCGTGCGGTCGCGACGGCTGTAGATCCCGGAGATGCCGCACATGCCTTGATTCAGTATGCGCAAGATCCCGCCTCGCGGACACCCTCCAAGGAACAGGGCAGTGCTGTGCGAACATCACTGGAATGGCGGGCGATCAGCCGACTTCCGAGGCCGTCGAGCGCGACTTGCGCGAATTTCTCGCCGCAAACTACTTCCTGGGCGACGATCCTTCCCAGCTTGCGGGCTCGAGCTCGCTGATCGAGGCGGGCCTGATCGACTCGACGGGGGTCCTCGAGCTGGTCGGCTACCTGGAAGAGAAGTTCGGCATCCGCATCACGAACGAAGAGCTCCTCCCGGAGAACCTCGACTCGATCGACAACATCGTCGCTTTCGTCGAGAGGAAGCTCCAAGCCGGCCAGGCCGTTTGACGATGGAAGAGATCACGGCGGACGCTCTGTCGATCGATCCTGAGCGCGTCGCGGACGAGATCGGCGAGGCGCTCCGCAGGATCGTCTCCCGCGAGCTCCACCGCCGTGGCGCGGTCGTCGCGGTCTCCGGCGGCGTCGACAGCTCCGTCACCGCGGCTCTGTGCGCCCACGCCTTCGGGTCGAAGCGCACGCTCGCACTGCTGATGCCCGAGACGGACTCCGATCCGGAAACCCTCGACATCAGCAACCAGGTCGCCGACGCGTTCGGGCTGGAGACGGTCGTCGAGGACATCACGCCCATCCTCGACGCCACCGGCTGCTACGAGCGACGAGAGGAGGCCGTGCGCAGCCTCATCCCCCAATACGGCGTTGGGTGGCGGTTCAAGATCGTCCTGCCAAGCGTCGTCGGCAACGAGGGCTACCGGCTCTACTCGCTCGTCGCGCAGGCCCCGGACGGCGAGACGATCGAGGTTCGGCTCCCCGCCGAGCAGTACCGGACGATCGTGGCGGCGACGAACTTCAAGCAGCGGACGCGGAAGATGCTCGAGTACTTCCACGCCGACCGGCTCAACTACGCAGTGATCGGCACGCCCAACCGGCTCGAGTACGACCAGGGCTTCTTCGTCAAGCTCGGCGACGGCGCCGCGGACGCGAAGCCGATCGCCCACCTCTACAAGAGCCAGGTCTACCAGCTCGGACGGCATCTCGGAGTACCGGCCGCGGTGCTCGACCGCCCGCCGACGACGGACACGTATTCGCTTCCGCAGAGTCAGGAAGAGTTCTACTTCTCCCTGCCGTATTCGAGCATGGACCTCTGCCTCTACGCGCACAACGAGGGACTTCCACCTGAAGCCGTGGCGGATGCCGTCTCGCTCTCGCCGGAGCAGGTGCAGCGCGTGTACGACGACATCGACCAGAAGCGGCGCACCACTCGCTACCTCCATCTGGCGCCGCAGCTGGTCGAGCCGATCTTCGAGCACTGAGTCGCGCTACTCTTGTCCTGCCCGGTCGCGCTAGGCGGGGAGCTAGCGGTTCCCTGAACCCGCAATCCGCTTCAGCGGGGCCGAATTCCCTCTCGAGGGAGCACCGTTCGAGACACGGGCTTGCGCCGTGAGCGTTGACGGCCAGGTTCCGCGCACTGGAAGCTTGCGAACCGCGTCAGATCCGGGAGGAAGCAGCGCTAAGCAATCCCTTCCAGGTGCCGCGGGTCGGCCTGGCCCGAGCAATCGGGGCTCTGCACCGGCTCGAGCGAGCTCACAACAGAAGGTGCGCGACCGGGCTCTCGCTTCCCTGAGCGGCGCCGGCTACCGCCCGGCGAAGCCGGGCTCCGCCGCCGCTGACGCAGGCGGGGTCGCGGGCGAAGCCCGCGACCCCTTGAAGCAGCAGCGTAAGCGCAGCCGCGGCCGCTGAGCGCCCTCCTGCCGGCGGGCCGTGCGGCCGAGCACTGTCCCACACCCGCATACGGGCACTCCAGCGCCGCGTCAGGAAACCGAGGACACTTCGCGGAAGCCTACGCCGTTCTGCTTGAATCGGCTGAGGCCGTTTTGACCGCGCTCTATCGCAAATATCGTCCGCAGGGCTTCGGCGACATGGTCGGCCAGGAGCCCGTCGTTCGCACCTTGAAGAACGCCGTCGCGGCCGGGAACGTGCGCCAGGCCTACCTGTTCGCGGGCCCGCGCGGGACGGGGAAGACCTCGCTCGCGCGCATCCTCGCGAAGG
>Ga0184619_10000884_pt1 | contig 10420 bp, 10 predicted proteins | sample PLM0_60_b1_FD_133146 | JGI IMG/M metagenome (GOLD analysis project Ga0184619, IMG submission 133146) | Groundwater sediment microbial communities from an aquifer in East River, Colorado, USA - PLM0_60_b1 | ecosystem: Environmental > Terrestrial > Soil > Riparian zone | place: USA: East River...
CGTGTAAGAGAAGGGAAGGCCGCTGGACTGAAGATGCCGATCAATGGCCGCCTTGTGATCGAGCAGCAGTTGTTTATCGGTTCCATGCGCCACAGCCATGATGTTGACGTTCTTAAATTCCGGCCCCGCTTCGCGCCAGTAGCAATGCGTTAGAATGTGGTGACGGCCCACCTCGCCGCCCGCTTCAATTTCACAACCGGGCGGTACCGCCCAATGAAACAGAGCGTTGAACCGCGTGACGCGCACGCCGCCCGCTGATGGCTTGACGTGTTCGAGAAAAGTTGAAAAGCGCCCGATGATTTTTCGCGCATTTAATTCTTCCGCGATGCGAAAGAATTCTTCCAGTGACACGCCCGCCTCCCTGGCTCGTGCAGTCCAAGGCGATGGCCTGATCTCTTCCGGTTTAAATTCGCGCTTCAGCGCGAGCAACACATTCCATTCGCGCTCGTTCAACTCGACCATTTGCACCGGAATCATTTTTGCCGGCTGGTCCGCCTTGCTGCCCGGCTCGATTGTTTTCCGGCGAACGTGGCCGACCCCGAGAGTGAAAATTCCTTTTGCCGGCATCAGACGAAAACGCTCCGCGCCGACTTTATTTGCGAGCAATTCGCAATGCGCTTGCAATGAAAATCCCTGGGGAACTTTGACGGTCGTCCAAAGTTTATAATCCGACCCGGCGCTGACAGTATCGGTGGAGCGTAGCACTACGTGACCTGAAAACGGATCGCGTTGAAACATCCAATCGAAGGCACTGTCGATTCTGTTCTCGGAAACTTTCCATGCGACGAGCGCGCCTTCAGCGAGGTTCGTTGCAAGGAGAGTTTGGCGAACGCGGCGGATTGTTCCTGCGCGGAGCATTGCTGCGATCCGCGCCATGAGTACGTCGACGACAATGCCTGAGCGCTTGGCAATCTCCTCGAACGGCTCGCGCACAAATCCTTCGATTTTGTCCTCTGAAATCGCCAGAATCTGCGCATTGATCGGATCAGTGTGCTCAACGGGCAGCATGCCAATTAATCCGCCGCGCGGGCAAACTTGTCCAACCGCACGCGCTGCGCTTTTCAGGTGGCGCAAATAAGCACGGCCGCAAAGTGACAGCCACTGCCGGCGATCACGAACAGATGCCAGATAAAATGGGCATAGCGCAGCCGCTCATTCGCAAAAAACAAAGTGCCCGCCGTGTAAGCAATCCCGCCGACGACTAACCACAGCACCGCGGACCACGGAACCGCTAGCGCAAGCGGACGTATAAAGATGACTCCAAGCCAGCCGGTTCCCAGATACAGGGTCATCGCAAGTTTTCGATGACGCAGCACGCCGCGCGTTGTTTTCATCACCACGCCGAAAAGCGCGAGAGTCCAGACAATGCCGAGCATCGTTGGGCCGCCAGCATCGCGCAACGGACCGAGCGCAAATGGCGTATACGTTCCCGCAATTAGCAAAAAAATCGCTGAATGATCCAGCACTTGGAGAAAAGATTTCACAGGCGTGTGCGGCCAGGCGTGGTAGAGCGTCGATCCGAAGTACACGAGCAACATCGTCGCGTTAAAAACGATCGCACCGACAAGAAAAGAGATGCTGGCATGTTGCCACGCTGCCAGAAGCAGAATCGGCGTGCCGATTATCGCGCCCACGAGTCCTATCGCGTGGCTGATACTATTTGCCAGTTCCTCACCAGCTGATTGCGTGCGGCTCGCCAAGGTCAGCGACTGGTTAACAACATTCATCCGCAAGCGTTATGCAAAGCGCACCGAGCGCTTTTGCCAAGCAAAAATGATGACTTCGTGTTAGGCGTTGAACGTTCAGCGTTGGGAGCCGAGCATTTGGCTTCTCATGCTAAAGGCGATTTTCTTCGACGCAGTCGGCACGCTCTTCAGGTTAACGAAGACTGTAGGAGATCACTACGCCTACGTCGGCGGCGAAGTCGGATTAGATCTGAATGCGCAAAATCTGGAGCGCGCATTTCACACCGCATGGAAACAAATGCCGCAACGCGCCGCCATCGATGGTCCGCGCGAGAACGACGACAAAGGCTGGTGGCGTGAGCTCGTCGATAGTGTTCTCGAACAGGTCGCGCCTTCCTTGAGCGAATTCGATCGGGACAACTTCTTCGAAGTCGCCTATGAACACTTTGCCGAAGCAGGCGTTTGGGAGCTTTATCCGGAGGTTCCCGGCGTTTTGGAAGAGTTACAGCCGCAATTCCAATTCGCCGTCGTTTCAAATTTCGACGGACGTTTGCGTTTCATTCTCCAGCACCTCGGTATCTCGAAATTTTTCAGCCAGGTCTTCATTTCCAGCGAGCTCGGCGCCGACAAACCCGATCCGGAAATTTATCGCCGCGCAGTCAGCTTAATGCATCTGCACCCACACGAGGTCCTGCACGTTGGCGATGATCCGCAACGCGACTGGCAAGCAGCCAGCGCGGCTGGTTTGTTAGTGTTTCGATTAAACCGACCGAACAACTCGCTGCGCGATTTGCTGACTTGGGTCGGCCGGGACTCGAACCCGGAACCAACGCCTTAAAAGGGCGCTGCTCTACCGATTGAGCTACCGACCCGCGCAGGGCCTCACTTTCTAATGCCTGTGAGATTTTTCAATGTACAATGACACGCCGCCAGCACAGTGATCTCGCATAAACACAAATGCATTTTTGTTGAAGTGCCCAAGACCGGCTCGACCAGCGTGAGGGCTATTCTGGGTAAAGCATGGAAGCCGCATCTGAATTTGTGGCAGATCAAAAACCAGATGGAGCAGTATTGGACGCACTATGGCGGCAGAAAAAATCGGATTCTGGCGTCTCTGTATTTGTTGCGTCCGGAAAAGCGGCGGAAAGAAATTGGGCGTAAGCAATTCGAGACGTACTTTAAGTTCGGATTTGTGCGCAACCCCTGGGATCGAGTCGTCTCGCTGTATGAGCGCACGGAAGCGCTACAGCTTAGAAACGAGATGACCTTCGATCAATTTGTCGATTGGATCCAGTACAGCAGCGCCACATGCGTGCATTCGTCCCCGCACCGGTACCAACTCGACTGGTTTGTCGATTCAAACGGAAATCTGTTAGCCGATTTCATCGGAAAATTCGAGCGGCTTGACGAGGATTGGGCCTTCGTTGCACAAAAGCTCGGCGTGAATGAGAAGTTGCCACATCGAAGAGCGAATCCTCGCGCGCGGCACTACACGGAATATTACAATTCGCGAACACGCGACGTGATTGCGAACAAGTTCAGAGTGGATATTGAGCGGTTCGGCTATGAATTTTCCGCATAGAATCAAGGCGATCGTGCTCACCTGTGATCGTTATCGAGCGATCACTCGCCACATGATTTACCAGTACGACCGGCTATGGCCGGATCACCCATTTATTTTTCACGTGCCGTACCAGGAGGTTGGCGGAACGGACACCAAACTAATCAAGTATTTCCCTTCGCCGACGGACATTAAGGGCACAGTGCTACATTTGTTGGCCGACATTGATGATGAAGAGTGGATTTATTGGTGTGTCGACGACAAATACCCGATTCAACTTCCGACCGACAAGATCACTACTCTTATTTCGCACGCCATGCGCTCGCCGGGGATGGATGGCTTCTTATTCTGCAGATGCAGGGCGACCTTGAGCAGCCCCTGGTTCACTCTTCACCCTCACAAAACTAAGAACCTGTTTGGCGACGTTTACCTCGAGCGAAAGACCTGGTCGCAAATATGGATTCATCAGATCGTGCGCGCCAAAGTGCTCCGGCACCTGTTCAAGCATCTGCCAGATCACATTCCAAGCGCGAAAGCCATGGACGATCTGAAAGACGAGGTGCCAAAGCTGCCCGAGCACCGGCTGTTTGTGACCGAGAAAAATTACGCAGTATTCGGAGAGAGCACTCGAAAGGGCGATATCACGCAAAATTGTTACGAGAGCATGGTCGAAGCCGGTATCGAGCTGCCAGAATGGTTTCAGCGCCCAACCGGCGAATACGTAACGCTCGGAAAACTATAGAGACTCTATTGCTCTTCGAACGTATAACCGAATCGCTCGATCTCCGCGGCAAAGCGCGTTCGCACCAATTCGCGAAGCTCATCATCGTAATATTTCGAATAATGTTCGCGCCTGGAGCGATTGTACTGCGGTAGCATCGTCGGCGGAATGCCCAACGCTCCGCACAGGGCACGAAAGTCATTTGCCAGATTCTCGAAGCGCATGATGTAATCGACATTGGCGAATGGGTCTTCTTCGTCCTGATCTAGCCGCAGATAATCAGCAATCGATACAGCCTTGGAAATTATCCGCCGAAATTTCTTCCGGTCCCAATCTTCTGGAGCTTGCGTAGGCGTGAAATAATACGACACCATTCGGTCCCACGGGTTTCGCCCACAGGTGAATTTATAGAGGCTGCGAAACTGCTCGTGTCCCAAGGCGCCGCGATATTCCGCAAGCGTAGAGTGTTTCTTGATGTTGTAGTTCGGATTGCGCAGCCCGAAACGCTCGATCCCGTCCTGCTCCTTACGCAAAGCAACGAGCTGATCCTCCGAGTAATCGCGCAGCGCGCTCTGAATGGAGTTGCCGGCGGTCTTCGGTATGTGAACGAACAGAAAACGCTTCTGTAACGAGATCATTCGTATCTCTCATTCTACGATGCGTCCTCCGGTCGTGCGAGTGCTAGCCAGCGTCTGGCGCGCGTGCGACTGGTTCGTCGGGAAAAATGATTCTTTCTCACAAATACCAGTTCATTTTCATAAAGACGGCAAAGAGTGCCGGCACGAGCATTGAAGTCTTCCTGTCGAAGCACTGCGGCCCTCAAGACGTCGTGACGCCGATTTTGCCGCCCGTCGGAGGACATCAGGCGCGCAATTATGAGGGATTCATTAATCCGATCCCGGAAATCCTTGAAAGGCCGGACAAGATCTTCTCGGCATTGAGGCATTCAATCACTAGCCGCGAGAAATTTTATAACCACATGCCGGCGTACGAGATTAGAAACCGCGTGCCTGCCGATGTGTGGAACAGCTATTTCAAATTCTGCGCGGAACGAAATCCCTGGGACAAGGTTTTGTCCCATTACCATATGCATGCCGCGCGAGAAGGCGGCTCGCTTTCATTCGATGAATATCTCGCGCGCGGCAGGTTTCCCATTAACTATTTCCGATACACGAATCGCTCAGGAACGAGAATCATCGTCGATCGCGTTCTCCGCTATGAGAACCTCACAGCCGAGCTGAGCGAAGTCTTCTCACAACTACAAATCCCTTTCGACGGAACACTTGGGGTGGCAGCCAAATCGGAGTACCGAAAGGATCGCAGACCGTATCAGGAGATCTTCAACGACGCGCAACGGAAGACTGTAGAAGCAGCATTTGCCAAAGAAATCAAACTGCACGGCTACTGTTTTTGAGCCGCTACAATCTAAGTTTGTCGTTCGTGGATTCCTGCCAGCGGTGAATGTCGCCAGCAAGACGTGAAATCACCGAGGCGTATTGTCGATCCACATAAAGATTGCGCGTCTCCCATGGATCGTCCTTCAAGTTATACAGCTCGTTCGAATCCTTGTCGCGCAGGCAAAGCTTCCAGCCATCTGCTGAAACAACTGTCCTTGTCGATTCCTCCACAGCGCGTGTGACCACGCGTCGCCGAGCCAATTTGGTGCCCTTTTTTATTTTCGTCCGGTTCGGCGCCCACTCCAAAAAAACGTTCCCTGGCGGCAGTTGTTCTTCGTTGATTAGTGGCAGCAAACTTTTGCCGGCACACTGCGGATGCTCCGGCTGGCCCAGAAGATCGAGCAACGTCGGCACAAAATCGATGTGACTGACTGCGCGCTGAACGATTTTGCTCTGTGTTTGCCCCGGCAGCCGGATTAACAACGGAACGCGCGCGGCTTCTTCAAACATTGTCTCTTTCCCGAAGAGATGATGCGCGCCAAGGCTATCGCCGTGATCGCTGGTGTGCACAACGATCGTGTCGCCAGCCAGGCCGCATCGCTCAACACAGCCGAGAATCGCGCCGATGCTTTGGTCAACGAGCGTAACCAGACCGAGATAGCGTTGCTTAATGCTTCGGTATTCGTCTGGTGTTATCCCGAAAAACAATTGTGCTGGCAGGCGCTCTCGATCCAGGATCGCTTCGGCCTGTTGCCATTCGCGCATCAGCCGATAACGCAGCGGAATATCTTCACCCTCGGGAAGCGTTGCAGTGGGATCGAGATCTACCTGATCGAGCGGATGTTCGTCATTGAGTGGGCCGTTGTAAGGCGAATGCGGTTCCACGAATCCAACGACCAGAATGAAAGAATCGCGCTGATGTTTTTCGATAAAATCGCGCGCGTGTTTCTCGAGAAATTTCGGACGCGACAGCTCGATGGGCAGATTGCTGATCGCTAGTTCTGAGAATCTCCCATTCGGTTTATCAGGCGCGATACCCCTCGAGAGCAGAAAATTTGTGTAATCGCCGTGATCGTCAGTGGAAATCCATTCGTGAAATCCGCGTCCGACTGGTCCTTCCTCACCAAGGTGCCATTTGCCGATGTAGGCAGCGCGATAATCTTTGTCCTGCATTAGCTCCGGGAAGACGCGAAACCGGCGATCGAGTGGCACACTGTTACGCGTGCACCCGTTGATGTGCGGCCATGTGCCTGTCATCAGCGATGAGCGCGACGGTGTGCAAACCGGATGAGTGACATAGGCGCGCTCAAGAATGACCGATTCAGACGCAAGCCTGTTCAGATTCGGTGCGTGCACCTTCACGCCGCCATAGCACGCGAGCGTGTCCGCTCTCTGCTGATCGGGCAGAAAGAGAATCAGATTCGGCTTGCGCTTTGCGGCCATCACATTTTTCGGGTTACGCACTAAATCAGTGCTAATCAATATCTGCAATTGGCTGCTGTCTTCGCCTCTCCCCTCTGAAGGGTGAAGGCTGGCATCTGAACCGGTTGCAACTCGGACCCCCTCACCTCAATCCTCTCCCCTCTTTGAAGGGGAGAGGCGGAATGATCTGCAGCTGCGTAAACGATTCTCAACAAAGGAAAATCTTTCGCGTCGCAAGACTTTTAGTTTCGGTGTTTCATCACGACATGAAGCGATTTTTGATCTTGCACGTATTCGGCACGTTACTCATTGCGATGGCGCATGGCGCGACAAACTTTGATGTGGCAGCAAAAGCCACGAACCAGCTCGGAGTCGATCTTCACCGCCAGCTCGCGACAGGGGAGGAGAACCTTTGCACCTCTCCATACTCAATAGAGAGCGCGCTCGCGATGACGTTCGCCGGCGCCGACGGCGAAACGCGGACCGAGATGGCGCGTGTTCTGCATCTCACCAACGATAGCAACGTGCCCGCCTCGTTCGCAGCACTTCAGCATTCACTGGAGGAGATGAGCGCGAGGACAGTCGAGCTCGTAAAACAGTCGAAAAAATTTGGCGGCCCGAGTGAACCCATCACATTGAACATCGCCAACCGGCTTTTTGCGCAAAAGGGCTATGCGTTTCGCGAGCCTTTCCTGTCACTGGTGAAACAAAATTTCGGCGGAGCATTCGAGCCTCTCGATTTCATTGCCAATCCCGCAGCGGCTACGCAGCACATCAACAAATGGGTCGCAGACCAGACGCATGATCGAATTCACGATCTGATTCCGGGAGGAGCACTCGATGAGACAACGCGTCTTGTCCTGGCCAACGCGCTCTATTTAAAAGCGCCGTGGGCAAACGAGTTCTCCGAGAACGCCACGCAGCCAGAGCCGTTTCATGTTCACGGCGGAACATCTGTTGATGTTCCGACGATGCGAAAGACCGATAAGCATTTCGGTTATGCAAAACGCGAGGGATACACCGCTGTAAGCCTTCCCTACGCCGGTAACGATCTACAGTTCCTGGTTCTTCTTCCCGACGATGTAAACGGTCTGCGTGCGCTCGAATCAAAGCTGACAAGTGATGTGCTCGCCGGTTGCGCAAAGCTTCAAACACGCGACGTCGATCTTCATCTGCCAAAGTTCAAGCTTGAGCCGCCCACGATTACTTTGGCCGAAAAATTTGAAGCTCTCGGGATGAAAACCGCGTTTGATCAACCCAAGGGCAGCGCGAATTTCGATCGGATGGCGCCGCGCAGGCCGAATGATTACCTCTACATCTCACAGATATTTCACAAGACCTTCATCGCGGTGGACGAAAAAGGAACTGAAGCAGCCGCCGCAACCGCCGTCGCAATGATGGCAGGGAGCGCTCTTAGATCGCCTCCCCCGCCGCCGATCGAAGTGAAAATCGATCGTCCATTTGTCTATGCAATTCAGCACATCCCGAGTGGCGTTTGCCTTTTCCTCGGGCGCGTCACCGATCCTCGTTGAAATGGATCTCTCGACTCTGGCAAATCTAATCAATGCATTTGCCGTGACGGCCGGCGTCATTTTCGCAGCTGCGCAAATCCGACATTACCGCCAACGCAGACAACGGGAGGCAATGCTCGAGCTAGTGCGATCATTCCAGAGCCCAGCTTTTACCAGCGCACTCCGTCGCGTGCTGTCGTTGCCGGATGGTGCGGACACACAGAAAATACGCGAAGTGCTCGGACCTGACGGCGAAGACGCGGTTTATCTGGTCTCGCTTACTTGGGAAAGCCTTGGTGTGCTGGTGTTTCGTCGCGAAGTCACACTTGATCTGGTGGACGATTTCTTTAGCGGTCCCATCGTTCTTTCCTGGCAGAAACTTAACGTTTATTCGGAGGAATGGCGTCGCACGCTAAACCGGGAGACAGGCAACGAGTGGTTTCACTGGTTGGCTGAAAGAATGATCGAGCGGGAGAAACTCTCGCCGCCGGTGCCGGCTTACATTGCACATCGCACATGGCGCGAACCACGTCGGCGTTTCACAGAAACGCCCTACAAAAGCGAATCAGATTCATAGCTCAACCCGCTATTCACAATTCGCGCTGCAGATGTGTACGGGTGCGGATCGATTTTGTTCGTGGCGAGAATGTGGGTGACTTCGATGCCGCGAGCCTTCAGGTAATCGGAAATTAGCGAACGATGGCAGCGCCACCAGACCGCTTCGGCGCACATGATTGCTGTCGGCCCGGCTTCGCGAGCGAGAGCGAGAAGGCGCTCGATACCTTTGTAGAATTGCTCGGTCTCCATGTAATCCGCGTAACCGCGAAATGAAGCGTTGCGCCACGCCGTGTTGCGCGAATCGGCCTTCGGCTTTCGCCTTCCGCCCAACTCCGGGAAATGTTCGTAGCGAATCCCGCGTGCGCTCAATGATTCTGCCAGTGCTTCCTTGTTGAACTGCGGATAACGCTTCGACCCTGGCAACGTTCGCACATCGGCCAAGACCTTGATTCCGTTCCCTTCCAGCAATGAAATGAAATCATCGATCAGTCGCGTCGAATGGCCAATCGTCCAGATTCGCATGACGCAAGATAAACAATAATTCGGGCCGCGTTCGAAAACGGACCGCGTGTTGCGCGCGTCTCGCGCGTTTCTGAGGAGCACAGGCTGGCAGCCCATAGTTGCCGCCAGCCCTGCCGGCAACATCTTCACAGCGTAATTTCCAAGCAGCGCCCAAATTTCCCGGTCTCGGCAAGCTGCCGAGACCTGCAGGCTGGCAGCCTGCGCCCCCCAGCACGCGCCGAATTAACGCGCAGGTTTTGGCGGCGCCACTGCCTCGCTCATCGACTTCAGCATTCGGCCCAGGTCGCTGTTGGTAGAGATGACCGCGGTGGTGTCCTTCTCGAACGCGACTCGCATGACATCCAGGCTGCGGAGAAAGGAATAAAGTTCCTGTGCGTCGGGAGGATTGAAAGCTGCCGCATAAATAGAAGCCGCTTCGGCGTCGGCTTTGCCCTCAGTCTCGAGCGCGTTCTTTGTGGCGGTGGAACTGATCGAGGCGACATCGCTTTCCTTTTGACCGCTGATGTTCGCGGCCTCGCCGCGTCCCTCGGAACGGAACCGCGCAGCGATTTGATGCCGCTCGCTCGACATGCGCTCAATGATCTTCTCCGCAACCGCTGGATTGTATTTGCTGCGCTTGAAACGTTCATCGAGCAATTCGATTCCGAAATCGGCAATCTTTTGCCGGGTGCGTTCCGTAATCTGTTTCTCAATTTCGCCGCGCCCATATTCAATATCGGGAATTGTGCTGGGCAGAAGCGTACCGCTTTTCTCCAGCTCCTCGTCGCGCAACGGCTTTCGTCCTTTGGTTACTCGAATGATTTCCACGAGATCGTGCGTGGCGACGGCACTGCGCGTCTCGCTGCCGAGGATGTCATCAAGGCGTGAAAGCGCGCTGCGCTCGTCATTGAGTCGATTGTAGTAGAGGAAGGGATCGCTGATCCGCCACCGGGCGAAGCAATCAACAATGATGTAGAGCTTGTCCTTGGTAGGACATTCAGTAGGCGGCCCGTCCCAGGCGAGAATACGCTTATCGAGACGCTGCACTTTGTCGAAGACAGGCA
>Ga0184619_10000885_pt1 | contig 10418 bp, 9 predicted proteins | sample PLM0_60_b1_FD_133146 | JGI IMG/M metagenome (GOLD analysis project Ga0184619, IMG submission 133146) | Groundwater sediment microbial communities from an aquifer in East River, Colorado, USA - PLM0_60_b1 | ecosystem: Environmental > Terrestrial > Soil > Riparian zone | place: USA: East River...
GCTCAAGGCCGGCGCCCTGCAAAGCGCGATTTTCAACAGCGCGAACTTCTCCAGCATTGCCACGGATGCGAAGGGCGTGATCCAGATTTTCAACGTCGGCGCCGAGCGCATGCTCGGCTACACGGCCGCTGAAGTGATGAACAAGATCACCCCGGCCGACATCTCCGATCCGCAGGAAGTCATCGCGCGGGCCAAGGCGCTAAGTGCTGAGCTCCGAACGGAGATCACGCCGGGATTCGAGGCGCTGGTCTTCAAGGCTTCGCGCGGCATCGAAGACATTTACGAGCTGACGTATATCCGGAAGGATGGGAGCCGGTTCCCGGCGGTCGTTTCCGTGACGGCCCTCCGCGACGCGCAGGACGCCATCATCGGCTATCTGCTGATCGGCACGGACAATACCGCGCGCAAGCAGATCGAAGAGGAGCGAATGAAGCTCGATCAGCGCCTGCGCGATCAGCACTTCTACAATCGCTCGCTACTCGAATCGAACATCGATGCGTTGATGACCACCGACCCGCGCGGCATCATCACCGACGTCAACAAACAGATGGAGGCGTTGACCGGTTGCACGCGTGACGAGCTCATCGGCGCACCGTTCAAGAACTACTTCACGGACTCGAACCGCGCGGAGGCGGGGATCCGCCAGGTACTGAGCGAAGGCAAAGTCACCAACTATGAGCTCACCGCCCGCGCCAGGAATGGCTCTCTCACTGTGGTCTCCTACAACGCGAGCACTTTCCACGACCGCGACCGGATCCTTCAAGGCGTGTTTGCCGCGGCGCGTGACGTGACCGAGCTCAAACTGTTCGAGCAGAGGCTGCAGGAAAAAAACAACGAGCTGGAAGAGGCGAGCCGGATGAAATCCGAATTCCTCGCCAACATGTCGCACGAGCTGAGAACGCCGCTGAATGCGATCATTGGATTCTCCGAGGTGCTGGTAGACGGCCTGCTGGGAGAGATGACCGATCAGCAGCGAGGCTTCATCGGCGACATCTTCAGCAGCGGGAAGCACCTCCTCTCGCTGATCAACGACATCCTCGACCTGTCCAAAGTCGAAGCCGGCAAGATGACGCTCGATCTGGAGCCGTTGCAGGTGGCGTCGATGTTCACCAACAGCCTGTCGATCATCAGGGAGAAAGCCGCGACGCGCGACATTCGTCTGGTCATGGATGCGCCGAGCGATCTGGGATCCTTTCGTGGCGACGCACGCAAGGTGAAACAGATCGTCTACAACCTGCTCTCGAACGCGGTCAAGTTCAGTAGTGAACACGGTGAGGTGACATTGCGAGCCAGCCGCGTGCCGCGAGCAGAAGTCGGGCTGATCTCCGCGGACTCAATGGGGCGGACCTTTCCGTTGCCCGAGAACGAGTTCACCGAGTTTCTCAAGATTAGCGTCACCGACAGCGGCATGGGCATCTCGCCGGAAGGACTGGAGCGCCTCTACTCTCCGTTCAGTCAGATCGACAGCGGCCTGTCACGGAAGTTCGAGGGTACGGGGTTGGGTCTGGCGATGGTCAAGCTGCTGGCCGACCTGCATGGTGGTTCGGTAGCGGTGGAGACTGAGGTGGGGAAAGGCTCCTGCTTCACCGTTTGGCTGCCGTTCCGACTGGGGGAGGGACCTGTGCTCACGCCGACCAGAGCGCTAACCGCCGTAGCCATCGAGGCCCTGGCGGGATCGCGCACAGCATTGGTGGTGGAAGACGACTACAAGTCCGCCGACCTTATCCGCGTGCAGCTGGAGGCGGAGGGGTTTACTGTCCTGCACGCCACAACGGGTGAGACGGCCCTTGTTCTCGCAGCGCAGCAGCCGTTGGCACTAATCACACTGGACATCAGGCTGCCCAACATGGATGGCTGGGAATTCCTCAGCCAAATGAAGCTGACGCCGGCTCTCAAGCACATTCCGGTCGTGATCATTTCGATCATCTCGGATTCCGCAAGGGGATTTGCTCTCGGCGCCGCGGGCGTGATGCAAAAGCCGATCTCCCGCAACGACTTCTACGAGACGCTCGTTGGACTTGGATTATTTCCGCTCGCCCATGGTCAGGCGCTGAAGGTTCTCGTCGTCGATGACGATCCCAAGGCGGTAGAGCTGATCGCAGTTCGACTCCTGAGCATGGCTAGCACGGTGTTGCGCGCATATGGGGGTAAAGAGGCCATCGATGCCGCCAAGCGGGAACGGCCAGATCTAATCGTGCTCGACCTTATGATGCCCGAGATCAGCGGCTTCGACGTGGTGTCAGTGCTCCAGGAGAACCCCGAGACGGCGACCATACCGATCCTGGTGGTCACCGCGAAAACAATAACGCCTGAGGACCGTCACAAGCTCAATGGCTATGTGATGGCAATCATGGAGAAGGCCACCTTTGACCGCGACCGCTTTATCGCCGAAGTTCGGCGGGCAATGGCGGGACGCTACATGGTGGCCTGACATGGCAAACGTCCTGATCATCGAGGATAATCCCGCCAACATGACGTTGGCGACGTTCCTGTTGCAATCTGCCGGACACTCAGTGATTGCTGCGAGAGATGCCGAGACCGGCTTGACGCTGGCGCGCGGCCAACAGCCCGACCTTGTCCTAATGGACATCCAGCTTCCTGGCATGGACGGTCTCGAAGCAACAGCGTTGCTCAAGGGCGACGAGGCGACGCGCGACATTCCAGTGGTTGCCCTCACCGCTTTGGCGATGAAGGGAGACGAAGAGCGCATACGCGCCGCGGGATGTGATGGCTACATCGCGAAGCCGCTGGCATACCGGGACTTCCTGGCCACGATTTCGTGGCATCTCGCGAAAGCGCCGGTGCAACGATGAAGCCTACACACCGATGCTGAACCCTACGCACGGCGCCGAGGACCGCCCGGCGCGCATTCTCATCGTCGACGATGAGGTCAAGAACAGAAAACTGCTCGAAGTCATGCTCGCCCCTGAAGGTTTCCTCTTCTCGACCGCTGCGACCGGCACCGAGGCGCTCGCAACCCTTGCCGAGCAATCCACCGACCTGATCCTCCTCGACGTCATGATGCCGGACATGGATGGCTACGAGGTCGCAGCCAGGATCAAGGGTAATATTGACACCAAGAACATCCCGATCATCATGCTCACCGCCCTGGATGATCGAAACGCGAGGATGCTCGGCCTGAGCGCGGGAGCCGAGGACTTTCTCACCAAACCGGTGGATCGTGCCGAACTGTGCGTCCGCGTCAGGAACCTGTTGCGGCTCAAAACCTACGGCGACAAGCTGACAGCGGCGCTCGGAGCCCTCGAGTTGTCGAACGACCAACTGGCGGCCGCGCTGACAGAGGCGGGTGAGGCGCGCAGGATGGCGGAGCACGCGAACAACGCGAAGACCCAGTTCCTGCGCGCCATGAGTCACGAGCTTCGAACGCCCCTGAATGCCATATCCGGCTACACGGAGATTCTGGAGATGGGACTTCGCGGTCCAGTCAATCCGGAGCAGACCAAGGACCTCGGCCGCATCAAGCGTGCGGCTGCTTATCTCCTTCGTCTCATAAACGATATCCTCACGATAGCCAGACTCGAGGGAGCACGGCCGCTGAATCTGATCGCACTTCCCGTCAATCCGGTGCTCGCAGAAGTGGATTCGCTTTGCGCGCTTCAAGCAAAGGCACGAGGGCTGACGTTGAGAGTCATGCCAGGCGAAGACGATATTCTCGTCGCAGCCGACGCCGAACGCTTTCAGCAGATTCTGATAAATCTCATCACGAACGCGATCAAATTCACAGCCAAAGGCGGAGGCATCGAGGTCTGCTGCGATAGCTATGACGGGACTGCGCGACTTCGCGTGAAGGATACTGGCGTCGGTGTTCGCTTGTTAGACATCGACCGCGTGTTCGAGCCGTTCGTTCAGATTGACAGGCACCTGACAGCGGACACGCAACAGGGCGTCGGCCTCGGATTATCGATCAGCAGAGAACTCGCCCGTGCGATGCACGGCGACCTGACACTACAAAGCACCGAGGGAATCGGATCGACCTTTACTCTGACGCTTCCGATTGCGTCAGAAGCGTCGTTGGCACCGGCCCTCGCCGCCTTCGCTCTCGATGATACCCCATTGAGAACGGCGCTGGCTTGATAGCAACACAACATTGAGGCAAAAACAAAACCCCCGCACCTGCTAGAACCGATGCGGGGGTTTTGCCTTCCGCGCCTATTGTGCAGGCTTCTTTGCTGTCGGCGGGAGGAGTCCGTTCAGCCGCAGGTAAATCGCCGCCTGGCTGTAATGGTCCGCCCAGTCGCCCGTCGTGATAGTCATGACTGAAGCGCGTGACAGCTTGCGCCCACCGAAGAAGGGAAGCTGCTCGGCCAGATTCGCGTCAGTCAGAGGCGCCAGTGCCTGATCGCAGAACGCAAAGGTTTCGCGCAGTCGCGCGAGCAGGGCGTCTCTGCCATCGGCCACCGCGACCTTCGTGCGTGTCGGAGCTTTGACGCCACCGATGCTCCCGCACAGGTAGTCATTCCCCTGAGACAGGTGGACAATGATGTCGCCGACGCTCATCTGAGCTGGAGTCGGCTTGAAACCAAGCTTGTCGGCGGGGAATTCTTCCGCAGCCGCGATCAGGTTCTTGGCCGACTCACGGGCATTATCCCGAAAGGCATCGGCGACTGGGTTCGCCTGCTGCGAGGTGAGAACACTCGGCAGCACCAGCATCGCGGCGAGGGCGGCGGAATAGATTCGGGCCTGCATTGAGAAGCTCCGTGTGGGGGTCTACCCAATTCTGCGTGTCGGACACCTTCCTGTCCAGAATGCCGCCCAGGACCGATGGCTAAAGGGCCTGGACGTTGCGCAATTCGCTGAATGCGATACAATCTCGCGGATCAGCTGCGGAGCACGATGGTATGGTGAAGACATTTACTCGACGTGAATTCCTTGGCGTTGCAGGCATGGCCGCAGCAGGTGTGGCTTGTTCGCCGAAGAACCTATCGCATACACCAGACTGGATGACCGGACGCACCACGACGACAATTCTCTTTCAGGGCGACTCCATCACGGACACTGGGCGGAACCGCACCAACACCGCTGCGAACTCCGCGTCAGCCCTGGGTACGGGTTATCCACTGCTCATTGCGTCAGCAGTCCTGAAAACGAATGCAGGGCAGGGTCTGCGATTCTACAACCGCGGCGTCAGCGGTGATCGAGTGCCGGATCTCGCCGCGCGCTGGCAGTCCGACACGATACCCATTGCGCCCGACGTATTGAGCGTGCTGGTCGGCGTCAACGACTACTGGCACAAACGGCTGCGCGGTTACGCGGGAACTGTCGCGGACTACGAAAACGGTTACGTCTCCCTACTCGAGGAGACGAGGCGCGCGCTACCGAACGTGCGTTTCGTAGTGATGGAACCGTTCGTAATGAAGATCGGCGCCGTGGATGCGAGTTGGTTCCCCGAGTTCGATCAGCGTCGCGCCGCTGCGGGGCGAGTAGCTCAGCGGATTGGTGCGACGTTTGTGCCCCTTCAATCGCACTTCAACGATCTGACGTCTTCTGCTCCGCCCGAGTATTGGGCTGCAGACGGGGTTCATCCAACTCCCGCTGGGCACGAGGTGATCGCCGAGCGGTGGCGTGCGGCGATGGGACTCTGATTCAGGAAGCTGCGCCGACTTCGATCGGTGCCCGATTTGCGCTCCACCACTGCGTGGCTTGTTCTTCGCCCCATCCCTCCGTGGCGATCCATTCCAGCGATTCACGGAGTTTGGCGGCACTCTGCGGGCGGTCATTCGGACTCTTGGCCAGGCATTTCAACACGAGTCGCTCGAGCTCCGGCACGACGGGCTTGTCGGTTCGCTGCGACGGCGGAATGGGCGGCGTTTGCAGATGCTTGGCTATCATCTGAAACGCCTTCTCCGCCTCGAAGACGAGCTGGCCGGTTAGCAGAAAGTAGGCGACGCAACCCAGCGCATATATGTCAGCGCGTCCATCGATCGGCTCGCCGAGCGCCATCTCGGGTGCCATGTAGGCGGGAGTGCCAAGCGCCATCTGACCAGGGATCGTTGCGAGCGAGTGCTCGACGCTCACGCTCGAGGCGTCTTTCACCAAGCCGAAGTCGAGGACCTTCACGAAATCGTGGCGGAGCCCGACCTGACCGAGGTGGATGTTCGCGGGCTTGATATCCCTGTGCACCAGTCCGCGAATGTGCGCTTCCTCGAGTGAGTCGCACACCTGGCGCAGGATGTGGATGACGCGGCCGGCTGGTAGCGGTCCCCTCTCTCGGACCAGCGTCTCCAGGTCCATCCCGTCGAGGAATTCCATTACCAGGTAGAGCGTGCCGTCGTCGGTCACGCCGAAATCGTAGAGCTCGACCGTGTGGGGTGAGCGCAAATTTGCAGCTGCTTCTGCCTCGCGACGAAAACGTGTGACCGCCAGTCTTGCCGTTTCCTCGTCGACGGCGCCGAGCATCTCGGTACGTATCAGCTTGATCGCGGCTGGGCGGGCGAGCATTCGATGCGTCGCTTTGTAGACTTCTCCCATCCCGCCGCGTCCGAGCAGCTCGCCGAGCTGATAGCTGCCCATCTCGCGCGCTCTAGTGACTTGCTGGCCCAGCTTGTTGACGACGCTAGCGATCACGACCGCCGCGCCGACGAGTATGTAATCCGGGTAGTGCATCAACAACGCACGGCTGGGGGAGCCGAAGCTCCAGACGCCGTGGGCCCTGCTGACGACCATGGCGAGAGGACTCATCGATGCGGCGACGAGTCCCGCGATCAGTAACTTCCGCGGCCTAGTGGGCACAATCGCGGCGAACATCAGTATGACCGCCCCCACCCAGGAGATCTCGGGCAGACCGGTTCCGCTCACCGGCACCCCGCCCAAATGGAACAAGACGGCCAAGGCGAACGCGGTAAAAACCAGGTAGCCGAGGCCCAAATCGAGAATGAACCTCGGGTCCTTCTCCCCCTTTCGGATGTAGGCGTAGAGCGCGAGCGATATTATCACCGCCGCCAAGGCAATTTCATCGCTGGTGTCGAAATGCGACCAGCGCGGATTGTCCGGGTAGAGTGCGCGCGAAGCGATATGGCCACCGATGCTGCCGATGATCCATAGCACCGCGAAAAGCAGCGACATGATCCCAAGGCGCAGCGAAGCGGCTTTGAGCAGATCTTCCGGAAGACCCCGACCGCGCGAGCGTCGCAACCCCGCCGGCGTAGATACCGGCAGCGGCCCAATCAGATGTGGATCGGACATCAGGGTTGCGGAGCGCCGGCGGTGAGCGCGAGAGTCAATCGCTCAGCCTGAGTGGGATTATCTGTCAGGAACACAGCGGCGAGATTCGCCGAGCGCACGAAAGTGGGAATCATAAGCCAGGGATTGCGCGCGCCGCGTGGGGCCGCAATGACCGTGTCGATTTTCGCGACATCGGCTGTGAGCGCGGATTCGGTCGGATAGATGAAGACCTCGAGTCTTGTTCGACCGAGCGTGTAGACGGCCGGAGGGACGCTGAAGCCAGCGCGGCGCGGAGCCTCACCGCTTACACGTCTCACCACGAAACCCGATTGTGTGAGCCGTGTCTCGACGCTGCAAAGCGCCCACCTGCCTGTGCGAGGGCAGGAAGGCTTGGTCGGCGTGGTGCTGGCCCCGGCAGCAGCGGACGATTCGAGCGCTCCGCTCGCGGTTATCCGGGTGGAAGCGGCTGAGTCGGCGGGCTTGGGCGAAGAGCGGCTGCATGCGGCGAGGGCCGCTAGGGCCAGCAGGATCGGGCCCCGGAGATTTGTCATCGAGACTCAAAGATAACGGGGCACATAGGCACCGCGATTGCATTTTTGGACGGGGTCCACAGGAGGCCACATGGCAATAATTCAACGCATTCAACGGGGCGCGGTCGCTGCCCTGATCGTAGCAACTCTCGGCGCCTGCGCGGGGAACTCGCTGGGCAACGTCCTTGGCAGCGTCCTGGGCGGAGGCTCGCAATCCCAATCAGGCCAGTTGAGCGGCACGATCCGCGGGGTCGACGCCCGCACCCAGCAGATCGCGATTCAGCAGTCAAATGGCCAAACCGTCCCCGTCTACTACGACAATCAGACCCAGGTCGTGTACCAGAATCAGAAATATTCTCCAACTGCGCTGGAGAACGGCGACCAGGTGACGGCGCGCATTCAGGCAAACGGCAATAATTATTACACTGACTATGTGCAGGTCGACCAGTCGGTGCGCAACAGCGCAGGCGGCGCGGGGTCGAACGTGCAGGTGGTGCAGGGAACAGTGAGGCAGATAGACCGCGCGAGCGGTTTGTTCACCGTGGACGTCAACAACTACAACACACTGACGGTTTCACTGCCCAACGATGTGAGCCGGAACGACATCGGGAGATTCAACGCTCTGCGTCCGGGTGATTTCGTTCGCTTCTACGGAACATTCCTCGGCAACACTCGGGTGGAGCTTCGGCAGTTCTATTGATCTGCCGAATTTCTGGTCTGCCGAATTTCGCGGACAAAAAAACGGGGGAGGGCGAAAAGCCCTCCCCCGTCGTACTTCTACGCGGCTCGGAACATCGAGCCGCCCAGCTTTAGAACATGATGCCGAAGGTGAGCGGCACGAACTGCATCGTGCTGCCGTTCACCGAGATGCTGTTGTAGCGCGCTTCGACGAACGCCTTGACGATCGTCAGCGGCAGGTTGATACCAGCGCCGGCGTTCCAGCCGAACTTGCTTTCCGAGGAGTTCGGGAGACCCGAGACTTCAACGGTCGGAATGTAGAGCCCAGCGCCGCCGATCAGGTATGGCGAGACGCCAATGCTGGGCAGCTTCCAGACGACGTTACCAGTCGCGCTCATGATGTGGAGCTTGGCACCACCAGCCTTCTGGCCAAACTGGTTGTACGCGCCATCGACGCGAAGACCAACCGGGATGAACGGAAGATTGATTGCCAACGCAACGGTGCCGTTATAACCCATGTTGCTGCCGTCAGACAGGTCGCTCATGGGCTGAGTAGCGCCGCCAGCAACTCCAATGCTGAACGGCTTGACGAGGCCGAGCTGCGCTTCAGAAACGCGCGGAGCGGCGACGAGTGCGATCGTGGCGATCGCGAGGAACAGTGAACGCTTCAAAGCTTCTCCTTGTTCGAGAGTGCGCCCGCGCGCGAGCCACGGTTGCGGACTCGCAGGACGCTTCTGGTTATGCGAGGGTTTGTCGCCCCGTGCCGGGCCCTTTCGGGCATGGAACAAAGCGGCACAGGTATACCTCGCCGACAAGACGACGAATAAGCCGCGAGCCAGTAACGATTGTGCGGCAACCTCAGCCGTAGCCTATGGGGAAACGCAGCGGCTTTGTGATCCGTGTTTGGGCAGTCGTCTACGGGGCGGAAACGGTCAACACGACGGTCTCGCCCTGACTCTGGCCATTCAGCGTTGGTGCAGGCCCGGCGGTCGCATTGCGGAAAACCATGTTCGCGGCGCTAGCATGGAAAGAGCTGACACCCGACGCGACCGGAACATCCTTCGTGGTTATCGTCGAAAACTGCGAACGGCCGGCTGGGGACCATTGAAGCGCCGAGTTTCGCGTCGCGACGTCAGTCGCGGATCGGATTGCGAGAACCCACGGCTGTGATGCGCTAACGGTGAGGGAAATCCCGCTGGAGTTGGTCTCACGGGAGGAGACGCTGGCCGGATCCGAGGTCGAAACGGCGAGACTCGCGACGCGGACCTTCACGAACGAAGGAACGGTGACGTTGACCGTGTGCGTCAGGCTAGCCGACCCGCGGGACTGAGCATTGGCCGGTAGCGCCACGAGTGCGCTCCCGATTGCCAGTGCCGACACAATCCCACGAATTCCAGCCATTTACAGAGCCTCCAGACGCCGGGAGCACTAGCTCTCAGCACGGTGATTTTTGGATGAGGCACAATATTCACCTTGCTCTGTGACGGCTCTGTGAAGCGATTATGACGGTTTCGTCAGAATCTGTGGGTGTGGTTAACCCCCTTTCTCTGAAGGGGTTACGACGGGCGTGAAAACGAATCCCACCCCTCGTCTAGTAGCGATTTCGGCTGAGGCTCCCGCCTTCTCGAGCTTCTTGCGGACGCGGGCGATATGTGCGTCGATCACGTTCGAGCTTGGATCGAAGTGCATGTCCCACACTTTGTCGTGAAGCTCGCTTCGAGTAACGGTTTCGCCGGCATGGAGCATCAGATGCTCGAGAAGCTTGAGCTCCATCGAGGTCAGACTCACTTCGATTGAATCGCACAGGATGCGTCGGCTCAGGCGATTCAGCGTCAGGTTGCCGACGCTTACCTGCTCGGCGACTCGCGATCCCCCTTCGCCTCGCCGGATCAGCGTGCGCACGCGCGCTCTCAACTCCTCGTTCGACACCGGCTTCACAACGTAGTCGTCAGCGCCCGCATCGAGACCCCGGACGATCGAGTCGGTATCGCTGAGTCCCGAATAAAGCAGGACGGGAGTGCGGCGACC
>Ga0184619_10000888_pt1 | contig 10370 bp, 7 predicted proteins | sample PLM0_60_b1_FD_133146 | JGI IMG/M metagenome (GOLD analysis project Ga0184619, IMG submission 133146) | Groundwater sediment microbial communities from an aquifer in East River, Colorado, USA - PLM0_60_b1 | ecosystem: Environmental > Terrestrial > Soil > Riparian zone | place: USA: East River...
ACGTAAGCGTACGAGACGCGGCCCGTCGCGATCAGCTGCGTCATTGACCGGCGGGCGGAGTCGATCGGCACCGAGAAACCGACTCCCTCCGCGCTGCCCGAGTCGCTGCGGATCTGGGCATTGATTCCGATCACGCGCCCGCCGGCGTCGAAGAGCGGCCCACCCGAGTTCCCGTGATTGATCGGCGCATCCGTCTGGATCGCGTCGACGAGGCTGTATCGCGAGGTCAGAGAGTCGATCGAGCGCTCCGTTGCCGAGACGACCCCGACGCTGAGTGAGTTGACGTTGCCGAAGGGGCTGCCGATCGCGGCCACCGGTTGACCGACCTTCACCTGTGCGGAATCTCCGAGCGGCACAGGTTCGAGACGATGGTCGGCCGGATTCACCTTGATCAGGCCGACGTCGTCGTAGATATCCCAGCCGACGACCGTCGCCGGAACGCGATCCCGGTCCTGGAACTCGACGAAGAGCCTGTCGGCCGCCGAGACGTTGCTGCCAGCCTCGCCCGCGTTCGTGATCACGTGCGAGTTCGTGAGGATGTAGCCCTTCGGCGAGACGACGAAGCCGGAACCCTGCGCTTCCTGGGCCGGCTCGGTGCCGTTGCCGGAGATTGCGTAGATCGTGACGACGCCCGCTGACCGCATCGTGTAGATCCGGCTGGGATTGAAGCCGTTGCCCACCAACGGCTTGGCGCCGCGGTAGATCGGGGACTTCGACGTCGCGACCGGTTGCGCGACTGCCGGCGTCTGCACGATTACGGTCTTCTTCGTTCCGGTCGAGACCCAGCCGGCCGCTTTTCCGACCACCAGAACGGAAATGCCGCCGATGACGGCGGCAACGATCGCGGCGATCGCGAGGGAAGCTGGGCGCTCACGCACTTACCGCACTGTAGCGGCGTGTGCTCTACCAGTCGGCGCGGAAACCCGCTCTAGCTACGCCAGGCCGCTGCGCTGAGAAGGCTTGGAGAAGGTCGGCGGCACCTCTTCCACGCGTCTTCGCACTCCGCCACCGCATACAACTGGCTTTAGGGGCGAGACGTGGCCTTTCCGGACATTTCACGGGAAAAAGGGCGGGCCCGGCGAACCCTGTCCTCGGTCTCGGTTTGTGGTTTCACCGGAAAAGACCACCATTCCGCGCCAAAGTTCTGCTTTCGGCACGCGCGCGTCACCCGCGCGTAACGGTTTCGGCGCTACGCTCGCCTCGGGGAGGAGGTTGGGGCGCCTTGGTTCACGCGTCAACCAAAAGAGAGCGCTGCGACTACCGCTAAACGGCCACGGGCTCTCGCGCCGTTGCGTCTCGGGCCGGCAGGACGAGCGAAAAGACGGTCTCACCTGGCTTCGACTCGAGCTCGATGCGGCCGCCCATCAGCTCCGCAAGCTCTTTCGCGATTGCCAGACCGAGCCCGCTGCCCGAAGCTTTCGTGCTCTCGCCGCGGTAGAAGCGCTCGAACAGCTCGGCTCGATCCTCAGCGCTGATGCCCGGGCCTCCGTCGGTGACGGTGACCTCCGCCCGGCCGTCCGCACGACGCACGGCGACCTCGACCGGGGTCCCCGGAGGCGTGTGCACCAGGGCATTTTCGAGCAGGATCCGCACGATCTGAAGGACCCGCTGAGGATCGCCGCTGGCCTCGGCGGCTCCGTTACCCGCGAATTCCAGCGGGTGCTCTAACGCCAGGGCGACTCCTGCGAACTCGTCGACCGCCGCGCCCGCGAGGCTCGCGAGCTCGACGGGCTGCGTTTCCACGTGCAAGCGGCCGGCGTCCAGCCGCGAGAGGTCCAGCAGGTCGTCTGCGAGCTTGGTCAGCCGCCGCACTTGGCCCGCCATTGTCTCGAGGAATTCGCGCCGCGTCGGCTCGTCGAGTTCCTCGTCCTCGAGCAGCTCGAGAAAGCCGCCCAGCGAGAACAGCGGCGTCCGCAACTCGTGCGAGGCGTTAGCGACGAACTCGCGTCGTGCGTGGTCCAGTCCGGCAAGGCGGATGCGCATGCGATCGAAAGCGCGCGAGAGCTCACCGAGCTCATCGGAGCCGCTATCCGCCACGGGCTCGTCGAAACGGCCGCTCGCGATCCGGTCGGCCGCACGCTCGAGTCGCCGGATCCGGCCTGCAAAGATGCGAGCCGCCCCGTATCCGATCAGGAGCGCGACGAGCAGCGCCAGGCCGCCGGCGAAAAGGAGGCGGCGCTGCACTGCATCGACATCCGCGAACGCGTCGTGCAGCGGCGCCGACAGCAGGAGCACATCGCCATGGCCGATCGGCGTCGCGACCTCTGCGAACTCGCCTTCATTGCGCTCGACCGTCCCGCGCTCGAGCAGTGACGTCTTTGCCGAGCGGATCGCGACCGGATCGTCCGTGAAAGGTTGCGCGCTTCGTCCCGGGAGCGACGACCCCTGCGGCGTTAGCGTCGTCGGCGACTGCGTCAACACCGACAGCAAGATGACGCGCGCGTTGATGCTGGCGTCAGCGTTGGAGAAGAAATCGGGGTCGTTTTGGCTGTATTCGCTAACCAGCTTCGGCGCCGCGCGGGCAAGGTCGTTCAACCTCGTGTCGATCAGTCGGTTCCTCAGTGACGGGACGACGATGAGATAGACGAGCCCGAGGACGAGCGCGACGACGGCAAGGAGCGCCAGGCTGAGGCGGGCCCCGACGGTCCTGAAGATGCTCATGGGTCGCGAAACCGGTAACCGACGCCGCGCACCGTGAAGATGTACTCCGGTTCGCGCGCGTCTCGCTCGAGCTTCTCTCGCAGGTGGCGGATGTGGACATCGATCGTGCGGGGCTCGCGATAGGCCGAGTCTCCCCAGAGCGCGCGAAGCAGCATCTCGCGCGTGAAGACCCGGGCGGGCTCGGCAGCAAGACTCCGCAGGAGCTCGAACTCGACATAGGTCAGCTGCACCGGCTCTCCGGCGAGCTCCACCGTTCGCCTGGCCGGATCGATTCGAAGCTCACCGGCCTCGATCGCTTCCGCCTCGCGCGGTCCGCCGTTGCGCGGTAGGGCCGCACGTCTCAGTAATGCGCGCACGCGGCTCCGAAACTCGCGGATCGAGAACGGCTTCGTGATGTAGTCGTCCGCGCCGAGCTCGAGGCCGAGCACTTTGTCCAACTCCTCGCCGCGCGCCGTCAGCATGATGATCGGAACGTCGCTGTTGGCGCGAAGCCGCTTGCAGACCTCCAGCCCGTCGACCTTCGGCAGCATCAGATCGAGGACGACGAGGTCGATCGGCTGATCGCCGAAGAGTCTCAGCGCCTGCTCTCCGTCTCGCGCCTGCACAACCCGAAAACCGTCGCGTTCGAGCGGGTACGTGAGGAGCTTTTGAACGGAGTCCTCGTCGTCGACGAGGAGGATGGTGGACGAATCGCGCATCGCGTAGCAGTCTGCCTGCCCGCGTCGGGTTCTCGCCGCCCTACTATAGCCACGGCATGGCGGCGAACCCGCCTCCCGCGCGCACGCGCGTGCGTCCCGGCTCGCTCGAGCGGCCGATCAACGGACGTCTCTACCGGGGAACCTGGCTTCTAGTCGGGATTCCGCTGCTAATCGCCGCATTCAGCGTCGGAAAGCCGACCGCACTCCGACCGGCTGTTCCGACGTTGCCGCCGGCGTTCGACAAAGCTCGGTCGGTTGCGCTTGCGCGGGACCTCTCGCAGACCTTTCCCGACCGATCGCCGGGGTCTCCCGGCGCAGCAAGCGCGCGGCAGTGGTTCGCCGACCAGATGGCGAAGCTCGGGCTCCGGGTCCGTCGCGAGCCGTTCATGGCCACGATTCCCGGGCGCAGCCGCATTCGCCTCGAGAACCTGATCGTCACGATTCCGGGACGCTCGCCCCAGGCGCTGGCAGTTCTTGCGCATCTCGACGACGTCGGCACGGGGCCAGGCGCAAACGACAACGCCTCCGGCGTCGCAGCGCTGGTCGAGCTGGCGCGCTCGTACGCGAGCTCGGTTTCGGGGAACGCCCCGCCCGGAGCGAGCATCGTCAGCCCGGCACACACACTTCTCTTCGTGGCGACCGACGGGGGCGAGTTCGGCGGCCTCGGAGCGAGACGATTTGCCGCCGACTTCCGTGATCGAGTCGTCACGGCGATCGTGCTGGACTCGATCGCCGGGCGAGCGCCCTCCCGGCTGGTGATCGCCGGGAACACCGCTCGAGAGGCTTCCGCCGGGCTCGTCGAGACGACGGCGGCGCGGATTCAGGAACAGGCAGGCGCGCTGCCGCGACGCCCGAGCGGCTTCGCTCAGCTGCTCGACCTCGCGTTCCCGTTCACGCTTTACGAGCAAGGGCCGCTTCTTGCGCGCGGTGTCGGCGCGCTGACGGTGACGACGGCGGGCGACCGGCGCCCCGCTGCCTTCTCCGACACCCCTGCCCGCCTGAACGGAGGCCGGCTTGCACAGGTGGGTCGAAGCGCTCAGGAGCTCCTGCGGGCGCTCGACCAGGGCGCTGAGCTCGTGCAAGGGACGTCGAGCTACGTCTACCTCGGCGCGCGGGTGATCCGAGGTTGGGCGATCCAGCTGGTGTTGATCGCGGCCTTGCTGCCGTTCCTGATCGCGACGATCGATCTCTTCGCCCGGTGCCGGCGGCGCCATCTGTCGATCGCGCCCGCACTCCGCAGCTATCGAAGCCGGCTCGCCTTCTGGGTCTGGATCGGCGCTCTCTTTGAGCTCTTCGCGCTCGCCGGCGCCTGGCCGAAGGGCGCCGCGCTGCCGCTCGCGCCGCACAGCGAAGCTGCCCGCCACTGGCCGCTGCTTGGCTTGCTCGGACTTGCCGCTCTCGCCGCAGTCGGCTGGCTCGTTACGCGGGCGCGCCTGGTGCCACGGCGGCCTGTCGCGATCGACGACGAGCTCGCGGGCCATACCGCCGCGCTTCTGGCGCTCGGCGTCATCGGCCTCCTGGTCGTCGCCACAAACCCCTACGCCTTGATCCTCGTCCTGCCCTCCTTACATGCCTGGCTTTGGCTCCCTCAAGTCCAATCGCGTCCCGCCTGGATCCGTGCCTCGGTGCTTGCCCTCGGCTTCCTCGGTCCCTTCGTGCTGGTGATCTCCTTCGCGATGCAATACGGGCTCGGGCTCGATGCGCCCTGGTATCTCGCGGAGCTCGTCGCTCTCCACTACGTCTCGATCCCGACCTTCGTGATCGGGCTGGCGTGGCTCGCCGCCGCCGCACAGCTTGCCGCGTTGACCGCACGAAGATACGGGCCATATCCGAGCTCGGCCGATCGAGGCCTCGGTCCCATCCGCTCCGCACTTCGGATGGCGATCCTCACCCGGCGCGCCCGGAAAAAGGCCTCCGAGGAGAGACAGCGGGCGATCGGCGGCTGAGGCGCCCGGTATCAGTCCAGGCGGAGATAGCCGACAGGAGCCCCATCGGCGAGCGTGCCTTCGCCCCGCGGTATGAGCACAAGCGCATCCGCCGCAGCCGAGCGAGCGATCATGTGCGACTCCTGCCCACCCAGCGGCTCGAGGAGTGCGCCCTCCTCGGACCAGCGAAGGCCGGCGCGCGCGAGCTCGTCGCGTTCGGGGTTTCGCCGGCGGGCGCCGACGAGCCGTCCGCGTTCGAACCGAGGCAGGGGCTCCGGCACGCCCTGCAGGGCACGAATCGCGGGCTTGACGAACAACTCGAAGCCCACGAGCGCCGAGACCGGATTGCCGGGCAGTCCGAACACGAGCGTTCCCTGGCGAATGCCAAACGCAATTGGCTTGCCGGGCTTGACCGCAACGCGCCAGAAGACCTCCTCGACTCCGAGCTCGGCCTCGACCCGGCGGACGAGGTCATGCGGCCCCACGGAGACGCCTCCGGAGGTGACGACGACGTCTGCCTGGAGCGCATCCTCGAGCGCGGCTCGGAGTGCAGCCTCGTCATCCCTGACCGCCGGGATTCGCCCGACCGCTGCGCCCGCAGCCGCGAGCTGCGCCGACAGGATCAGCCCGTTCGCCTCGTAGATTTCGCCCGCGCCCAGCTCCTCGCCCGGACGGCGAAGCTCGGTTCCCGTTGCTAGAACGGAGGCGCGCGGCCGGCGCGTGCACCGAGCCGCCGGAATTCCGGCGGCAGCCAAAGCCCCGAGCCGTGCGGGCGTGAGCACCGATCCGGCCTCCGCGACGACTTCCCCGACGCGGATGTCGCCACCCCGCGGGCGGACGTGCGCGCCGCTCTCGACCGCACCGCCGATTTCGATCTCGTTGCCATCCTCGACAACATACTCGATGGGGATGACAGCATCGGCGCCTTCGGGCACGACCCCGCCGGTCGCGATACCCATCGCCTCTCCAAGCGCGAGAGCCGCTTTTGCAGGCTTGCCGGCCGCAATCCGGCCCGCGACCCGAAGCCGCCCGGGCGCGTCAGCGGCTCGAATAGCGTAGCCGTCCATCGCCGAGCTGGGAAACGGCGGCAGGTCGACCACCGCCCGGGCCGGCTCGGCGAGCACCCGGCCGGCCGCTTCTTCGAGCGCAACGCTCTCGGCCGGAAGCGGCCGCGCGCGCTCCACGATCAGGCGCTGAGCCTCGTCGATCGACAACAGATCAGCCACGCAAGCCGCATAAGCTAGCCCCGTGGCGGACGAACTGGTGGGGGGTCGCTACCGACTCGACGCCCGCCTCGGGGCCGGTGGGATGTCCGAGGTGTGGGCGGCCGAGGACCTCGAGCTCGGCCGGCGCGTGGCCTTGAAGCTGCTTGGCCGCGATGCCGACCCCGCTCGCTTCGAACGCGAGGCGCATGCCGTGGCGGCGCTTGCCCACCCGAACATCTGCCGTCTCTACGACTACGGAGAGGAGGCAGGCCGGCCTTACATGGTGCTCGAGTATCTCGGCGGCGGCACACTCGAGGACCGGCTCGCCCCGGGCGAGCCGTACCCGAGCGACGAAACCGACCAAATCGCCCCCGAACTCGCCGCCGGCCTCGCGCACGCACACGCGCGAGGACTCGTTCATAGGGATCTCAAGCCGGCCAACGTCCTCTTCGACGACGAGGGCGTGGCCAAGATTGCCGACTTCGGGATCGCACGCCTCGGCGGTTCGGGCACGCTGACCGAGACCGGAACGCTGCTCGGTACGGCCGCCTACATCTCGCCCGAGCAGGCTCAGGGCCTCCCCGCAACCGCGGCAAGTGACGTCTATTCGTTCGGCGTCATCTTGTACCGCCTGCTCTCCGGGCGGCTGCCCTTCGAATCCGAAAGCGCCATTGAGCTGGCTCGCATGCACATTCATGAGCGGCCCGCTCCGCTCGCTGAGGTTCTCCCCCGCGCTCCTTCGGCCCTCGCCGCTCTCGCCGACGCATCGCTAGCGAAGGACCCACGGGATCGACCGCCGGACGGCGTCGCCCTCGTCGGCGCGCTGTCGGCGAGCTCGCCGCCGCTTGACACCGCAACCACAATCGTCGCCGACTCGCGGCCGACACTCGTGATCCCGCCGCGTCGCCCAGGCGGGCCGCGACGCCGGCCGATCCCGCTGCCATTCGTGCTCGCGGGGCTCCTCCTGCTCGCAGCCGGAGCGGTCGGCGTCGCCGTCGCGGTTCTCCTCGGCCGTTCAAACGACTCGGCGCCGGCCACTTCAATCGCGCATACGCAGGCGAAGAAGACCACGACCGCCACTCCGATCACATCGCCGCGAACCGCCCGAACGAGCACGGCCGCCTCCACGAAACGAACGACGACCGCGCCGACGACGGTGACGCCGCCGCCGACTCCCCCGCCCACCCCGCCCCCTCCGACCCCGCCACCTCCGACCCTGCCGCCTCCTCCCACGACCCTGCCGACAACCGTCACCATTCCGATCACGACCCCGCCACCGCCACCCCCACCGCCGCCGTGATCTCGATCGTCATCCCCCTGCACAACGAGGAACGCTCCGTCGGCCTCCTCTACGAGGAGCTCCAGGCTGCCCTGGAGCCGCTGGAGCAGGACTGGGAGGCGGTGTTCGTCGACGACGGCTCGGTCGACGGATCCTTCGCGGCGCTGACCCGGTTGCACGACGCGCACGAGAACGTTCGCGTCGTCCGGTTGCGCCGGAACTTTGGCAAGGCGGCGGCGCTCGCAACCGGATTTGCTCAGGCGAGCGGCGAAACGGTCGTCACCATCGACGCCGACCTTCAGGACGATCCGAGCGAGATTCCGCGGCTCCTCGTCAAGCTCGACGAGGGCTTCGACCTCGTCTCGGGCTGGAAGACCCGCCGCCGCGATCCGCTGCGCCGGCGAGTCCTGTCGCGAATCTTCAACTGGGTGACCGGGCGGGTCTCGGGACTGCGGCTGCACGACATGAACTGCGGGCTCAAGGCCTACCGGGCCGAGGTCGTCAACGGTCTGCCCCTCTACGGCGAGCTTCACCGATTCATCCCGGTGCTCGCGCACTATCGCGGCTACCGGATCGCAGAGCTGCCTGTCAATCATCGGCCGCGCGAGCACGGTCGCTCGCGCTACGGCGTCGAGCGCTATGTCCGGGGGTTCTTGGATCTGCTGACCGTTTCCTTCATCGGCCGCTACCGCCACCGGCCCCTCCATCTGTTCGGTGGTCTCGGGCTCGTGCTCGGACTGAGCGGTGTTGCGATCCTCGTTTACGTGACGGTGGTCAAAGCGCTCGGTCACGCGATCGGGGAGCGCCCGCTGCTCACTCTCGGGGTCATGCTCGTCGTCGTAGGGCTCCAATTCTTCTCGCTCGGGCTGATCAGCGAAATGCTGACGAGCCAGCACGAGGAGAGCGCCGGCGGCCGGCAGCAGGCAGAGCTGCACGTCGACGAGATCCTCTCCTGAAGCCCGGCGCGTCCGACTCGAGCGGAGGCCGGGTCTGTCCGGAGCCGCGGCGCACTTTCGTCACGATCACGTCTCCCATGCGTACGCAAATTCCGACTAGGCTCGTCGCGGGGAGGAGGTTGGGTGTGCCTTCCCGGGCCGGCTCCAACTGAGCGGCCGGCGCGGGAACGAAGGTCGGCCAAACAGCGTGCGCGTCCTCTACTTCGGCACGTACGAGCGCGACTACCCGCGGAACGCGCAGGTGATCGCCGCGCTTCGGGGCGCCGGTGTCGAGGTCGCCGAGCGTCACGTCTCGGTCTGGCAAGGCACGGCGCAGAAATGGCGGTCCGGCGCGCGGGCGGCGGCCCGGCTCGCGCTCGCAGAGGCACGGCTCTCCTGGCGGTCGAAAGAGAGCTTCGACGCGATGATCGTCGGTTACCCCGGTCACCTCGACCTCGCCGCAGCCAGGCGGGTCGCCCGCGAACGACCCATCGTGTTCAACCCGCTCGTCTCCCTCTACGACACGTTCGTCGCGGACCGCCGGCGCTTCGGGCCGCGGTCGCCGGCGGGCCGCGCGCTGAAGGCGATCGACCGACGCGCGCTTCGGGCGGCCGACCTCGTCGTCGCCGACACCGATGCAAACGCGGACTTCCTCGCCGAGCTCGGGGGGCTTCCCCGTGACAAGATGGCCGTCTGCCTCGTCGGCGCCGAGGAACGCGTCTTCGCGCCGGGCTGGAAACCCGAGCAACCCTTCGAGGCGCTGTTTGTCGGGAAGCTGATTCCGCTGCATGGAATCGAGACGGTGCTCGAGGCCGCCCGGATCGCTCCGGACCTGCGGTTCAAGATCGTCGGCAGCGGACAGCTCGAGCCGCTGCTTGGCGGTCGGCCGGCCAACGTCGAGCACCTGCCGTGGGTCGAGTACGAGCGGCTCCCGCGCGAGCTTCACGCCGCCGGGTGCGCGCTCGGCATCTTCGGCACTTCTGACAAGGCGAGACGGGTGATTCCGAACAAGGTCTTCCAGGCCCTCGCCTGCGGTGTGCCCGTGGTCACCGGCGACACCCCCGCCGCCCGGGAGTTGCTTGTCGACGGGGAGAGCGCGCAGCTCGTGCCGCCGGGCGACGCGCAGGCTCTTGCCAGCGCCATACGACGGTTTGCCGACGATGCTGCGCTCGCGCAACACATCGCCGGCGGCGGCCTTCGCGCCTACCGCAGCCACGCATCCGAGCGGGTCCTCGGCGCGCGCTGGCGCCGATTGATCGAGGGTCTGGTCCGGTGAGGCTCGCTCGACCAGGCCCGTTGCTCTGGGTGGCGATGGCCGCGTATGCGACCGCCTTCGGGGCCCTGTCCGTGCTACGCCACCGCGCGTTCGAGACCGGTCGCTTCGACCTCGGCAACATGGTTCAGGCGGTCTGGTCGACGGCACACGGCCATCCTTTGCAGGTCACGAACCTGCACGGGGCTCAGGTCTCGCGGCTCGGGGCCCACGTCGACCCGATCCTCGTCGTCTTCGCTCCGCTCTGGTGGCTCTGGCCCCACCCGAGCCTGCTCCTGACCACGCAGGCGCTTGCTGTTGCGCTCGGAGCGCTGCCCCTGTTCTGGCTCACCCGCAAGCACACGGGGTCCGAGCGGGCCGCGCTCGGCTTCTCGCTCGCCTACCTGCTTTTTCC
>Ga0184619_10000889_pt1 | contig 10369 bp, 7 predicted proteins | sample PLM0_60_b1_FD_133146 | JGI IMG/M metagenome (GOLD analysis project Ga0184619, IMG submission 133146) | Groundwater sediment microbial communities from an aquifer in East River, Colorado, USA - PLM0_60_b1 | ecosystem: Environmental > Terrestrial > Soil > Riparian zone | place: USA: East River...
AACGCGGGAGAACATTCGCAGGAAGCCGTCGATCAGCGCGTGGAACTGCGTCGCGCGCTGGTTCGACCATGGCACGCCGGACGCCTCGATCAAGCGCTCGCACTCCAGCTTCGCTTTGTAGTACCCGAGCGGTATGCGCTCGATGCCAACGATCGAGATGTAGAAGAAGTGCGGGGTCGCCGCCTCCTTGCATGCTTCCAGCAGATTACGCGTCCCCGGCGCGTCCGCTTTTGCACGCGTCCCGCCGCCGGTCGCCGTGTGCACGACGACGTCCGCGCCCTTCACTGCCTCGCCCAGCCCTTTGCCCGTCTCCATGTCCCCCTGCGCCCACTCCGTCGTCGCCTCTGTCGGGGGCGCCCGCCGGCTCAGCACGCGCGCTGTCTCGCCCTTCGCAACGAACCGCTCAACGAGCTTCGATCCAAGGTCCCCCGCCCCGCCGGTCACGAGAATGAGAGTCATGGCGCCGCTAAGTTATCAGGCCAGCGGCCGTAACGTCATCTGAGCGACGCCAACGCGTGACGGTAGCCTTGGCCCCGCCGCCAGCGCGTCCCGTCCGGCCCGTCCTCCAGCGTAATCCCTAGCTCCGCCAACCCCGCGCGCACGCGGTCCGCCTGCTCGAACTGCTTCGCCTCCCGCAAGTCGTTGCGCAGCTGCACGAGGAGGTCTATGAACGGCGCCGCGCCCATCGTCGCTTCCGGCTCCTGCAGCGTCAGCCCCAGCACACCCGCCAGCTCGCGTAGCGTCTGCTGCGCCTCCTCGATTCCGCGCCTCTCGTCCCGCGCGCGGTTCACATCACGCGCCAGATCGAACAGCGCGGCCAGCGCCGCCGGGGTGTTCAGGTCATCGTCCATCGCTTCGACGAACCGCTCGCGATAGCTCTCCACCGGCACGTCCGCCGGCGGGCCGTTGCCGCCCGGAAGCGTCGCCGCCAGCCGCAGCCGCTCCGCCGCCCGCCTGCCGGACTCCAGCGCCTCTTCCGAGTACGACAGCGGCGAGCGGTAGTGGGACGTAAGAACGAACAGCCGTAAGCCGTCCGCCCCGTACTTGTCCAGCCCCTCGCGGATCGTGATGATGTTGCCGAGCGACTTGCTCATCTTCTCTTCGCCGAACGTCAGCCAGCCGTTGTGCAGCCAGTAGCGCACGAAGGGCTGCGTCCCGGTGTACGACTCACTCTGGGCGATCTCGTTCTCGTGATGCGGGAAGATAAGGTCCTGCCCGCCGCCGTGTATGTCGAGCGTCTCGCCCAGGTAGCGATATGACATCGCCGAGCACTCGATGTGCCAGCCCGGCCGGCCGGGCCCCCACGGACTCGCCCAGGATGGCTCGCCTTCCTTCGCGCCCTTCCACAGTGCGAAGTCCGCCGGGTCCTCCTTCCTCTCCCCTGGCTCCACCCGCGCGCCTGCCCGCATAGAGTCGACATCCCGGCCCGACAGCTTGCCGTAGTCCGCCTTGCTCCGCACCCGGAAATACACATCGCCGTTCGCCCGATAGGCATTTCCCTTGGCGACTAATCCTTCGATCATCTCGATAATCGTCGGGATCTCCTGCGTAGCGCGGGGAAAGACGTGCGCGGGCGTGATGTTTAGCTCTCGCATCTCCTCATCGAACTCCTGCATATAGCGCGCCGTCAGCTGGTCGAACGGCTGTCGGAGAGAGTTCGCGCGCGAAATGATGCGATCGTCGATGTCAGTGTAGTTCTGCACGTGCTTCACCTTGAAGCTGTGGAACTCTAGGTAGCGGCGGACGATATCGAAGACGATGTAGCTCATCGCGTGGCCCAGATGCGCGCGGTCGTACGGAGTGACCCCGCAGACGTAAATCTTGACCTCGTCGGCGGCCGGCGTGAACTCCTCCAGCCGCCGGCTCATCGTGTTATAAAGCTTCATGGCACTGCTAGTTCGTGGCGAAAGGCGCTGCGCCTACGTTATCTCGTCCTCGCCGTCCACGCTCACCACGCTCTTCTTCTTTGTCTGTCCAGACCCCAGTTCCGCGATCCGCGACTCGAGTTGCTCGATGCGGCTCTCGAGGCTTTTAATGACGTCCCACTCCGGGTCCGGCAAGCGCAACACCGTATCGTCACCGGGGTCCGCAAAGGCCACGATGTGGCCCGGCACGCCGACGACCGTCGCGTGCGGCGGCACGTTCGTCACGACAACCGAGCCGGCGCCGATCTTCGCGTTCTCGCCGATGGTCACGTCGCCGATCACCTTCGCGCCGGCGCCGACGACGACGTTGCGGTCTATCGTCGGATGCCGCTTGGCTCGTCGGGTGCTCGTCCCGCCCAGGGTCACGCCCTGGAAGAGGTGGACGTTGTCCTTTATGATCGCCGTCTCGCCGATGACGACGCCCATACCGTGGTCGATGAAGAACCCGTCGCCGATGCGCGCCCCCGGGTGAATCTCGATCCCGGTGAAGGCTCGCCCCAGGTGCGACACGACCCGCGCCGGCACCCGCAACCCGCGCCTGTGCAGTGAATGCGCGAGACGGTGGATCTGGCGGGCGTGAAAGCCGGGGTACGTGAGTACTACTTCGAGGTCGCTCGTGGCGGCGGGGTCGCGCCGCCTTGCCGCCTTGATATCGCCTTTAATGCTGTCTAGCAGTCCCATGGGTCGTCTCTCCAATCATCCTGCTTTCGTGAGCCGCTGTCGCCGGCCCCAGGGCCCTTCCGCGAAGGACCGGGGCCGCGCTACAGGCGCAGACGAAAGCATAGCCGGAGCCTAAACCCCTCACCGGTTCAGAGAACGACTGCATGGTACCGACAATTATAGCGGAAGCGAGTCCCGTAGGGGCGAGTCACCCATGATGCAGCTCGACCATGAGTTGGTGGCAACCTCTTCGTTAAGTTAATACCGTGGCTCGCGGAGAATGGCTCGCTCTGGCGCTCCGCTCTCACTCCTACACGTCACTCAGCATCGTCACACCCCAGCTTTCGATTCCGTTTCAAATTCGCGCGCCTCCTTGACCCGCTCTGGACACTACCAGAAGGGAGGCTACACTTGTCGTTGCTCAAGTGGGAGGGTGATTCCGGCAAGGTTGGGTAGGTGGCCTCTCTCCTGAGCGGGTTGGCGCTGGGGTGGGTGCGACGGGCCCGATGGCAACGTATCCCCTCCGGTCGGGTCTATATCTCCCCGGCGCTGCTCTTCTTCTGACAGTAATACGCTGCTCATTTCCCACCAGAACCTCTAGCCAGCCATCTCCCCCACAAGCGCTACCGCCATCGCCGCGATCCCCTCGCCGCGTCCGAGCGCTCCGAGTCCCTCATGCGTCGTCGCCTTCACGCTCACGCGGCCGGCGTCGACTCCAAGCGCGGCGGCGATTCGCTCCCGCATCGCCGGAATGTGCACCGCCAGCCGTGGCCTCTCCGCGATCACGGTCGCATCGACGTTCCCGACTTCGAAGCCTGCCTCTCGCACGAGCGCCAGCGCCCGGCCCAGTAGGTCGAGGCTGCTCGCGTCCCTCCATTGGGCCTGGTCCGGCGGGAAGTGCTGCCCGATGTCGCCGAGCGCCGCCGCGCCCAGCAGCGCATCGATAATCGCATGCAGCAGAACGTCTGCATCGCTGTGCCCGGCAAGCCCCACCTCATGCGGCAACTCCACGCCGCCGAGAACAAGATCGCGCGCCTCATCGCAGCGGTGGACGTCGTAGCCGATGCCTACGCGCATGGAACTAAGACGCATCGGCCGCGGACGAGGAAATCAACGCCGCCACCAGCTCAAGATCCTCCACCGTCGTCACTTTTACGTTCGCGCGCGACCCCTCGAACAACCGCACTCGCTCGCCGAGCGCTTCGACGATCGCGGCGTCATCCGTTACGTCCGCACTGATTTCGCGGTGAGCGCGGAGCAGGAGCTCGTAGCGACACACCTGCGGCGTCTGCACCGCCCACAGCCGGCTGCGGTCGAGCGTGCGCAGGACGATGCCGTCCGGCCCGGCCTCTTTTACCGTATCCGCGATTGGCAGCGCCGGCGCGGCGGCGCCCGTTTCGCGCGCGGCGTCGAGACCGCGCGAGATCAGCTCCGCCGTCACCAGTGGGCGGGCGCCGTCATGGACGGCAACGTATTCGCACTCGCCGAGCGCCTCGAGACCGAGGCGGACGGAGTCCTGACGCCGCTCGCCGCCCTTCACCAGCGTCGCCGCCTTCGCAAACCCGTACCGCTCCACCAGCTCGCGTCCGCGCTTGAGGTTCAGCGGGGCCATCACCACCACGATCTGCTCGATGGAGGCGCACTTCTGAAAGGGCGCGATCGCGTGCGCGAGCAGCGGGCGCCCGGCGACCTCGGTAAAGAGCTTGTCGGCGGCCGCCATGCGCGTGCCGCTGCCGGCCGCGACGATGATCGCGCCCGCTCGTGGTTGCTCGGTCGGGCTCAGCTCTTCTTCGCCCGTGCCTTCGCGCCTTCCTTCCCGAGGGCGCTGCGCTTCGCCTTCGGCAGGTGCGCGATCGTCCGCTTCTCCTTCGCCGCAGCCGCCGCTTTCTTGATGTTCTTTCCTGCGGCGGCGCGCTGCTTCTCCGTGGCCATGCTTTCTCTCTTCCCGGCAAGAGAGGCGTCCCCCGAATGATTGTACCGAAAGAGCCCTCCATCCGCGTAGAGACGCCCCATCCACCGTCAACCGTGATGCGGAAGGCCGGCGAACAATGTCCCTCCCGCAGGTGCCACGCAACCCCAACCTCAACGGGGCGTCTCCCCTCTGGCCCGGAATTGCGGCGCGATCGCTATAGGATCTTCGTAAACAGACCCACGCCGAAGCCGCCCGCGGCCGCCAGCCAGGTGTTCTTGATCACCTTCCCGCCGAGCACCGACACGAAGAAGCTGCGCATCGGCATCTGGACCGCTCCCGCGGCGAGGCCGGCCACGTCAAACAGCGGGTTCGGCACCAGCGACATCAGGAACATCGTGATGACGCCGCGCTTCTCCATCCAGTCGTGGATACGGGCATACGCCGGCTTCTCCTGGATGATGAAGCGCCCGCTATGCCCAGCCGCGTAGCCGCTGAACTCGCCGATCGCCTCACCCAAACCCGCGACCAGCCCCACCCAGACGAACGCCGGCACACCCAGGAAGTCCTCCAGCAACGCGCCGCCGCCCACGACCGTCGCCCCCACGGGCGAAGGAAGCAGGATCGACGCCGCGCCGATAATGTTGATCAGGAACAGCCCGGCATACCCATAGCTCTTCAGGCTCTCGATGTTCGCGCTGAAGTAGAAGAAGGCGATAGCGAACGCCGTAAGGAGCGCCAAAACGCCAAAGAGAAGCGTGTACTCTAAGCGCCAAACGAAGCCCGTCGGCCCCGAGATAACAGCAGGCCGCTCCTCTTCCAGTACGATCATGGTTCGGATTCGTTCGCCTATCGCCATATGCTTAGATAACAAAACGGGCGAGAGGCCAGCCTCTCGCCCGTCATCTGGGTCAAACCAAGCCTCTCCTTCGATCGCCTGCGAGGTTAGCTGCCGGGTTCGGCGGGAAGGAGTCCGCCTTGTCGCCTGCGGCGACGTTCACCCCATCCTATTTGGGTCCCCCGCTCCCCCGATACATCGGAGGATTCGGCGCCTATTTTGTTGTTTGAGCCTTCCACACTATAGCAACGCGCCCATGCGCCCGGGAGTTACGAACAGTGCGAAGCGTCTACAAGATAAGAAGCGGGTAGCGGGTCTGGTGTTACTGAAAATCGTACCAGTGAGCCGCCCGGCTCGATTTCATCGCAGACTTTTTTGGGAGCGGCTCGGCTAACCGCGCGGGTCGCTGGACTGCGGATGTCGCTCGCCAGAAAATAGACCCTCACCGCCAGCCCAGCCTACAGCGCCATTTGCCCCTTCGAGATCTGCGTGCAATACCCTAAGATCTTCTTGCGAGTGGCCGCGGCCCGGTTCCCGTCTCATGGCCTCCCAGCAGGCAGCGGGAACGAAAACGAACATCTTGAATACAACCAAGAAATTTCCCGGGCTCTCCATTGGGACCCCCGTTTAACGCGAATGTTTTCGGGAGCAATCAAGCCGGTGAGCCAGATTCTGGGCATCTATCAACCCCTGGCTCCTTGCTTCCCTGGCTCCTACGGATATATCCCGCGCACCCGCGTCGCCTCAACGACCCGGCTCACGCCCAGAAGCATCGCCGCCTCGCGAAGGCTCACTCCGCGCTGCTCCGCCATGGCACCGACGTCGCGGAAGGCCCGCGTGATCACGCGATGCAGCCTGTCGTTAACCTCCCCCTCTTCCCAGAAGTAGAACTGAAGGTCCTGCACCCACTCGAAGTATGAGACGATGACGCCCCCCGCATTCGCTAGGATGTCCGGCACGACGATGATGCCCTTCTCCGCAAGGATGGCGTCGGCTTCCGGCGTCGTCGGGCCGTTCGCGCCTTCGACGATGAAGCGCGCCCGCACGGAATTGACGTTGCGCTCGTGGATCTGCCCCTCGAGCGCCGCCGGAACCAGGAAGTCGACCGGGAGAGCGAGCAGTTCGCTGTTCGCGATATGGTCCCCACCCGGCGCCTCTGACAACGGCGACCGGTCCTTGCTGCACGGCATCAGAGCATCGACATCTAAGCCCTGTTCGTTGTAGATGCCCCCTCCCGAATCGCTCACAGCGACGACCTTAGCACCCGCCCTCGCCAGTAGCTGCGCGGCCACCGCGCCGACGCTGCCGAAGCCCTGCACGCTGACAGTGGCGCCCTGCAGCGGGACGCCGAACTGCCGCGCCGTCTCCTGCACGATGTATAGCAGGCCGCGACCCGTCGCCTCTGCCCGCCCCAGCGTGCCACCGGCGCTGACGGGCTTTCCGGTCACAACGCCGGCCTCGGTGTAGCCCCGGTGCATGCTGATCGTATCCATCATCCAGGCCATGACCTGGGCGTCCGTTCCCATGTCAGGCGCAGGAATGTCCTCGTTGGGACCGATGATGATGCTGATTTCGGTGGCGTAGCGGCGCGTGAGGTTTTCCAGCTCCCGGGCCGAGAGCTGCTTTGGATTCACGATAACCCCACCCTTGGCCCCGCCGTACGGAATGTTCACGACGGCGCTCTTCCACGTCATCCACATCGCGAGCGCCCGCACTTCATCCAGCGAGACGTTTAGGTTGTAACGGAGGCCGCCCTTTGCCGGGCCGCGCGCCAGGTTATGCTGCACCCGATAGCCAGTGAACTCGCCGATTGTCCCGTTGTCCATGCGTACGGGGAAATGGACGGCCAGCTCTCGCTTGCAGTGGCGCAGGACCATGCGCATGCCCTCGTCCAGCCCCAGGCGGGCGGCGGCGGCGTCGAACTGAGTGAGCGCGGTCTTCAGCGCGTCAGAGGCGGGTTCAGCCTGAGTCTCGACGACCATGCGTTGCCTCGTTTTCCATTATAGGCGAGACGTACGTCCGACTTCGGCTCACCAGCCGCACGCACCTGAGATTCCTCGCCACCCCACCTATGGGCGAGGCAAACACGCCCCCAGAGCTAAGTCCGCAGGGAGGTGCCGCATCGATTTCTAGCGGCTATTCTTCGGGCGGCTGGGGCTCCGGTTCAGCGCCATTGGGGCCGGCTTCCGCCTCGCTCGCCTCTTCAGCCGTCGCCGGAGGCGACTCCTCGAGGAGGTCTACTTCGGGGGCCGCACCGTTCCCGGCGATCGCCTGATCTTCTTCCACGAGCGTGTCCAGACGGTCATCGAAGTCCTCGTCCTCGAAATCTTCGTCCTCGAAGTCCGGTTCCAACTCGTCGCCCTCGTCGCGGAAACCAGGCGGCAATACCATCTCGGTAACCCTTGGCGGTTGCTCGACGGTAATCTGAGCGCGGGCTGGGATGAGCTTGCCAATGATGACGTTCTCCTTCAACCCAAGCAGCTTGTCCACCTGGCCCTGTATAGCGGCCTCGGTCAGCACCCGCGTAGTCTCCTGGAATGAGGCCGCCGCGAGGAAGCTCTCAGTGTTCAGTGAAGCTTTTGTCACACCGAGCAGCACGGGCTGGGCGGTCGCCGGCTCGCCACCCTCGGCAAGAACGCGCGCGTTCTCGCTCTCGAACCGAAAGCGGTCGACAAGCTCGCCCGGCAGCAAGTTGGAGTCACCGGGAGAGTCGACACGCACGCGGCGGAGCATTTGGCGGACGATTACCTCGATGTGCTTGTCGTTGATCGACACACCCTGGTTCCGGTACACCTTCTGCACTTCCTCGACGAGGTAGATCTGGACTGCTTCCGGCCCTTGAATGCGCAGGATGTCCTGAGGGTTCAGCGGGCCCTCGGTAAGCGGCTGCCCGGCGTGAATGTAATCGCCGTTCTGCACGCGCAGACGAGATGCGGCGGGAATGACGTAGTCGCGCTGCTCGCGCTCCTCGTAAAGGATGACGATGCGGCCCTTCTCGATAGAGATCTGGCCGGAAGTCCGCGCGATGATCTCTGTCGTGGCAAGCGCCTGCGCGTCATCAGCGGCCTTTTTCGCCCGCTTGGCAGGGCCGGCGAGGACGGTCCCGGGGACTACTTCCTGGCCATTCTCCACCAACGCCTTGATACCCTTCTCAATCGGGTATTCGTCGCGATAGATCTCCGCGCTGGTGATCTTGATACGGCGTGTATCCCCATCTCTGCTGATTTCGACGATCCCGTCGATCTCAGCGATTTGAGCGGCGCCCTTCGGCACGCGCGCCTCGAACAGCTCCTCGACCCTGGGCAGACCGGAGGTGATGTCGAGCCCGGCGACGCCCCCCGTGTGGAACGTGCGCATGGTCAGCTGAGTACCCGGCTCGCCGATGCTTTGCGCAGCGATGATGCCCACCGCCTCGCCGTCGGCGACGAACGCTCCCCGAGAGAGGTCTCGTCCGTAGCACAGGGCGCAGATGCCGCGCCGTGTCTGGCAGGTCAGGGCCGAGCGCACGTAGACCTTGTCGATGCCGGCGGCGATGACGCGCCGCGCAGTCTCTTCGGTCACTTCGTTGCCGCGCTCCGCGATGATCTCGCCCGTCTTCGGCTCGGCGATGTCCGCGGCGGCCCAGCGACCGACAATCCGCTCGCTTAGCGATTCGAACAGGCCCTTTTCTGAGCCCTCATCTATCCAGATGCCGGCGGTCGTCCCGCAGTCCTCCTCAACGATGATCACGTCCTGTGAGACGTCGATTAGCCGCCGCGTGAGGTAACCGCTGTCTGCCGTCCTGAGCGCGGTGTCGGCCAGACCCTTGCGCGCGCCGTGGGTCGAGATAAAGTATTCGAGCACCGACAGACCCTCCCGGAAGGATGATCGGATGGGCAGCTCGATGATGCGGCCGGCCGGGTCGCTCATGAGCCCTCGCATGCCCGCCATCTGAGAAATCTGGCTGATGTTACCCTTCGCGCCGCTGACGGCCATGATGTATACACCGCCGTACTCTTCGAGGCGCTTCTGGATCACCTGCTGGACTTTGTCGGTAGTCTCGCGCCAGATAGCGACAGCCTGCTCGTAGCGCTCCTCATCGGTGATCAGCCCCATCTCGTACTGTTCGTCGATCTCGGCGATCCGTGCATCGGCCTCGGCCAGCAACTGCTCCTTCTCTTCTGGGACGCGCAAGTCGTTCATCGCGATCGAAATGCCGGAACGAGTTGCGTATTTGAACCCGATGTTCTTCATCCGGTCCACCATCTCAGCGGTGCGCAAGTTGTCGAGCTTGTGGCTGCACTCGCTCACGAGCTCTTTGATCGCCTTCTTGTCCATGAGGTGGTTGCGAAAACCGAGCTCCTCCGGCAACACCTCGTTGAAGATAATGCGGCCTACGGTCGTCTTGATACGCTCCCGGCTCTCTTTATCGACCCTCACCTCGATTGGACTCCGTAGGTCCACGTGGCCCATTTCGTAAGCCACCTTCGCTTCATCAAAGTTGTGGAAGATGGTTACGTTCTTGGGCTTGGAGTCTTTGCCGGAATTGCGCTTCTCTTCCGTGAGGTAATAGCAGCCCAGAACGATATCGAGCGTGGGCGCCACCACCGGTTCGCCGCTCGAGGGGTAGAGCAGGTTCTGGCTGGAAAGCATCACTTGGCGCGCCTCCGCAACCGCTGCACGCGACAGAGGCACGTGCACCGCCATCTGGTCACCATCGAAGTCGGCGTTGAACGCGGTGCAGACCAGCGGATGAATCTGGATAGCGCTTCCGTCGATGAGGACGGGTTCGAACGCCTGAATCCCCAGCCGGTGCAGCGTCGGCGCGCGGTTAAGCAGAACAGGACGCTCTTTGATTATGTCATCGAGGATGTCCCACACCTCGGGGCGCGCTCGTTCCACAATACGCTTGGCGGACTTGATGTTGTGAGCGAGCCCGCGCGCGACCAAGCCGTGCATGACGAACGGCTTGAACAGCTCCAGCGCCATGCGTTTGGGCAGGCCGCACTGGTGCAGCTTCAACTCGGGACCGACGACGATCACCGAGCGCCCGGAGTA
>Ga0184619_10000890_pt1 | contig 10365 bp, 8 predicted proteins | sample PLM0_60_b1_FD_133146 | JGI IMG/M metagenome (GOLD analysis project Ga0184619, IMG submission 133146) | Groundwater sediment microbial communities from an aquifer in East River, Colorado, USA - PLM0_60_b1 | ecosystem: Environmental > Terrestrial > Soil > Riparian zone | place: USA: East River...
GACGTCGAGCCGACGAGCCTCGCGCAGGTGCTCGGCCGCATCCGGACCGCGATCGGACGGGACCTGTTCGCCGAGGGAGTGAACGTCGAGCTCCGGGGCCGGAAGACGCCCGTTCAGGTACGCATCGCGGCACCGGTTCTCGTTGCCGGGAGGGTCGGGGCCGGAACCCAGCAGCGCCGCTTCTCCGGATTGCTCGACGGCATCCGCAGGCGAGAGCTGCGTATATCCGTGCCCGGACCGAAGACCCCGAAGATGACCTTCACGGTGCGTACTGCGCCCGTCCCGGACGACATGACCGCGAACCAGGGCCCGAGCGCTCGACTCGCCGGGACGATCCGGCTCGAGCTCACGTACGCCCGAAAGCGCCAGTACGACCAGTACCTCTCGAGCCCGGACCCAACCGGGCGCAGTTCGGCGACATACCTCTACAGGACCGCCGCGCGGCCGCTCGGATCCGAGCCGGTCCAAGAGGGCGGCTCCGACGACCACACAATGGGCTGGATCGTGCTCGGGCTACTCCTCGCCGCGGGGCTCCCCGTCGCCGCCGTCGTCTGGGCCCGCTCCTAGCTCCTCCTCCGCCGCCTTGGCGTAGGCGAGCTGCAGGTTCGAGGTCACCTGGTGGAAGTCCCGGATGACGTCTTCGGGAACGGCACGCTCGAGCACGGGAACGAGTGCGGCGAGCGAGTCGATCGCCAGCTTCGCCTGCTCGAGGTCGCGGCCCGCCGGGTCGAGCTTCGCGTAGCCCAGCTGCGCAACGGTCGAGATCGTCGTGAGCAGCAGGTCCGAGACCTTCATCCGCCGAATCTGCTCGAGCAGCTCTTCCGGCGACAGCTCCTCCGGTTGGCGTTCCTCGTCAGCCACCGACTGTCTCCATGGACTTCACCTGCTCCGCGTAGATCTCCTCCAGCGATGCGCCCTCCTCGAAGCGCGCGATCTGGCGCTCCGCCGCGTTAGCCGGGGGAATCGCGAGAAACTCCGCAGCGCCCAGCTCTTCGGCGACGGGCTGCACCCAGTCGATCAGCTCCTCGATCGCGGCCCGGGTCGGACGGAGCTCGTGCGTCCTCAGGTCGATGAGCTCGCCGGCGAGGCCCCAGCGGATCGCCCGCCAGAAGTTTTCCTCGATATCGCGGTTCGGCGGCAGCAGCAGCTTCTCGCCCTCGTCGAGCGCCCGGGCGATGCGCGCCGTCAGGGCGTACGCGAACGCTGCCAGTGAGATCGCATCCTCCTGCAGGGGCTGCCCGTCGCAGATGCGGATCTCGACCGTCGGGAACGCGAGGTGCGGACGGACCGACCACCACATCTCCGTGTGCTCACGGATCGAGCCCGTCTCGTAGAGGAACCGCGCGTAGTCCTCGAACGTGCTCCAGTCGCCGTAGATATCCGGCACGCCGCAGCGCGGGAAGAAGCGCGTGAAGATCTGGGTGCGGACGGAGTGCAGGCCAGTGTTGACGTGCTCGAGGAACGGCGAGCTCGCGGAGAGCGCCAGGAGCTCGGGGAGGTAGGCGCGAAGGGCGTCGCATACCTGGACCGCGCGGTCGGGCCCGTTGATGCCGACGTGGACGTGGATGCCGAAGGTGTTGTTCCGCCAGACGACGTAGCGCAGGAGCTCGTCGCGGAGGCGGTAGTGCGGCGTGTCGATGATCCGCTGCTCCTGCCATGGGCTCCAGGGATGCGACGCCGTGCCGCCCAGTGCGACCCCCAGGTCGTCCGCGAGCTCGAGCAGCTGGACGCGCCGCTTGGGCACGAGTGCCGCGACCTCACTGAAGGTCTCGCAGCGGCCGGTCCGGATCTCGACCTCGGATGCGATCAGCTCGCCGACGATGTGCGGCTCGAGCGCTGTGCCCTCCGCCGAGGCCTTCAGCTCCTCGAAGCGGTTCGTCAGCGCGAGCGTCTCCGGGTCGAGGATCGCGAACTCCTCCTCGACCGCGACCGTGAAGTCGGTCGCCGACTCGTACTGCTCGCGACCGATGCGCAGCTGTTCGTTACCGCTCAAGACGCTCTCGTCCGCCACGGCGAGAGGTTAGTTCAACGGCTCGAGCAGACGTTTCGCGACGCCGGCCCAGCTCCAGCGCTCGACGACGGCGCGGCGCGCAGCCTCGACCAGCCGAGCGCGCTCCTCCGCGGTAAGCGCAAGCAGGCGCCGAAGCTTCTCGGCGAGCTCCGCGGAGTCGCCGGTCGCGAAGCTCGTCAGGTCCCTGAGTGCCTCCGGATACGCGGAGCCGACACCGGCTGCAATCTCGGCGAGCCCGGAGTGGTTGGCAACGAGCGGCAGTGAGCCTGCGGCTGCGGCCTCCGCGGCGACCATCCCGAACGCCTCGGGGAAGATCGACGGCACGACCGTCACGCCGGTGAGCGGGATCAGCTTGGCGAGGTGTCGGTGCTCGAGCGCCCCGGTGAAGAGCGTCCGCGGCGGGGCGATGCGCTCGAGCTCCTCCCGGTAGTCGCCGAAGCCGACGACCAGCGGCCTGACGTCGACCTCGCGAAGCGCTTCGAAGAGGACGTGCACGCCCTTGTTCCGGAGGAGCTTGCCGAAGTAGAGGACAGTCGGCTCGTCCTCGGCGAAGAAGGCCTCGAGCCGATCAGCGTTGCCCTCGTCCGGGAGTCGCTCGTTCGCGTTGCCCGGGTTCGGCGGGTCGGACCGGCTCTCGGCGATCAGGCCGCGGAGCGCTTCCTCGCGCGGGAGAGGAACGAACTCCTCGACGTCGACTCCCGGAGGAACGAGGTGCACGCGGTCGACACGGCCGACGACGTCCTCCAGAACCCCGCCGATGTGTTCGGACCCGACGAACACGGCCCGCGCGTCGGCCAGCGACTCTCTCCCCCACGCCGAGAGCTCCTCGTTGCCGCGCATCGAGTACTCGAGCTCTGAGCCGTGTGCCTTGACCGCGTAGGGCGCGCCGCTCGCAGCCGCCACCGGTCCGCCCAGGAGGATGTGGTTCGCGAAGACCAGGTCGGCGGGGAGGTGTGCCTTGATCGCATCGGCGTTCGCCCTCACGTAGCGCGCGCGCTCTTCGAGGGTCAGATCCCGCAGGAGCTTCGCCTCGAGCCCCTCGTACTCGTCGAGCACGAAGACAGGGAGGACCCGCCCGATGTCCGGCTGCACGACCGTGGCGCCCGCAAGGTCATATTGCTCGGGATGCGGCTCTTGCGCGAAGACCGTCACGTCGTGGCCCGCCCGGCTCCACTCACGCGCGAGCGCGCGCGTGTACACGTTGGAGCCGGTCCCTCCGAGCAGGTACCCGTGCCAGAGCAGGATCCGCATCGACGCATCTTCCCCACTTCGAGTGTGGAGCGGACTCGTTGCGAGCCGATAGCTCCTCTACAGGCCGCACTGCGGCAAAACGGCCCAAAGGAGATTTCGATGCGCATGTTGAAGCTGATGCTTCTGCTCTCGGTGCTCGCTGCGACGATGTTCGCCGCGACATCGACGGCAGCGAGCGGACAGAGCTCGAGCAAGCCTGTTGCGATGGCGACCGGATCGGACACGTGCGAGCCGTCCGACGAGGCCGGCGATCCCGGAGACGAGACCGGAGATCCCGGCGACGACACCGGGGACCTCGGTGACGACACGGGCGATCTCGGTGACACCGGAGATGCGTCCGGTGACGACTTCTCGACGGAGGCCTTCCGGCCACTGAACGGCGACGGCCCCGGTGACGACGAAGACCTCACCTGCACCGACGAGGACGACGACGTCCAGGTCGGCGACGGCAACGACGCCGTTCGCGCCGGCGGCGGCAACGACCACGTCCGTGGTGAGAACGGCGACGACGACCTCCAGGGCGAGGACGGCAACGACGACCTCAACGGCGATGACGGCAACGACACGCTCGACGGCGGCCCCGGTGACGACGTGCTCGTCGGCGGTCCAGGCAACGACTCGCTGGACGGCGGGCCCGGCAACGACGTCGTCAGCGGCTCACCGGGCAATGACACTCTGGTCGGCGGCCCCGGAGCCGACAAGCTGAACGGCGGCTCGGGCGCCGACAGGCTCGACGCTCGCGACGGCAAGCGCGACGTCGTCCACTGCGGCCCAGGCAAGGACGCGGTCCGGGCTGACAAGAAGGACAAGCTCCGCGGCTGCGAGCGCGTCCGCTTCCACTAACCGCCTCTTCGGACCAGTCCGGTGCCTGGCACCGGACTGGTCCATTTACGTCAGGTGGAAGTACAGGGCGCTGAGGCGTCGCTCGCGACGCCGCCTAGAGGCTGTGCCGGCTCATAGCGCTGGCCGCGCGACTTGCTACGTCAGATGGAAGTAGAGCGCGTAAAGAAGGTCGACGGCAGGGTTCGACGTGTGGACCGCGACGTCCGAGGGGACGTCGAGGAGCGCCTCGGAGTAGTTGAAGATGATCTTCACGCCCGAGTCGACGAGATCCTGGGCCGCCCGCTGCGCACTTGTCGCGGGAACGGCCAGAACGCCGACGATGATGTTCTTGTCGCGAACCAGGTCGCTCAGCTCGCCGTAGTCGCTGACGTCGATCGTACCGACCTTCCGGCCGACCTTCTCGGGATCGGTGTCGACGATCGCCGCGATGTGAATCCCGTGCTCGGCGAAGATCGGCGAGCTGACGATCGCCTCGCCAAGCCTGCCCGCGCCGACGAGAAGGATGTTGTGCTGCCCCTGGGTGCGGAGGATCTTCCGGATCTCCCCGAGCAGGCTGTCGATGTTGTAGCCCACCCCGCGCTTTCCGAACTTCCCGAATGCAGAGAGGTCGCGGCGGATCTGGGTCGCGTTGATGTTCGTGTAGTCCGAGATCTCCTGCGACGAGATCCGGCTCTTGCCCATCTTCTTCGCCTGGGTCAGAACCTGGAGGTAGCGGCTGAGCCGGGCCGCGACCCCGACCGTGAGGCGCTCTGTCGGGGGGCCCTGCGGGGGAGCTTGTAACACCACACAAGGATTCTTGCAGTTCCGCACCCCTTCTTGCGTCGCGGTGTCACAAAGTCCGTGCTCAGGGGTGAGTTTGTGCGAGCTTGCGCCGAAGCGCCTCCGGCGGGACGAAGTAGACGAACGCCCGCTCGCCGTCGATCTCGACGACCGGAATCAGCTCGCGATAACGCGCTTCGAGCTCGGGATCGCCGTCGATCGGGACCTCCTCCAGCTCGAAGCCGAGCTCGTCGCGAAGCGCCGAGACCGTCTCGCGCGCGCGTTCGCAGAGGTGGCAGCCCTCCGCACCGTAGAGCCGGACGTGACTACGGATAGAGACCGCGCGTCGTCGTCGCTTCGGCGACGCGATTCACCGCAAGCCCGTACGCGGCCATCCGCATGCTCGTGCCGCGGCTCTCGCGGGTCGCCCACGTCTCGTTGAACGCGCGCGTGGAGATGTCGTTCAGCCGCGCGTTCACCTCGTCCTCCTTCCAGAAGTACTCCTGGAGACCCTGGACCCACTCGAAGTACGAGACGACGACGCCGCCTGCGTTCGCGAGCACGTCGGGCAGCACGAGGATGCCGCGGTCCTCGAGGATCTCGTCGGCGGCCGGGATGGTCGGCCCGTTGGCGCCCTCGCAGACGATCCTCGCCTTGATCTTGTCCGCGTTGTCGGTCGTGATCACCTGCTCGAGCGCACACGGCGCGAGCACGTCGCAATCGAGGACCAGCAGCTCCTCGTCGGTCATCCCCTCCGTGTCCTTCAGGCCGGTGAGCGAGCCGGTCTCCTGCTTGTGCGCGATCGCGGTCTCGACGTCGATTCCCTTCGGGTTGTGGACGCCGCCCGAGGAGTCCGAGACGGCGATCACCGTGGCGCCCTCTTGCGCGAGGAACTTGGCGAGGAACATGCCGACGTTGCCGAAGCCCTCGACGACCACGCGCTGGCCGGCAATCGTCGCGTCCTGCTTGCGGACGGCCTCGCGGATGCAGTAGAGCGCCCCGCGCGCCGTCGCCTCCAGCCGCCCCAGCGAGCCGCCGATGTTCAGCGGCTTCCCGGTGACGACCCCGAGCACCGAGTGGCCCTTGTTCATCGAGTACGTGTCGAAGATCCAGGCCATGACGCGGCCGTCGGTGCCGACGTCCGGAGCCGGAATGTCCTTCTCCGGCCCGATCTCGTTGATGATCTCCGAGGTGTAGCGGCGCGTCATCTTCTGGAGCTCCGTCTCCGAGAGCTTCTTCGGATTGCAGGCGATCCCGCCCTTCGCGCCGCCGAACGGGATGTTCATCAGCGCGCATTTCCACGTCATCCACATAGCGAGTGACTTGACCTCGTCGAGCGTGACGTCGGGGTGGTAGCGGATCCCGCCTTTTGACGGCCCGCGAGCGATGTTGTGCGTCACGCGGTAGCCCTCGAACGCCCGCACCGTGCCGTCGTCCAGGACCACGGGAATCGACACGACGACCGCCTTCTTGCACTCCTGGAGGACGGCGATCAGGTTCGGATCGATCTTGAACGTGTCCGCGACCCGCCGCAGCTGCTGCTGGGCGATCTCGAACGGGTTCTCGCGGAGGTGGGAGACAGGGGCCTCGACGGTGCTCACAGAGTCACTCCTTGAATCGGCTGCAAATGACGAAGTTCCGGCGGCGAGTATAAGCCGCGCGGGTTGCTCTACCGAATGGTGAAGCGGACCGCTGTCACGGTCGGCTGACCCTGTCCGGTCGGGTACGCGGTGAGCCGAACGGTGTAGCGGCCCGGCTCGAGCGTGTCGCCCTTGGCATCGCGGCCGGTCAGGCCGAAGGTGAAGCGCCCCGGGAGAAGATCGCGAAGCTGGGCCACGGTGCCGAGCCGCGTGCCGTCGGCTGCCCGGAGCTGGAGCTGGAGCAGCGCCACCGGCTCCAACTGCCCTCCCGTGGCGATACGACCGGCCTGGAACGAGAGCGCGGCCGGGGCGCTGTCGGACGGGTGGAACGAGCGGTTCGAGAGGCGAATCGAGGAGAGGAGCGCATCGTGACGCGGGCGAGCCATGATCAGCCACGGCACGTGGATGGCGTCACTGCCTTCTGGCCGGACCGCGAAGAGCCCCTCGACCGGATCGCCCACCGGCGCCAGCCCTCGCACCGCCACGTAGACGGTCGCGATCCCATGCGGCCTGATGCGCACGTGGGACGGGGCGAACGCGAAGACGAGCGCGCGGGCGCCTCCGCGGTCTCGCGGATCGGTTGCGAGCTCGATCCTGAGCCTGCGGGACGAGAGGTTTCGGAGGACGAGCCTGCGTGTGGCGTGCCAGCCCTCGGCCCGGGTCGCGCGACCGAAGCTCAGGGTCGTCGGCAGGGCGGCCGTCTCGCCGGCAGAGGCCGCGCCGAGATCGATGAGGCCCACTCCCTGTGCGGCGACCGACTCCCGTGGGAGCGCTCTCGCCGAGCCCGCGAGCAGGCCCTTGAGCGCCGAGGCGTCCAGCTCCGGCCTGGCTTGCGCGAGCAGGGCGGCCGCACCGGCCACCACTGCCGACGAGGCGCTCGAGCCGCTGATGCTCGAGTAGCGGGCCGAGCCGTCCTCGGCCTTTCCGGGATCGGAGGTGAGCAGCCCGACACCCGGCGCGACGAGGTCCGGCTTCACGAAGCCGTCGAAGGCGAGCCCCCTGGACGAGAAGGGCGCAACGCCCCCCGCGGTCAGGCTGGCGTTCGAGCTTCCCTTGCCGACCGAGACGTGTGCCGTTCGGCCCTCCTTCAGCTCGTGGAGAAGCCGGGCACCGACCGCCGCGGGCACCCCGACCACCGGAACGGTCACGCCGTCATCGAGCCCGATGCCTCCGCTCGGCAGCATGTCCCCGTAGAGGACGACGAGAGCCGCGCCTGCCTTGACGGCCTGAGCCGCCGTATATGCCGGATCGTTCCCGGCAGGCACGAGAGCGGCCCGACCGGCGACCAGGCTCAGACCGGTGCCCGCGAAGAACTCGTCCAGCCTCGGGGACGCGCCCTGGGTCAGGACCGCCCGATCGAGCCGAGGTGCGCTCAGCTGCAACGATCTGTTGCCTTCAGGGGCAACAGCACCGGCCAGAGCAACGCGCTGGTCGAGGAGGACGCCCAGCCCTACTCGGAGGACGACATGGACCGAGGCGGACGAGTCACGGAGGTCGGCGGCACCGACGGTGAGTGCGGCGCGCGATCCTCCGGGGCCGGAGATGCTCCCGTAGCCGGGGCCGGCGAGGCCGTCGTTCCCGGAAGGTGCGACGACCAACGTGTCCAGCCGCAGGGCGCCTGCCACCGCTCTTGCCGATGGGCTGTCCTCGAACGAGGCGAACGGCTCGGCGACGCCGACGAGCGCCACGCGGGCGGCGTCGAGGGCCACGCCGTCCAGGTTGGGGTCGACCGCACGCTCGAGGCCGGCCAGAAGCTGATCAGTGCGCCCGAAGACGGCCCAGCGCCCGCTCGCCTCGCGCTGCCAGCCCGCAACCCGGATCGGCAGCACCGTGGCACCCGGCGCCACTCCGCCGAGCTTGGCGGGGCCCTCCGACCCGACGAGCAAGCCGGCGAGCTGGGTTCCGTGGCGCTCGAGCCGCGTCGGATCCTCTGGGCTGGCTTGCGCCGCCGCGTTCGGGGCGCCGTCGACGGCGTCGTAGCCGTCGGCCACCTGGCCGAGGACGTAGGGATGAGTGGTGTCGACGCCGGTGTCGAGGAGCGCGATCGTGACGCCGCGCCCGTCATAGCCCGGTAGGTCGACTCCGGGCCGGCTGCCGACGCCGGCCGCGAGACCGCCCTTCTCGATCAGGCTCGACGAGACCGATGCCGGGTACGTGACGCGTACCGGATAGACCCCGGCCACCTCGGGCGCGCTCTCCAGATACGCCACGGCGCGAGGATCGAGCGGCGCCGAGAAGCCGGTGAGCACACGCGCGTAGCGATGCTCCGGCTTGACCTGCACGCCTTGCTGGGCGAGGCGCGCGATGAGGAGGTTGTCCGCGGCGAGCGCCGAGGCCGTCCACTGTCTCTGCTGCGCCTCGGTCGCCTGTCCCCCCGCCGCGGCAACGCGGTCCGAGAGCGAGGGGCTGTTCAGGACGACGATGACGCGCTGCCCGACGGCGACCTGCCCGCGCGGGCTGCCGACGAGACCCCGCCAGGCGGACGCGGCGAGGTTCTCGTGCTCCTGTCCCGCACTGCCGGCTCCCGCCGCGACGGACAGCAGGGTTGCGCTCAGCGCGAGCGCGCCGAGCACGCCCAGCTGCGGGGCCTCACGCCGCCGTAGACGCATACGCATCAAGACCAAGATAACGAGCGAAGGGGATCTCCTCGACAAACCTGGCGGCCGACGCGATCATCGCCGCGTTGTCGGTGCAGAGCTCGAGCGGCGCAAGCGCCGCCCCCGGAAGCGATGCGCGCAGCTCGGAGTTCGCGGCCACTCCACCCACGATCGCGATTCGACCGGCTCCAGTTTGCTCCGCGGCGGCCTGGGTGCGCTCGACCAGCGCTCGCACGATCGCGCGCTGGTACGAGGCGGCGAGGTCGGCGCGCCGCAGCTCGAGCTCATCGGCTTCGAGCTCGCGAACCTTGTACAGCAACGCGGTCTTGAGCCCCGAGAAGGAGAAGTCGAGGCCAGGAACGCGCGCGACCGGGAAATCGAACGCATCCGGATCGCCCTCACGTGCGAGCCGATCGATGGCGGCACCCCCGGGGTAGCCCAGACCGAGCAGCCGGGCACCCTTGTCGAACGCCTCGCCCGCGGCGTCGTCGAGGGTCGTGCCCAGGATGCGAAAGCCGCTCTTGTCCTGGACGTCCAGGAGGAGCGTGTGGCCGCCGCTCGCGAGCAGGCAGAGGAAGGGCGGCTCCACCGGCTCGGGCTTGAGGAACAGCGACGCGACGTGGCCATGGAGGTGGTCGACGGGCACGAGCGGGAGCCGGAGCGCCCAGGCGAGCGCCTTCGCCGCAGAGAGCCCGACCAGGAGCGCCCCGATCAGGCCGGGCCCACGGGTGACCGCGACGCGCTGCACGTGCTGGAGCTGAGCGCCCGCCTCGTGGAGCGCCTCCCGGATCACCGGGGTGACGAGCTCGAGATGCCGGCGGGAAGCGACCTCGGGAACGACTCCCCCGTACTGGGCGTGCAGCTCGGCCTGCGAGGAGACGATGTTGGACAGGATCGCACCGTTCCGGCTGACGAGCGCGGCCGCGGTCTCGTCACAGGACGTCTCGAGCCCGAGGATCACGCGCTCGCCGGCTCGCGCACGGGGTCACGCCACATGATCAGCGCGTCTTCGCGATTGTCCGTGTAGTACCCGCGACGGATCCCGCGGGCCCGGAATCCGAGGGCCTCGTAGAGGCGAATCGCGGCGTCGTTGGAGACGCGGACCTCGAGCGTGTAGCCGCGACGAGCGTCACGCGCCGTGACCTCGAAGAGCCGTTCCATCAACCCGCGCGCGATGCCCCGCCGGCGGTGGCTCGGCGCGACGGCGACGTTCATGACGTGCCAGGCATCGACGTAGCGCGAGATGATCAGGTAGCCGACGAGC